>WBZL01001324.1_pt1 | contig 26358 bp, 24 predicted proteins | sample 5204291 | NCBI WGS metagenome assembly WBZL01 (sample SAMN12344345, study PRJNA552823) | activated sludge metagenome | biome: Activated sludge suspended growth; feature: Nitrification reactor; material: Wastewater; isolation source: activated sludge from nitrification reactor of wastewater...
CTGGGCCTCATCGACGAACCGCTGGGCTTCCTGCTCTACAACCCCTTCGCGGTGGTGCTGGTGATGACCTACTTCTCGCTGCCCTTCGCGGTGATCACGATCTACGCCTCGCTGGAGAAGATGGACTGGAGCCTGGTCGACGCGGCCGCCGACCTGGGCGCTCCGCCGCTGGCCGCCTTCCGCCACGTGACGCTGCCGCAGACGCTGCCGGGCATCGTCTCGGCGGCGGTGCTGACCTTCGTGCCGCTGACCGGCATGTTCTTCGTGCCGCTGCTGGTCGGCGACGCATCGAGCGTGATGATCGCGCCGCTGATCGCCAACCAGATGCAGGCCTTCCAGCTCGGCCTGGGTGCCGCCTTGTCCTTCGTGGTGGCGGCCATCGTGATGGGCGTGCTGGCGCTGTCCTGGCGCTGGCTGCAACTGGACGAGTCGCCGGCGGCGACCTGACCACGCCGGTCGTACCGGCGGGTCGCACCCGAGCGTCGCACGCGCCTGTTGCAACCGTGCGTCGCACGCGCCTGTCGCACCCGCGCGTCGCACTGGTGGGCTGCCTCACCGGCTCTCTCCGACGCGGCCATGCGGCGGGCAGCTGAGGCGCGACTGCCTCCAGCGGTCGCCACCCGGCCTGCCGCCGCTACCCCCCAGGTCGCACCCCCGGCCTCCCTAGGAGGCCCCTGCCCATCGGTCGAACGCCGCGGCCAGAATGCGCCGCAGCATGTCCGGACACCGGCACCGGCCATCAACAGGGAGCGAACGAGATGGGCACCATGGACCACATGATCATCGTCGAGGCCAGGCGGCGGGCCACGGCCCAGGCGCAACGGACCGCGGCACTGCAGAGCTACGCCTACGGCCTGTCGCGATCGGCGCTCGAGGGCGGCCTCAGCGACGGCGAGTCCTTCGCCCGCATCGTCGAGTACGCCGGCCTGCTGGTCAGCCACCTCGGCCCCCTGCCGTCGGCGCCGGAGGACATGGCCGCCTACGTGATGCTCGAAGACCTGCGGCGGGTGCTCATCGGCGACGGGTTCTCCCGCTCGCACCGCAACCACGGCGAGTTCGCGCTGCGCTTCGGCGCGTTCGGCGACAGCGGCTTCCGGCCCGACTTCCAGGACGGCGGCAACCAGGTCCAGCATGCGATGGCCGGGATCTACTTCGGCTACCACTACGGCGCCGGGGCCGCCCGCCGACTGATGACCTGGCAGGACGACGGCGAGGCCGACCGCCGCCTGTACGACGCGACCTTCCCGATCGGTGCCGCGATCACCGACGCCAACTTCCGCAACCTGGCCGGGACGATCCGTCGCCTGCTGCTGGCCTGACGGCGCATCGCGGACGCACGGCCGCCGCGGCGGGCAGCACTGAGGGGCCGCACCGGCCCCCGGTGCTTCAGGGCACGACCAAGGTCTTGGCCCCCGTGGCACGACGCGTGTAGTCGGCGATCACCTCGGCGCGCAGGGCCTCGGACAGCGACACCTGGCGGCCGTAGTGACTGGCGAAGGTGCTGTGCAGCTCGTCGGCCACGCGCTGCTTGAGCTCGGCGGCGCGCTGCGGCCCGACGCGCTGCAGGAACGGGAACAGCAGCCAGCCGCCCATGCCCCCCAGGCCATGCCGAAGTGGCGCAGGAAGGTCGTCGGGCCGGTGTCGAGCATGCCGTAGAGGTAGACCTGCTTGTGCGTGGTCGACCCATAACGGCTGTATTCGGTGGCCTGGCGCAGCAGCGCCGCCTCCATGGCACTGAGGATCTGCCCGGCCAGCGGCCCGCCGCCGGTGGCGTCGAAGGCGATCGTGGCGCCCGTCGCGGCCAGCGCATCGGTCAGCGTGGCCATGAAGTCCGGCGCGCCGCTCACGCACACGTGCCGCGCACCCAGGCCGCGCAACAGCTCGGCCTGCTCGGGCTTGCGCACGATGTTGACGAGCTCGATGCCGTCCTTCAGGCAGATGCGCACGAGCATCTGCCCGAGGTTCGACGCCGCCGCCGTGTGCACCAGCGCCCGGTGCCCTTCGCGCCGCATCGTCTCCACCATGCCGAGCGCGGTGAGCGGGTTGACGAAGCAGCTGGCGCCCTGCACCGAGGGGGCACCGTCGGGCAGCGCCAGGCAGGCCTCGACCTTGACGGCCCGCAAGGTGGCGTACATGCCGCCGCCGATGGCCGCCACGCGGCGGCCCAGCAGGGCCTGCGCGGCCGGTGCGGCACCGGCGGCGACGACGAGTCCAGCCCCTTCGTTGCCGCAGGGCAGGGCCTGGCCGACGCGGCCGGCCATCGCGCGCATCGCCGCCTCGGGCACGCGGGCGCGTGCCACCGGGCGCTCGGCGCTGCCCTCGCCGCGCAGCGTGGCCAGATCGGCGGCGCCGAACATCAGTCCGATGTCCGACGGGTTGATCGGTGCGGCCTCGACGCGGATCAGCACCTCGTCGTCGGCCGGCACCGGCGTGGCCCGCTCGTGCAGCGCCAGCTCGAGCGTGCCGTCGGGCTGGATCAGCGAGCGCATCTGCAAGGTGGTCGTGGCGGTCATGGCAAGCTCCTCGGAAGGATGGTCGATGCTGCCCGGCGGGAACAGCGGGGCGCAGGCCCGGCCCGCCGGGCAGCGATCGGGAGGGTGGCCCGGACGCGCGTCCGGCGACCGCGCGCTCAACGGGCTGCCCGCGGAGCACGCCGGCCGGTCGTCCCTCGTCGGACCTCCGCGCGCGCTCACAAGCCCACCACCTCGTGCGGCCGGTAGGGCGCCTGCAAGGCCTGCATCTCGTCGGGCGTCAGGGGCAGCGTCAGCGCAGCGACCGCGTCGTCCAGCTGGGCGGCCTTGGACACCCCGACGATCGGCGCGGTGATGCCCGGCTGCGCCAGCACCCAGGCCAGCGCCACCTGTGCCAGCGGCGCACCCCGCGCCTGGGCCACCTGCGCCAGCGCGGCGGCGACGGCGCGGTCGTTGTCCTCGCTGTGCGCGAACAGCGTGGCGCCAAAGGCGTCGCTGGCGATGCGCGGCGTGTGCTGGCCCCACGGACGGGTCAGCCGGCCGCGCGCCAGCGGGCTCCAGGGGATGATGCCCACGCCCTGGTCGCGGCACAGCGGCAGCATCTCGCGCTCTTCCTCGCGGTAGATCAGGCTCAGCTCGGGCTGCATGCTGACGAAGGGGGTCCAGCCGTGGCGCTCGGCCACCGCCTGCGCCTTGGCGAACTGCCAGGCCGGCATCGAGCTGGCGCCCAGGTGCAGCGCCTTGCCGGCCTTGACCACGTCGTGCAGCGCCTCCATGGTCTCCTCGATCGGCGTGGCCTCGTCCCAGCGATGGATCTGGTAGAGGTCCACGTGGTCCATCCCCAGGCGCTGCAGGCTGGCATCGATCTGGTGGAAGATGGCCTTGCGCGACAGCCCGGCGATGTTGGGCGCGCGGCTGGCGGCAAAGCGCACCTTGGTGGCGACGACGACCTCGTCGCGCCGCGCGAAGTCCTTCAGTGCGCGGCCGAGGATCTCCTCCGAACTGCCGTCCGAGTAGGCGTTGGCGGTGTCGAAGAAGTTGATGCCGGCCTCGAGGGCCTGGCGGATCAGGGGCCGGCTGGCGTCCTCGGGCAGGGTCCAGGGATGCTGGCCGCGAAGCGGCTCCCCATAGGTCATGCAGCCCAGGCAGATGCGGCTGACGGTCAGGCCGGTGCGGCCCAGGCGGGTGTACTGCATGGTGAATGCTCGAGCTGCGGCGTGGGCCTGGCGGCAGGCCCGCCTGGGGTTGCGCGTCGATGCTAACCACTCAGCCGCGTGGCTGCACGGACCGCGTCACCACCGCCCCCGGCCCAACCGGGTGATTGCTCCCGGGCTCGCACGCCCCGGGGGCCCGAGCACTCACGGGCCCCGGGGCCGGATACCGGCGCCGGCCCCTTGACGAGCCGGCGCCGCTGCGTCCACGCGCCCCGCGGCTAGAAGCCACCGGCCGTGCTGGTGGCCACCGCGGCGGCCACCCCCGTGCCCGGCTTGGCGATCTTGCGCAGGCTCAGGTTCAGCAGATAGGGGTAGGCGGGTTGCGCGTGGTGATCGGCCGACAGCGTCAGTTCCACGCGCAAGCGGTAGGTCGCGGGTGCGGCCAGCGTCGGCAGCACGCAAGCCAGACGCGGATCGCGCATCCATCCCGGCGGAGGTGCCGGGCGACCCGCGGTGCACAGCGACTGGCCGAGGCCGTCGACGACCGACAGCCGGAACAGGCCCGGCCCGCCACCGTCGTCCTCGCAGCCGGCGGCCGCCGCGGCGATGGCGGCCTCGTGCTCGCCGAACGGCCGGTAGATGTCGGCGTCGAGCGTCGCGAAGAGAATCTCGCCGCCGGCACTCTTGAAGCTCCACTCGGCCTGGGTCGGCTGCCCCGCCGTCGTGACGAACACGCCGGCGATCGACTTCACGCCCTCCTCACGCACCACCTGCGCCTGCAGCGGCAGGGCGGCGCCGCAGGCCAGGGCCAGGATCGCCACCCGGCCCGGCAGGGGCCAGGTGGATGTCGTGCGGGTCTTCATGCTGATGCTCCATCAGGTCCCTGGGCCGTCACTTCTTGCCGCCGCCACCCTGCGTGCCGGACACGCAGATGTCGATGTAGGTCAGGTTGAAGCGGGGGTCGGACACCGGCAGGTACAGCGGACCGGTGTCGGCCTCCTCGGCCAGCGACACGAAGCCGGTCGGCAGCGGCGTGGGCACGCCCGCGTCCGGTGTGTAGACGATGGTCTGCGTCGTGGCCAGGAAGTTGACGGCCGTCGGCGCGTAGAAGGTCAGGCGCCACCACCCGGCCTTGTCGACCGTGGTGGGCACGACGTCCTTGCGCAGGTTCCAGTTGTAGCCGTAGACGTACTTGCCGCCGATGTTGAGCTCGGACACGAACGGCGTGTCCAGCAGCACCCACATGCCGGCCCAGCCGCTGCCGGTCCAGCTGCCGGTGGGCACTGGCGGGCCGGTGGGCACGGTCGGGCAGGTCTGCGGCCCATTGGCGATCTTGGCGATGTTCAGCCGGGCCTTGGTGGTGTTGACGATGCCGTCGGTGGCCGTGAAGACATAGGGCAACCCGCCCTCGGTGGCCCGGGCACCCCACAGCTCGTTGGTGCCCTGGCCGAAGACGTGCCACATCTGCAGGCCGCGCAGCGCCGCCACCGCGGCAAACGGCGTCATCTCGACCCGGATCACCGAGCGGGTGGTCCAAGTCCGGCTCTCAAGGTTGTCACCCCAGTCCAGGTAGGTCGCATCGACGGCCATGCCGGTGCCCGGCGTGGTGTCCGGGTTCCACGTGTTGGCCACGCGCTTCTGCCAGTAGATGCGGTCCAGGCTGCTCGCCGACTCACCGGCGCAAGGGGCGCCCACCGCCACGCACTGTGCGGCCGTGTAGTAGGTCCTGCCGTCGGCGCTGACGCAGGAGGTGTTGGGGAAGCTGCGGCTGTCGACGACCTCGGGCTTGTTGCAGGCATACGAATAGGTCACGCCGAGCTGTGCGTCGGTGACAACGAACCTGGCGCTCGAACCGACCTGCTGGTCGCTCTCGATCGCCGGGAAGGACAGGTTGTTGCCCGCACCCTCTTCTCCGCCGCCACCACCACCTCCACCACCCCCCGCGCCGGGCGGCCGGTTGCCTTGCGCCACGGCCGCCATCGACGCGCACAAGGCCAGCAGCGTCAGCGCGCCCAGCCCCTGCCGCCGATCGGTCGAACGGATCGTCTTGCTCATGATCGCTCCTTTGCGTGCGTGCCGCGGCCGGCGCTCCGGTCCGCGGCGGACCATTCCCGGGACGCGCCCGCCCGCAGAAACGGGGCAGCGCCCTTATCCACGCCGCCGCCCGAGCGATCTGCGGGCACACGGCCGGCAGCATCGATGCGGTGCAGGCTAGCGCGCTAGCAGGCGGATCGCGTTGAGAGCGAGCAACGGCCCGCGCATCGGCGCGCGCCACGCCGCATAACGCTTGACCTGTGCATCGTGGGCCGGCCGCAGCCAGGCCCGACCGGGCTTCAGAAGTACAGCCGCAGCGACATCTCCAGGCGCCGGGCCGCCGGCTTCTCGCCGAACTCGCTGCCCTCGCGGCCGCGCAGCAGGATCGCGCGCGCGCGCAGCTCGAGGTTCTGCCAGCCGGTGTAGACGACCTCGGGCGTCAGCTGCAGACTGTGGTCGTCGAGGTTGCCGATCACGGTGAGAGCGGGCGCGACGTAGAGCCAGTCGAACGGGTCCTTGGCGGCCACGCGCAGGTAGCCGTAGAGGCGTGCCGGGTTGTTGCGGGCGAAGCCCGCGGCCGCCAGCGCGCGCGCAGCGGCCCGCAGCGCCGGTGTGCCGGCCGGGCCGAAGGCGTCTTCGAGCAGGCCGTGGAAGCGCGTCAGGTCATCCTCGGTGACACCGCTGCCGTTGCGATAGAGCTCGGCGATCCAGGTCACCTCGCTGTCGGTGACCGCCCGCAGGCCGAGCAGCCAGCTGTCCGCGTTGGTGCGGCGAGAGACGGGCAGCCCCCCGGCACCGAGTTGCGTCTGCGTGACGCCGATCGTGCGGGCCCACTCGCCGTGCAGCTCGAGCTGCGAGCCGAAGTTGCGCGAGAAATCCAGCCCCAGGCGCTGCGGGCGGCTGCTGCGCGCGGCCCACAGCAGGTCGATGTCGGTGTCGGCCAGCAGCAGGTACAACCGTGCACCGGCGTTGAGGTGCCCGGCTGCGCCGAAGTCGCGGTTCAGGGCGTGCGTGGTCGGCAGCAGCAGCGGCGTGAAGCTCCAGGCGGCCAGGGTGCTGCCCGGCGCGCTGCGCACGACGTCGGCGCTGGCCATCACGAAGCCCTCGCGCGCGAGCTGCGGGTCGTTGGGGTCCTTGGGCCGCTCGAAGAAGGCCACCGGGTTCCAGGCATAGCCCTTGCCCCAGCGCTGCGCCTGCTTGCCGACCTCGAAGGACAGCCCTTCGCCCGGGCTGTGCCGCACGCCGGCCTCGAGCACAGCACCGCGGTTGGCGGTGGCCAGCGGATCGTGCGCCGCGCTGCCGGCCAGCCGGGCGTAGGCCGTGGTGCTGCCCTGCGTGCTGCCCAGCTTGATCTTGGCGGCCAGCTCGAAGCTGGCGGTCGCGCGGTCCAGCGTGCGTCGCGGCAAGGTGCCGGGGAAGTTCAGCGGGAACAGCGCCGCGTCGGTGCGCAGCCCGAAGTGCTCGGCCTTGGCCTCGACGAAGCCGCTGGTCTCGAAGGGCTTGGACTCGATCTCCGAGAGGTCGAAGCGGTAGTTGCCGTCCTGCGGCCACGCGGCCAGCGGGACGAGCAGCACGCTGCAGACCAGCCAGCGGCTCAAGGCCCGCACGGGTGCGGGCCCCGCCACGCGCCGGGCCAGATGCCGCACCGCGGACGCGCCGACCGATCGCGCCACCGACCGACGACGCGTCACTTGCGCAACTCCTCCAGCCGCGCCATGAAGTTCAGCGTGAACACCTCGTCGGCCAGGTCGCGCTTCTTCAGCGTGGCGTACAGCATCACGGACTTGTAGCCCTTCTGCAGCGGGCTGTCGGTCTCGATCACCGACGGCCGGCGGATGCCGCCACCGAAGTCCTTGACCTCCTTGAAGTGCAGCGTCTTGATCAGCAGCCCGCTGGCCGCGTAGGCCTCGATGCGCGTCGGCAGCACGGTCTTCTTGTCCACCGTCATGAGCAGCCGGTCGTAGGCCACGGCGCCGCTCTTGGCCTTGAGGTCCAGGCGGTAGGTCTCGCCCTCCTCCTTGGCCGAGCCGACGTCGTACTCGGCGGCATAGTCGACGCGCAGGATGTCGGCGTTGTTGAACACGCCGCCGGTCACGCTCTGCAGGCTGGTGATGCGCACCGGCTTGCCGACACCGGGGATGTAGAGCCACATGTTGTCGCCCTGGCGCAGCGTGCTGCGGCCCTTGTCGCTGGCCGGCGCGAGGAACAGCGCGGCCACCTGGTCGCGCCCCTTCTTCACCGAGTACAGGATGAACTCCTTGCGCCGGCCGTCGGGCTCCTCGTTGATGAGCTTGCGCGTCATCTCGTAGGACTCGGGCTCGAGGTTGCGGTCGACCTTCTCGAGCAAGGCCTTGCCGTCGAGTGCGAAGGCCACGGCAGGCAGCAGGGCCGCCGCCAGGAACAGGGTCGACAGGGATCGGGTCATGACAGGCTCCTCAGACGTGACGCAGCGCCTGGATCGGGTCCATGCGCGAGGCGCGCCAGGCCGGCTGCAGGCTGGCCAGCACGGCCATGCCGATGACCAGCGCGGCGACGGTGGCGATCTCGGCCGGCGACAGCTGCGGCTGCAGCGTGATGATCTGGCGACCGAAGGGGAACTTCAGCGGGTAGACGTTGAGCAGCGCCACCGCCGCGGCGCTGAGCGCCACGCCGACCAGCGCGCCCAGCAGGCCCAGCAGCAGGCCCTCGCCGACGTACAGGCCCAGGATGCGCCGCGGCGGCGTGCCGATGGCCGACAGCGTGCCGATCTCGCGGATGCGCTCGTACACCGCCATCAGCATCACGTTCATCACGCTGACCAGCACGATGGCCACGAGCATCACGCGGATGAACAGCGTCATCAGGTCGATCATCCCGGCGATGTTGGCGAAGGGCGACAAGTCCTTCCAGGTGTGCAGCTCGAGCACCGGCTTGCCTTCCTTGTTGAGCAGCGTGTCCAGGCGGGAGCCGAGCTCGGCGCGCACGGCATCCAGGCGGCGCAGGTCCTTCAGCCGCACGGCGATCTCCATCGCCTCGGGCTGGTCCATGCGCAGCAGCTCGCGCGCATCGGCCTCGTGCAGGTAGCCGTCGCGTCCGCCGGGACCGGTGACCGGCTCCAGCACGCCGCGCACGGTGAAGTTCTTGCCGTTCACCGAGCCCTCGCGGTTGGTCGCCACCAGCACCACGGTGTCGCCCACCTTCACCTTCATGCCGCGGGCGATGAGGTCCGGGATCAGCAGCTGCCCCGGCGCGACGAGCGGGCCGTCGCGCGACCCGTCGACCAGGCGCGTGCGCAGCCCCGGTGCCGCCGCGTCCTCGGCCGCGGGGTCGATGCCGTTGAGTCGGATGCTCGTGCTCTCGTCGAAGTTGCTGAACATCGCGCCGAGCTTCAGACGCACCGAGACGGCGGCCACATCCGGCGTGGCGGCGAGCTCGCTCTTGACGCGCTCGACCATCTTGGCGCCGAGGTTCAGATTCAGCGGCAGGTTGTCCACCGAAGCGACGTAGCCGCGCCGGTGCACCTGCAGGTGGCCGAGCATGCTGTCGGTGATCTGGCCGATCATCAGGTTCTTGAACGAGCCGGCGGCCGAGACGAACAGCAGCATCGCGATCACGCCGATGGTGATCAGCCCGGCCGTCAGCAGCGTGCGGCGCCGGTAGCGCATCAGGTTGCGCGCGGACAGTCTCAGGGTGGCGATCATGCGCGGCGCTCCTCGACGAGGCGGCCGTCCTCGAGCATCAGCGTGCGCTCGGCGACGGCCATGATCTTCGGGTCATGGGTGGAGAAGACGAAGGTGGTGCCGAAGTCGTCGCGCATGCGCTTCATCAGTGCCAGCACCTTGCCGGCGCTGTCGTGGTCGAGGTTGGCGGTGGGCTCGTCGGCCAGCACCAGGCGCGGCTCGGAGACCAGCGCGCGCGCCACGGCCACGCGCTGCTTCTGGCCACCGGAGAGCTGGTCGGGGCGCTTGTGCGCCTGCTCGGCCATGCCCACCGCGTCCAGCAGCTTCATCACCTGCGCGCGGCGCCGTTCGTTGGGCCAGCGCCGCACCATCAACAGCGGCACCTCGACGTTCTCGTAGGCGCTGAGCACCGGCACCAGGTTGAACTCCTGGAACACGAAGCCCAGATGCTGGCCGCGGAAGGCCGCGGCCTGGGCGCGGCCGAGCGTGGCCACGTCGGTGTCCAGCACCCGCAGCGTGCCGCTGGTCGGATGGTCCAGGCAGCCGACCAGGTTGAGCAGCGTCGACTTGCCGCTGCCCGAGGGGCCGACGAAGGCCAGGAATTCGCGCGCGTCGATGCGCACGCTGACGTCGCGCAGCGCGGCCACCTCGACGCCGCCCGTGCGGTAGATGCGCGAGATGCCGCGCGCGTCGACCAGCGGCCCCGCGCCGGCGGGCGCGACCGTCGCCGTGGGGCTCACGGCCCGGTCTCCACCGGCGTGCCGACGATCGCATCGAACGCCGCCTGGCTGATGTACTGCGGCGTGTAGCTGCCACCCGCCGCCTGCAGCAGCTTCCAGAAGGCGCGCAGGTGGTTGCGCGAGCCGCGCAGCAGGTTGTCGTAGACCATCAGGATGTCCGCGTTGTCGATGCCGGCCTTCTGCGCCTCGATGTCGCGGATGTCGAGCTCCTCGATCTGCAGGCCTACCTGCAGCGCGGGCACCAGGCCTTGCGCGCTGGCGGCCACCAGCTGCTCGTACAGCGCCTGGAAGCTGGCGCTGGCAAAGCGCCCGGTGGGCAGGCCGGCCATCGGGTCGGCCACGGCATAACGCGACAACAGTGCGGCCACGGCCGCGGCATGGGTGCTTTCGCTGGTGGCGATGTTGGCGAAGATCGGCTGCGGCCAGCGGGCGGCGCTGGCGACGTAGACGTCGTGCGCCAGCTGCTCCTCCTCGCGCATGAACAGCAGGCTGGCCGTCTCGGCCGCCGACAGCGGCGCCTGCAGCGCATAACCTGCCAGCTGCGTACCCAGCACCGCGGGGTTGAAGGTCGACGTGCCGTCGGGCAGCACCTCGAGAGCCGGCGGTCCGGAACCACCACCGCCGCAGGCCACCAGGGCCGCAACGAGGGCCGCGGTCAGCGTCGATCGGATGCGAGGGGATGTCATGTCAGGTCCTCCTGGGATGGCCCGGCAGGCCGGGCGTCGAAGTCATCGTGGGTCGGGCGGCACGCCACGGGCGGCGCGCAGGGCCCGGGGATCGGCGGATGTCGGTGGTCCGTCGCAGGGGCGGCTCGCACCGTGGGACAGGCCGTGCAGGCGCCGGCGCTCGTAGCCCGCGCCGTACACCAGTCGTGGCGGCGCACAGCCCGGTGCCGCGACGGCCGACTGTTGGGTGCTGGCCGATGTCGCGACGGGCTGCGTCGTGATGGCCGGCACCGCGGCCGATGCCGCGCCGGCGGCGGCGGACGCGGCCGAGGCCGGCGTCGATGCATCCATGGGTCCCGCACTGGTGGGCCCAAGGGCCAGTGCCAGCAAGGCGGCGGCGGTGGAGGGCAGGTGCGGCGCCATGGTTCAGGCGGCGGTGCGACAACGGGCCCGGCTCAGCTGCGCGGCGCCTCGCCGACGGGCAGCCCGAAGGCGGTGTAGGCGCGCACGAAAGGCGGCTTGGTGGCGGCGGCGGCCTTGCGCAGGGCCGTGTCGTCACGGCCGCGCAGCGCGTCGCTCACGGCGGCCAGTGCGGCGTCCTCGTCGGCCAGGGCCTTGCGGAGCTGCGCCTCGCGCGCCGGCGACAGGCCCAGGGCCCGTGCATCGATGGGCACCGTCTCGATGTCGCGCCAGCGCGCCCGGGCCTGGGCGTAGTGGTGTTCCAGCGCGGCGCGCGCGGTGGCGTCCAGCGGCGTGGCCGCGGCGGTGGCGCCGGCGGCCGCCAGGTGCTCCATCGGCTCGTGGAAGGCGGTGTAGCGGTCGAGCAGGTAGTCCATGCGGCGTCCGGCACGCGCGCGCTTGAGGTCCAGACGAACCGCCTCCAGCGCCTCGTGCGACTCGGGCCACTGGCGCCGGGCGGCCAGGTCGGTGGCCTTGCGGATGTGGCCTTGCACGGCGGCCAGCGTGTGGCGCCAGCCGGCGTCGCGCGGCCAGACGGCGCGCAGCTGGTCGTGCAGGCTCGGCCAGGCCTCGACCAGGCGTTGCAGCGCGGCATCGGCGCGGGCCGGGCCGTCGGCACTCTTGCCGGCGCTGCCGGTGAGGAACAACGGCGGGATGTACAGGCGGTCGAAGGCCAGCATCACGTCGGCCGAGGGCGAGGCGGCCGATGCCGGCAGCGGGCCCAGCGCCAGCGGGGCGCCGAGGGCGACGCCCGCGGTCAGGAACGAGGTCAGGAACGAGAACTGGCGGCGGTCGAGCGAGGTGCGCATGAAGGGTCTCCGTGGTGGCTTCATGCTCGGGCGCGCCCGGGTCGGCACGATGTCAGGGGGTGGCCGGGCCATGTCAGCGTGTTTCAGCGTGTTTCGCCGTCGTGTCGCCGTGCGTCGCGCGCCGGTGCATGACAGCGCTCATCGAGGGCCGGGCGGCCTCGCGGCGGCGCCGAGGAAACGGGCCGGCGCCGTGCCGCATCGCGGGGGTCGAGCCCGGCCGCGTACCCGCGATGGCGCCGGATGGCCGCGGGTAGACTGGTCCGCATGGACAGCCCTGCCGCGCCGCGCATCCTGGTCGTCGACGACGATCCGGCGCTGCGCGAGCTGCTCGTCGAGTACCTGGGGGCCAGCGGCTTCACCGTCGACGCCGCCGGCGACGGCCGCCAGATGCGCGAGCGCATGGCCACCGCCTGGCCCGACGCGCTGGTGCTCGACCTGATGCTGCCCGGCGAGGACGGGCTGACCCTGGCCCGCGAGCTGCGCCGCCGCTCGCAGCTGCCCATCCTGATGCTGTCGGCGCGCGGCGAGGAGATCGACCGCGTGGTCGGCCTGGAGGTCGGCGCCGACGACTACCTGGCCAAGCCCTTCGGCCCGCGCGAGCTGCTGGCGCGGCTGCGCGCGCTGCTGCGCCGCGCCCAGCCGCCCGCGGCCGTGCCGGCGGCCGCGGCACCGGTGGCCAGCGTGGCAGCGGTCGGTGGCTCGCCGTCCGATGCGGCGGGGGCGCCGGCGGATCCGGCATCCACCGGGCGCCATCGCTTCGGTCCCTACATCGTCGACATCGGTGCCTGGCGGCTGACGCGCGGCGACGCCGAGGTGCCGGTGACGAGTGCCGAGTTCGCGCTGCTCAAGGCCTTCGTGCAGCACCCGGGCCGCGTGCTGTCGCGCGACAAGCTGGTCGAGTGGCTCAAGGGCTACGAGCGCGAGGCCTTCGATCGCAGCATCGACGTGCGCGTGACGCGCCTGCGCCGCAAGATCGAGCCCGACCCGGCGCGCCCGGTGTACATCCGCACCGTGCGCGGCGAGGGTTACCTGTTCAATCCGGCCGGCGCGGGCCCGGGATGACGCCACCGGGCCCCGCCCCGGGCGACATGCGGACGACGCAGCCCGATGGCCCGGCCGCAGGCCGCGCGACCAGGCCGCCCACGCTGGTCCGGCACCACCTGCGCTGGCTGCTCGCACTGGGCGCGGCGCTGCTGGTGCTCTTCGTCGCCTCGGCGATGGTGTTCGTGATGTGGCCGATCGGCCAGCGCTCGGCCGACGACCTGGCCGGCCTGATGCAGCTGTCGGCGCAGACCTGGGTCGAGTTGCCGCCGGCCACACGCCCGGCCTTCGAGGATGAACTGCTGCGTGCGCACCGGCTGGTGCTGGCACCCGACGCGCCGCCGCGTGGCGAGCCGGCACGGCTGCACGGCTTCTACATCGCCTTCCTCGAGCAGGCCCTGGAGCGCCGGCAGGGCCTGCCGCGACCGGTGTATGCGGGCAGCGGGCCGACGCCCGGCGAGTGGTTGTGGGCCGAGCTGACGGTGGGGGGGGCAGCCGGCGTCCCGGCAGCTCCGCAGTCCGGTGCGGCCGGCGCTGCTGGCGAGCAACCGTCGCAGGCCTCCGGCGACGCCGTCGGCGGGCGCCGCGTCGCGGTGGGCTTCGAACGCGCACGGCTGGCCACGCGGCCGCTCACGGCGCTCGCGGTGATGCTGCTGGCCGGCAGCCTGGCCCTGGTGGCGGTGGCCGGGTGGCTGGCGCGCCGCATCGCTCAACCCGTGACGCGACTGGAAGCCGCCGCGGCAGCCGTGGCCGCCGGCGGCGAGGCGCCGCTGCTGCCCGAGTCGGGGCCGCTGGAGCTGGCGCGGCTGGCCGGTCACTTCAACACCATGACGCTGCGCGTGCGCGAGCTGCTCGAGGCGCGCACCACGCTGCTGGCCGGCATCTCGCACGACCTGCGCACGCCACTGGCGCGCATGCGCCTGGCGCTGGAGATGCTGCGCCTGCGCCAGGACGATGCGCTGATCGAGAAGATCGAGCGCGACATCGAGGCGATGAACGCGCTGATCGGCCAGATGCTCGACCTGGCCCGTGGCCTGGGCCACGAGGCGGCGCGCGAGCTGCCGCTGGCGGGCTGGCTGAACGAACGAGCCGGCGCGCAGGCCGACGCGGCGCGCCAGGCCGGCGCCTCGATCGACGTCAGCTGCCTGCCCGGCCTCGCGGCCTGGGCCGCCCCGGGGCTGCTGGCGCGCGTGATCGACAACCTGCTGGGCAATGCGCTGCGCCATGCGCCGGGCCCGATCGGGCTGGCCGCGTTCGCGACGCCGCAGGGCCGTGTGCGCATCGAGGTCAGCGACCGTGGCCCGGGGATCCCGCCGTCGTTGCTCGAGGCAGCCTGGCGCCCGTTCCAGCGCGTCGAAGGCTCGCGCAGCCCGGAGACCGGCGGCTACGGCCTGGGCCTGGCCATCGTGCGCCAGCTGGCGCAGACGCAGGGCTGGCCGGTGGGCCTGGCCAACCGCCTGGGCGGTGGCCTGGTGGCGTGGGTGGAACTGCCCGCGCCGGGCGCCGGACCGGCCGCCACCTCGTCGGGCGGTTGACCCGCTTCGTCAGCGGTCCGGGCGCCCACGCCGGCGCACGCTGGAACCAGGCGGTCGGCGCCGCGGGACCCGCCCGCTAAGATCCCGCGCAACCTGTCCCCACCGGAGTCCCCCATGAGCCTGCACCGCCAGCTGCAACAACGCGCCGCCGAAGGCCGCCCGATCCGCGTGGGCCTGATCGGCGCCGGCAAGTTCGGCTCGATGTACCTGGCCCAGGTGCCGCGCACACCGGGCGTGCACCTGGCCGGCATCGCCGACCTGTCGCCCGAGGCCGCCTGCTGCAACCTGGCCCGCGTGGGCTGGGAGCCGCAGCGCGTGCAGGCCGCCAGCCTGGACGCGGCGCTGAAGGACGGCAACACCCATGTCGGCGACGACTGGCGCGCGCTGGTCGCGCACCCGGCCATCGACATCGTCGTCGAGTGCACCGGCAACCCCATCGCCGCGGTCGACCATTGCCTGGAGGCCTTCGCGCACGGCAAGCACGTGGTCAACGTCACCGTCGAGGCCGACGCCTTCTGCGGCCCGCTGCTGGCGCGCAAGGCCGCCGAGGCCGGCGTGCTGTACAGCCTGGCCTTCGGCGACCAGCCGGCGCTGATCTGCGACCTGGTCGACTGGGCGCGCACCTGCGGCTTCCCGGTGGTCGCCGCGGGGCGTGGCCACAAGTGGCTGCCGCACTACTGCCAGAGCACGCCCGACACGGTGTGGAACCATTGGGGCCTGACGCCCGAGCAGGCGGCACGCGGTGGCCTGAACCCGAAGATGTTCAACAGCTTCCTCGATGGCAGCAAGCCGTCGATCGAAAGCACCGCGGTGGCCAATGCCACCGGCTTGTCGGTGCCCAGCGACGGGCTGCTCTACCCGCCGGCCAGCGTCGAGGACATCCCCTTCGTCACGCGCCCCCAGTCCGAGGGCGGCGTGCTCGAGAAGAAGGGGATGGTCGAGGTCATCTCGTCGCTCGAGACCGACGGCCGCGTGATCCCCTACGACATCCGCATGGGCGTGTGGGTCACGGTGGAGGGCGAGACCGCGTACATCCGCAACTGCTTCGAGGAGTACAAGGCGCACACCGACCCCAGCGGCCGCTACTTCACGCTGTACAAGCGCTGGCACCTGATCGGCCTGGAGGTGGGCTACTCGGTGGCCAGCCTGGCGCTGCGCCGCGAGCCCACCGGCGTGGCCACGGGCTGGCATGCCGACGTGGTGGCCACCGCCAAGCGCGACCTGCAGGTCGGCGAGATGCTCGACGGCGAAGGCGGCTACACGGTGTGGGGCAAGCTGCTGCCGGCCGGGCGCTCGTTGGCCATGGGTGGCCTGCCGCTCGGCCTGGCCCACCAGGTCCAGCTCGTGCGGCCGGTGAAGGCCGGCCAGAGCCTGAGCTGGGACGACGTGGCGATGGACACCTCGACGCGCGCCTACCAGGTGCGGCGCGAGATGGAAGCGGCCTTCGGCGCTGCCGCCCGCTGAGCGCGCCCGGTCGAGACCGCCCCGGGGTCGATCGGACGGCGCGGGCCGGCCGGCGGTTTCACGCCCCGCGGCGCAGACGGCCGCTGAACGGGCCTTCGTCGCGGCACGCCGACGCGTCGGCGGTCACTTCGGCGCGCTGGCGGCGCGCTGGCGGTCGTGCTTCTGGCGGTAGGTGTCGCGGCTGGCACGGTCCTGCATGCGCTCCAGGCGGCGACGCTCGCGCGGCGTCACCGTGCCGTCGGCCTTGGCCTTGTCCTCGACCTTGCCGATGGCCTTCTGCTCGCGCGCCAGTCGGCGCTGCTCGCGCGGGGTGAGCTGGCCCGACGAGGCACCGGCCGCGGCGCGCGCGGCCTGGTTCTGCTGCCGCTGGTCGACACGCGGGGTGGACGCGGCACCGGCCGGCGGCGTGGCCGCCTGCGCCCATACGGCGCCGGCGGCGAGGACGAGCACGGCGGACGCGGCGAGGCGACGAGACATCGAGTTCATGGGTTCTCCGAGCGAGTGAGGTTGAGGTGCACCCGCCGCATCGTCGCCGAGAGGAGGCGCCGGCAGCCGGGTCACGCTGCCTGCAACGCGCCAGGCGCCCGTCGCGCCGACGCAGCGTGCTCCGCGGCCCGAACGCGACTGCGGCTTGATCTGGCTCATTGCACGTGTGGCGTCATCCCCGGATCGCGGGGGATCGGCGCTTGCGAGGCGCCGGCCGATTCCTAGGATACCGGCAGGGGTTCCGCAGCGGGCCGCAGTTCACGGCCGGCGAACCTCGCCGACCCAAACACCCGGAGACCATATGTCGCGCCGCTTCGCGCCATCCCCCACCCCCGTGCTGCTGGCCTGCCTGGCCGCATGCGCCGGCCCCGCCACCTGGGCCGCACCCACGCTGCAATGGCAGACCGTGGCCAACATGGCCACGGACGCGCCCGGCAGCACCAACGGGGCGCGCTTCTTCAGCTTCAATCAGCCCTCGGTCAACGACAGCGGCCTGGTCGTGATGCGCGCGCGGGCCAGGCCACCGGCCGGCGCGGCCAGCGGTGGTGGCGGTGGCGGCGCCGGTGAGCCGGTGCGCGGCATCTTCACGCGCGACATGGCCGGCCCCGGCAACCCGGTGCTCACCATCGCCAGCAACCAGACCGGCTTCGACCTGGTGCCTCAGCCCAACAACACCGGCGGCACGTTCAACGAATTCCCGGCCTTCCCGCGCATCGATGCGCGCTCGGACGCGGTGGCGTTCCGCGGGCAGTCGACGCCGGTGTACGAGTACCAGGTCGGCGTCGACCCGACCACCGGCGAGGCCATCACCACGCGCGGCGGCACGTCCGGCGTCTACACCAACCCGAGCGGATCGCTGGTCACCGGCACCAGCCTGCTGGGCAACGTGACCAACACGATCTTCCCGGCCAACCCCGACCTCAGCCACTTCCAGGTGCCCAGCACCACGCCGGGCACGCGCTTCGACCAGTTCCCGGGCGCGCCGGCGATCACCGGCTCCACCGTGGTCGTCAAGGGCAACTGGAACGACGGCACCAGCAGCCAGACCGGCATCTATGCGCGCGAGGTGACGGCCAGCGCCGGCACCGCGCCGACGGTCAAGCTGGCCGCCAGTGGCGACTCCTTCGCCAACGGCGCGGGCACGGCCGTTCTCGGCTCCACCGCGCCGCCCAGCGCGTCCGACGGCCGCGTGGTCTTCACCGGCCTGGACAACGAAGCCGCGCCCACCGCTGGGGGCATCTTCGTCACGGCGCTGTCCGACGCGGCGCACACGCTGCAGCGGGTGGTCAGCATCGGCATCACCGCGGTGGGCAACGGCATCAGCGAGACCTTCCGCACCATCGGCGAAGGCCTGTCGTTCGATCGCAACAAGGTCGGCTTCTGGGGATCGTGGGGTAGCGAGACCCGGCAGGTCACGGTGAACTGCCCGACCGATGGCAACACGTCGCTCATCAACGCCTGCCTGACTCAGGACAACAATGGCACGGCCGGTGATGGCATCTACACCTTCGACGTGCCGCTGCACCAGGGCTTCTTCGTCGCCGATGTCGACACCGGCGCGCTGAAGATGGTGGCGCAGACCGGCGCCGAGTTCGACGACTTCCTGTTCTGGACCTTCTCCGGCGCGCCCGACGACGCCGGCGAGGGCGACGGCGACGCCTCGCGCGAACCGCCCCGCTGGCGCTCGTCGGCCTTCATGGCGATCGACGACGTGCTGGGCGAGGTCTTCAAGGCCCACAACGACGACGACCTGTTCGGCCTGTACGGCGACTTCGGCGACGGCGTCGTGACGCTGCTCGAAGAGGGCATGGACGGCAGTGCCGTCGACCCGGCCGCCGCGGGCATGGCCATCACCTCGCTGGGCATCGAGCGCGACGGCTTCCGCAACGGGTGGCTGGCCATCAACGCCAGCATGGCCAACGCCGATGCCGGCTGGGCCGGCGTCTACATCACCCGGGTGCCCGAGCCCACCCCGCTGGCCACGCTGGCGCTGGGCCTGGCGGTGCTGGGCCTGACGCGACGCGCGCGACGCGCCTGACCCGCCCCACCGCCCCAGCGGGCGGTGGACCCGGGTCCGCGCTCAGTCGCCCATCAACTGCTCGCGCGTGCGCGCCTGCAGCTGTTCCTGCAGCTGCAGCTGATCACGCGTCTGCAGTTGCACGCGCTCCAGCGCGCGCAGTTGCTCGTGCAGCTGGGTCAGCGCCTGCTCCTGCGCCCGCAGCTGTTCCTGCGTGCGGGTCTGCGCCTGCTCCTGCTGCTGCAGCTGCTCGTGCACCGGGGTGCGCGCAGCCGCATGCAGCTGCAGCTGCTGGCGGGTCTGCTGCAGCTGCTGGTCCTGCGCCCGCAGCTGGTCGCGCGTGCGCGTCAGCAGCCCGTCCTGGGCCTTGAGCTGGGCACGGGTCTGCGTGAGCAGCTGGTCCTGCGTGCGCAGCTGGGTGCGGGTCTGGACGATCAGCTTGTCCTGGATCTGCAGCTGGTCACGCTGCTGCTGGTGCGTCAGCTGACCGGTGGGCGATCCACGGGACAGCCCCGGCGTGCCGGCCGGGCCCGCAGGTCCCGCCGGTCCCGCGGCCGGCCCTGCACCGGCACCCGCGCCGGCACCGCCGCCGCCACCGCCTGCACCGCCGCCTCCCACCCCACCGCCACCGGCACCTCCGCCGCCGGCTCCACCACCGCCCCCACCGGCCCCGCCACCTGCGGCGCGAGCCGATGCGGCCATCCACAGCGCCAGCAGGCCGGTCATCAGCGTGCGGCGATCAGGGGTTCTTGCATCGAGTTGCATCAGGTCCTCCTTGCATCGCGCGGCGGCCGCTGCGACATCGATGCCGCAGGCACCCCACGCGGTACCGGCAAGCCTAGGCCGCAGGGCCGGTGCCTGCATTGAGTGCCCGCACCCGAGCGCCACATCGGCCGGATGGAATGGCAAGCAGATGCAAGCATGGGGAGGCCGGCGGCCCGGCGGCCGAGGACCCGATCGACCGCCGCGCGGTCGACGGTGGCGGCGTCAGGCGCGGTCGGTGCGCCGCAGCCGGTACAGCCCCACGTCCACGCGGCCACAGCGGAAGCCCGCCTCACAGTAGCACAGGTAGTACTCCCACAGGCGCCGGAACGGCTCGTCGAAGCCCAGCGGCGCGATCGTCGGCCAGGCCGCCACGAAGCGCCGGCGCCATTCGGCCAGCGTGGTGGCGTAGTCCGCGCCGAAGGTCTCAGCCACCTCGAAGGACAGGCCAGCGCGCGCGGCCTCGCGCCGCAGCGCCGAGGGCGAAGGCAGCATCCCGCCCGGAAAGATGAAGTGCTGGATGAAGTCGGCGCCGCGCCGGTAGCCGTCGAAGGCCGCGTCGTCGATCGTGATGGACTGGATCACCGCCGTGCCACCCGGACGCAGCCGGTCGTGCAGCGTGCGGAAGTAGGTGGGCCAGAAGCGCTCGCCCACCGCCTCGATCATCTCGATCGAGACGATGCGGTCGAACGTGCCGTCGACGTCGCGGTAGTCCTGCAGCCGCAGCTCGGTACGCCCGTCGAGCCCGTCGTGCGCGACCTGCTCGCGCGCATGGGCCAGCTGCTCGGTGGACAGCGTCAGCCCCGTCACCGCCGCGCCGCGGCGGGCCAGCGCCCGCGCCAGCGCGCCCCAGCCGCAGCCGATCTCCAGCACGCGCGGCGCCGGCGCCCCGTCGTCGGCCGCGGGCAGTTCGAGCAGCTCGATCACGCGCTCGAGCTTGGCCGCCTGGGCCTCCTCGAGCGTGCGCGCGCCCTGGCGGTACAGGCCGCTGGAGTACACCAGGTCGCCATCCAGCCAGGGGCGGTAGAAGCGGTTGCCCAGGTCGTAGTGGAAGGCGATGTTGCGCCGGCTGCCGCGACGCGTGTTGTCGCGCGCCCGGTGCGTCAGGCGCTGCAGCCAGCGCAGCGGCGCGGCGGCCGACGAGCGGCCCTGCCACGCGGCCTCGTTGCGCGCGCCGAGCTCGAGCAGCGCGACCAGGTCGGGGCTGCTCCAGTCGCCGTCGCGGTACGACTCGGCCAGGCCGATGTCACCGCGCAGCGCCAGGCGCCACAGCGGCCGCCAGCGCTGCAGCACGATGCCGGCCGACGGCCCGGGCCGCGCGCCGCGTCCACGCAGCTCGCTGCCGTCCGGAAGGACCACCGAGAGTTCGCCGACGGCCAGCCGATCCAGCAGCCCGGCCAGCCAGCGGCGCAGCGGGTGTCGGTCGGCCAGGGGTCGCGCGGTGGCGGGCCATGCGGTGGGCAGATCGGGCACGGTCTTTAGCTCCGGGTTCGAAGGACGGTGACGGGGACGGGAACGCCGGCCGGCAGCGTGCGCACCGGCACGCCCTTGAGCCACAGGCGCAGCGCCTCCCAGTGGATCGCCGCGACGACCTTGAGCGTCAGCAGCGGGTGGGTCACGAACAGCCGCAGCAGCTCGGCATCGCCGATCTCGCGGCGGCGCGCCGTGTGCTGCGCGACGAGCAGGGGCCGCTCGCCGTCGCGCACGCCGATGTGCAGCGCGAAGCCGTCGTCGCCGGCTGCCGGCGGACGCACGCGGAAGTCGTAGCGCAGCGCCATGTCCATGAACGGCGAGACGTGGAAGTCCTTGGCCGCGCCCTGCCGCAGCGTGCGCGTGCCGGCCTGCGCCGGGTCGACCTCGATCAGGTAGGCATGGCGCTGCCCGAAGGTGTTGTGCACCTCGTGCAGGATGGCGCGCAGGTGGCCCGCCGCGTCGTGGCAGAAGACCAGGCTGATCGGGTTGAAGCCATGCCCCAGCACGCGCGGCATGCTCAGCATCCACAGCCGTCCGTCGGCCGGCAGGCCGGCGGCGCGCAGCTGCTCGCGCACCCACGCGGCCAGGCCGGTGGCCCGGCCGTCGCCGTGGTCGCGCTCGACGAACGAGAACAGGTTGAAGCGGTTCACCGACAGCCAGCGCGAGCGCCGCTGCAGGTCGGGCAGCGCATCGAGGTCGACCAGCAACGAGTAGATGCGGTAGCGCAGGCGGTGCGACACCGGATGCAGCCGGCGGTGCATCACCTGCCCCGCGTAGAGGGCCGGCGCGATGCTCAACGCGCCCTCCTCGACGCGGCGTGCCGCATGACCGTGCGGGGCCCCGCACCAGGCACCGGCCGGTGACGGCCTGCTGGTCGGGCCGGCGGACTCACGCGGCCTCCTCCAGCCAGCTCGGCTGCGGCTGCGACGTCGGCGCCGGCTCGCGCAGCGGCTTCGGGTGGCCGGGCAGCACGATGCGGCCGGACTCGTCGGGCACCGTCCACGGCCGCCGCACGTCGCCCAGCGCCTCGGCCACCGCCAGGCCGGCCTGCAGGCCGTCCTCGTGGAAACCGGCGCCGAAGTAGGCCCCGCAGAACCAGGTGCGCTGGCGGCCCTGCAGCGACCACAAGTGCGCCTGCGCGCGCAGCGCCGCGGCATCGAACACCGGGTGCTCGAAGGTCTGCTCCAGCAGCACGCTGGCCGGGTCGGGTTCGTGGATCGGGTTGAGCGTGACGAAGGTCGGCGCGCAGTCGCCCAGCTCCTGCAGGCGGTTCATCCAGTAGGTGGTGCACAGGCGCTCGGCGCCGTGCCGCTCGGCCAGGTAGTTCCAGCTCGACCACACCGCGCGGCGACGCGGCATCAGCGACACGTCGCGGTGCAGCACCGTGCGGTTGCGCGTGCGGCCGAAGGCGCCGAGCAGCCGCTGTTCGTCCTCGGTGGGCGCCGCCAGCAGCGCCAGGGCCTGGTCGGCATGCGTCGCGATCACCACCTCGTCGAAGCGCTGCGCGCCGAGCCCGTCGTCGGCCAGCAGCGTGACGCCCTGCGCGTCGCGCAGCACGCGGCGCACCGGCGCGGCCGTCCGCAGCTCGGCCCCGGCGTCGCGCAGCAGGCGCTGCACGTAGGACACGCTGCCGCCGGCCACGGTGCGCCACGGGGGGCGGTGGCCCAGCGTCAGGAGGTTGTGGTTCTCGCAGAAGCGCACGAAGGCCGCCACCGGGTAACGTCCGATCTGGCTGACCGGCGTCGACCAGATCGCCGCGGCCATCGGGTACAGGTGGTCGTCGCGGAAGGCGCGGCCATAGCCGCGTGCGTCGAGGTAGTCGTCGAGGGTCTCGTCGAGGCGGCGCCCGCCCGGCTGCGCAACATCGGCCGGGGCCTGCCGGTAGAAGCGCACCAGGTCGCGCAGCATCGACCAGAAGCGCCGGCTCGCCAGGTTGCGGCGCTGCGCGAACAGGCTGGCCAGGCCGTCGCCGGCGTACTCCAGCGCGCCGCCGTCCAGGCTGACCGCGAAGCCCATCTCGGTGGGATGCGTGCTCACGCCCAGGTGGTCCAGCAGCGCGCACAGGTTGGGGTAGGTGGCCTCGTTGAAGACGATGAAGCCGGTGTCCACCGACACGGGTCCGCCGCGCCCGCTGTCCACCACCACGGTGTGGCTGTGCCCGCCGAAGCGGGGCAGGGCCTCGAACAGCGTGACCTGGTGGCGGCGGGCCAGCAACCAGGTGGCCGACAGCCCGGCGATGCCGCTGCCGATGACGGCGACGCGGCGGCCGGCGGGGGTGGGTCCGCGGCGCCAGGGCTCGGGGTGTGGATGCATGCGGCTTCTCCGTCGGTGGTCGATGCGGCCCGACGGGGCCGCTGGGCGCTCGATTGGAGGCTGGTACGCAGGTCCGGGCGGCGTGGATCACCCGATCGCTGTCGCGCGCAGTGATCCAGCCCGCTCGCCGGCCCGTATCAGCGGCATGTCCGACCCGCGTCAACCCCGGCCCGCGACGTCCGCCCCTGCGGCGCGCGCGTCCGGCGCGCGCACCCGACAATGGCGGCACCACCTGGTCGTGATGCCTGATTCCCGCGCACCCTCCCCTGTCCCGGATCCGAACCCGTCGCGTGCCGACGCCGACGGCCTGGTGGCCGCAGGCCCGGGCGCCGACGAACTCGCCGAGCTGCTGGAGGCCGTGGCGGCGCGGCGCGACCGGGTGGCGTTCGCCGGCCTGTTTCGCCACTTCGCGCCGCGCATCAAGTCCTGGCTGCTGCGCGCCGGCCTGCCCGAGGCCACCGCCGAGGAGCTGGCCCAGGAGACCCTGGTGCAGCTGTGGCGCAAGGCGGCGCTGTTCGACCGCCGCAAGGCGGCCGCGTCGACCTGGGTCTTCACGATCGCTCGCAACCTGCGCATCGACCACCAGCGCCGCGGTGCGCTGCGCCCCGAGGCCCCGGCCGCTGCCTTCGACGACGAAGGCCGGCACGACGCCGCCGACGACGCCGTCGATGTCGCCGACACCGCACGCCCGCCCGACGAGGCGCTGGACGAGGCGCGCCGCGCCGGCCAGCTGCGCGCCGCGCTCGAGCGCCTGCCCGAGGAGCAGCGCGAGATCCTGCGTCGCTCGTTCTACGAAGAGCAGCCGCATGCCGCCATCGCCGAGGCGCTGGCGCTGCCGCTGGGTACCGTCAAGTCCCGAATCCGCCTGGCCGTCGGACACCTGCGCCGCCAGCTCGGCCACCTGATGCCATGATCTCCCGCCATCCCGACGACGCGCTGCTGCTGTCGTATGCCAACGCCACGCTCGACGCGGCCTCGGCGATCGTGGTCGGTGCCCACCTCGAAGCCTGTGCGCACTGCCGCCGGACCCTGCAGGCGCTGGACGCGCTGGGTGGTGACCTGCTCGAGCGCCTGCCGCCCCACGAGCTGCAGGCCGGCGCCTTCGAGCGGGTGCTGGCGCGCCTGGAAGCCGACATCGCCGGGGCGGACCGGGCACCGCACGCCGCAGGCGCCTCGCTCGACGCGCCGCATGGCGCGCAGTCGGGCCTTCCCACCGAGGCACGAGCCGACACCCGAACCGCTACACGGTCGGGCACACGATCGGGTACACGATCGGGCACCCGATCCGCCCCGGCCGCCACGCGCCGGCCGGACGTGCCCGCCGGCATGCGCTGGCCACGCAGCCTGGACGGCTGCGAGATCGGCCCCTGGCGGCGCATCGGCCCCGGCATGCGCTGGACGCGCGTGAGCGTGCCCGAGCAGCCCGACGCCAACGTCGTGCTGCTGCGCATGGCCGCGGGCCGCGAGCTGGCCGCCCATACGCACGAAGGGGTCGAGCTCACCCAGCTGCTGCACGGCGCCTTCGACGACGGCCGCACGGTGTGGCGCGCCGGCGACCTGGATCAGACCGACGAGCACATCCACCACCACCCGGTGGTGATGCCCGACGACGAGTGCATCTGCCTGGTGGCGCTGCACGGCCGCGTGCGATTCGACGGCTGGATCGCCCGGCGGCTGGGGGCCTGGATGGGGATCTGATCCGGGGGCCGGTGTCCTGCCGGCCCCGGTCGGGTGCGCGTCGGCGCCGGGGCGCGCGCTGGGGGGCGTTCGCACGAGCCGGTCCAGCCGGCGGGGGCAGCCTTTCGCCCCGCCGGCACGCCGCCCGCGCCGGCCCGCCTTCGATGGCTACAGTTGCACCATGAACGGCGACCGGCAGGTGCATGGCTGAGCTCTTGGCGTGGGACCTGCTGCTGCGCGGCACCGTCGGGGGCGTGCTGCTCGTCCACGCGGCCAACCTGCTGGGCCCTGGGCCTCGCCCTGCCGCCCGCGGGGCGCTGTGTCTGTTCACGCTGTCGCTGCTGGCCTACCTGGGCTGCCAGCGGGCGGAGCTGCTGGTCCGGATCCCCGCGCCGCTCGTCTGGGGCGTGCTCGCGGGCTGCACCAGTTCGACGGCCTGGCTGTGGTTGGCGGCGCGTGCGCTGTTCGACGACGACTTCCGCTGGGACGGGCCCCGGCTCGGGGCGGGCGCCGGGATGATCGTGCTGGGCCTGGCGGCCCATGCGCCGCGCCTCGACGCGTTGCGGTCGGGCGGCGTGGATCCCGGCCCCGGGCCGCTGGCGGCCTGGCATGCCGCGGCGATGGTCGCCTTCACCGCCGCAGCGGTCTGGGAGGTGCTTCGTGGCTGGCAGGACGACCTGGTGGAGCCGCGCCGGGTCGCCCGGCGCTGGGTCGCGCTCGGCATCGGCGTCTATGCCGCGATCGCGCTGGTGATCGAAATCGTCGTGCGCGAGCAGCCGATCGGCCCGCTGCTGCCGGCGCTGCACGTGGCGGCGATCGGCATCCTGGCGCTGGCGCTGGCCGTGCTGGTGGCGCGGCGCTCGCTCCACGCCGTGCTCGGATCGGCGGCGGCCGCCGGGGCTCGGATCGCTGTGCCGGAGGGGCCCGATGAGTCCGCCGCGCCTGCTGAACCCGGCGAGCGCGCCGGCCCCGCCCGGCCGGGGTCGGTGGCACGGACGGAGCCGGCGCCGGTGCCGGCCTCGCCCGCGCTGCAGAAGCTCCAGCGGGCCATGAGCGACGAGCACGCGTACCGGCGCGAGGGCCTGACCGTCGCGTCGCTGGCCGCCGACCTCGGCCTGGGCGAAGCGACGCTGCGCGCCCTGATCAACCAGCAGCTGGGCTACCGCAACTTCAACGACTTCCTGCACCATCACCGGCTGCAGGAAGCGGCTGCCCGGCTGGCGACCGAGGACCTGCCGATCCTGACCATCGCGCTCGGCTGCGGCTACGGGTCGATCGGCCCGTTCAACCGCGCCTTCCGCCACCGCTTCGGCATGACGCCCTCCGCGTACCGCGCCGGGGCTCGCCTCGGAGGGCCGAACGCCACCGGTTGAGCGCGGCCGCGGCTTTCGGCGAGGGTGGGCGACGAATCGGCCGGACATCGCCACGAATCGGCAAGACCGGGCCGTCCCGGCCGCCCAGCATGGCGCCCTTCGATCCGACCGGAGGCCCCATGACCGAACCCTCGCTGCCCCTTTCGCTGCCGCAGATGGCGCTGACCGTGCTGCTCGGCGACTTCCTGCGCTACACGCTGACCGCCGGTGCGGTGTGGCCCGTCGT
>WBZL01001325.1_pt1 | contig 26356 bp, 21 predicted proteins | sample 5204291 | NCBI WGS metagenome assembly WBZL01 (sample SAMN12344345, study PRJNA552823) | activated sludge metagenome | biome: Activated sludge suspended growth; feature: Nitrification reactor; material: Wastewater; isolation source: activated sludge from nitrification reactor of wastewater...
TGAAAGGGCGGCGTCCTAGGCCACTAGACGATGGGGGCCTGTCGCTGTTGCGACTGCACAATCATAGGGGTTGAGCCACCTTCCACAAATCTGGGGGCTAGGCTCTGGCCCACGCCCAGCGACGCGGAGGACTGCCAAAGATGTCTGGACTGCCCGGCCCCGGCCCGCAAAAGCCCAACACGACGCCGTACGTCGTGCTCGCCGTTGTTGCCTCGCTGCTGCTGGGCGTTGCGATGTTGGGCGTCATCGGTGTGGTCACCTGGAGGAGTCTTAGCGATGACCCCTCTTTGACTCCAGAGCCTGCCCCGACGCCGACCACGCTCTCTGCCCCGGCGGAGCCGTCCCCTACGACTGGGGTTGGCGACCCGAGGCTGCGTCGCAACGATCAAGCCAACTACGCGGCATGGGTCAGCCCGACAGGCAACATCTCCTGTGTGATTGACCATGCCGAAGCTTGGTGTTGGGCCGAACAGCACACTTGGAGCATCCCGGCCCAGGATTGTGACGCCGACTGGGGAGATTCAGTGGTCCTGTGGGAGGGCGGAGCGAACTATGGCTGCCGGGGCGACCCGACTTGCATCTCGGCGATCCCAGGACAACCCGACCCCTGCGGTCTCGGCGAGGTCCGCGATGGCCTGTGGTGGGCCCGACCCTCAGATCCGGTCGCCTTCTCGCAAGGTCAGCTGGGCAACAAGGCGCTGCCCTATGGCAACAGCATCCAGATCCGTGATCTGAGATGTGACAGCCGCAAGACCGGCATGCACTGCACCCATCTGGTCACTGGCAGAGGCTTCATGATCAGCCGAGACAAGTTGGTCTTGCGCTGAGTCAGGCGATGAGATCTACCCGATCCATCGGGCGCGGAGTACGACATCTTCGTGGTGATGGGCGCCAGCGCCGCCGCTGACTTCGCGCTCCCGCCGCTCGTGCACGTCCACCGCCCAGCCCGGCCCCAGGTCGGCTGCGACCTCATCTACGGTGAGATAGTCGTCTGGGTCGAAGCCGTGGGCCTTGGCGTGCTCGGGGTCAAACTCCGCGTGGTGTACGACGAGCAGGGTGCCGCCTGGCGCTACGGCCTCTAGGAGCCGGGCCAGGCCCTGGCCTTCCTTGCGGATGGGCAGATAGCTGGCTGCCACAAGATCGAAGGATTCACCCTCAAGTTGGTCGATGCTGGACTCTCGCCAGTTGACGTTGACGCCAGCGCCGTCCGCAGCCTTCCTGGCCCGATCAAGAGCGACCTTGGAAATGTCGATCGCGGTGACCTGCCAGCCCTGCTGGGCAAGCCAGATCGCATCGGCGCCCTCACCGCAGCCGACTTCGAGCGCCGTACCAGGGTGCAGTGAGGTGACTTCGGCTACCAGAGCTTGGTTTGGATTGCCGCTCCAGATCTGCGACTCCTCGTCGTAGCGAGAGTCCCAGTCTTGCGGTGAATGATCGTTAGGCACCTGCACAGGGTCGCACACTGCCCCAGCCCTGCACCTCAGCCAAGCCCTGCACCTCAGCCAAGCCCTGCACCTCAGCCAAGCCCTGCACCTCAGCCAAGCACAGCAGCAGGAGCGAGTACGACGAGTGGCGCGGTGGGCGCGGAGCCTTCAGGGGTCTTGTTGGCGCCGAAGAAGTCGTTGGGCAGCGAGAGTCGGATGATCTTGCGCCACGCGGAGTACACCTGCTTGGGCAGCGATCCCGACACATAGGCGAGGTCGTATTTCTCGAACAGTTCGCGCACTCGGGGGGCGATCTCGCCGTACCTGTTGCTGGGCAGATCGGGGAAGAGGTGGTGCTCGATCTGGTGGGAGAGGTTGCCGGTCATGATGTGCATCAGCGGTGGGCCGTCGATATTGGCCGAGCCGAGCATCTGGCGCACATACCACTCGTCTTTGGTCTCGCCCTCGATCGAGTCGGTCTCGAAGGTCTCCACGCCCTCGGGGAAGTGCCCGCACATGATCACGGCGTGCGACCACACATTGCGGATCACATTGGCGGTGAAGTTGGCGGTCAGTGTCGACTTTGCTGAAGGCCCAGACATCAAGGGGTGTACGACGTAGTCCTTGGTCACCTGACGCCCCACCTTGCGCAGGGCTCCCTTCACCCGCTCCTTGAAGGCGCCGTCGATCTTCTTGCCGGTGCGCATGTATTGACCCATGTCGAGGTCGTAGAGCGCGATGCCATATTCGAAGAAGAGCGCATTGAGGAGGTTTTCAAAGGGCTGCAGCAGGTGTCGGGGTTGCCAAGGCTGGTCTTCGTCGACGCGCATGATGCCGTAGCCAAGGTCGTTGTCTTTGCCGATGACATTTGTGTAGGTGTGGTGCATGTCGTTGTGGGTGCGCTTCCACTGCTCGGCAGGGGAGGCGTGATCCCACTCCCAAGTGCTGGAATGGATCTTGGGGTCGCGCATCCAGTCCCATTGACCATGCAAGACGTTGTGGCCGATCTCCATGTTTTCCAAGATCTTGGCCACCGCCAGGCCAGCGGTGCCGATCACCCACGCAGGTCGCCACTTGCTGAACAAAAGCACAGCTCGGCTGCCCAACTCCAGGCTGCGCTGCACCTGGATCACCCGTCTGATGTACGCCGCATCGCGTGCCCCACGCGACTCCAAGACGTCGCGGCGGATCGCTTCGAGCTCCTGCCCGATTGCTTGGATGTCTTCGGGGGTGAGATGTGCGATTTGGTTGTCCGCCTTGCGGCTGATTACGGTCACGCGGCGGCTTCAGCGGTCTGCGTGCGCTTGGGCATCGCAACGGGGGCAGGGGTCTTGTTGGTCATGCCCATGAAGTCGTTGGGCAGCGACAGGCGCACGATCTTGTGCCATGCGGAGTACACCTGCTTGGGCAGTGAACCAGTGACATAGGGCAGGTCATATTTGTCGAACAATGCCTTTACCTGCACCGAGATCTCGGCATACCTGTTGCTGGGCAGGTCGGGGTAGAGGTGGTGCTCGATCTGGAAAGACAAGTTGCCGGTCATCAGGTGCATCAGCTTGGAGCCATCGATATTGGCTGAGCCGAGCATCTGGCGGATGTACCACTCGTCCTTGGTCTCGCCCTCGATCGACTTCTTCTCGAAGGTGGCCACGCCTTCAGGGAAGTGACCGCACATGATCACCGAGTGGGTCCACAGATTGCGGACCAGGTTGGCGGTGAAGTTGGCCGACAGGGTGTGCAGTGCCGAGGGGCCGGAAAGCAACGGGTGGATCAGGTAGTCCTTCTTGGCCTGGCGCCCGATCTTGCGCAGCACCTGCTTGGCGCGGGCCCGGAACTCCGGATTGCTGCGGTGCTTCTTTTGCAGATTGCGACCCAACTGCAGGTCATAGGCAGCGATGCCATATTCGAAGAAGCAGGCATTGATGAAATTCCACATCGGCTGGAAGAGGAAGAAGGGCGACCAGCGCTGGTCTTCGTCGACCCGCATGATGCCGTAGCCGAGATCGTTGTCCTTGCCGACGACGTTGGTGTAGGTGTGGTGCACTTCGTTGTGGGCGTGCTTCCACTGCTCGGAGGGGGAGGCGTTGTCCCACTCCCAGGTGCGCGAGTGGATCTTGGGGTCGCGCATCCAGTCCCATTGGCCGTGCATGACGTTGTGGCCGATCTCCATGTTTTCCAAGATCTTGGCCAGCGACAGGCCGGCGGTGCCGACAAACCATGCCGGCGGGAAGAGCGAGAAGAGCAACACCGCACGCGAGCCGAGCTCAAGCTTGCGTTGTACGTCGATCACCTTGCGGATGTACGCCGCATCCGACTCGCCGCGGCTGTCGAGGATCTCCTGGCGGATCCGCTCGAGCTCGCTCCCGATTGCTTCGATGTCTTCGGGGGTGAGGTGAGCTACGGGATTGTCGGACTCGGCTTGCTTCTGGATGACGGTCATGGAGATTCCTTAAGGATGTGGCGTGGTTAGTGGTCGAATGTGCAGGCGCCGGCTGCGGCGTTGATGCAGGTCTGGACTCTTACGTTGTCGCTCTCGGTGACGCTGGTGATCTCGCCATTGCGTAGGTCGCGCACGACGCCTTCCTTCAAGGGCAAGACACAGGTGAAACAGATGCCCATCCGGCAGCCGCTGGGCATCAACACGCCCGCTTCTTCGGCGGCTTCCATCAAGGTGGTGGCTCCATCGACATCGATGGTCACTCCGCTCTTGGCGAAGGTGACCGTGCCACCCTCTCCGGGCTCGACATAGGTGGCTCGGAATTTCTCCACCTGCAAGGGCACCTCTTTGGTGTCGTGGAAGGACTCCAAAGCGTCGAGCAGCCCGCCCGGCCCGCAGGCGTAGGTGGTGCGCTCGGCCAGGTCGGGCACCAGTTCGCCAAGGGCGTTGACGTCGAGGATGCCGTGCTGATCGTCGTACCTCGCGATCAGGCGGATCGCGCCGGCCTCGTCGAGCGAGCGCAGGTTGTCGATGAAGATCGACTCTGGCTGGCTGGGGGCCACGTGGACGACGACGATGTCGAAGTTGTCGCTGCGCTCGAGGCGGAGTACGCCGTCGTCGGTGACCGGGAAGAGATTGCGCAAGATGCCGATCACCGGGGTGATCCCTGAGCCGGCGGTGATAAAGGTGAAGCGGCCGCCTTCAGGGGGGAGTACGAAGTCGCCCGCGGCCTGCTCAAGGTGCACGAGGGTGCCTGGCTTGGTATGACGCACCAAGTGGTTGCTGACCAACCCGTCGGGGACAGCCTTGACTGTGACCGAGATCCGGCCGTCGCCGCGGGGGCCGTGGGTCAGTGAGTAGGGACGCCAGGTGCGGACGCCGTCGATGTCGACCCCGATGCGGACATATTGACCGGGCACGTGGCCGGCCCAGTCGGCGCCGGCGCGGATCACGATCGTGGCCGCATCGGCGGTCTCCATGTGGATCTCTTCGATGCGCCCGCGCAGGTCAGCACCCTTGCGCAGCGGGTCGAACATGTCGAAATAGTCGGCAGGCACCAATGGGGTGGCCAGCGCCTCTGCGACACGGGTCAGTCCTTCTCTAAGCACGCTCTCCAGTGTGCATGTCGAAAGGGGGTAAAATCATGACTCCAGCAGGTGAACTTTATATCGATCTTTGTTCGTAGGTGACAAAACTTGGCAGCACGCAATTCGTTCGGCCTCAACCAGAAGGCAGTCAAACGCCTGCACGCTCAGATGACTTCGGTGTCTGATGATGTCGTCGAGGCGATCATCGAAGAAGTGCCTTACTACACCGATGCGCTCTCTGGGCCGATGGGCCAGATCATCCGCGATGCCGTGCAGGTGGCTCTCACCGGCTTCATCACAGTCGCCTCAAGTAGCGGAGACTCGGCTCAACCTCGAGCAGCCGCACTCTCGGGTGCCTACGACCTCGGCCGTGGCGAGGCACGTAGCGGCCGCAGCGCCGAGGCGCTCCTGTCGGCCTATCGGATCGGGGCCCGGGTCTCCTGGGAGCGGCTGTCCGCCGAGACCGTGCAGGCAGGTGCTGACGGCGCTGCGGTCGCCAACTTCGCCTCCTTGGTCTTCGACTACATCGACCAACTCTCCGCGGCCAGTGTCTCGGGCCACGCCGACGAAACTGCCCGCTCTGGCCAAGCCCGCGAGCGACTCCTCGAAGGGCTCGCCACCGACCTCCTCGAAGGCACCCTCACCCCTGCACTTGTTGAGCAGACCCAGGCCGCAGAATGGGCGCCACCGGCGACCTTCACCGTCGTACTCGCGCCACGAGAGCAGGCCCGGTCGGTCATCACCGAGCTGCGTGACGACGTACTCCGTGCCCGCGCCGACTTCCTGGAAGGGTATGTGGTTTTGCTGGTGCCTGACGCCCACGGCCCGGCGCGGGCCAGGTTGATCCGGCAGTTGCGCAACTGGTCTGCGATCGTTGGCCCGGCCAGGCCTTGGCAGGAAGCGGCTTCGTCGTACGCGAGGGCCGAGCATGTTCTGGAGTTGGGTCTTGGCCCCGACAGCGAGGCTCACCTGTCGACCTTGATCTTGAACTCCGACCCGATGGCTCTTCGCGACCTCAGGGATCGCGTGCTTGAGCCACTCTCCGACCTGACCGAGTCGACCCGCGCCAAACTCGTCGAGACGCTGCGAGCTTGGCTGCTCCATCAAGGCCGCCGCGAAGACATCGCCCGAGTGCTGTTCGTGCATCCCCAGACCGTGCGCTATCGCATTGGTCAACTCCGTGAGGCCTACGGCGACCGCCTCGATGACCCCGCCTGGATCCTCGACCTCACGATCGCGCTCGGGGAGGGCTAGCCGCTCTCGGTTTCACTGGTCACCCAGTGAACTTGGCACGTAGCACCTGAAATTTCACGTGCTGCGTACGAACTTCACTGGGCAACCCGTGAAACTGGACGGGCCCAAGGCAACTCCCCGGGCGGGGGTCACCCAAGCCACACGCCAAACAGGGAGGCGGGCAGGCAGAGGCCGAGGGTGAGGGCGATATAGGGCCAATTGACTGGGTGGTCGTGCCCCGCGGCTTGTACGGCGAACGCGCTGTAGGTGGTGAGGCCGCCGCAGAAGCCGACGCCGATCAGTGCGAGCATGCTGGGCTCGAGGTTGAAGGCGATTGCGCCGAGGATGAATGAGCCGATCACGTTGACGAGCAGGGTTCCCCAGTGCATTTCGGCTCGGTCAAGCAGGTGCCCGGCGAGATAACGTACGCCGGATCCGATCGCGGCCCCGAGCATCACGAGTAGTGGCGTCATTCGTCGCCGCCTTCCTCAGCGAAGTCGGCGGCTTCAGTTGGGGCCACCGCCCGGCCAGCGAGTCGCACGAGCGGGAGGGTGATCACTGCCGTGGCGACGAACACCATCAAGTGGAGTGGGCGCGCGCCCGGGGACAGTAGTGCGGCGCCCGACATCGTGGTGAAGCCCCCCAAGATGCCGGTGCCCAAGAAGACCGGCAGCAGTGAGTGACGTCGTACGACGCCCACGTGCGGCAGCAGGGCCAGCGCCAGCGAGCCGACCACGTTGATCGCCATGGTGGTCCACAGGGCCGAGCCGATGCTGAGAGTCAGGCCCCATCGAGCCAGTGCGCCGATGGCGCCGCCAGCGGCTGCAGCCCAAAGACCCCAGCTGAGTTTCGGCGCGACAGCAGCGGGAGGAGGCACGCGTCCATCATGGCGCAGCAGCGATCATCACACTGGGGTGCCTGAGATCACGGCGCCACAATTTCCTTCAAGCCTGATGCTTTGGGAAAATCGTGAGGTGGACACTGAGACGACCCAGCGCCATCGAGTCGTGGTGATCGGCTCTGGTTTTGGAGGCCTGTTCGCCACCAAGACCCTGAAGCGCGCAGACGTTGATGTGACGATGATCGCCAAGACGTCACATCATCTTTTCCAGCCTCTGCTCTATCAAGTGACCACTGGCATCCTCTCCGAAGGTGAGATCGCTCCGCCCACGCGCGAGGTGTTGGCAAAGCAAAAGAATGCCCAAGTGCTGCTCGGTGAGGTCGACGAGATCGATCTGGCCAACCGCACGGTGTCGCACCACGTCTTGGGTCGGCGTACGACGACCCCCTATGACTCCTTGGTCGTGGCAGCCGGCGCGGGCCAGTCGTATTTCGGTCATGACGAGTTTGCGCGCTATGCCCCGGGCATGAAGTCGATCGATGATGCCCTAGAGCTAAGGGCTCGCATCTTCGGTGCTTATGAATACGCCGAGGTCTCCGCCAATCGTGGCGAGGAGATCGACCATCTGATGACCTTCGTGGTGGTCGGTGCCGGACCCACCGGTGTGGAGATGGCCGGGCAGATCGCCGAGCTCGCCCACAAGACCTTGCCCACCAACTTTCGGGCGATCGACACCCGTAAGTCGCGGGTGATCCTGATCGACGGGGCCGACCAGGTGCTGCCTCCCTTCGGAGAGAAGTTGGGTGCGAAAACCCAGCAGGCATTGGAGAAACTCGGCGTTGAGGTGCGGCTCAACACCTTGGTCACCGACGTGGATGAGCGGGGTTTGACGATCAGGCACACCGAGACCGGCGAGCAGGAGTACGTCGATGCCGTCACCAAGGTGTGGGCCGCGGGAGTGCAGGCTTCCCCGTTGACCAAGACCTTGAGCGAGCAGACCGGTGCCGAGCTGGATCGCGCTGGCCGGATCGCAGTCAACCCCGATCTCACCCTGCCCGGGCATCCGGAGGTCTTCGTGGTTGGCGACATGATCGACCTCGATGGTCTGCCTGGTGTGGCTCAGGTCGCGATCCAGGGTGCTCGCTATTCGGCGACGGAGATCAAGCGGCGACTCAAGGGCAAGCCTGCCCAAGAGCCGTTCAAGTATTTTGACAAGGGGTCGATGGCGACCATCTCACGGTTCAATGCCGTAGCGATGGTCGGCAAGCTGCGACTGACGGGCATGCTTGCCTGGTTGATGTGGTTGGTCGTGCATCTGGTCTACATGACGGGCTTCAAGAATCAAGTCACCGCCTTGATCCGCTGGGCGGTCACTTTCATCGGCAATGATCGTTCTGAGCGCGCGGTGACCATGCAGCAGCTCTTCGCCAGACAGGCGATCGAGAGGTTGAAGAGCGGGCCGGCCTCGCTGATCTCTGATGACGATCAGCGGGCTTCCTCGAGTTGATCACTCAAACCTGGATGGGGAGATCACCTCTCGTGCCCACCTGGGCATGATGAACAGCCCCTCGGTCTCGATGGTTGGCTCGCCACCTACAGGCCCGAGTTGTCCCTTGACGATGGTCTTGATCCCGTCGGTGGAGTCGATCCATGCGCTGGCTTCAAGGTCGCCAAGTGGTGTGGGCTTGCGATAATGAGTAGTCAGATAGGCGGTCATCCCTGGGCGCCCTCCGGCCGCGGCGGCTTCTCCCATGACTTGGTCCATGATCAGGGCACTCACTCCGCCGTGCACCAAGGTCGGAGGCCCTTCATATAGGGCGTTCAGGTGAAACTTCGCCCAAGCGCGACCGTCGTCGCTGCGCTCGGTGTGCAGGGGTACGGCGATCGGATTGCGCATCCCGACGACGGCGTTGCCATAAGCGCGTACGCCACCGTCCTTGTTGACTTGTACGCCGAAAGAGTCGGGGATCATCTCTTCGCGAAGGAGCGCGTCGATCTCTTTGAGTCGAGCGATCGCGTCGTTGACCTTGGCGGGCGGGATCGTCGTACGCAGGCTGGCTTCGTTGAGTGAACGCATCGTGTCGGCGAGGCCGCCGTAGACTTCGCGTTCTTCGGCCAGTTGGTCTTCGGTCAACTCAACTTCGCTATAGATGTCAGCCACAACCAAATCATAGCCGCTCCAAGATGTGACAGGAGGGCGTTGACTGTCACACGCCCAGATCCAAAATCGGTGGTGTGAGGCCTGTCACATCAAGGGGTCGGCTAGTCTTTCTGCGATCGCTCCGCTGATGGGCGAGGGCCTCTAGCTCAATTGGCAGAGCAGCGGACTTTTAATCCGCGGGTTGTGGGTTCGAGTCCCACGGGGCCCACTTCTTCTTTGCGCCCTTGGCCGATGCTGTTGAGGGCCTTGCGGCTCCGCATTCAAACTGCGTAAACGCGCGATCCCCGATGAAGATAGGGAACTGAGAGTCTCAAATCTGCTCCCCGCAAACCGAGATGATCAGTGGACTAGCCCCCCGAGTGGCGTTGAGCCGGTCCTCCTTGACCCTTCAATGTGACGGCGATTACGTTCGGTCGATCCATAGTCCAAGTTGGGTGGGCCGTGGGCTATTTCCAAACGGAAAGCTTATGAAGGGATATCAATCCATGAACTCACGTTCGCGTCGCTTCGCCGCGAGCCTGGTGGCTGTTGTGGGCCTCGTTGCCGCGGGGTGTTCGACCACCCCCGGTGGCCCCGATCCGCAGGCCCCGGTCGCAGCAATCCAGGCGGTGCCCACCACGGGCACGGCGCCTTTGACCGTTGACTTCGGGTCAGTTGGCTCAAACGACCCCGATGGCACCATCTCCACGTACTCGTGGAACTTCGGTGATGGTTCGCCCCTGGAGAATGGTCCGGGTGCTACTCACATCTACACCGCTCCAGGCAACTTCACCGCGACCTTGATCGTCACCGACAACTCAGGCATGACTGGATCGGCGACCACCAATATCAACGTGGTTGATCCCGGATCAGGCTGTGCAGCCAACCCCGATCCGCTCGATGCCAATGGCGATGACACCAACTGTGACGGTGTCGACGGCATTGCGCTGGCGCAGGTGTTGGTCGATGCGGGCAGCGGCTCCGATGTCGGCGCTTGCGGCACGGTCGTCAAGCCATGCGCCACCATCGCCAACGGTGTTGCCACTGCAACGGCAGCTGGCAAGAACATCATCTTGGTCACGGCTGGTGACTACGATGCGTTCGACATCACCAATGGTCGGATCGTCCGCGGCGGCTACAACCCCACCTTCAACGGTCGGATTCCCGCCGGTACTCGCGTGCATGGTGCCCTCGACAGCGCCAACAACACCTACTACGGCGTGCGCGCCAACAACATCACCTCGGTGACCAAGCTGCTCGACCTGAAGATCAATGCCGAAGGCCAGGCCGGTACGGCTGCCAGCGGCGTGATCGTCAAGAACGCCAGCGCCAAGGTCGTCTTGGACAATGTCACCGCGACTGCAGGTCAGGGCGTCAACCCGACCGGTGTCTTGGCCGACAACAACTCCAAGGTTGAGATCCTCAACTCCGCCATTTCGTCGGGTACGGCGACTGGTGCCGGCTCTGATGCCTACGGTGTCCGTGCCCTCGACGGCTCCAACGTGACCGTCAATGGCGGCACGATCGAGGCCGCTGCGGGTGTCAATGGCAACGATGCCTCTGCTGGAGCACCCGCGACTCCCGCCAAGGCATGTGACGGCGGTAACGGCTATGCCGGTGCATTCGAAATCATCGACGGCATTGGTGTCCAGGGGCTGGGCGGCTCGTCCTGCAACCCGTGGTTCACCACGGTCACCAATGGCGGCAATGGCGGCGTTGGTGGAGACGGAAGTGCCCCAGGCGCCAACGGTGTCAAGGGTGGCCAGGGCGTTGGAGCCAATGGCGGCAACGGTGGCTGTGGCTCTGTTGTTGGATGTGGTTCGCAGGCAACCGGCGGTGCTGGTGGCCAGGGCGGTGCGGCTGGTGCGGCCGGTGCCGCAGGTGCCAACGACCTGACCACGGCCGGTGCAACTTGGGCTGGCGGCAACGGTGTCAATGGAAGCAACGGCGCTGAAGGCGGCGGCGGCGGCGGTGGCGGTGGCGGTTCGTCCGCTGCGGCCATGGGCGGCGGCGGCGGTGCCGGCGGTGCCGGTGGCGCATCAGGCTTGGGTGCCACCCAGGGTGGCCAGGCAGGCGGCGGCTCCTTCGGCGTGTACGCCGTTAACTCCACCGCCAACCTCACCAACGTGGCTGTGACGGTCGCTTCTGGTGGCAACGGTGGCAAGGGCTCAACTGGCGGCGCTGGCGGCGCTGGCGGCAATGGCGGCAAGGGCGGCGCTCCCGAGTGCTGTGAAGCCGGTGGCGGTGGCGGCGGCGGTGCCGGCGCAGGCGCTGGTGGCGGTGGCGGAGCCGGTGGCGGCGCCGGTGGCCCGGCCATCGCGGTCCTCCACAACGGCACTGGCTCGCTGACCACGACCAGCGTGGTCACCTCCCTCCCCGCGGCATCCGGCACCGGTGGTGCAGGTGGCACCGGTGGTGCCGGCGGCGCGGCTGGCGCACTCGGCGCTGGCGGCCCGAAGAGCCCCGTGACGCTGTTCAACCGCAAGGGCGGTGACGGTGGTGCTGGCGGCGCAGGTGTTGCCGGTGCAACCGGCAATGCTGGTGCAGCCGGACAGCTGTTGAAGTTCTGGGACAACGGCACAGCCACTCCCTGATCACGAAACACATCGGTGGGCCGGTGGTACACACCACCGGCCCACCGCTTTCACAGACTTCGGACCATTTCCCCTCGGCATCTCGTTGATGCGGTAGGTCCGGGAAACAAGCAGTAACTCTGTAAAGCAGTACCTCCTCAGAGCAGTACCTCCTCAAGAACAGGGCGGCCCCCGGGTAGGGCGGGGCGACGTTAACGAAGGGAAGCAAAAGATGAAGGTTCGAGCGCGGCGGATAGCCGCCAGCCTGATCGCAACGGTAGGTCTCGTTGCGGCCGGCTGCTCCACAACTCCAGGTGGTACACCGCCTGTGGCAGTCATGTCTGCAACACCAGATAGTGGTGTCGCGCCCCTGACTGTCAATTTCAACTCCGCAGGCTCGAACGACCCCGATGGGTCGATTTCGTCGTACGCCTGGGACTTCGGTGATGGTGGTACGGCGACTGGCTCCACCGCCACCCACAACTACGGCGCACCGGGCGTGTACACCGCCAAGCTGACCGTGACCGACAACTCCGGCTTGACCGGCTCGATCACAAAGCAGATCACCGCCACCTCGGCGAGCAATCTGCCTCCGGTGGCCAAGGCCGGAGCCACTCCGAAGAATGGCACCGCGCCTCTGGCCGTGGCCTTCTCCTCGGCTGGCACCAATGACCCCGATGGCACGGTTGCGTCATACGAGTGGACCTTCGGCGACGGATCGCCCAAGGACACCAGCGCGAACCCCAATCACACCTACACCGTCGCTGGCAACTATGTCGCGACCCTGAAGGTCACTGACAACGGTGGCGCTGTTGGCACCGACACGGTGACCATCAATGTGGGCGCCAACCAGCCTCCGACGGCGTCGGCGAGTGCGACCCCGACCTCGGGCAAGGTGCCCTTGGCCGTGGCCTTCTCCTCAACTGGATCTGCCGATCCTGAGGGTGGCGCACTGACCTATGCCTGGAACTTCGGCGATGGTGACTCCTCTACCTCGGCCAACCCCAATCACACCTACACCGCAGTTGGGATCTACTCGGCTGCTTTGACGGTGACTGACACTGAGGGCCAGTCCGACACCAAGACGGTCACGGTCACCGTCAATGCCAACCAGCCGCCGGTTTCCATCCCCAATGCGGATGTGACCGCGGGGCAGGCTCCACTGACGGTCAACTTCAATGGTGGCGGTTCCAACGACCCCGACGGCACGATCGTGTCCTACTTGTGGGACTTCGGCGGTGGCAACACCTCGACGGCGAAGAACCCGACGTACACCTTCGGTAGCCAAGGTGCCAAGGTCGTGACCTTGAAGGTCACCGACGACGATGGCGCGACCGACACTGCGTCGATCACGATCAACGTGTCGGCTCAGCCAAACGTGCCCCCGACGGCACAGGCAGCAGCGACCTCACCGAAGACCGGAGTGGCACCGCACACGGTGACCTTCTCTTCGGCAGGTTCGGCTGACAGTGATGGCACGATCGTGTCGTACAACTGGCAGTTCGGCGATGGTGGTTCGTCCACCCAGGCCAACCCCAGCCACAACTACACGCTCGCGGGCAGCTACACGGCCACCCTGACTGTCACCGACAACGCTGGCGGTACTGCCACTGCGACCGTGACCGGTATCGAGATCGCTCCCAACCAAGCTCCAACCGCTAGTGCGTCGGCAACCCCGACCGTTGGCAAGGCGCCTTTGGCTGTGGCCTTCTCCTCAGCTGGCTCGTCTGACCCCGAGGGGCAAACGCTCACCTACGCCTGGACCTTCGGCGACGGTGGCACGTCAAGTGCAGCCAACCCGAATCACACCTACACGGCCGCCGGTTCCTACACCGCGACCTTGAAGGTCACTGACCCGGCTGGCGCATTCGACACCAAGCAGGTCGTGATCACGGTCAATGCCAATGTGGCGCCGACCGCGGCATTCAACGCGACTCCTGCCTCGGGTCCACGTCCGTTGTTGGTCTCCTTGGATGCATCGGCTTCGGCTGATGCTGACGGCACCATCGCGTCATACGCCTGGGACTTCGGTGACGGCACCAATGGCACCGGCAAGAACGTGACCCACACGTTTGCTGCCAATGCCACGCCGTACACCATCACCCTGACGGTGACCGACGACAATGGCGCGACCGGCACTGCTACCCAGCAGATCTCGGTGTTCATCGATGACGACGGCGACGGGGTTTCCCCGCCGGCCGACTGCAACGACAACAACGCCTCGATCCATCCCGGCGCTGCTGACCCGTTGGACGGCATTGATCAAAACTGTGACGGCGTCGACGGCAATATTGCCGACAACATCATGGTGAACATCTCCGGTGGTGCAGACACCAGCGGTTGTGGCACTGTGGCCGCGCCCTGTGCCTCGATCGCCAAGGCTGTGACTCGGGCCGGTGACTCTGGCAAGCACACCATCCTGATTGCCGGTGGCAACTACGATGCCTTCGATCTGGCTGAAGGACTCACCGTTCGCGGTGGTTACAACGCCACGTTCAATGGCGACGGTGCTGCCACGATCATCAACGGCAAGCTCGACGCTGGGTCCTACTACGGCGTGCGGGCCGATGGCCTGACTGCTCCCGCGAAGGTCGCCAATGTCACCGTCAACGCTGGTGGTGCTGCTGGTGTGGCCTCCAATGGCGTGGTCGTGACCGGCTCGTCCGCTCTGGTGACTCTGGATCACGTGACCGCAACCGCTGGTACGGGCAACAACCCGGCCGGTGTCGTGGTTGACGGATCCAATGTCAAGGTCAAGGACTCCACCATCAACTCCGGTACTGCAACTGGTGCAGGCTCAAGTGCCTACGGCATCCGCGCAGTGAATGGCTCTGATGTTGAGGCCGTTGACAGCTCGGTCACCGCTTCGGCTGGTGTTGCTGGCGACGACGCAACCGCGAGCACCCCCGCCAAGCCTGCGAAGGCCTGTGATGGTGGAAATGCAGGCGGTGCTTCCACTGGTAGTGGTGGCTCAGGCGGTGCCAGCTGTGGTGGTTCCGGAACCGCCAAGGGCGGCGCTGGAGGCAAGGGCAGTGACGGCAACGGAGCAGGTAACGCCCCGAACGGTGCCAACGGCACCGCTGGCGGTGGAGGTGCTGCTGGCGGTAATGGCGGTGCTGGCAAGGCCATCACCTCTGCTGGAGATGGTGGAGCAGGCACTGGTGGTGCTGGTGGCGGTGCCGGTGCGGCCGGTAGCGCTGGCACCAATGCTCTGGCTTCTGCTGGCACGACCTGGGCTGGCGGCAACGGTGGCGCTGGCGGCAACGGTGGCGTTGGCGCTGGTGGCGGCGGTGGCGGCGGTGGCGGCGGCACCAACGGCTGGGCAGCCGGCGGTGGCGGCGGTGCTGGCGGTAACGGTGGCGCAGCTGGTGTCGGTGGCACCCAAGGTGGCCAGGCTGGCGGTGGATCGTTCGCGATCTATTCCGTCAACTCCAACGTGACCACCACCAATGTGGTCGCTACTGCCAATGCTGGCGGTAACGGTGGCAAGGGCTCCAACGGCGGTGCTGGCGGCGACGGCGGCAACGGTGGCTCCAAGTCAGGACCGTCTTGCTGCCTCGCCGGTGACGGCGGCGCCGGTGGTGGCGGCGGCGGTGCTGGCGGCGGTGCTGGTGCTGGCGGCGGTGCTGGTGGCCCGTCCATCGCAGTGTTCAACAAGGGCACTGGCACCCTGACCGTCAACGGTGGATCCCAGGATCGCGCCAACACGGCGGCTGCCGGTGGTGCTGGCGGTGCCGGTGGCGCCTCGGGCACACCCGGTGACAATGGTGGAACTGGTGGGACCGGTAACGCCGGTAACGCCGGTAACGTCGGTAATGCTGGCCAGATCTACCGGATCTGGGACAACAGCGTCACCACTTCATAACCCAACACAAGTCTGTGGCCCCGGATGCGCAAGCATCCGGGGCCACAGTCGTTTTTGGGGGCGATCTGGTGGAGGTCGCGTCGCGCGCAGCGTCGTACCTACCTGGCGAGTCGTCAACCCTTGCGAGTCGCGGTTTGTGTCATACGTTGCGGTGGTTCTTGGCTTGCGTCATGCGTCTGGTGGCCATATGCGCTCGATTCGGATGACGTTGGGGAGTTGTGTCACGGTCCGTATGACGTTGGGCGCCACAGCAGGGCTCTAATCCGTACGCCGAACCCTGCCGTCATCGGCACTAAGCGGCACGAAGCGGCAGGGCGGCTGCTAGCTCAGGCGGTGTGGTTGGCTTGGAAGTAGGTCAAGATCTCTAGGAATTCCTCGACGTCGACCTGTGAACGGTCGACGACCATCTCCTTGCCGCTGCCTGCGAGTTTGACTGACCAGTTCTCCGAGTCCGGGCTCTCGGAGGCTTCCACATTGAGATCCTTGGAGTTCAGGTCGAGATGCTCTACGTGACTGCCCTTGGCAAACTCGACCAATCCGTCGGTGACCGACAAGATGCCTGGCTTCACCATGAGAAGGCCGATCAGGAACAACAACAACACGCCACAAGCGGCCATCAATGCCGTCAGCGGGGTCTGTCCGGGCCGCAGCACCTGCCATGCGATCGCACCGGCCACTGCCACGCCAGCGATCACGCACCCCCCCACCAACACAGACCGGGCGGTCGACGCCTGCCGGAATGCGACGTACTCCGGTGGCTTTTCGGTGCTTGTGGTTGATTTGGGTGAGTGTGGTTTCACTGGTTCACCAGTGAATTTGCCACGTTGCACCTTTTGCAAAGGGGGCTCCGTGACAATTTCACTGGGTACCCCGTGAATTTGGTCGGCGTCTTCTTCATCGTCAGGCGCGGGTACGACGCCACGCAGCGTGGGCGCGGCAGAGACCTTGCTTGGGGGGTCAGACAGGGGCTTGGGCGCCTCAGGGACATCGCCCACGATTTCGGGTGGCTTCGAGACCGAGTGACGCCCACTGAAGGTGGGTACGCCGAAGCTGCTGGTGTCGGTCTTCGTTTTGGACTCAGTGGGGGGCTCGCCTGAAGGTGGAGCGCCGATCAGCCCGGTTGTCGCGGTGTCGTTCGTCGGCGTGGGCGCGGTGGAAGAGTGCTTTGCCTCAGCCTTTACACCTGGTGGCGGCGCAGCCACTGTCGGTTTGTCATCGGGAGTGGTGTCAGGCTGATCTGCTTTGGCGGGAGGCGCCGGTGGCGGTGGTGTGCCTGCGGCAAGCCACTCGGTCATCGAGTCGGCATATGGCTCATCCGGCTCGGGCTTTGACTGTCGCCTGCTGAACAACCCGCGCTTCTTTCGCAGAGGCTCAGGGACAGGGCTCTTTGGGGTCTCGACCAGTGGCACATCAGCTTTGAATGCTGCAGCAGGCTCGGCCGGGGTGGGAGTCTCGGCGGCCAACGGGGTCGCCGGTTTGGGCTCCTCGGACTGCTGGGCTTCCGAGGCCTCCGCGACCTGACCGGGCTGATCGCTCGCCCCAAGCTCTCCCTCAGGCAAGGCCCCACTGAGCCAGTCGTATGACTGAGGAGCCTCAGCTTCGGCCTGGGGCTTGGTGGTCTCAACCGGCGAGGGCACTGGTGGCATGGAGACGGGCTCAGGCTTCGCCGACGGGGCAGTCTGGAGCGGAGGGTCTGCTGTTGAGGAGCTGTCCTTCTTGCCGCGTCTCCCAAAGAGTCCGCGCTTCTCCTTGGGCTCTGGGGGCGCAGTGGCCGCCGCATCGCTGGCAGCCTTGGTCTTCTCAGTTTCATCGACCACTGTTGGGGCCGCTGGCGTGGGGAGCACCCCCGTGTCATCTTTGGTCGGGGCCGTCACCTCTGGTGCGGGTACGGCGGTCTCAGCGGTTGCAGGCTCAGACACGATGGGTTCAGGGGTCTTGGGCTCTGGAGCAGGAGCAGGGGCGTCGCCATAGAGGTGACTACTGAGCCAATCGCCTGTGCTTTCGGACGTCGAAGTTGAGGCGGGTGTTTTGGGCTCCGTGACCACGGGCGCAGCCTCGACGACCGGTGGTACGACGGGCTTGGGCGCTGGCGGAGTGGTGGTCGAACTGTCGTCGCCCAATTGGCCGCCCAATTGGTCGCCTAGCCAGTCGCGGGAAACACTCGCTTCATCTGCGGCTGGCGAGCTCTCGGCGGGCACATCCTCGGTTGGGGGTGCCACGGGAGCGGCTAGGGGTTGCTCTGGCTTGGTGGGCTCAGGTGTGAGCGCTGGCTGGGCTGGCTCGGGGGAGACAACCTGCTCAACGGGCTCTGGTGTGGGCCAACTGTTGATGCTGAGCCAGTCCGTGGTGTCGGCGGCCGGCTGCGCTGGCGGCGGGGTCGCCTCGGCGACTGGGGGTACGACGGACTCGGGCGCCGGGGGCGGTGCCGGGGCTTCGCGCTCGGCAACGACTGGTTCGCGCTCGGCGACGACTGGTTCGGGCTCGGCAACGACTGGCTCGACAACCACTGCCTCGGGAGCTGGCGGGGTTGGCTTTGGAGCTACCGGTTCGGGCGTCACGGGAGGGACGACAGATGGTTCGGCCGCAACTGGTTTGGGCGCAGGTGGTGCGGCTGGCGCCACGGGCTCGGCAGTCACAGGCTCAGCAGTCGCAGGCTCAGGTGGTCTGAAGCTCTCTGGCGCTGCGCGTTCGGGCTCGGGCTCGGCGGGAGCATCGCTGCGCATGACGGGAGCAGGCGGGCCGGAGTAGCTCCAGCCAGGGCGTTCTGAAGCGGGTCGGGGTGCCGGGGCTGCAGGGGTTTGGGGCGCCTCGGGCTCGGGGGCAGGTGCTGGCTCCGGTGCGCTGCGTCGGCGGCGGCCAAAGCGGGTGGGGTGGCGTTCTTGATCTTGACGCGGAGTGCCGTAGCCGTGCTCGAAGGCGTCGCGCATCACCGCCAATGGGTCGGGCGGTGAATAGTCGTCTGAGTCGGGCCCGTTGTTGTCGGGGCGGTCCTCATCGGGACGTCCTGGCAACGTCCACTCCTCTCACGTCGTACACCTAAACAGATCAGCGCATTGATTGTCCCAAAACCCACTCTCGCAAACCTTAGGTTTGCCCGAAAATTTTGGTCTCCACTGAGTTGACGTAGCTCCCAGCCTCTCATGACGGAGCTTGAGGAAGAGACTCCAGCAGACACGGAATGCGACCCCGGGTCCGAGCGTGCAGGCTTGTTGGTAGTGTCATGACTGCCAAGGTGCAGTTCCAGCGGTACACAACGCTCGTTGGAGTTTGTGATCCAACCGGCGGTTCTGAGCTCAACCTGAGTCGGGACGAGGTTTCACGCATCTTGGTGAGGTCATCAAATGATGGTCTCTCGCCCCGAAACAAGGAGTAAAAGAGCATGGCTCAGGGCACAGTTAAGTGGTTCAACGCTGAAAAGGGCTTTGGTTTCATCGCCCAAGAAGACGGCGGCGACGACGTCTTCGTTCACTACTCGGCTATCCAGTCGCAGGGCTACAAGTCCCTCGACGAAAACCAGAAGGTGCAGTTCGACGTCACCCAGGGTCCCAAGGGGCCTCAGGCTGAAAACGTCGTCCCCATCTGATTGACGACAACTTTGAGGGCCATGGTCGATTGACCGTGGCCCTCATTGCTTTTCCGCTGGTGCTCGTGGCAGCGCAGGCGCCAAGCGCCGTCTTGATCAGCCGAAACGGCCTGAGATGTAGGCCTCGGTGGCTGGCTCATCGGGGGTGCTGAACACCTTGGTGGTGGGGTTCATCTCGATCAGGTGGCCCGGCTTGCCGGCTCCGGCGATATTGAAGAAGGCGGTGTCTTGCGACACCCGGGCCGCTTGTTGCATGTTGTGGGTGACGATCACGATCGTGTACTCCGCCTTGAGTTCATGGATCAGATCTTCGATCGCCGAGGTCGAGATCGGGTCAAGTGCCGAGCAGGGCTCGTCCATCAGGAGTACGTCGGGCTCGACCGCGATCGCACGGGCGATGCAGAGCCGCTGCTGTTGGCCACCGGAGAGACCCGAGGCAGGCTTGTTGAGCCGGTCGTGCACTTCATCCCACAAGTTCGCGCCTTTGAGCGCCTTCTCAGCAATGTGGTCAGCTGCTGCCTTCTTGAGCTTCTTGTTGTTCAGACGGCTGCCAGCCAGGACGTTCTCATAGATTGACATCGTCGGGAATGGGTTGGGTCTTTGGAAAACCATGCCCACCATGCGGCGTACTTGCACCGGATCAACTTCTGGATCGTAGATCGACTGGCCGTCCAGGAGGACCTTGCCCTCGACCCGTGCCCCAGGGATCACCTCGTGCATTCTGTTCAGTGAGCGCAGCAGGGTCGACTTGCCGCATCCGGATGGCCCGATGAAGGCCGTCACCGAGCGTGCCGGGATGGTCATGTTGATGCCTTCGACGGCAAGGAAGTCGCCGTAGTAGACATCGAGGTCACAGATGTCGATGCTCTTTGACATTGGATTCCTTTCCGGCTAGCCCCGTTTGGGCGCCAGCCACCTTCCAGCGAGTCTGGCAATCAGGTTGAGGGTCAGCACGATCACGGTCAGCACAAACGCAGCCCCCCAAGCCATGTCTGCCAAGAGCTCAGCATCCGGAGAGGTCTTGGTGATGTTGTAGTAGATGAAGACGGGCAGAGTCATCATGCGATCTGAGAACAGGTTGGTGTTCACTGAGTCGGAGAAGCCAGCGATGATCAGCAGCGGTGCGGTCTCGCCGATGATCCGGGCTATTGCCAAGGTGACTCCAGTGATGATGCCAGACGTTGCGGTGGGCAGCACCACTTTCGTGATGGTGCGCCACTTGGGCACCCCCAGGGCGTACGCCGCTTCGCGCAGGTCGTTGGGCACTAGCTTCAGCATCTCTTCGCTCGATCGCACCACGATCGGGATCATCAGGATTGACAGGGCCACCGCGCCACCGAATCCCATCCTGACACTTGGTCCGAAGAAGAGTGCGAAGAGCGCGAAGGCGAAGAGCCCTGCCACGATCGAGGGGATCCCGGTCATCACGTCAACCATGAATCTGATCCAGTGGCCCAGTCGATTGCTCCCGGCGTATTCAACGAGGTAGATCGAAGTCATCAGTCCGATCGGTACGGCGATCACGGTTGCGGCGAAAGTGATCAGGACCGTGCCCCAGATGGCATGCGCAATGCCTCCGGTCTCTCCGACGACATTACGCATCGACCAGGTCAGGAATCGGAGGTTCATCTGAGATGCACCTTGGACGATCACATTCCACAGGAGCAGCGCAAGGGGTGTCAGTGCGATGACGAGGGCCAGCCAGATCAACATGGTGACCACTTGGTCGGTGATCGAGCGCCGAGACCACCTTGACCGGTGCAGTGAGTTTGAGGGGGTTGTCGCGTTGGCCTGACTCATGATGCCCGCCGCTCTCCGGCACGAGTCAGGATCAATCTCGCCAAGAAGTTGACTGCGAAGCTGATCGCGAACAGTGCCAAGCCACTGAAGATCAGCACATTGACCTTGGTGCCGAAGGCTTCAGGGAAGCGCAACGCGATATTGGCTGCGATCGTTGATGGATTGTCTGCAGAGATCAGGTTGAGGGAGAACAAGCCTCCTTGGGTGGAAAGCACCATCGCCACCGCCATGGTCTCGCCCATCGCGCGGCCCAGCCCAAGCATGGCCGCTGACACGATGCCGGAGCGGGCGTGGGGGAAGACCACCAGGCGCACCATCTCCCAGCGCGTGGCACCCAGGGCCAAAGCAGCCTCTTGATGAAGGCGAGGGGTTTGGCTGAAGATCTCCCGAGAGATCGCGGTGATGATGGGGAGGATCATGATTGCCAACACCACTGCGGCGGTGAGGATTGTTCGCCCCGAGCCCGATGCGGGTCCGTGGAATAGGGGCAGCCAGTTGGTCAGGCTGCTCGCGGCCAACCATTCATAGAGCGGGGTCAGATATTTACCGAGAGTGAATGCTCCCCAAAGCCCGAAGATGACCGAAGGGATGGCAGCCAGCAGGTCGATCGCATAACCGATTGGGCTGGCCAACCGGCCAGGTGCATAGTGGGAGACCGCTAGTGCCACTGCCAGGGCGAGTGGCGTGGCGATCAGGAGAGCCAGCAGCGCGGCGAGCGTGGTGCCATAGGCCAGTTTGGCTACATAGATCAGCAGGCTGCTTTGCCCGTCTAGATCTGACTCAGTCGCGGAGAAGGCAGGCATTCCTTTGACCGTCAAGAAGATCGCGACTCCCGCGAGTGCGATCAGGATCGTGAAGGCTGCGGCCTTGGCGAACCCGGCGAAGACCGAATCGCCGACGGGCTGCCGTCGGTTTCCGCCCGTCTCGCCAGCCAACTTGGCCAGGGCACCTGGGGGAATCCCAGATGCCCTGGTCGTGATGGATTCGTTGAGCATGAGTGCTCCTAGGAGCTCATGCCCGCGACGATGCGAGCGGCCTGCTCGCGCAACTCGGTGGGTAGTGGAGCCGAGCCAGCGCTCTTCGCGGCGGACTCCTGCCCTTCGTCACTGAGCACGTAGGTGAAGAACTCCTTTGCCACCTCGGCCTGCTCATCATCGGAGGATTGGCAGCCGATCAGATACGAAACCAGGGCCAACGGGTAGGCGCCCGCTGCCGAAGTGGCTCTGTCCAGGTCGACAACCAAATCGGTCTCACCACGGCTGTCATCGGTCTTCGAGGCGGCCAACGCCTTGGCTGCGCCATCGGCGCTTGGTGCCACGAACTCAGCTCCGACCTTGATCTTGACCGTGGTCATGCCCTGGGTGGCGCTGAGGTCGGCGTAGCCGATCGACCCGGCGGTTTGTTTCACGGTCGCCACCATCCCTGAGGTTTGCGCGGCGGCCTCACCCTTGAGAGTGGCTGGCCAAACCTTGTCTGCTTCGTTCGTCCAGGCGCCTTCGGATGCCTTCTCCAGGTAGTCGGTGAAGTTCTTCGTCGTACCTGACTCGTCGGAGCGGTGGACCGGCCGGACCGGACCATCGGGGAGAGTGACGCCGGGGTTGGTGGCTGCGATCGCCGGGTCATTCCACTTGGTGATCTGACCTTCGAAGATTTTCGCCAAGGTGGGGGAGTCCAGATTCAGCTCTTCAACCCCTTCGACATTGAAGACCACTGCGATTGGGCTGATGTAGTTGGGCACCTCGATCGGGTCGGAGCCACAACGTTGCTTGGCCTTGTCGACCTCGTCGCTGTCAGGGTCCAATGCTGAGTCTGAGCCGGCGAAGACAACTGCCTTCTGCAAGAAGGCCTCAACGCCCGCACCGGAGCCAGAGGGGTCGTAGTTGATCGTGGCTGACGGGTTGTCGGTCTGGAAGTCCTTGCGCCAGGCGTCCATGGCGGCAGTCTGTGCGCTGGAGCCAGCGCCGTTGAGGGTCCCAGAGAGACCGCCAGAGGAGCCGCTTTCGTTGCCAGCCCCACATGCGGTCAAGGTCGTGGCGAGGGCAAGGGCAGCCAAGCCGCCGGCCATGAGCTTTGCACGTGAAGTGCGTGTCACTTCGTTGATGGTTTGATTTGTGTTCACATGGGCAAGCTAGGGAGCGCAGGTTGCCAGATGGGTCGCAGAAGGTGAACTAGCGGTGAATTGCGCCGGACCACTTGGGTGTTTGCTCAGCGGGCTTCGCGGGGCACATTGTGCCGCTCGACGCTGAGCAGTTCGCCGCGCCGGACATGGCATACGACGAGTTCAGCGGGTGCGAGTGGCTCTTCGTAGATGCCCAAGGCGTCCATCACCTTGGGCAGGATCGGCCGGTGCGTGCAGACTGCTACCCCTTGGGTTGTTTCTGGGAGTTGCTCGACCAGCTGGGTTACCAGGCCGGCGTCGTAGCCCTCCTCAGACAACTCCGCATGCTGCTCCAACGGGATCACAGAGTCGGTGGCGTAGGGGCTGACCGTCTTGACACAACGCTTGCTGGTCGAAGTGATCACTTGGCTGATGCCGTAGGCATGCAGGATGCCCCGCAGCTGCTCGGCTTGTGCCTTGCCGCGTTGAGTCAGTGGGCGTTGGCTGTCGTCTGGCCCGCTGAAGCTGGCTCGTCTCGCGGCTCTGGCATGACGCAGCAAGATCAAGGCATGGGTGCCCTTGCGGAGTTGGCCAAATTGCTCTAGCAGGTGCCGATCGTCGCGATAGCTGAGCTGCTTGTGTGCCTGAGCCACGGGCACCCAGGCGACCTGGTCGATTTCCTTGTTGGGCGAGTACGCCGACACGTCGTCGTCGCCCACGACCCGGCCGATCCAGTAGTGCACGGTCTTGGCTCGACCGCCCCCGATGGAGTAGAGCTGGGGGCGCAGAGGTTGGGCCAGACGGATCTCGACCCCGGTCTCTTCGAGCACTTCGCGACAGGCGGTCTCGGTGACATGCTCGCCAGGGTCGCGTTTCCCTTTGGGGAAGGACCAGTCGTCGTACTTGGGTCGATGCACGAGCAGGATCTCGCGCCCGTTCGGCCCCTTGCGAGTGACCAAGGCTCCAGCCGCGACCAAGTCACCTGCATTGCTGGTGGTTGCCATGGGCATAGTCTCCACCACTTCTTGGCTGGGTGGTGCTCAGGCCAGCGGAAGCACTGGCTAGTTTGGAGTCATGGCTACACCACGAACTCGCGCAGAGTCCTTGATCCTGAAGGCCATCACCAATCTCCCCGATCCGGTCATGCGCGCAGCCACCCCAAACAAGGACAAGGCCGGGCTCAAGCTCTCTGCTGAATCCCAGATGTTGCTCAGGGCCATCGAGTTGGTGGGAGTGCCGCCGCTGGTGGATCCTCCGACCCCTCACAGCCGGCAAGAGTGGAATCAAAAGGCCCGTATGGTCGGGGGCAAACAGCATGTGGGCGCCTTCCACGACCTGGAGGTGCCTGGGGCTGAGGGCATGTTGCCGGCCCGGATCTACACCCCGACCTCGAGACTGTCGCAACATCAGATCCCGACGATGATGTTCTTCCACGGCGGTGGGATGGCTCAAGGCAGCATCGACAGTCATGACCCCACCTGCCGCTTTCTAGCCGAGCGGTCCGGTGTGCAGATCATCTCGGTGGGCTATCGCTTGGCTCCCGAGCACAAGTTTCCTGCTGGAGTCGAGGATTGCTTTGCGGCCTTCCAGTGGCTGACCGACAGTGTCACTGCGGTCGCGGCCGATCCGGAGCGTTTGGTGGTCGGCGGTGACTCCGCGGGCGGCCATTTCGCGGCAACCACGGCCATCCAGGCGGCAGAGCACGGATTGGCGCTGCGTCATCAGCTGTTGATCTATCCGGCGACCGATTTTGTCAACAAGAGCCAGAGCAGACACACCTTCAGTGATGGCTATTACCTTGATGACGAGAGCATCGAACGCTACAAGAGCTGGTATTTCAAAGACTCCTCGCAGTGGGGCGATCCGTTGGCTTCGGTCGCCTTGCGAGACTCATTCCCCGCAGGGTTGGCGCCAGCGACAGTGATCACGGCCGGATTCGACCCGCTGCGAGATGAGGGCAAGGCCTACGCCGATCTGCTCAAGGCCAAGGGCATGACGGTTGAGTTTGAGCAATTCGATGACATGTTGCATGGCTTCATCAACATGATTGGCTTGGGTTATCAACCTCAGGTGCATGTCGGGAGGATCGCCCGGATGCTCACCGCTGCCGTGGCTTGAAGACTGTCCTGAGCAAGCTGTGCTGCAGTGTGAAAGGCGGGGCTCAGGACCGAGGCGCTAGGGCCCCGACGTACTGCGCTTCGGTGCGCTCGACGCCGAATCCCTGCTTCGTGTAAACCGCGATCGCTGGGGCATTGTCGCCATCCACGTAAAGCAGGACGCTGCCCAACCCAAGCCCGGAGAGATATGCCAACCCGGCGTGGGTCAACACCGTGCCGAGTCCGCGCCCGGCCATTCGCGGGTTGACCGCCACGACATAGACCTCGCCATAGGGCTCAGCGGCGTCGCGGTGCACCTTAGTCCAGTGGAAGCCGAGTAGAGCCGGCCCGGCCTCTGGGTCGCGCGGGGTGGCCACGAACAATCCTGCGGGGTCCCACCAATCGGCCGCCATCCGCTCGTGGAGATCATCGGCGGACAGAGCCCCCTGTTCAGGGTGGTGAGCGAACGCAGCGGCGTTGACGTCGAGCAGGGCTGCTTCGTCCTCGGGCCTGAAGGTGCGGATCACGATGTCGTCGGGCACGACCACTTCGTGCAATGCCAAAGACGTAGGCCTCCTCATCACGATCAGCTCGCGCTCGCGAGGCACGCCGTAGGCGCGGGCCAGTGCGGCCGCACCAGGATGGTCGGAGTGCGACCAGGCCTCGACATGGCTAGTGGCCTGCGCCACTCTCGCGGCGAGTGCGCTCGCCACTCCCATCCTCCGAGAGTCCGGGTGCACGGCCAAGTCGAGCACTCCGTCGCGCAAGAGCGCAAAGCCATCGTTGCCAAGCCACAGTCGGGCGTCGTCAAGGCCACGATGACGCAGGCCGAGCACGGCTTGCTCGTTGAGGGTTGAGACCCCCTCATGCTTGGTGGCGGCTTGTGCGATCCGGCGTACTTCGGCAGCCGGACCGCTGTGCGCCTCCCAGACGAAATCGTCTGCCCTGACCTCCGTGATTGACATGTGAGACAGGCTATCTGCCCGCCGCAGAGTCAGGGCGTGATCGCTTGATCAGATGCCTCGACAGGCATGTCGACGAAGCGATAGCCGACATTACGGACGGTGCCGATCAGGCCTTCCTTCTCAGGGCCCAATTTGGCGCGCAGGCGCCTGATGTGTACGTCGACCGTGCGCGTGCCACCGAAGTAGTCATAGCCCCAGACCTCTTGGAGCAGC
>WBZL01001326.1_pt1 | contig 26346 bp, 17 predicted proteins | sample 5204291 | NCBI WGS metagenome assembly WBZL01 (sample SAMN12344345, study PRJNA552823) | activated sludge metagenome | biome: Activated sludge suspended growth; feature: Nitrification reactor; material: Wastewater; isolation source: activated sludge from nitrification reactor of wastewater...
CTTTACGCCGAATGTCGCCTATTCAGGGACCATCGACAGTTATATGTGGTCCTTCCCGCTTGGAGAACCGGCCACTTCCCAGGACTCCATCCCGGTTGGCGTACACTACGAGGTCGCTCCCGGCCAAAGCGTCTTGCAGGATACGGCCGTCCTCACCATCACGGGGCCCTGCGGCATGCAGCAAATCCATAAATTTCCGATCACGGTTTACGGCGACGTGACGGTCGTTTTCGGCGACATCCCGACGCTTTGCAACGGCGACGGGACCTTCCAGATCCCGGTAACGCCGTTTCCCGGCGGTACGTTCTCCAGCCAGCCGCTTGGAAATACCCTCAGCCCGGGCGGGCTGCTGACGCTGACGGGTTTGACGCCCGGCGACTACCCGGTCGACTATGATTTTGCGCCCGCGGGCGCTCCGCCCGGCTGCACTTCTGCCGGCAGTACTGTGATCACGATCAAAGCTTCTCCTGACCTTGTGCTGAACGTCCCGGCGCAAATCTGCGAAAGTGAGGACCCCGTTGCGCTGTCCGCCAATCAGATGCCGGTGGTCTGGAGCGGTCCGGGCATCACCGATACCCTCAACGGGGTCTTTGATCCCGGAGCGGCCGGGGCAGGATTTCCGCAGATTACCGGCATGTACACGGATTTGAGCACCGGATGCGGCGCGGAGCAGTCGGCCGGCATTGAGGTGGTGGCCACACCCGCGCTGGCGGCGCCGGATACCGTTTTTTCCTGTGCCGTCATGGGGACCGTCGACCTCAACGCGCTGGCATCGCCCGTTTTTTCACCAGGAGGCGGCAACCTTATCTGGTCGGATCCGGGCGGCCTAGTCGATCCGCAAACCGGGGCATTCAGCAGCAATACGATCGGTTTTTTTCCGGTTTCCGCAACCTATTCGGTGCCGCCGGGATGTGATTCAACCGTCAACTTCATCGTCCGGGTGGATACCTTTGTCAATGCCGTGATCCTGAACGCCGAACCGGTGATCTGCCGGAGCGTCGGCTCGGTCCAATTGCAGGGCAGCCCTTCCGGCGGCAAATGGAGCGGCCCCGGCATCGATGAAATGACCGGGGTGATCAACCTCAGCCTGGTCGCACCCGGCCCCCAGCCCTATACCTATACCATCCGGGCAGGCAGCCCTTGCGAGAGCGCCGATATGGTCACGATCCAGATAGAGGAAGAAGGGGCAAATGCCGGTCCGGACCTGTACGTTTGCTCAACGGAAGCCACCGTAACCCTTCCAGGCGGCACGCCCGAAGAAGGCGGGTATTCCGGCCCGTTCGTATCGGAAGGTGTCGTCCAGGTATCCTGGCTTCAACCGGATATGGGCTATACTTACCTGTACATCGCGCCCGCACTGCCGCCGGCCTGCAATACCGATTCGATGACGCTCTATATTGTTTCCCCGCCCGATCCCGGGTTTTCACTCGACCGGGACACCGCCTGCGTAGGCCAGACCGTGACGCTGACGCCCGTTGCGACCGGCGCGGTGAACTTTACGGTCGATTGGGGCGACGGTACCACCGGATCCAACCTGACCCATGCTTTCGGAGCGCCCGGAACCTCAACCATTCAGCTGACCGTTACCTCACAAAACCCGTTGATCCCGGGTCAGACGCTTTGCTCGGCATCAAGCAGCGCCCAGATCCATATCCTGCAGCCGGCGGAAGCCGCCCAGGTCGGGGTCATGCCCGGCGACACCATGGGGTGCGGACCGCTGGAAATCCTTTTTACCAACCAGAGTCAGGTGGAGAACGGTCGCTATACCTGGGATTTCGGCAACGGGCAGACCTATTCGGGATACCAGCCGGGTACGATCACTTTTGAATCCGGCGTGGAGGATACGGTCTACATGGTCAGCCTGATGATCGAAAACGGATGCGATACCCTGTTTGAAACCCGGAAAATCACCGTACATCCCCAACCCAAGGCCGCTTTCGGCATTTCCTACATGGACCCTTGTTCCGGCGCAGAGCTGGAAGCCTCCGTGCTCAGTGTCGGCAACCCGGAACAAAATGTTTTCTTCACCTCCATTGACCCGCAGGGCGTACCGGGCTATCCGGACCAAAAGACCGTTTTCCGGTTTTATACCGGTTCCGAGCCCGACACGGTCGGCATCTGGCTGGTGAGCAGCAACCAGTGCGGGGTGGATACGGCCTACCGGGAAGTCATCGTGAATCCGACGGACGTGGTCGCCCTGATCGGCCTGCCGGATACCACCTCGATCTGCCAGGGCGCCGCTACCCCGTTCATCAATTATTCCACCACCGGCGCACCTTTTTCCTGGGCTGTTTCCGACGGAAACACCTACCTGGGGGATACCATCCTGATCAGTTTTCCGGATCCGGGCGATTATGAGATTGCGTTGTACGCTTTCGGCTGCGGGTACGACAGCGTCAAGGTCTCCATACACGTACTCGAACTGCCCACCCTGGAAGTGGACCACGACCTGTTCCGCTGCCCGGGAGACCCGGTCGATTTCAGCGTGCTCTCCAATGCGGAAAGCGTCCTGTTGTGGTACGGCGACGGCGATTCCACTGACCAGAAGATCTCCAGTCATTTGTTTGACCTCCCAGGAATTTATTTTCCGGCAGCCGCCGCGGTTTCGGTCGACGGCTGCACCGCAGCATGGCAAGGCAGCCTGACCATACTGATGCCGCCCGCTGCCGTTATCGCGGCCGAAGATTCGCTTTGCGCCGGCGAACCGGTGTTGTTCTCCTCTGCAGGCAACCAACCGAATACCACCTGCATTTGGGATTTCGGCGACGGCAATACATCGGATGATTGCCAGGAAATGCATGCGTATGAAGACCCCGGCCTGTTCGGGGTCGTGCTGACCGTTATTTCACAGGAAGGTTGCCGGGGCGCCGACACCATGCCGGTTTATGTCCGGACCAAACCCGACGCAGCCTTTGCGTATACGATCCTGGAACCCTGTTCGCCGGCCCGGGTCGCCTTCCTGAGCCAGGCCACCGGGGCCACCGGACTGGAATGGAGTTCCCTGGGGACCATGATCAGTCAGGCCGCCTCATTTGAGCAGATCTTCCCCAACGGCGGGGACATTCCGGTCCGGCTCATCGCCACCAACGAAGGGATCTGCTCGGATACGGCGGAGCAGATCGTAAAGGTATTCCAGACGCCGGTGATCGGGCTTGAGCTGGACATCCAGTGCGAAGCCCGGGACGGGACCGACCTGATCGTGGACACGGACCCGGCCAATTTCATCGTGGTCACGGGGCCCGGATATCAGCAGAACGGCGACTTTCACGAGGGCTTGATGACCGGAAATTACGGGATCCATGTGCAATCCCCGGACGGGTGCGAGAAGGATACGAGCCTATTCCTGCTGCCTGTCGACGAATTGCTGTTGCAGGTCGCGCCGGACACCGCATCCGTCCGCCTGGGCGATTCCATCCGGTTGCACGCGACGGTCAATCAAACCGGGGTGATCTTCCAGTGGACGCCGGACATCTACCTGAACGACGCGGCAATTGCCGATCCGGTATCTACGCCGTTCAAATCCGTTTTGTACGCGCTCAGCGCCACCGACGACCGGGGTTGCCAAAAGACGGATACCGTGCGGATCACTGTGCGGATCGACCGGGATTCCGGGTTGTACATCCCCGATGCCTTTACGCCCAACAACGACAATATCAATGACATTTTTTATGTCCGGAACAGCAACCCGGCCGTCATTCGGTACGAGTCGTTCCAGGTCTTTGACAAGTACGATGAGAAGGTCTTCGACGCCGCGGAGATCTCCGGAAGTTCACCGGCCACGCCGGAAAACCCCGTATTCGGGTGGGATGGGCAGTTCCGGGGCCGAAAGGCCGAAATGGGCGAATACCGGTTTGTGATCGGCATCCGGTACATCGACGAAATTGTGCGCTATTTCACAGGAACCCTGCATTTGATCCGCTAAGGATCGTTGAATTAATAAGTGTCGCTTTTGATAGGTCAGGCATTTTGGTCCTAGCCAAGGCATGGGTTCCCGACCTTAGCCATAGCTAAGGGAGGCGGTTCCATAACGCCGGATAGGGGCAAAAGGCCTCCTAGGAAAGTGGACAGTTATTATTTCAGCGGTCCTAAAACCCAATCCAATGAATCGATTTATTCCAATTATCCTGTTTATTCAGTGTTCGTTTTCCACCCTGCTCGCCCAGGATCTGCTGTTTGCCCCGACCGGCGCCGGACAGCAGATCCTCAATCCGGCCATCACCGGCAGCCTGACCAGCCAAAAGGGATCACTGACCGCTTTCTATCAGGGGCTTTGGGACCGGCCGGGCACAGGTAAGTCCTACCAGGGTGCGGCCCTCGTGGCGGATATGCGGTTTTGCCTGCCGAACCTGGAAGAAGGCAACTACTTCGCATTCGGCCTTGTGCTCCAGCACGACTGGAACCCGCAGGGCGGTCTGGCCAATTCATGGGCCCGGTTTTCGGGCGCGTTCCACATCAGGCTGACCGAGACCGTTCATGCAAGCGTGGGCGGCTACGCCGGCGCCCTGAACTACCGGCTCAATCCCGACGGATTCCGGTTTGATGCCCAATACCAGAACGGCAACTACAACCCTGCCGCTTCCAACGGCGAGACATTTTCGGGCAACGGTTCAACCCAGCTCGACCTGGGCAGCGGCCTCTCCTTTTACGACGGCGAAGGCCGTTGGTCGGCCGGTCTGGCCTGGCACCACCTCAACAAGCCGGCCTATACCCTGTTTGAGGACGAAGCCAACCGGTTGGGCATCGGGTGGGCCCTGCACGCCGCTTACGCTACCCAAAAACTGACCAACGGCAAACCGGCTGCGATCCTTCGCGGCGTGTACCGCAGGCAATCCTTCACCGGCCTGGACAGCGAACAGTGGCAATCGATGGCGGGCATCTTTTACCGGGGGTCCGTAAAAGGGACGGCGCCTTCCTTTTTCTACGTCGGGATTTATGTCCGGCTGGGCGGGGCTTCCGGCCGTTCGCCCAACCTCAATTCCCTGGTGCCAGCCATTCAACTGAACGGCGACCGTTTCGGCTTTTCGATGTCCTATGATGTAAATCTGGTGCGGACGCGATCGCGCCTTCCGGGCGGCATCGAGCTTTCGCTGAATTACAATTTCGGGGAAATGGGCAGGTGCAATATATGTCCGTTCCTTTGACGGTAAAAAGCCGCAGGTGATGAGGCTGACTTTCCGAGCCGGTTTTTCCTTGCACTTTCCGGGCCTTTGCTGCCCCCGGCATGCCAAATGCGGGCTATCCTTTGTACCTTTACCCCACAATCAAAACCGCCATGAAAAACCGACTTATCCTTGGCTGGCTGTTGTTGGCAGCCGCCGCACCTGTCTTTGCCCAGGATTTTCCGCTTCAATCGCCGGGCAAGGTCAACCAGATCACGGTTCACGTTGCCGACCAGCTGTCCATCTCCATTGCCCACAAGGGTCAGCCGGTCACGGACCATTCGCCGGCCTCCATCACCATCGACGGGCAAACCCTGGGCGAACGGCCCAAGGTGCAAAAATCCGGTACGCGATCGGTGAACGAGCAGATCCACCCGACGGTGCAGATCAAACGAGCCGAGATCAGTGACGTCTATAACGAGCTGACCATCCAGTTTCAGGGCAACTACAGCCTGGTTTGCAGGGCCTACGACGACGGCGTGGCCTACCGGTTCGTCACCGCCATCAACAAGGAGGTCACCGTCAATAAAGAGGAGGTCGCCTTCCATTTTGTGAAGGACTTCCCGGGTGAATTCCCGATGGAAGACGGCTATTTCAGCCACAGCGAACGGGTATATTTCCACAAGGACATCAGCGCCTTCCCCACCGACAGCGTTTGCAGCATGCCGGCCATGGTCAACCTCGACAACGGCATGCGCGCCGTGATCACCGAGGCCGACCTCTGGGATTATCCCGGCATGTACCTCACCGGCAGCGGGGTTAAAGGCCACCTCAAAACGGCTTTCCCGCAATACGTAAAGGAAGAAAAACAAACCTCCGACCGGGACGTCATGCCCGTTGCCCGCGAGGATTTCCTGGCCAGGACTAAAGGCGCAAGGAGCTTCCCCTGGCGGGTCATGATCCTGACCGACCACGACCGCGAATTGCTGGAAAATGAGCTGATCTACAAGCTCGCCGCGCCCAATCAGCTGAAGGAAACCGGATGGATCAAACCCGGCAAGGTAGCCTGGGACTGGTACAACGCCAATAACCTTTACGGCGTGGATTTCGTATCAGGCGTCAATACCCCGACCTACGAGTACTATATCGATTTTGCTTCAACATACGGGCTGGAATACATCATCCTTGACGAAGGCTGGTACGACATCAAGACCAGCGACCTGCTCCACGCCGTCCCCGAGATCGACCTGGAAAGGCTGGTTGAACACGGGCGGCAAAAGAACGTCGGCATCATCCTCTGGGTGACCTGGAAGGCGCTCGAAGATCATATGGATGCGGCCCTGGATCAATTCAAAAAATGGGGTGTAAAAGGCATCAAGGTCGATTTCATGCAGCGCGACGACCAATGGATGGTCAATTACTACAAGCGCGTAGCCATGAAGGCCGCGGAACGGCACCTCCTCGTGGATTTCCACGGCGCTTACAAACCCACGGGGTTGCACCGCACCTACCCCAATGTCATCAGCTACGAAGGCGTACGCGGGCTGGAATGGAGCAAATGGTCGCGCCAGGCCGAACCGGAGCACAACCTGCAGATCCCGTTCCTGCGCATGCTGGCGGGCCCGATGGATTATACGCCCGGCGCCATGCGCAACGCCACACAAAGGACCTTCGCGCCGTTCTTTCCCCTGCCGTCGGCGTTGGGTACGCGATGCCATCAACTGGGGATGTACGTGATCTTCGAAAGCCCGCTGCAGATGCTGGCTGATTCACCGTCCAATTACCTGCGCAATGCCGAATGCATGGAATTTCTGGGGCCAGTCCCGTCGGTATGGGATGAAACCAGGGTCATTGACGCCCGGTACGGCGATTATGCGCTGACCGCCCGCCGCAGCGGCGCCGATTGGTTCGCCGGCGGCATGACCGACTGGACCGGCCGGGAATTCACGCTGGACCTGTCCTTCCTCGGCGACGGCGTCTACGAGGCCACCATTTTCCAGGACGGCGTGAATGCCGATAAAATGGCGGAAGATTACAAAAAAGTGGTCTTGAAGGTCAGGTCGCAGGATAGTCTTGAGGTCAAAATGGCCCCGGGCGGCGGCTGGGTTGCCCGGTTCCGGAAGCTGTGATAGAAGATGAGAGGATGAGAGTGGGAGAGCTGGAGAGGGGGTGAGAAGCAACGCCTTCACGCTCTCACCCTCTCACTTCCTCTCACCCTCTCACTTCCTCTCACCCTCTATCAATTCGCCCATCGAAACCAGAACGTCTTCATTTTTGCCTTCAGGGCAACCGCCCGGTCGTGGTAGGTATGGTCGGGATTGCGGATGATGGCGTCCAGTTGTTCCTGGAAATTGCTGCCGAACTCATTCCTGCCCAGTTTGGCCAGGAGGATGTTCCATTCTGCATTTTCGCGGTAGTTCTTGGCGGAAAGGGGATCCGGGTGCATCATTTCCACAAGGGCCAGGACGTTATTGAAAGTGCCTTCTGCATCGAGGAACTCCTTGCTTTTCATTTGTTGGTGACCTTTTTCAAAGGCGATGACCAGCGGGTTGGTGGTGGAAGTATCCTGTCCAAGGGTTCCCCCGAGGTTGGGTGTACTATAGAAGTCATCTTCCAGGGCCCAGCTGCTGAAGCGGCTGTCGGCATACCAGTTCAACCCGACGGCCGCCACCAGCAGGATGGAAGCTGCCGCGGCGACGCGCAGGAAGATTGTCCGCATCGGGACCAGTTTGCGGGTTTTTGTCCGGACGGCCTCGGTTTCCCAGGCCCTGAGCCGGCCGGCGAACTCTTCCGAGCGGATGGCTTCAAAGCCGGAAGCCAGTTTTTGGTGCGACTTTACTTTCTCTTCAAATGCGGGGTCGGTTTTGAGGCGTTGGCTGACGCGTTCGCGGTTTTCGGTGGAGAGGTTGCCTTGCAAATAGGCTTCAATGAGGTCTGTTTCATCCGTTGCGGTCCATTCCTCATCCCAGGTGCGGAAATCGGCCAGCAATTGCGTTTCGCGCAAGGATTGGAAGCCGTCCAAGATCGCTTCCACCTCGCTGACTTCCGCTTGCAGGGATTCGTCTTCTGCCAGCCGGGCGCGGAAGGCATCGCGCTCGGCAGCCGGCATGTCCCCCTTCAGGTATCGTTCGATCGTTTCTATGTTCACATTTTCCGTTTGCATTTCTCCGGGTTTTTAAGGCGCCTTAACCAGGTCGCGCAATTTTTGCAGGCAATCAAATTTTCGTTTTCGGGCTGCTCCTTCTGAAGCAATCCCCATCTCGGTGGCTACGGATTCCATTGCGTAACCTTTAATATAAACCAGGGTCAGAATTTGCCGGCATGGATCGCCGATGCGTTCCAGCAGGCTTCGGACAAGGGCAGCTTGCGCTTCCTGTTCAGCCCGGTCCTCCACTTCGGGCAGGACGGGCATGTCGGGAATGTCGTCATCCCAGTCGTACGCACCGGAATGACTTTTCTTGAACACCAGTTTGCCGATACCGAACAAATAGGTGCGCAAAGCGCTTTGCAGGGGCGGGGTCAGTTTGCCTGTGGTCACATTGCGGTGAAAAACCACCATGGTCTCGTGGTACAACGAAACCGCCTCTTCCGGGCTGACGGCCGAATGCCGCATGAAAAAGGCCCGGAAAGGACTCCTCATATCGTCATACCACAATTTCCATTCTCTGTTATCGCCCGTGGCAAGGCGTTTCAGGCGTTCTTCATCCTTTTGATACACACTCATTGATGCAGCGATTTTAGGTTTTGTTACCTCGGAGATGCCAAAAATAACGGAGTTAACGCTATGATCGGAAAATTTTTCGATTTTTTCAGGGATTGGGGTAACGCAAGGAAAAACGACGGTATAAAAGGGTAAAGTGTATAACCGCAAAAAACCAAAACACCAAATCCATTATAATCCCTGAACGACCGGTAGATAGCGCTATCTTCAAAACCCCGGCCCGCCGTTGCGCGGGCTGGGGTTTTTCTTTTTCCAGAAAATGCACCGGATTTTATTAGGAAAAAAAGTTTAAAAGATTTATCTTTGTTAGGTTCCACCCAATATGGCAGCGACTTTCGCATCGGGCAAACTTCTTTTCAAGAGGCGCCCTCCTGGCCTATGATCTAGATCTTTACATTGTTGAAAAAACAAACGGCAAGCGATCCTTCCGGATGCTGTGCCGGCTTTGTACCATTGATCGGTTTTTGGATTGTTTTGATTGTTCGATTGATCCGAATATGCTGACCAACCGACGGACGCCAAAAATCGTATCAATCGAACCAATCGTATCAATCGATCAATCGTATCAATCGATCAATCGTATCAATCGATCAATCGTATCAATTGAACCAATCGTATCAATCGATCAATCGTATCAATTAAAAATACGCGTATGGAAACCTGCATCTTTTGCAAGATCACCAAAGGCCAAGCCGACGCCAGCGTCGTTTATGAGGACGACCGTTGTACGGCATTCATGGATATCCAGCCCATCAATGCGGGGCATGTCCTGATCGTACCCAAAACGCATGTCGAATCTTTTCAGGACCTGGATGAAGACCTGGCCGGCCACCTCTTCAAGGTCGCCACCCGCATAAACCGCGCCATCCGGAAGTCCGGGGTCGAATGCGAAGGCATCAACTATTTCGCCGCCGACGGAGAGGCCGCTTTTCAGGAAATATTTCACGCCCACCTGCACGTGTTCCCCCGTTGGCGCGGCGACCGGTTCCGCCTGAAATTCAGCGATACCTACCTCAAGAAACCGGCCAGGGAAGAACTCGACCGGATCGCGGGCCGGATAAGGAATGTTTTTTAAATTTTGCTAAATTGCCGCCTCAATTGACCTAATCTTTTATTCATGTCCCGCAACACCCTATTCCTGGCCCTATTATTGCCATGCTGGCTGGCCGCCCAAAAAGTACCGAACCTTTCCCCCCTGACCATTGAGCAGATCATGCAGGGGGAAAAATTTGTCGGCTATTCACCTTCCAGCATTTTCTGGAGTGAAGACGGCAAAACCATCTACTTTTCCTGGAATCCGGAAATGGATACCCTGAGCAGCCTGTATAAGATCGGCGTCGCGGGCGGACGCCCAGAAAAGGTCAGCCTGGACGAACAAAAAGCCCTGCCGGGGCCCTTCGGCGTATACAATACCGACCGGACCCTCAAGGCCTACGTCAAGAACGGCGACCTGTTCCTGCTGAACCTCGCTAACGGCGCCACCCTCCAGATCACCAATACCATCGACCGGGAAAGCAGTCCGCAGTTTTCAGGCGATTATCTCGTCTACCAATCCGGCGGCAATGCCTTCACCTGGAACCGCAAAACCGGCGCAACCGCACAGTTGACCGATTTCAGAAGGGGCTCAAAACGGGAGGACCGCAAAAAAACCGGAAACGAAAAATACCTGGAAGACCAGCAAATGGAGCTGTTCGACGTGCTCCGCGAACGGAAAGCGGAAAGCGACCTGCAGGATAAACGCGACAAAGCCCTCGACCCCGACCGGCCGATGGAATACTACTACGGCGACCGCAACCTCGGCGCCATCGCCGTAAGCCCCAACCTGGAATTCGTCACGTTCAGGCTGACCAGACAGGCGCCGGACAAACATACCGAGGTGCCCAATTACGTTTCCGAATCGGGATACACCGAAGAGCTTCGCAGCCGCGACAAAGTCGGCTCGCCGCTCGATTCCTATGAATTCGGCATTTACGACGCCGCCCGAGATACCGTTTATCTGTTGGATACCAAGCAGATCCCGGGCATTTACGACAAGCCGGAATTCCTCCGCGAATACTACAAAGGCGACGAACCCTACAAAGATCAATACGACAAACCCCGCGAGGTCATGGTCGCCGGGCCGGTCTTTTCCACCGAGAGCAAAGCGGTTGTCGTCGTCCGCTCCCTGGACAGTAAAGACCGCTGGATCATGCTGCTGGACCTGCCGACGGGAACCCTGAAACTGCTCGACCGTCAAAGGGATGAAGCCTGGATCGGCGGCCCCGGTATCGGCTGGTCCGCTTCGGTAGGCAATATCGGCTGGATGCCTGATCAGAAACGGATCTGGTTCCAGTCCGAGGAAACCGGTTTTTCGCAACTCTATACCGTGGATGTGGAAACCGGAGAAAGGAAAGCCCTCACCTCCGGAAAATTCGAGGTGCTGGACGTCAATTTATCCAACGACCAGCAGACATTCTACATCACCGCCAATGCGGAGGGCCCGCATGAGGTCCATTTCTACCGGCTGCCCGTTGCCGGCGGCAAACTGGAAAAGATCACCGGCGCAGTCGGCAACAACGAAGTGACCATGTCGCCCGATGAGCAATACCTGGCCGTCCGGTATTCCTACAGCAACAAACCCTGGGAACTATACCTGATGGACAACCGGCCCGGCGCTGAGATGAAACAACTGACCAGCTCTACTACCGCCGCATTCAACAAGTACAAATGGCGCGACCCGGAGATCGTCTGGTTCAAAGCTTCCGACGGCGTGCAGGTGCCGGCCCGGTTATATCGCCCGGCCAAACCGAAAAAGGGCGGCGCTGCCGTAGTTTTTGTACACGGCGCCGGATACCTCCAGAACGTCCATAAATGGTGGTCGAGCTACTTCAGGGAATATATGTTCCACAACCTGCTGGCCGACAACGGCTATACGGTGCTGGACATCGACTACCGCGCCAGCCAGGGTTACGGTCGCGACTGGCGGACCGCCATCTACCGCTACATGGGCGGCAAGGACCTCAGCGACCAGGTCGACGGAGCCAAATTCCTGGTGGATCAGTACGGCATCGACAAAAACAAGATCGGCATTTACGGCGGGTCCTACGGCGGATTCATGACCCTGATGGCCATGTTCAACAGCCCGGGCACCTTCAAGTGCGGCGCTGCCCTGCGCTCGGTGACCGACTGGGCCCATTACAACCACGGCTATACCGCCAATATCCTCAACCAGCCGCAGGACGACAGCATCGCCTACTACCGAAGTTCGCCCATCAACTTCGCCAGCGGCCTCCGGGGAAAACTCCTCATGCTGCACGGCATGGTGGATACCAATGTCCATTTCCAGGATATCGTCAGGCTTTCCCAACGGCTGATCGAACTCGGCAAGGACAACTGGGAATTAGCCGTTTTCCCGGTAGAAAACCACGGCTTCGCAGAACCCAGCAGCTGGACGGATGAGTACAAGCGGATCTTCCGGCTGTTCCAGGAGAATTTGCGGTAACCCCCCAGGCAAGAGCGGGAGAGAGAACAAAAGCACGGTGCGTTTCTCTCTCCCTCTCCCACTCTCTCCCTCTCTCCCTCTCACTTTCTCACTTTCTCCTCACTCCCCTCTCCCGCTTTCTTCCGGTAATAATATTTCCTGGCCTTCACCTGACTGCCGCAAACCTGCATATCGCACCAGCGGCGGGTGCCGTTTTTCGAACCGTCCAGGAACAACCACCCGCAGGCGTCGCAGCTTTTGACCCGGTGGAGCTTGTCGCTGAGCAGCAGGGATTCGGCGGACAAGAGCACTTCCCAAACGGTCCGGTCAGGGTGGGTATCCTTTCTGGGGAAATGGCGAAAAACGCCCTTATCATCCCATCCGATTTCGGAATAGGTATAGGCGTCCAGCAGGAGGCCGTTGAACAGGTTGAGGTTTTCCTGGCTGATCGTCCGGCTTTCAATCCAGTTGTTGAACACCCGGTAGACAGCTTCCCGCACTTTCAGGGCGTATTGGAGGGAATGATCCGCCTTATCGCCCGGAACCTTGTACAGAAGTTGCTCATCTTCCTCCGGGATCAACCCCAGGCGCTTCGACCATAGGATCAGGCTGGAATAGGAATCCAGGTAATCCCTGAAATTATCCGCGTTTTTGCGGTCGCTGACCGTATTGACAAAATCCAGCGCGAGCCACCCGCCCGACAAAGCAATTTCCAGAATTTTATTTTGCATCATTTTTTACCAGTAAAACTTGCTTCAATGGTAATAATAGCCTATTTTTACCACTGAATTTGATTTTGATGGTAAAAATACATTTTTTCACCGATAGAAAGACCCGACTGTTATGTTTTTAAAATCCTACCTGACCGACACCTTTCGGTTTAACGACCGGATGAACCGGCAAATGCTTGCCAAAATAGCCCAATTGCCCGACCCGGCAGCCGCCGTCCGGCAATTCAGCCATTTGATCAACTCCCAGAACAAATGGTTGGCCCGCATCCTCCAGGACCCGGATGCACCGGCCATGAGCTGGTGGGATCCCGTTTATCCAATTGATGAATTAGCGGAAAGATGGCACAAAAGCCTGCAAACATGGCTGGATTTTCTGGATGAAAAAACGGACCAGGAGATCCGGGCCGAAGTGGAATTCACGGGATACGACGGCTCGCGCTGGATAGCCGCATTATCGGACATCGCGCTGCAACTCAATTACCACGGCATCCACCACCGCGCCCAGATGCAGGTCGACATCCGCAACCAGGGCCTGGAACCGGACTTCATTGACTATATAGGTACCAGGTACAGGCGCGTTTCCGCCGATACGCCCTCCAACCACAAGGTCCTGGAGCTCGTCGCAAAATTCGAGGAGATCCGCAGCGGAACCCCCTGGTACGGCGACAATTTTCAAAAGATCACCGCCGCCATAAACCCCGCCCGCGCTCTGAACCCGGACCACAGCAACAATTCCATCATCCAGATGGTCTGGCACATGATCTACTGGAGAAAGCCGCTTATCGAACGGCTCAAAGGCAACCTCCAATTTCGCGGCAGGATCGAAGACCCGGACAACTGGCACAAAACCCGCACCTTTGCTGAAACCGACTGGCCCGCAGCCCTGGAAGCCTTCGAGCAACAACACGAGGAACTGCTGACCCTCCTGCGCGAAAAGGACGACGCCTACCTGACCACCGGTTACCGCGACGGCAATACCATGGCGTGGTTTATTGAGGGCGTCCTACAGCACGATATTTATCATTTGGGGCAGATTGCGGCTGTAGGTTTAAAGGTGTGAATGGGCTGTCGTTTTTGTTAACCACTCAGGGCACTCAGGTCACTAAGGCATATTGGTTTCAGCTTAGTGCCCTTAGTGTCCTTAGTGGTCTCTCTCCAAAACTTTGTTAACCACTCAGGGCACTCAGTTCACTAAGGCTGATATTACCTTCTTAGTGCCCTTAGTGCACTTAGTGGTCTCTCTCCAAACCTTTGTTAACCACTCAGGGCACTCAGTTCACTAAGGCTGATATTACCCGCTTAGTGCCCTCCTTTACCCGCGCATCACAACTCCAGCTCATACCGATGCTCATACAACGGCTTCCCAAAGGCTGTCGACGGCTTTTCCTCCACCAGCCTGAACCCGTGGCGGGTATAAAGCGCTGCAGCGGCAGGCAATTCATCCACGGTGAGGAGGTAGGCCGACCGGTAACCGCAGGCCCGCAGAAAATCCATGAAAAGGTCCATCAGCTTCTTGCCCAACCCGATGCCCCGGTATTCCGGGAGGATGACAAAAAAACGCAGCTGGGCCGCCTCTCCCCGGTTCATCAGCAGGAGAAAGCCGACCATCCGGTTGAGGTGTTCGCAGACCCAAACCCGCTCGCGGGACGGATCGTATTTTTGGTAGAATTCGCGGACGCTTTCCGCCACGTAGATCTCGAAATCCGGAATATACCCGTACTCCAGGCCGTAGATCCGGCCGTGCAGGTAGATGACCGAACTGAGATCGCCGGCGCGCAGATCCGTTCTGATCCGGATATCTTCAATGCTGATCTCCTTTCGCCAGGTGTGGTCCAGGGTATGCCGGAACTGGTCGATGGTAAGCATCAGGCCGGCCAATTGGGCCTGATCGAGGTTGGCGATCATTTTTCCGATCTCCTGCTCCGAAGACCGGTTGAGTTTATCGAATTCCCGGCGGCCTTTCTCCGTCAATTTCAACAGGTAGGCCCTGCCGTCGTCCGACGACTGTTGCCTGCTGACCAATCCAAGACGCTTCAATTTGTTGAGGGTGCGACTGAGGTACCCTTCATCGATCCGGAGCCTTTCCATGATCCCGCGGGCCGTGATCTCCGGGTCGGCATGGATCTCGAACAAAATCCGGGCCTCCGTCAATGAATACGGACTTTCCAGGATATGGCTTTCCAATATCCCGATCACATTGGTGTAGTACCGGTTGAATGCGCGGATCTTTTCGATGTACGGATGAAGGTCGGTCATGGTGCAAATTAAACGGAATTACTTGACAAAGGCAAGTTTTATTGGGTGGTTTGTTGATTACTCCCTTCGGTCATGTACTTGTTGATTTGCCGCCTTCGCCGAGGCTACGGCCGCCGGAGGGTGATCTGGCCTGCGACGCGGCACGCGAATCGGAGGAATCGAAAAATCGAGGAATCGAGGAATCGAGGAATCGAAAAATCGGATCAATTCACAAGATTGTTTCTTACCTTTCAGGGTTCATCCATTCATCACCAAATTCATCCGACACATGAAAAAAACATTATCTGTTCTGGCCATTTCGGCCCTCATCACGGCCATCGCAGGTGGGCAGGACGCCCCGCTCTGGCTGCGGTATCCGGCCATTTCACCCGACGGCAAAACGATCGTATTCAGCTACGAGGGCGATCTTTACAAGGTGGACGCCGCCGGCGGTGACGCGATTGTGCTGACCCTGCACGAAGCCCATGATTTCATGCCGGTCTGGTCGCACGACGGCAAGTCCATCGCCTTTGCCTCCGACCGGTACGGGAATTTCGACATTTTTGTCATGCCGGCAACGGGCGGGGCGGCTACACGGCTGACCTACCACTCCAGCAGCGAATACCCCAGCGATTTCACCCCCGGCGACGATGCCGTGCTGTATTCGTCCAGCCAACTTGATGCCGCTTCCAATATGCAGTTTCCCCTTGGCGCATTGCCGGAACTGTACCGCATTTCCGTCAAAGGCGGGATGCCCCACCAGGTGTTGACCACCCCGGCTCAGGATGCCCGGTACAATGCCGACGGGTCAGTCCTGGTTTTCCACGACCGCAAGGGGTACGAGGACGAATTCCGGAAACACCATACCTCTTCCATCACCAGGGATGTCTGGAGATACGATTTCAAGGCCGGAACCTACACCCAATTGACCTCGTTTGCCGGTGAGGACAGGAACCCCGTATTTGCACCCGACCAGCAGCATCTCTATTACCTGAGCGAGGAAAAGGGCAGTTTCAATGTCTTTAAAATGGACCTTGCCGACCCGGCACACAACACGCAGGTGACTTTCCTGGATAAAAATCCGGTCCGGTACCTGACGGCCAGCAAGGACGGGCTGCTTTGCTTCAGCTACGACGGCGAACTCTACACGGTCCGGGAAGGAGAAACGCCCAAAAAAGTAGCGGTCCGCATCGCCGGCGACAACCGGTATAACCCCGAGAAGATCCTCCCCGTCAACGGCGATGTCACCGAGATGACGCTCTCGCCCAACGGCAAGGAAATCGGCTTCATTTTCCGGGGAGAAGTATTCGCGGCTTCGGTAAAAGAAGGCACTACCCGCCGGATCACCAACACCCCCGAACAGGAACGCTCGGTCAGCTTCAGCCCCGACGGCCGGTCCCTGTTGTACGCCTCCGAACGCGGCGGCAGCTGGGATTTATACCGGACAGCCCTTACCCGGGACGAGGAAAAATACTTCTTCAATTCCACTCTACTGAAAGAAGAGGCCCTGCTTTCCACTCCTGCGGAAGAATTCCAGCCTTCCTGGTCGCCCGACGGCAAGGAGGTGGCCTTTCTGGAAGAGCGCACGACCCTGAAAGTATTGAACCTGGCAACCAAAAAGGTCCGGGAAATCCTCGGCGGCGACAAGAACTATTCCTACTCCGACGGTGACCAATACTATACCTGGTCGCCCGACGGCAAATGGTTTCTGGTGGAATACCTCCAACCCCGGCAGTGGATCTCCCAGGTCGGACTGGTCAGCGCCGCGGGCGGTCAGGAGCCCGTCAACCTGACCCAAAGCGGTTACAACAACCTCCAGCCCAAATGGGCCATGGACGGCAAAATGCTGACCTGGTTCTCCGATCGCGACGGCATGAAGAACGACGCCAGCTGGGGCGGCGAACTGGATGTATACGGCATCTACCTGACCCAGGAGGCCTTCGACCGCTACCGGCTGGACAAAGAGGAATTTGACCTTCAGAAGGACAGCGAGAAAAAGGACGATAAGAAAGAGGCGGAAAAAAAGGACGAGGAGAAACCCAAAAAGACCGAGCCCGTAAAAATCGAGCTCAAGGACATTGAAGACCGCAAAGTCAGGCTGACCCTGCATTCTTCCCGCATGGCCGATGCCATTTTATCCAAAGACGGCGAAAAGCTGTTTTACCTCGCCCGTTTCGAAAAAGGGTTCGACCTGTGGCAAAACGACCTCCGAACCAAGGAAAGCAAGATCCTGCTCAAACTCGGCGCCCAGAATGTCGGCAACCTGCTGATGGATGAAGACGGCAAAAACCTCTTCGTCCTGGCCGACGGCAAGGTTTCAAAAGTGGAGATCGAAGGCGGCAAGAAGGAACCGGTCAACATCAAGGGTGAGATGGTGCTCAATGAAACCGAGGAGCGCGCTTACCTCTTTGAACATGCCTGGCGCCAGGTGGTGAAGAAATTCTACCTGCAATCCCTGCACGACGTGAATTGGGATCTTTACAAAAAAACATACGCCCGCTTCCTGCCTTATATCAATAACAACTACGATTTTGCGGAGATGCTGAGCGAAATGCTGGGCGAACTGAACGCCTCCCATACCGGCGCAAGATACCGCCCCAAAGTGGAGAACGGCGACGAAACCGCAGGCCTCGGGCTTTTCTATGACGAACATTACAGCGGCAACGGCCTGAAGGTCTCCGAAGTCATGGAAAAAAGCCCGGTGGTCAAAAACGGCTCAAAAATCAAAGCTGGCATTGTGATCGAAAAGATCGACGGTGAAACCATCACGCAGGAAACCAACTACCACCGCCTCCTCAACCGAAAAGCCGACAAGCCCACCCTGCTTTCGCTGTACAATCCAGCCGACGGCAAACGTTGGGAGGAAAGCGTCAAACCCATTACGCCGGGTGAGGAGAATGAACTCCGCTACCGCAGGTGGGTGGAGCGCTGCCGCCATATGGTCGACAGCCTGTCCAACGGCCGGATCGGCTACGTCCATGTCCGCGGGATGAACGACCCGAGCTACCGCGTGGTCTACGAAGAGGTGCTGGGCAAAAATGCCGGTAAGGACGCCATTGTGGTAGATACCCGATTCAACGGCGGGGGATGGCTGCACGATGACCTCGCCACCTTCCTCAGCGGTAAACAATACCTGACCCTCATGCCGCGCGGACAAGACCTGGGCCCGGAACCGCAGTTCAAATGGACCAAACCCTCCGTTGTCGTGATGAGCGAAAGCAATTATTCCGATGCCCATATGTTCCCCTATACCTACAAGGCGCTCGGCGTCGGCAAACTGGTCGGCATGCCGGTCCCGGGAACAGGCACGGCCGTCTGGTGGGAAACCCTGCAGAACGGCATGGTCTTCGGCATCCCGCAAGTGGGCATGCTCGGCACCGACGGCAAATTCCTGGAAAACACCCAGCTGGAACCGGATATCAAGGTGATGAACGCCCCCGGCGAGATCAGCAAGGGCCGCGACCAGCAGTTGGAGGAGGCGGTGAAGGAATTGAAGAAGGTGGTCAGACCGTAGACAGTTGTCAGTTGCCAGTTGTTAGTTGTCAGTTGCCGGTTGTCAGTTGTCAGTTGTCAGTCGGGGTGGGGCAACCTTTCGACTTTGCAACGGCAACGCAGGTGCGACCGATTCCGAATCGCCGGCTGTTAAATCAGTAGGCTCAAAACTGCCCACTGGCAACTGACCGCTAATATTTCCTAAATTTGTCCAAACCAACCAAGGAACCCGATGGCCTTTTTCCAGAAAATGTGGGCAGCTGTTCAAAGAATTCCGGGTTCCATACCCCGGGAAAGACTCCGGCATTTCGGAACGGGGTTGAAAAAATACTTCAGCCTGAATAGTGCGGAAGCCCGGCTGACTTCCCTGGTTTCCTTCCTTTTCCGGCTGGGCGCCCTGCTGTTGATCGTTACGGCTGCCGTTATGATCTGGCGCATTTACCGGAATGAGGGCTATACCATCGAATCCTTCAACGTCTGCAAATCGCTGGAACAACAGGGCTTTGACGGTGTGGTCATTGCGCGCCAATTGCAGGATGAATACCAGGTAATTAAAAAAGCGGCGGCTTCCGTCAAGGTGGATTCCATCAAAATGAGCGGCGGAGAGGAAGACCCCGAGTTGAACGTGGCCGTACTGGGCGTCGGCTTTTCGCTCAAAAGCATCAGCTACCACCTTCGCGAATTGGTAGGCCGCCAGAACAACCTGATCCGGGGCGAGATCACCCGGGCCGACAGTACCCTGGGGCTGACCCTCCGCATGACAGGCGTAGAACCGGAAACCTTCATTGAAAAACTGTCAGGCGGTGAACGGCAGGCCATCGGGCACCTGCTGGAACGCGCGGCCGAAAAAATACTGGAAAACACCGATCCCTACCGGCTGGCCATTTATTACAACAAACAAAAACAATACGACGACGCTTTGCGGGTAGTCCGGAAAATGCTGATCGAACGGCCGAAGGAGCGGCATTGGGCCCTGTTTGCCTGGGGAGTGATCCTGACCGAACAGGATGATCCCGAAGGGGCCGTCGCCAAATATAAGGCGGCCTGCGCGGTAAAACCCGATTTCCCGCTGGCATACCTCCGGCTGGGCGATTGCCTGCAACGAACCGGCCGGGTGGATGAAGCCATTGCCGCCTACCAAAAGGGCATCAGTTATGACCCGGGAGAAATCTGGTATTACAATTCTTACGCTTTTGCCTTGAACCGGGCCGGCCGACGGGAAGAAGCGGATGAGATCATGGCGAAGATCATCCGCGAAGATACCGATCCTCAACGGCAAACCGCCTGGATGCTCAATTGGGCGGAGATGAAGGCCAATCGCGGCGATGAAAACGGCGCCCGCGAGGTTCTCCGGAAAGTTGCGGACCGCAAAGACGATTTTACGATCGAACACGCCATTGCCCGCCTTTTTCTCGCCTATCTCGAACGTGATACACCGGCGGTCGTGGCCGCAGCCAACGATGCCCTGATGATCGACCCCAACAACGGATTCGCCCGCCAGTCGGCCATGCAGATCTTTTTTTTCCACAAGGAATACGACAAAATGTTCGCGCTGGCCAGAGGGCTGCAAAGGTCGCCGGAAAACTACGGGCAATACCAGAACATCCTCAACCTGACCGCTATGGCCTTCAACGCCGTAGGCCGCCATGATTCGGCTTTCGTGTATGCCAACCGCTCCATCGCCGAAAATCCAGGCGAAGGCGCCCCCTACTCCACCCTGGCGGAAACCTGCGCTTTCACGGGCGACAAAGCGGGATTCTACCTGAACCTGGAAAGGGCCTTCCAGAAAGGAATGTCCGTTGCGGTGATCAACCCGGATGACCGGCCTTACAATCTTTTTTGGAAAGAGCCGCAATACCGGGCCCTGATCGAAAAATATCGCACCCGGAACAATGCAACAAACGGCAGGGTGGCCGAAAATTGATCGTCGCCGCATGCATTGACCACAACAAAAAATGAAACGGATGAAAAAGAATGTCCTCTTTTCCTTACTGCTGCTGACCGGCGCCGGCGCCTTTTCCCAAAACCTGAAAACGCCGGCAGTCAGTCCGCCTGCCAGGTTGGACCAGCAGATCGGTCTGACCAATACCACCCTGACCTACAGCCGGCCGGGCGTCAAGGGGCGCAAGGTTTTCGGCGAACTGGTCCCCTTCGGCCAGGTCTGGCGGTCCGGCGCCAATGAAGCCACTAAGATCCGGTTCGACCGGCCGGTCTTCATCGACATCAACAAGCTCGACCCCGGCGCCTACGGGATCTATTCCATCCCCGGCGCAGCCGAATGGACCTGGATCATCAGCCGGGATACCGCGCTCTGGGGCGACCGGGGCTACAATCCCGACCACGACCTCCTCCGCTTCAAGGTCAAACCCGAATCCCTCGGCGAACGGGTCGAAACCCTGGAATTCCGCTGGATGAACATTGCGACCGAACGCGCCGAACTCGTCCTGGAATGGGAATACACCCGCGTGCGGCTTCCCGTCCGCTTTTACACCCAGGACCAGATGGCCCTTTTGATCGAAAGCCACCTGGGCGATCAGGCCAAAGGGCAGGATTACTACCAGGCCGCCCGGTACTACCTCGACAACGGGCTTGACGGCATGCAGGCCCTGCGGTGGATCAATAAAGCCATAGAAATGAACGGCGAACAAGCCGGCATGCTCCGCTACAAGGGCCTGCTGGAGCTCAGCCTGAAGGATACGGCCTCAGCCGTTGTCAGCCTGAACAAGTCGCTGGACCTCGCACGTCAGATCCCGAACGCCGATTATATCCGGATGAACGAGCTCAGCCTCCAAAGCCTGTCCCGGACCCCGGCGCCACTGCCCGCGCAGGAGATCCTCACCCGCAGCATCGCCTGGCACGACCCGGGGCACAAATGGGAAAACGGCAGCCTGTCGCTTTCCCTCTACGAATCCAGGCCGGGCAACGGCTACCGGCTGTCGGATATCCTGATCGACAACGAACACGGCGTATTTGAAATGACCCGCCGCCAGGAGAAGGAGCTCATCTACCGGCGCAGCAGCCCGGAAGGCTGCGAGGTCATGGTCAACGGCGCCGAAAAATTCTTCCCGCAGGCCGAGGATATCCAAAGCCTCCGGTGCAAGGACAATGCGCGTTATTCCAACTATTATTCCTACCTCTGGGGGCTGCCGATGAAGCTCAAGGATCCTGGCGCGATCGTTGCGCCGACCGCTTATCGCCGGGATTTTTACGGGCGCGAGCTGTACGAAGTTCACGTAACCTATGCCGAAGGGGTGGGTTCCGACAGTTGGTATTTCTATTTCGATCCCGTGAATTTCGCCTTGTCCGGCTACCGGTTCTACCACAACGAAAGCGCCGGCGACGGTGAATACATCCTCCTGGAAGGCGAAACAGAGGTCGACGGCTTCCGCATTCCCTCGAAACGCCATTGGTACACCCATCAGGGCAGGGCTTACCTGGGAACAGACGAGGTGATTTTGAAGAACTAGTGGTAAGTCGTAAGTGGTAAGTCGTAAGTCGTAAGTTGTAAGTGGTAAGTCGTAAGTTGTAAGTGGGGATCTCCTGAGCGTAGTCGAAGGATAAGTCGTAAGTGGGGATGGAAAATTTCGGTCGCAGATGCAATGGCAGCGCTTTCTCATACGGAAAACCTTATTTCAAGGGGACCTTTGAATGAACAATCATTTTTTTACCCCATGAGGCAAATAAGTTCACATAAGTTTTTCATTGCAGTTGCGCCTTGAGCAATTGCAATGCCTCTTTTTATGAGTCCTTATGATTCTTATGTGGTTAAGATACACAAGCCGAACCAGAATGGTTTGGCGGTCGGAAGGACTTTACGGCCTCTTCCGAAAACGAATTCGGTCGGGATCAATTTTGGGCATGCAGGTGGGAAAAATCAAGGCGTCGGTTCAAGCTGAAAAGCAGAATATCGCCTTCGTTGCGAAAGTCTGTCTACAATACAATTTAACCAATCATGAAAAAATGAAAATAATCCTTTCCACCTTATTTTTGATCGGATTCGCTTGCCCTGTTTCAGCCCAGGAATTGACCGAACCGCAGAAAGCTGCTGTCGACGGGATCATGGCGGAATACGACCAGGCGGGGCATCCCGGGGCGGCCGTCGCCATTGTGCGGGGCGGAAAAACGGCTTATGCCCAAGGATACGGCCTGGCCAACATCGAAAACAACATTCCGTTCACCCCGGAAACGGTCTCCGATATCGGCTCCGTCGCCAAACAGATCACGGCGTTTGCCATTATCCGCCTGGCGCAGGAAGGGAAGCTGACCCTTGACGACGACATCCGGAAATACCTGCCCGAGGTACCGGACTTCGGCCGGCCCATTCGGATCGTCGACCTGATCCACCATACCAGCGGCCTCCGGGAGATTTACGGCGCCTGGGCCATCGCCGGCGGGCGCAGCGGTGACGGCATCCTACAGGAGGACGCCCTTTACCTGGCTCAACGGTCAAAAGAACTGAATTTTCCGCCCAATACCCGGCATATGTACTGCAATACGGGCTATATGCTGCTGGCCGACATCATCAGCCGGGTCGGCGGGATGCCGTTCGAGACCTGGATGCGTACCCATATCTTTCAACCGCTGGGTATGGACCACACCTTCATCATGGATGAACGCGGCGAGGTATTCCCTGGGGCTGCAGCATCCTACGAAACATCGCCGAAAAACGGATTCCGGCAGATCTTTGACAACAGCACCGTACAGGGAGCCGGCGGGATCTACACCACTATCCCCGACCTCGTAAAATGGCTCAACAACTACCGCGACCCCAAGATCGGCGGTCAGAAAGCCGTCGAGCAGATGCTGGAACGCGGTGTGCTCAACAACGGCGATACCCTTGCGTACGCTTTCGGGCTGACCGTCGGGCAATACCGCGGCCTCCGCCTGATCCGCCATACCGGCTCCAGTGCCGGATACCGGGCCGTTTTCACGTGGTTGCCGGACCAGGACCTGGGCATCGTGGTAAAGAGCAATTTTGCCGGATTCGCCGGGTCCGACCTGAGCAACCGCATGATCGATCTTTTGTTGGGGCCCGTTTTAGGGCAGGCGCCCGCCGCAACCGGTGAAGAAGACGAGGACGGGTTGTTCAGCTTTGTGGATACCTCACCGGAATACCTGAACGCCTATACGGGAAAATATTATTGCCCCGAGCTGGAAACCGTTTACGAGATCCGGATGGAAAACGGCGGGCTCGTTGGAGGCAACTGGCGGCACCGCAATCTGAAGCTGAAATTCCTGGGTGAGGATTATTGGGAAGACACGGAGGGGCCGTTGGGCGAGATCCGGTTCGAGCGGGATGAAAAAGGGCGCGTTACGGGCATGCGGGTGACCGGCGGCGGGGTGGTGAATTTGTGGATGGAGAGGGTGAGGGGGGGTGAGAGGGAGTGAGAGGGTGAGAGGGGTGAGAGGGTGAGAGGGGTGAGAGGGATAAAAATTGAACCATTAGGGTGAATTTAGCACTGTCTTAATGGGCCTTAATGGGAGATTGTTCAAAACAGTGTTTTCACGCAAAGACGCAAAGACGCAAAGATCTGATTTTTAGCAAGCTGCGCATGCTAAAAATCCGGTTGACACAAAATTCTGAACGGTCTCCTTAATGGTTTAAGAAAAAGAGATTGCGTCATAACCTGTGCTACATAAACGTCTCACTCGAACAGCGACTCAACGAAAGCGCGTTTGTTGAAGACCTGGAGTTTGTCGATGCCCTCGCCTACTCCGATGTATTTGATGGGGATCTTGAACTGATCGGAAATGCCGATGGCGACGCCGCCTTTGGCCGTACCGTCGAGTTTGGTCAGCGCGAGGGCGGTCAGTTCGGTGGCTTCGGTAAAGTGGCGGGCCTGCTCGATGGCGTTCTGCCCGGTGGTAGCGTCGAGGACGAGCATCACTTCGTGGGGGGCGCCTTCCAGTCTTTTGCCGATGGAGCGTTTGATCTTGGTCAGCTCGTTCATCAGGTTGATCTTGGTATGGAGGCGGCCGGCGGTATCGATGATGGCGACATCGCAGTTGTTGTCGATCGCGTATTGGACGGTTTCATAGGCCACGGCGGCCGGGTCGGCGTTCATGCCTTTGCTGAAGAAGTCGCAACCCACGCGTTTGGACCAGATCTCCAGCTGGTCGACAGCGGCGGCGCGGAAGGTATCTCCGGCGCCCAGCACCACTTTTTTCCCTTGCAGCTTGAATTGGTGGGCCAGTTTGCCGATCGTGGTGGTCTTGCCCACGCCGTTGACGCCGACGACCATGATGACGCATGGTTTCTGGGCGGCGGGCAGGGTATAATCTTCGAGGTCTTCGCTGTTGTTTTCGCCGAGGAGCCGGACGATCTCATCGCGCAGGATGAAGTTGAGTTCTTCGGTATTGAGGTATTTGTCGCGGGCAACGCGTTCCTCGATGCGTTCGATGATCTTGACGGTGGTATCCAGGCCGACGTCGGAGGTGATGAGGACGTTCTCCAGTTCGTCGAGCACTTCCTCATCGACGGTGGATTTGCCGGCGATGGCTTTGCTGAGCTTGCCGAGGAAACTGGTTTTGGTTTTTTCCAGGCCTTTATCCAGGTCTTCTTTCTTCTCTTTGTTGAAAAAACGGGTAAAAAAGCTCATGGCAGCGTTGTTGATTTGGATTGGGATAAACAGCGACACAGCTGGTCAGCCTGGTAAATGCGGAGAATGCGAAGAGGCTTTTCCAGGTCAGTAGAAAAGCCTCTTCGAAGCAAAAGCCATAAAACCGGCGGATTATTTCTTGGCCAGGAATTCCTGAACTTTGTCCTTGTGGACCATGACTTCCTTGTAAGAATATTTCCCGGTTTTGGGATTCTTTATGCTTTGGACGATCTTCACAAAGTCACGACCGGAGCCGGCGTTAGCGGCACGTTGGGCGACCCTTGCGTTTTTTGAAACCTTTGCCATTATGGTTGATTTTAAAGGTTATGCAATTCGTTAACGGCCCAAAAATAACGGAAAGCCGTCAAAAATGCAAGTTACTTGATTTCGCGGTGGAGCGTTTTCTTCTTCAGAATCGGATTGAACTTCATCAGCTCCAGGCGGTCAGGCGTATTCTTCCGGTTCTTCTGGGTGACGTAGCGGGAAGTGCCCGGCATGCCGGTCTTCTTGTGCTCGGTACATTCCAGAATGATTTGGATCCGGTTGCCTTTGCTCTTCTTGGCCATTGTTCCTTAATTGTTTTGCTTGAATTCAAATTAGAGTTTCACACCGGTATCAACGCCTTGCTTATGCAATTTCTTCAGATAAGCGTAAAGGCCCAGTTTGTTGATCGTGCGCATGGCGCTCGTCGATACCTTCAGCGTTACCCATTCTCCCGTTTCGGGCATGAAGAAACGCTTCTTCTGCAGGTTGGGCAGAAAGCGGCGGCGCGTTTTGCGGTTGGAGTGCGAAACGTTGTTCCCGGAAATCGGGCGTTTTCCCGTTAATTGACAAATCTTCGACATGGTACTGCGTTGTAAATGTGACTCCGGCAGGATTCGAACCTGCAACCTCCTGATCCGTAGTCAGGTGCTCTATCCAGTTAAGCTACGGAGCCTGGTAAAAAAGTATGTCAAACCTCCGCAGCATTCGAACCTGAAACCTTCCCGACCAAAGTCGGGATGCTCTA
>WBZL01001328.1_pt1 | contig 26288 bp, 23 predicted proteins | sample 5204291 | NCBI WGS metagenome assembly WBZL01 (sample SAMN12344345, study PRJNA552823) | activated sludge metagenome | biome: Activated sludge suspended growth; feature: Nitrification reactor; material: Wastewater; isolation source: activated sludge from nitrification reactor of wastewater...
TCGACCTTACCTGTGTCCAGCGCAGTCGAAGGATGCGGGGAACGCAAACCAGACCAATCAGGCCCCGCCCCCTTCGACTACGGAGACCGCCTTCCCAAAGCTGAAGGCGCTCTCCTCCGCTCAGGGTGCTACACCATGACCTCGAACGAAAGCATCCTGAGCGGAGCGGCAACCTACCCGACTCTCGTAACTACCTGTGTCCAGCGTAGTCGAAGGATGCGGGGAATGTCTGTGCTTCCAGATTGGGCGAGTATATCACACTCAAAATCTGCTAAAATCCCAAACATGCCCAGCCCACAAAGTATCCCCTTCCGTTTCGCCATCCGCCTCAGCGGCATCCTGATGAATTGGACTTCCACCTCCGTGCCACGGTTTCGGAAGTTTTCCCGCGGGGGGGCGAACAAACCGATCCTGCCCCCCGGTGTACGGATGGAGCAGGTGATCGCAAACGGCGTCCCGTGCGAGTGGCTTGTGCCGGGCGGTGCGGCGGAGCCGGTCATTTTATATCTGCACGGGGGCGGGTGGGTGTTGGGGTGGTACAACAATCATCGGTGGATGGCGGCGCACCTCGGACAAACGGCAGAGTGCCGGGTGCTGGCGGTAGATTACCGCCTCGCGCCCGAACATCCCTTCCCCGCCGCGTTGGACGATTGTGTGGCCGCGTACCGCTGGCTGTTGAACAACGGCGTCCCGCCCGGACAGATCATCATCGCCGGGGATTCGGCGGGCGGAAATTTGACGCTCTCCACCGCCCTCGCCCTGCGCGACGCGGGCGAGCCGCTCCCCGCGGGGTGTGTGTGCCTCTCCCCCGTGACCGATTTTAAGTACGCCGGAGAGACATTCTACGCGCAGAAAGACCCGCTGATGACGCCCCAATTTCTCATCCGCCTGGCCGACCACTACGCCGGACAAACCCCGCGCGAGCACCCGCTCCTCTCCCCACACTACGCCGACCTGCGCGGCCTCCCGCCCCTGTTGATTCACGTCGGGGCGGATGAATTGCTGTTGAGCGACGCCACCCGTTTGGCAGACAACGCCCGCGCGGCAGGGGTGGATGTGCGGCTGAACGTTTGGGCGGGGATGTGGCACGTGTTTCAGATGTTTGTGCCCTATCTGCCCGAGGCGCGGGAGGCGATTGAGGAGATTGGGGCGTTTGTGAAAGAAAACCTTCAACATTTGTAGTGGCGATTTCAATCGCTCAAACACCGGGCGTTAACGACTGAAGTCGTCACAACCCACTTCACTTCTACAATCCTTATGAATCATTCTCGCATCAACACCAACGGCATTACCCTCCACGTCGCCCAAGACGGCCCCAAAACGGGTGAACTGGTCATTCTTTTGCACGGCTTCCCCGAATTTTGGTACGGGTGGCGCAGGCAAATTCCCGCGCTGGTCGAGGCGGGGTATCGCGTGTGGATTCCCGATCAGCGCGGGTATAACGAGAGCGACAAACCCCAGGGCATCGCCGCGTATTCGATTGATAAACTTTCCGCGGACGTGATCGGGTTGATGGACGCGGCGGGGGTGGCGAAGGCCACGGTCGTCGGGCATGATTGGGGCGCGGGCGTGGCGTGGTGGACGGCGATGACGTACCCCGACCGGGTGGCAAAGTTGATCGTGTTGAACGTCCCGCACGGGTCGGTGATGCAGGCGAATTTGCGGAAGAATCTGGGGCAATTGCGGAAAAGTTGGTATATTTTCTTCTTCCAAATCCCCTGGCTCCCCGAAAAAACGATGGGGTTGAACCACTGGCAGGCGGCGGCGCGGGGGTTGGCGGGGAGCAGTCGCCCCGGCACGTTTTCCGAGGCCGATCTGGACCAGTACCGGCAAGCGTGGAGCCAACCGAAAGCGTTCACTTCGATGATCAACTGGTACCGCGCGCTGATCCAAAAACCGCCCCAAACCCCCGCCAACATGCGGATTCACGTCCCGACGCTGGTGCTTTGGGGGGCGCAGGACAAATTTCTCAGCCGGGAGATGGCGCAGGAAAGTATGGCCTATTGCGATGACGGGCAGTTGGTATATTTTGAAGAGGCCACGCATTGGGTTCAGCATGAAGAAGTCACAAAAGTGAATGAATTAATCCTTCATTTTCTGAGGAACAAACGATGACATCAAATAATCCATTTCAACTCAACGGAAAAGTCGCCCTGGTAACGGGCGCGGGGAAGGGGATTGGGCGGGCGGGGGCGCTGGCGTTGGCACAGGCGGGGGCGGACATCATTTTGGGGTTACGGGACGCATCCTCTGGACAGGACGTGGTCGAAGAAATCCGGCAGATGGGGCGAGAAGTCCTGCCCGTGCAGATGGACGTGGCGAAAATGGATGAAATCACGAGCGCGGTCGCCGCGGGGGTGGCGCGGTTCGGGCGGATTGACATTCTCGTGAACAACGCGGGGATCGGGTTTCCCACGCCGGCGGTGCAGGTGACGGAGGCAGACTTCGACGCGACGCTAGCGGTGAATTTGAAGGGGACGTTTTTCACCGCGCAGGCCGTGGGACGGGTGATGATCGCGCAGGGGGGCGGGTGCATCGTCAACATCGGTTCGCAAGCGGGTTTCGTGGCGTTGGATACCGAGTCCGTTTACTGCATGACGAAGGCGGCCATCGCCCATCTGACGAAATGCCTGGCGCTGGAATGGGCGCAGTACCACATCCGGGTGAACGCCGTCGCGCCGACGTTTATCACCACGCCGGGGACGCGGAAATGGTTGGACGATGAAGATTTCCGGGCCTCGGTCGTGCGGCGGATTCCGCTCGGGCGGGTGGGCGATCCGGGCGAGGTGGCCGCGCCGGTCGTGTTTCTGGCGTCGGAGGCCGCGTCCATGATCACTGGGGAGACGTTGATGGTGGATGGCGGATGGACAATTCAGTAAAAAGGACTTTGTATGATCGTCATTGACCCCTATCACCCTGAATGGCCCGCCGAATTTGAAACGATGCGGGCGGATTTGGCGCACGTGTTGGGGGAACGTGCGTTGCGGATTGACCACATTGGCTCGACCTCGGTGCCCGGCTTGGGGGCGAAGGATGTGATTGACATCCAGATCACCGTCCGCGCCCTGACTGAGGACGTGCGCGAAGACCTGATCCGCGCGGGGTACGGCTTCTATCACGTATACAACCGCGATCATGTCCCGCGCGGCGAGCAGGAAGACGCCCATCTCTGGCAGAAGTTCCTGTTTTACCAGAAGGAGGGCCACCGCCGGGCAAACATCCACGTCCGCCTGCTGGGCAACCCGAACCAACAGTATCCCCTGCTCTTTCGCGATTACCTGCGCGCCCACCCGAACGCCACCCAAACCATCGAACTGATCAAACAGCAGTTGGCGCGCTACCACGCGGACGACGTGGAAGCGTATTATGACATCAAAGACCCGGTGTATGATCTGATCTGGGAAGCGGCGAAGGAGTGGGCGGCGTTCACCGGGTACGTGCCTCCTCTTTGATAGGTCACAGCCTGGCTTCCCAGCCTCCTGGATTCCAGGAGTTGACCCTTTCCTTTAACAAGCTCCACGCGTTTGAATCTTGTAATTATCAAGAGAAGTTCTAAAAAAGGATGGTTCTACCCGGAACACTTCACATCAAAACGGTAGAGCCAAAAAGGATGCAATGGGGGATGTATATTCCCCCCTGCATCCTTTTTTTCGAGTTCTCATCCATTCAACCTGCGTAATTACTGAAACTTTATGCGGATTTCCTGGTCTAACGGGATAAGGAGCAACGACAATTCCTGACGAGCAACAACTGATCGCCCGCGCACAGCGCGGGGATATGTCTGCATTTGAGGCCCTGGCTAACTTGCATACGTCATATGTGTATAACCTGGCCCTACGCGTGGCGCGCGACCCTCACGAAGCCGAAGACCTGACGCAAGAGACCTGGTTGCGCGTGTGGCGCGGTTTGCCCGCCTACCGTGCTCAGGCGCGCTTCACCACCTGGCTGTATCGCATCGTCACCAATTTGTTTTATAATCGTCTTCCCCGCCTCAAACAAGAACTCGCCGAACTCGACACCGATGAGGCCGCGCTCGACCTCCCTGACGAGCATCCCCCCCCCGAAGCGGGACTGCTCTCGAAAGAACTGAAAACGCATCTTCACCACGCGATCAAAATCTTCCCTCCCACTACCAACTCCTCATCACGTTACGTCACCTGCAAGACATGAGTTATACGGACATCGCTCAAATCACTGGCATGCCGCTCGGCACTGTCAAAACAGGTATTTTCCGTGCCCGGCAGATGCTTAAAATCGCGATTGAAGCCTACGAGGCCCCCCATGATTGATCTTGATCCCCATCTCGACGCCGCCCTGGAAAGTTATCCACTTGCCCCCGTCCCGCCCGGACTGGTTCGCCGTACCCTGGCGCGGCTCGAACCTCGCCCCAAGATTCGGTACCGCCTGGAATTTCTCGATCTGGCAGTTCCCGTATTTTTTGTCATGTTTGTCTTCCTCACGGTTTGGGCGATCTTCTGGACGCTCGATGTTGTGTCGCCTTTTTGGATGCTGGAATGGGGTACGCACCTGGAAATTGCCCGGCAGAGGTTCCTATTTGAAATCATGCATCTCCCGACCTGGGTTCCGGTTTTCTCAGCGCTGATCGGAAGTATAGCCCTGACAGGCATGGGTTTCATCGCAATTTTGCTCATTGAGCGTTCCTTCCTGGCCCTTCGGTTAAAAAGCTAAGATGGATCAATCACCTCTCTTCTTCCCTACGCCCGCGGATTTTCGCACCTGGTTCGAAATGCACCACGCTCACGAAAAAGAACTTTGGGTGGGCTACTACAAAAAAGACTCCGGCCTCCCCAGCCTTACCTGGCCCGAATCGGTCGATGAGGCGCTATGCTTCGGCTGGATTGACGGCTTGCGAAAAAGCGTTGATGACATCAGCTACAAAATCCGCTTCACCCCGCGCAAGCCGGACAGCAATTGGAGCAAAATCAACATCGAACGCGTCGCGGAACTCACCCGTCTGGGGTTGATGCGTCCCGAGGGCCTCAAAGCCTTTGAAGCCCGAAAAGAAGAAAAATCCGGCATCTATGCCTACGAGCAAAGAGAAAAAGCCGAACTGGATGACGCCGCCGAACAACAATTTCGTGCGCACCCCAACGCCTGGACGTTTTTCCAAAACCAACCTGTCTCCTATCGAAAGGCCGCCGTGTGGTGGGTCGTCAGTGCGAAAAAAGAAGAGACCCGACAATCTCGGCTCACCCGATTAATCGAGGATTCGGAAAATGCGCGCACGATTCCGCCCTTGACCCGTCCGGGCAAAGTATGAGGTGCTTCGGTTTTGGGCGGGAATCGTCTTGTATCTTTTGAAGGAACGCCGTTCGTCGGCTCGTTTCCGTATTGAGAATTGCTGGAAATTTTTCACAAACTGTTTACTGAAAACTGAATACTGGTATAATTGCCGCCGCTCAATCAGATGAGACATTCACGAGAATGAGTCACACAATTGCATATTTTCCCCGCCACCATAGCTCAGTTGGCAGAGCGAGCGATTCGTAATCGCTAGGTCGAGGGTTCGACTCCCTCTGGTGGCTTTTTTTATTTAATACGCGATCCGTAACTACTTGGGCCTAGAGAGAAAGTTCCCCGAAAAAAGGATGGGTGGGGAGATACCTTCCCACCCATCCTTTTTTCGGGATTACCTCTACCCTGCGTAGTTACGACAATACATTATAATTCCCCCATGCCCACCGAAAAATCCCCTCTCGTCATCGGCATTGCTGGTGGCTCCGGCTCCGGCAAAACAACCGTCGCCAACGTCATCCTCGAGCGGGTAGGCGCGGATCGGATCGCCTACTTGCCCCACGATGCCTACTACAAAGACCTGAGCAATCTTCACCCCCAACAGCGTGCGGAAATCAACTTCGACCACCCCAATTCGCTCGACACGCATCTGCTCATCTACCACGTTCAACAACTCAAAGAATGTCAGCCCGTTGAACTCCCCATTTACGACTTCACCACCCACACACGCACAGCACGTACCATTCCCATCAAACCTCAGCGCGTCATCATCGTCGAGGGGATTCTGATTTTTGGCGAAGTGCGCCTGCGGGAGTTATTTGACGTAAAAATCTTTGTGGATACCGATGCCGATCTGCGCTTCATCCGCCGCCTGCACCGCGACATCACCGAACGCGGCCGCACCACCGAATCGGTCATCCACCAATATCTGGCAACCGTCCGCCCCATGCACCTGGAATTCGTCGAGCCATCCAAACGATACGCCGACGTGATCATTCCCGAAGGCGGTTACAACAATGTGGCGATGGACATGGTCGTCGCCCAAATTCAAGCCCTGCTACACGTTGGGTAATGCGTCACTAACCCAATATCCACCCCTCAAAGGAGAACTTCATGTCCAAACAATGGAACACCCCCCCCGCCATGGTCATCGACCCCAAAAAATCCTACACCGCCACCATGAAAACCGACAAAGGCGACATCGTGCTCGAACTCTTTGCCGACAAAACCCCGAAAACGGTCAACAACTTCGTCTTTCTCGCCCGCGAAGGCTTTTATGATGGCACGATCTTCCACCGCGTGATCAGCGATTTTATGGTGCAAGGCGGCGACCCCACCGGAACCGGACGGGGCGGCCCAGGCTACAAATTCGGCGACGAATTTCACCCTACCCTCCGCCACACCAAATCCGGCCTGCTTTCCATGGCGAACGCTGGCCCTGGCACAAATGGCTCCCAATTCTTCATCACCCACGTTGCCACCCCCTGGCTGGATAACAAACACAGCATCTTCGGTCAAGTCAAAGACGAAGCCAGTCTCAAAGTGTTATTCTCCATCCCCGCTCGTGACCCTGGAAATGTCCGGGCACCCGCAGTGACCTTGATTTCCGTCTCCATCACCGAAAGCTGATCGGTGCAAGTATTATGAACACCTGAAAAAGGATGGGCAGGGATGTACGTCCCTGCCCATCCTTTTTTCGGGGAGTTATCACCCTATGCTTCATTCCCCAACCCGCCAAACCCTCGGACGAATTCTCGCTTTCGCGTTTGTCGTCGGCATCAGCCTGTGGATTTTCCTCATCCGCGACCGGATGGAAGAACTGGCTGTGTACGGATACCCAGGCGTCTTCCTGTTTGCCGCGCTAACCAGTGCCACGGTCATCCTTCCGGCACCGGGCTTGATCGTAGTGTACGCCCTCGGCGCGGCGCTGAACCCGCTCGGGGTGGGGATCGCGGCCGGGTTGGGGGCCGCCCTCGGGGAGTTGTCCGGGTACCTCGCGGGGTACAGTGGCCGCGCGGTCATCGAAAACTCCCAATCCTATGATCGGATTCGGGACTGGCTTCAAAATCATGGTCGGGCGGGCGGGTGGCTGATTTTTATGCTCGCCTTTTTGCCTGTGACCCTGTTCGATGTCGCCGGAATGGCCGCAGGGGCGCTCAAAATGCCCGTTTGGTGGTTTCTCGCCTGGGAAACTCCTGGCAAAATTCTCAAAATGATCATCGTTGCGTATTTAGGCGCATATTCGATTCATTTATTTGGCCTTTAATCGTATCGGTTCAGCGTAATGTGTCTCCCCCAAAAAAGGATGGGTAGGGGATGTACATCTCCCCCCCATCCTTTTTTGGGGAGAATTTTCTCCGTCTGAGCAGGTACTCATGTATGAGGATAATGTGAACATCGAAAACTATATCCACACCCACCTCGACGATTCCATCGCCGAGCTGACCCGTTACTGCGCCGTCCCTACCGTGGCGGCCAAAAAACAAGCCCAAAACGAAGGCGCTGAATTTGTCGCTGACCTGCTCCGTGCGCGGGGTTTCCACGTCGAAATCTTGCCTTCCGGCGGTGCCCCCGTCGTCTTTGCCGAACGCAAAGGACGGAATGATAAGACGCTCCTTTTTTATAACCACTACGATGTCCAGCCCGAAGAACCCCTCGAACTGTGGGACTCGCCCCCGTTCGAGGCTACCCTGCGCGAGGGGCATCTGTACGCCCGCGGGGTCAGTGACGACAAAGGCCACCTGACCCACCGTTTGCTCGCCATTGATGCGATCCTTGCCCGGGATGGGGAACTTCCCTGCAACATCAAATTCCTGGTCGAAGGCGAGGAAGAAGTCGGGAGTACGCACATCGAACCCGTCTTGCGCGACAATGCCCAAAAGTTTGCGGCGGAAGCGTGCATCTGGGAATTCGGCGGGATCAACCACCTCGAACAACCTTCCCAATCGCTGGGGATGCGTGGGCTGGCGTATTTTGAACTGAGCGTGGAACTGCTTTCGGTGGACGTGCACTCCGGCCTGGGCGGGTCGATTTTCCCGAACGCGGCGTGGCGACTCATCTGGGCGTTGAACACGCTTAAGGGCACGGACGGGCACATTCGCCTGCCAGGGTTCTACGACACGGCCAAACCCTACTCCGCGCGGGATCGGGAATTGTTCGCCGCCCTGCCCCCTGTTATCGACGAGTTAAAATCTCGGTTTGGGGTCAAAGAATTTCTACGGGGGATGACGGACGAATTGGAAATCCAACTGGCCGCGGTGTTTGAACCCACCTGTACGATTTGTGGGTTAACGTCCGGCTATCAGGGGCCTGGCTCGAAAACGGTCCTGCCCGCGAAAGCGTCCGCGAAAGTGGACTTCCGTCTGGTTCCCGATCAGGACCCCGCACAGGTGAAGGCACAACTCCGGGCGCATCTGGATGCGGAAGGCTTTTCGGATGTGCAAATCACCCAGCTCGGGGGCATCAAACCCGCGCGCACAGATCCGGATGATCCGTTCGTCAAACTGGTGGTGGACGCCGCGGCGCAGGTGTACGATCAACCGATGGAAATCGTCCCGATGATCGGCGGCTCCGGCCCGAACCACGCGTTTATCCACTACCTGAACGTGCCCATTGCCACGTCCGGCATCGGTCACCCCGGCTCGAACGCGCACGCCCCGAATGAAAACATCCGCCTGGATTTGTACGAACTCGGTGCGCGCCACGCGGCAAAAATTATCGACATGTTTGGGAAAGAATAGGACACAGAAGGCGCAGAAAGAAACAGAGAGGCACAGAAAATATTTTGAAATTTTTCTGTGTCCCTCTGTTTTCTCTATGTTTTCTGTGTACTATCTCCTCCACTGGAGCCTTCTATGAAAACTCGTCTTGTCAAAGATTGGATGACCGAAAACGTCATTACCATTGCCCCCGAGGCCACCATCCAGGAAGCCCATCAATTGATGCGGGAAAAGGGTGTGCGCCGCCTGCCAGTGGTGAAAAAAGAAAAATTAGTGGGTCTGCTCTCGTTGGGCGATGTCCGGGAAGCCACGCACGATGAGACCCATCTTCATGTCCGCGAGGTGATGGCGCAAAACGTGGTGGCGGTCAGTGCCAATGACACGATCAAAACCGCGGCGATGTTGATGTACACAAATAAGATCGGGGCGTTGCCGGTGATCGACTCGCATGATCGTTTGGTGGGGATTATTACGGAGTCGGATATTTTCAAAGTGTTGATTATGTGGTTTACCGAGGAAGAGAATTCGTGATTTTTCCCTTGCTGACCTTCCCCTCTTCGGCTTTTCGCCGCTTCTCCCCCTCTTCCTTCACCCGTTTCCAGGCAAATTCGACCACCTCTACCTCGCTCCGCGTCTCTGGCAGTTCGCCGTACCGCACTTTGACGTAGGCGTTGGTAATGATCTGCAAATCTGTGTGCGAGGCGGGAAAAAGCTGATCCAACGCAGGCATAAACTCCAGCGGGGTTATCGCTTCCGGGCGGGGGTGATGCAAGGTCACACACAAATCGAGCAAATCCATATAAATCTGGCGGATGCGCGCGGCGGCACGGCGTTGTTCGTTCGGGAGAAAGGCGGCCAGTCCGGCCAGTAATTTCGCGACGTCCTGCCCCCGCCGTCGAAGCGCGTCCCGCAACATCTTGAGAAAATCCTCCGCACTGAGCACCGATTCCAGGTCTTCCCCGCTCAATTCCCGCCGTCGTCGTTCGCGGATGTACAACGTCAGGAGTACCAAGCTGATCAACAAAACAATGATACCCACCAGGACGACTGCCCGCATCAAAGGGGCTAAATTGAAAAACCATCGAAAGAGCGGGGCGAGAAACGCCAGTTTTTCGGCGAGGAATATGCCCAGTTGCTCCACCCCTTTCCACATCTGGTCGAGAAGTTGGAAAAAGCTATTAAATGCCTGACCGATATTCTCAACCATCGGGGCGATTTGTTCCTGGTAGTTTTGAAGCACCCAAAACACTCCATACAGGAGCAATAACAGCACAGGAATACTCAACAAAAGAGCAGAGAAAAAAGCCAATCCCAACAATAACGCCGGAATTGCGGCATCTTCTCCGCTCATCACCTGGGCAATGCCATACGAAATTTCCACAACCACCAGCGTGGAGACCACCAGACTAAGAATTCGCCGCCGCTCGAAGGGGCTGTTGGTGCCCCCGCGCAGTTCCCCGAGGGTGGCAATCCGCGCCATGCCCATCGCCAATAAGCCAAACAGGAAAAAGCTTTGGAGCATCAGCGCGGGCACCGTTTCCCCTGTCACCAAGGTGTTGATCAGCGTGAAGAAGAAAAAGGCAACAATTCCCCATTTAAAATCATCTTGTACCGTGTGGGGCGAAATCGAGGCAAAAGCCAGCGAAGACCCTCGCCGCCACACCAACAGCACCACCACAATGACGAGAAATTCGTTCGGAATTAGGGCGGTGAAATTTCCCAAGGTTTTCAGCGGTTGCAGGATCAAATCCCCAAAAGAGAGAATTTCTTTGGTATCTACCAGGGTACGCAACCCGATCAGCATACTCACGATCAGCAACCCCACCATCACCCGCTGACGGATTTTGATTTGCAATTGAAGATGCACCATCCCTTTGACGGACAAATACGCCGCCACCCCCATCAGCCCCAGCACGCTGAACACCCGCAAAGAAGACAACGCGTACGTGGCCTGAGAGAGTGACCGGAACCAGGGCACACTCCAGCTCAAACTCATCCCCAGGCAAGCCATCGCGGCCAATTCCCGCCACAAACGCACGCGTGACAGATTCGGCAGAGGGAAACCAAACCAATGTGTCACGTCTCGTTGCATGGTCTACCTCTTTTCCTTGAGTTTCTGTACTTTTTCGTCGTCACGTTGACGCGCAAGCACGATCTGTTTCTGCGTACTTCCAGCCTGTTGAACCTTCTCCCAGGCTGTCTCCACCGCCAGGACTTCCTCCCTCGTTTCGGGCAGTTCGCCGTAACGCACTTTGAGATAGGCATTCGTGATCGTATTCAGATCACGTTGGATGGCGGGCATCACGCGCAGAATGGTTTTCTGAAATTCGAGCGGGGTTTGTGAATCCGGGCGGGGGATGTCCAACCCGGCGCAAACATCCAATAAATCGGCATAAATTTGCCGGATGCGGGCGGCGGCTTGCACCCGTTGGCGTCCCTGTAAACGCCCTGCGAGCCAGTCCCCCGGTTGGCGTAATTGTTCTCCCGCTTGTTTGCGAAGCAATTCCACCAGATCACCACGTTTCGCGATGTACTCCACCTCCGCATTCCCCATCATGCGGCGCACCGAAGCGGTCACAATCCATATAAAGACCACAAACAAGACCACGCTCAGGATGATCCCGATGATAAAAACGATACCGCGAAGGTTATCGGGGAGGGCATTTACTTGTTGGTTGGTCCGATCTAACAAATCGGGTCCTAACCCGGTCGGTTCCAGCGCCATGCCCTCCGGGGTTGGTGGGGGCGGGGCAATTTCCGGGATCGGAACATCCATAAACAGGCTCAGCAAAAAGAGCAGGGGCGCAAAACCGAGCGTGATGATAATGCCCACCAAAAACAGAATGAGCGTCTGCAACCGCCCGACGACCATCAACGCGAGGGTAAACCCGGTTCCCACGGTGCCCAACACCGCGCCCGCGATCCCCCCCATCCATTCACGGGTGAACGGATTCCGCCTGCCCCCGCGGATCCTGCCCAAAAACGAGACGCGGGCCGCCGTCATCGCCAACAGCGTCGCCGACAGAAACACCGTAAACATCCCAATCCCCGGCAGTTCACGGCCATTCGCCAGGGATAACAAACCATAGACCAGAAACATCACCACGCCCAGCCGGAAAAAGCTGAACACCGCAAAGCGTCCCACCCCTTGCCGCCCAAAAACGTACCCTCGAAACACCAGCCAAATCAGCACGATCACCAGCCAGGCTTTCCCCGGAATCAAGGCGGTCAGGTCCCCCAGTCCAGCCAGCGCTTGCGTGAATAATTCGGAAAAATTGTCATCCGCCGCTTGAAGCAAAAGATTGGTGCCGAGTAAATACGCCACTCCAAAATAGATCACCAACATCCCGCGCTCGACGCCTTTGCTTAACCGTAACTGGTTTACCACCCGGGTGGACACGCCAGTCAACACCAGCACAACCAGGAAAAACGTAAACGGCATCCAAATCGGGTCGCTCGCCGTCACTGGCCCCATCGCCTGATACAACAGCACGATCCAGGAGATTTCCATCACTGCCGCGCCAAAAGTCGCCATGATTTCCCACGGGTTGAGAGGGGGGGCGGGTTGGTTGGAAGATTCGGTCATCTCTATTTGTTTTCCCGAAACGGCAAATGCACCATCCGCACCTGTGGGATCGTGGGCGGTTTCTCTTCGGCGAAGGAGATCAGGGTCATTTTGCGGCCATGATGTTTCAGGCTGAGGAGCACTTCGCCCAATTCCGGCTTGGTGACGGCGGTGACGATCACAATCGTGGCCCCGTACGGGATACGGGAAATCTCGCGGAGCAGATACCGCTCGAACTGGGCGGTGACGACGGGCGTGACTCCCGCGAGGGCCTCGAGTAGATGTGCGAGTTGGCGAGGGGATCGGCCCGGGGGAATGCGGAATGGTTGATCCGAGTTGGAAAGACACCCGTTCGAGATCAGCCCCACGCTGTATCCATCCTGAATCCCCTGTTCGACCAGGGTCGCCGCGGACTGCACGAGGTGCTCCATCAGCGCGGGGTTGGTGCCCTCCCAATGCCGGGAAAAGGTGGACGCATTCAAACACACCACCATCACCTGTGCGGAGGTGGGTTGGTACACCTTCACTTTGATATCGCCTGTGCGGGCGGTGGCGGGCCAATGTACCCGACGGAATTCGTCTTCGGGCGTGTAGTCGCGAATGCCCATCGGGCGGTTGGGGTCTTCAAACAACCGGCGGCGCGAACGGCGATCTCCGAAGGGATCATCGGCGGGCAGTTCCAGTTCGCGGAAGGGTACAAGCGCCGGGAAAACGGTCAGTTTTTCGGTGGGGCCGACTTCCTGAATATCTTCGTACATCCCGAACAAATCGCCCGACTGCAATTTCGCCGGCCCGAGGGTGTACACCCCTCGTTTGCGGAATTTAAGATTGTAGGTGCGCCGCGCCCGTTCGTACCAGCGCAGGCTGAAGACGTTGGTCAACATGCCCATGTCGGGCAGGTGGGTGGGGGCCAGTAACTCTTCATCGTCCGGGCCAACCGCTTTGGGCCAGGGGTCTTGGACACGGAGCCAGGACAGGGGGAGAAATTTTCGGTTTTCGATTTCGATTTTGAGAGGGACTTCTTCACCGGGGAAGGCGCGGGTGTAGTAGGGTTTGCGGGTATAGACGACGTTTTTGAGGGCGCGGTTTTTCCACCAGCTTGCAATGCCCATCACGACCATGAGCATGGTGGGGAGGGCAATCAACAACGGAACGCGAATCACCACCCCGAAAATGATCAAGATGACGAGGATAGGGAGCCAGCGACGGGGGTCCAACTTACGCCTCTACCGGAACCGGAACGGCCTCGACAATATCCGCCACCAGTTGTTCGGGCGTGCGGCCGCGCAACTGCGCTTGTGGGGAAATCATCAAGCGGTGGGTGAGGACGTGGGGGGCGAGTTCTTTCACGTCGTCGGGGAGCACGTAATCCCGTCCGTGGATGCCCGCCCAGGCCTGGGCCGCGGCGTACAGGGCGAGCGTGGCACGGGGACTGGCCCCCAACTCAACTTCATTGTGCTCGCGCGTGGCGCGGGCCACACGGACAACGTAATCCTGGATGGAGGCTTCAACGCGGATGTTGCGGCGTTCTTTTTGCAGGGCCTGGATGTCTTCGGGGGAGGTGACGGCTTGTAAATCGGGGAGGGGATCGCTGGTGCGGAACCGTTCGAGGATGGTGTTTTCTTCGGCTTGCGTGGGGTACCCGATGGCGACACGGAGCAGGAAACGGTCCACCTGCGCTTCGGGGAGCGGGAAGGTGCCTTCGAGTTCGACGGGGTTTTGGGTGGCAAGGACGAGGAACGGGCGGGGGAGCATGTGCGGGACGCCATCAATCGTCACCTGGCGCTCTTGCATCGCTTCCAGCAAGGCAGATTGGGTGCGCGGGGTGGCGCGGTTAATTTCATCGGCCAAGACGATGTGGCTGATGATCGGTCCGGCGCGAAATTGGAATTCCTGGGCCTTTTGATTGAACCAGTTCAGCCCGGTGACATCCGAGGGGAGGAGATCGGGGGTGAACTGGATGCGGCGGAAACTGGCCCCCAGCGAGGTGGCTAACGCCCGCGCGAGGGTGGTTTTCCCCGTGCCGGGGACATCTTCTAACAGTAGATGCCCTTCGCACAAGACCGCGACGAGGGTCAGGTTAATGATTTCATCTTTACCAACGATAACTTTTTGGACATTTTCGCGAATACGGGACGCGATGTCAGCGATCATGAGTTCCTCCAACGAAAAGCAGATAGGGTAGATAAAGTATACACGGTAGATAGGGTATATAAGGCAGAGACGGTATATAAGGTAGATACGGTAAACAACGTACATTTATTTACTGTATTTACCTTATCTACCGTGTTTACCGTATTTACTTCCTCAAAGTTTACCATTCTCCAGCCATCCCGTTAACCTTTACAATTGCGCGGGCTGGAAGGTTCAATCAATCGGTGATACACTCTGGAATGTGAATCGTAGAACATCGAATGTAGAACGAACTGCTTTTACGCTCTATATTCTACGCTCTGCGCTCTACGTTCTACACTTCCCCTATGCTCGCTACTCTCTTCAACGCTCCTCTTTGGGTCTTTGTCATTTGCCTGTTTGGGGCCATTTTCACCTGGCTGGCGGCTGACCAATTTCGGGATCAACTGGTTTCGGACAGTCATCGGTTGGTGCGCCAAATGGCCGTGCGCTATTTGCAAGTCACCATTGGCTTGTTCACCATTTTTCTTGTCGGGATGTTTTGGGCGGTGGGACGCTTCGCCACCCAATCGATGGGTGGCCTTCTGGGGACCTCTGAAACGGAAGCCACAGAAGTGCCTACAATTACCCCTACCTTTGATCCCTTTTTAGGGCCGCCTCCCACCGCCACCGCGACGCAATCGCCGGAGACGGTGGGGACAGAAGTCGTAGATACCGGTCCCACGCCGACCACCGTGCCCACAGGTACCGTCGCGAATACGCAGGGATTGGGGGTAAACATGCGTGAAAGTGCGGGGTATAGCGGGAACATCGTCATCGTGGTGGCGGAAGGGGATACCGTCATTTTGTTGGGGGACACGGCAGAATCGGATGGAATCTTGTGGTATCACGTAAAAACAGAAACAGGGATCGAGGGGTGGATTGCGGACTTGTATTTGATTGTGGAAGAGTAACGTTCATAGAACAAATGATATAATGTCGTTTTTGGAAACCAACTCATCCTCACCCTCAACAGCCCCGCCCTCACCACAGAAATTCAGGAATAACATGCCCTCAATTGTAGCTCTCGATATCGAAACCACCGGACTGGACAAAGTCCACGACGCCATCATCGAAATTGGCGCAGTCCGGTTCAATGACCGGCGCGTGGAAGATGAGTTCCACACGTTGCTGAATCCCCGGCGCACCATTCCGCCCGAAATCACCCAATTGACGGGGATCACCAACGACATGGTGCGCCGCGCCCCCACGTTGCAGGAAGTGCGGGACGATCTGGAAGCCTTTGTCGGGGACTCACCGGTGCTGGGGCACAATGTTGGGTTTGACATGGGTTTTTTGCAACAGCGCGGCCTGTTGGGCCTCAACGAAACCATGGATACCTACGCCCTCGCCACCGTTCTGCTCCCCACCGCCAGCCGGTACAACCTGGGATCGTTAGGCCAGCAGTTAAACATTCCGTTCCCTGCCACACACCGTGCGCTGGACGATGCCCGCGTCACCCACCAAATTTTTGTCCAGTTCCTTGAAAAAATCCGGGGCCTACCCCTGGACCTGCTCGCGGAGATCACCCGCGTGGGCGACCACATGGATTGGGGGGGGGATCTCATTTTCCGGCAGGTGATGCGCGAACGGGCACGGGAAACGACCGGGGCGCGCCGCGTCGCGGACGGGGGGGATTTGGGTCCCCTCTTTCGACCGATATTGCAAACGGGACGCGCCCCCCGCGCGGAACAGCGTCCGACCCCACTCGTCCCCGATCCCGAACCCTTCACCCCGCTCGACCCTGACATGGTCGCCGCCATCCTCGAATACGGGGGGGAGTTTTCCCGTCATTTTCCCCATTTCGAACACCGCGCCGAACAGGTAGAGATGTTGCGGAACGTCGTGTGGGCTTTGTCCGAACAAAAGCATCTGTTTGTGGAAGCGGGAACGGGCACTGGGAAATGCCTGACGGGGGATGCACTTGTCACTTTCAAAAGCGGAAAACGGGTACGGATGGATACGCTTTGTTTAAATTCGTCTCTTCCTGATGAGCCAGTGCTTTCTGTGTCATCTACAGGTAAATTGATTTATCAAAAGATTATTGGAGTACACCAGAATGGAATTCGCCCGGTTTGGCGGATGCAAACCGGATTAGGGAAAGTGATTACCGCCACTCATAACCATCCTTTTTTGACTGTTGAAGGATGGAAGCATCTAGGTGAGTTGAAAACGGGTGATAGGATTGCAACACTCCGTAAATTGCCAGTAGGGACAGAAACTATTGCTGGTCATGAAGCCTTTGTCGTGGGTGCGATGTTGGGAGATGGGAGTTGCATTCGCCCGGATGCGCTTCATTTTACAAATATTGACTCTGAAATTGTCGCTACATTTGAGGAAGCAGTCTCAAAGTTGGGAAATGTTAGAATGACAAAGGTTCAGGGTAAGGGGCAATATGGATTTAGAAGATTGAGCTTGATGAATCACGAACGAAGTGGGTTGAATCTGTTGCTGGAGAGAATGGATGTACTTGGGCGTGATGCTCGTAGTAAACATATTCCGATCTGTTTTTTTGAAGCCAATGAAGAAGCTCTTTGCCATTTATTAGCAGGCCTCTGGGTGACAGATGGTTGTGTAGAAAAGCGAGATGGGAATCTTTCGTTTTCTTCCATCTCGGAACAAATGGTGGCAGAAATTCAACACCTGCTTCTCAAGCTAAACATCGTCTCCCGAAAAAGGTACAAACAGCTGAAATTCCGAGGAGAAGATTATGACGCGTGGGAGTTGGTGATTTCGGACCAAATAAATAAACAGAAATTCAAAGAAACGGTTGGAAAATACTTGGTTGGACAAAAAAGAATTCGGTTAGAAAAGTGGTGGCAGGAGAATGAGACACGACCTTACAATCCGAACGATGACCTGATCCCGAGTGGTGCATGGGAACTAATAAATGACGCGCGTATCGCGGCGAACAAATCCTGGTATGCCATCCGCAATTTTAGTATAGTTTCTAGTGACCGAACCCGGGAGATAAGCCGGACAAAAATGTCACGTATAGGTGAATTTTTAGAAGCCCCCGAACTTTTAGAAATGGGTACATCAGACTTATACTGGGATCGAGTAACTTCCATTGAAGCGGCAGGGGAAGTGGAAACTTTCGATTTGACCATGGAGGGGGAACCCAATTTTGTGGCAAATGACATCGTAGTCCATAATTCAGTTGCCTATTTGGTTCCGGCCTCCCTGTGGGCCTTACAAAACAATACCCGCGTCGTCGTTTCCACCAACACCATCAACCTGCAAGACCAATTGGTCTCCAAAGACATTCCCGACATCATCCAGGCGTTGGATGTCCCGTTGCGCGCGGCGGTGCTCAAAGGCCGATCCAATTACCTGTGCCCACGCCGGTTTGAGACCCTGCGCCGTCAGGGAGCGGACTCCGCGGACGAGGTGCGGCTGATCGCGAAGATGTTGATCTGGCTCTCGGAAGGGGGTGGGGGCGACCGGCAGGAGATCAACCTCCACGCGGGGGAGCGGATGGTGTGGGAGCGGGTTTCTGCCGCCGACGATGCGTGTACGAATGACGCGTGCCAACGCCGCGCGGGGGGAACCTGCCCGTTTTACCGTGCCCGACAGGCCGCGCAAAATGCCCACATCGTCATCGTCAACCACGCCCTGCTGTTGGCGGACGTGGCGACCGGGAACCGCGTTCTGCCCGAATACCAGTATTTGATCGTGGACGAGGCGCACCACATGGAATCGGCGGTGACCAGCGCCCTGAGTTTTCGCATTTCCCAGGTGGAAGTGGAACGTACCATGCGGGAGTTGGGGAGCACGAGCGGGGGCATTCTCGGGCGGTTGTTGACCACCCTGCACGATGTCATCCAACCCAGCCAGTACGCCTCCATGTACGCCCTGGCCGAACAGGCGACAACTTCGGCGATTTATTTTCAGAATTCCAGCCGTAACTTTTTTGTCGAAATTGATAACTTCCTTTCGGCGATGCGCGAGGGGCGGGATGTAGGGCCGTATTCCCAGCAAGTGCGGATTCTGCCCGCGACGCGCACCCAGCCCGCGTGGATCGAGGTGGAATCGCTTTGGGATGAGGCGCAGGCCAGTTTGCGCTCTCTGCGGACGTATTTGGAACAGATGGCGAAGGGGATGGTGGAGTTGATGGAAGGCGGCTTTGAGGGGGCAGAGGATGCCTATGGGGATTTGAGTAACCTGTACCGCCGCTTGAGTGAGGTGGACGTGCAAATGGACGCGTTGGTGTTCAAACCGGATGCCAATCAGGTGTACTGGGTGGAGACGCAAGCCGATGGCCGCCGGATGTCGTTGAACGCCGCACCCTTGCACATCGGCCCATTGATGCAAGAGCATGTCTGGCATCAAAAATCTTCGGTGATTTTAACGTCCGCGACGCTGACCACGCACGGAGAGTTCAAATACATTCAGGGGCGGTTATTCGGGCAGGACGCCGATACCATCCAGGTGGGGTCCCCATTCGATTACGAACGTTCGACATTGTTGTACATCCCGAACAATATACCCGAACCTACCGACCGTTGGGGACACCAACGCGCGGTGGAACAGGGGTTGATCCAGCTGTGCAAAGCGAGTGGCGGGCGAGCGTTGGCGTTGTTCACCTCGTATGACCAGCTCAAACGTACGGCGCAGGCGATCTCCGGGCCGCTCGCGGAGCATGGCATCATGGTGTACGAGCAGGGGACGGGGGCCTCGGCGACGGCGTTGCTGGAGAATTTCAAATCGGCGGAACAGGCGATCCTGTTGGGGACCCGATCCTTTTGGGAGGGCGTGGACATCCCCGGTGAGGCGTTGTCGGTGTTGGCGATCATCAAACTGCCTTTCGACGTACCGAGTGATCCGATCATCGCCGCCCGTTCCGAGACGTTTGAAAACGCGTTCCAGGAATACACCCTGCCCGAAGCGATTCTGCGCTTCCGCCAGGGGTTTGGCCGTCTGATCCGCACGAAGTTTGACCGGGGGGTGGTGGTGATTTTCGATAAGCGGGTGTTGACGAAAAGTTATGGAAAACTATTTGTAGAGTCTTTGCCGCAGTGTACCGTTCGGGTCGCCCCGGTGGCAAATTTACCGCAGATGGCGGGACAGTGGTTGAATTTATGAAAACGAAATCTACGCTTCCTTTTGGCGAATTCGTCGCGTTGACGGCGACGATGATGGCTTTGGCCGCGCTGTCCACAGATGCGATGCTTCCGGCATTCCGGGACATCGGCGAGACGCTGGGGGTCCAAACCGGGAACTCCATCCAGTTGATTGTTTCATTTTTGTTCCTGGGGATGGCCGCCGGGCAGATTGTTTATGGCCCCCTGTCGGACAGCATCGGGCGCAAGCCGACGATTTATGCCGGGTATGCGCTGTACATCGTGGGGTGTTTACTGTCCATTTTCGCCCCTAATTTTTCGACGATGCTGGTGGGGCGGTTATTGCAGGGGGCGGGCATTGCGGGGCCGCGCAGTGTCACGCTGGCGTTGGTGCGGGATCAGTACGAGGGGCGGGCGATGGCGCGGGTGATGTCGTTTGTGTCGGGGGTGTTTATTTTGGTGCCTGTGATTGCTCCTTCTTTCGGGCAGGCCATTCTCTTGATTGCGAGTTGGCGGGCGATTTTTGGCGCGTTGCTGACGATGGCGCTCCTTTCGGTGATTTGGTTCGCCGTGCGCCAGCCTGAAACGTTACCGGCCCAACGTCGGATTCCTTTTTCGTTCCAACGGATTTGGAAGGCGATTGTCGAAATCTTCTCCCACCGGGTGGCTTTTGGGTACACGGTGAGCGCCGGGTTGGTGACCGGGGCATTTGTGGGGTATTTGAATTCTGCTCAACAGATTTTTCAGGATCAATACGGGCTTGGCACCCAGTTCCCCATTTATTTTGCGATTGTGGCCCTTGCCTTGGGAGGCGCTTCCTTTACGAACGGCAGACTGGTGATGAAGTATGGGATGCGCACCTTGTCGCGGTGGTCGGTGCTGGCGCTCGTCACTGTTTCGCTGACTTTTAGTCTGATTGCCTTTCTCGTTGATGGACATCCGTCGTTGCTGGTGCTGATGATCTATTTGATGACGACGTTCTTCTGTGTCGGGGTCTTGTTTGGGAACCTGAATGCGATGGCGATGGAACCCCTCGGGCACATCGCGGGGATCGGCGCGGCGGTCGTGGGATCGCTTTCGACGTTTATCTCCGTCCCGCTCGGGACCTGGATCGGGCAGAGTTACAACGGCACGATTTTGCCGTTGGTGATCGGGTTTGCGGTGTTGAGTGTGGTGTCGATGGGAATCATGCGGTGGGCGCGGAGCGATCAGAAGTAGAAAGTTCCCCCAAAAAGGATGGTAAGTGGCTAACCGACCGTCGTTCGTGGCCTTGCGGTACGGCGAGAAGGCAAACGACTGTCGTTCATGGCCTTGCGGTACGGCGGGAAAGGAAACGGCCGTCGTTCGCGGCCTTGCGGTACGGCGGGAAGGCAAACGACCGTCGTTCGCGGCCTTGCGGTACGGCGGGAAGGCAAACGACCGTCGTTCGCGGCCTTGCGGTACGGCGAGAAGGCAAACGACCGTCGTTCGTGGCCTTGCGGTACGGCGGGAAGGCAAACGACCGTCGTTCGCGGCCTTGCGGTACGGCGAGAAGGCAAACGACGCCCGCCTAGCCAGGGTTGGAGTAGTTGCATATCTTTTTTCCCACCACATTGTTCTTACATAAAATCGTGGAGAAACGATGGCCTTTGTAAACCTCCCCTCTTATCGTCCTCACCATCTTCGGAGCAACCCATGAACCCCCTAAACGAAAAAGTTGTACTCATCACTGGTGCCTCGTCGGGCATCGGGAAAGCGGCGGCCTATGCTTTTGCCGCCCACAAAGCCCATCTGGTGCTGGTCGCGCGGCGGGCGGAACTCCTGACCGAACTCAAACATGATCTCGCCCGGGAGGGGCTAACCGTATTGGCGGTCCCGACTGACCTCGTGCGGGAGGACGATCTCCAAACCCTGTGCCAGACCGTTCTGCAACATGTTGGGGGCGTGGATGTCCTCGTTAATAACGCAGGCGTTTCTCTGGGCGGAGCCTTCCCGCAACAAGACCCGGAAGCCATCCGCAAAATGATAGACATCAATGTCTATGCCCCCATGCGCTTAACGCAACTGATCCTCCCCTCCATGCTGGAAAGAAAACAGGGGCACATTGTCAATGTGAGCAGTATGGCAGGGTTACTCCCAATTCCGGGACAAACCACATACGCGCCCACGCGCAGTGCTATGCTCGCGTTCAGTCAGGCCTTACGGCGGGAAATTGCAGGAAGCGGGGTGCGGGTTTCCGCCGTTTTGCCAGGGTGGACCCGCACCGCGATGGTTGAGAATATGAATTTTGAGGCCTTACGCGCCTCCAAAGTCCTCACCTCGTGGATGACTTTCGATGACCCTGCCGTGCCCGCCCGCGCCATCGTCAACGCCGTCCTCTACAACCGGGATCAAACTCAGATGGGGGGATTTCAATTTTGGATGGGCGAACTGCTCAATCGTTTCTCCCCAAAACTCATGGACTGGTCACTCCGGCGCTTTACGGATACCGACCAAATGATTCAAGCAATGAAAGACTTTGGCTAAACGTAATGACCTTCTCCCGCATCCTGCAAGCCGTATCCGCCTTTCAAAGGGGGCTTGGCACCGAACCCGCGAAAATTTAGGCGCTTGGGGCAAGCCAGATCAATACAATCCGGTGGTAAAATCTCCCCAGTTTGGAGTAACCGTTCATTTGTAACTACTCACGCAGAGTAGAGATTTCCGGCTTTATCGTTTTTGTGTGAAGTGTTCGAAATTTTGAAGGTGGTGGGGGCTGTACAGCCCCCACCACCTTCAAAATTTCGGTTTCTTTAACCGTATTCCGGATAGGATCAGATTTCCCCAAAAAGGATGGATGAGACTCCAGACAAGGGCAGTGCATTGGCTCCACAAACCTTTGGTCGCTATGAAATTATCTCTGAACTCGGACGCGGGGGCATGGCCACCGTCTATCGGGCGTTTGACCCGCGCTTCAAACGCGAAGTCGCTATCAAAGTCCTGCCCGCTCAATTCCTCCACGACCTTCAATTCAAAGCCCGTTTCGAGCGGGAAGCGGAAACCCTGGCCTCTTTAGAGATCACAGGCGTCATCCCCGTCTATGATTTTGGCGAAGAAAATGGTCAACCTTTCCTCGTCATGCGCTATTTGTTCGGCGGTTCGCTTGCGGATCGCCTCAAACGCGGCCCGTTGACCCTCCCTGAATCCGTCAAAATTATGCAACAAGTGGGCGCGGCGTTGGATAAAGCCCACGCGCAGGGCATCGTTCACCGCGACATCAAACCGGGCAACATTCTCTTCGACAACGACGGCGACGCGTTCATCGCCGATTTTGGCATCGTCAAACTGACGCAGGACAGCGCCCAATTGACCGGGAGCGTCCTCATCGGCACCCCCGCCTACATGAGTCCCGAACAAGCGCGCGGAGAGCGTGACGTGGACGGGCGCACCGACATTTACGCACTCGGAGTCGTCCTGTTCGAGATGCTCTCCGGCGCCCTGCCCTACGCCGCCGATACCCCGATGGGGATGGCGATGCGCCACATCATCGACCCTATCCCCGACATTCGCATTCACAACCCGGACCTGCCCTACGCCCTCGAAGCCATCATCTCCCGTGCATTGGCAAAAGCCCCCGCCGAACGGTTTCAAACCGCCACCGAAATGGCCCGCGCCCTGGCGTCCGTGGCCGCGGGCCTGGATTACACGCCTCTGCCGCCTGTGGATGACCAATCCAGGACCGAGATGGTGTCCGCGGTCGGGATTCCCACTCCCCCGCCCGACCCCGGATCGGCCCCCAGTTTGGCGGAAAATCCCCGAAAACTCAAATGGGGGTGGACGATTTACGCGTTCGTCGGCGTGATTCTGATCGCGGTCGCCTGGACCTTATTCAACGGGACTCCCCCTCCGCAACCCACGACCGCAGAGGAGACCGAAGTGTCGGCGCTGATCCTGGCTCCCACGGATACCGCCTCCCCGACGAAGACCCCCACCCTCCTCCCCACACGGACTCCAACCCCCACCGTAACGCCCACCCCAACCATCACACCGACGCCCACGAAAACCTCCACGCCCACCGAGACGCCTTTCCCCGCCCAACTCACGGACGCCCACGGCGTGACCCTCCAACTCATTCCCGCCGGTTCGTTCGAGATGGGCGGCCTGAATTTTGAGGCTCTCTTCCACTGTGTCGCCATTGACGAAGAATGGAACGAGGAACCCTGTGGAGAGGACTGGTATCTGGAAGAACCCATCCACACCGTTACCTTAGACGCTTTTTATATGGACACGTACGAGGTAACGATTGGTCAATTCAAACAGTGTATGGCGGACGGCGGGTGCGAAAAGCCGGAGATTCCCGATTATTTCGACGAGTTTGATCGCCCTGAATTTGAGACTCACCCGATGGTCTTCATCAAATGGGCGGAAGCGAAAAACTTCTGCGAATGGCGGGAGGCGCGTCTCCCGACCGAAGCGGAGTGGGAAAAAGCCGCCCGCGGCCCGGAGAACTGGAAGTTCACCTGGGGCGATGCTTGGGGTACGCCAGCGGATGGTGCGTTTGCCAATTTTTGCGACAGCCAATGTGCGGAACCGCATCATAACCTGGATTACAACGATGGCTACGCCCAAACCGCCCCGGTCGGCTCGTACCCCCCGAATCCATATGGGTTGTATGATATGCTGGGCAATGTTTGGGAGTGGGTGTCCGATTTTTGGGATGCGCGGTATTACGAAGTCTCTCCGGAAGTCAATCCGCTGGGGCCGGATGCCGGATTTTACCGGGTCGTGCGCGGCGGGTCGTGGGTGAATATTTCCAGCAACATCCGCAATACAAATCGGTACTATCGCAACCCGGATTATTTCTATTGGGGCACCGGTTTCCGCTGTGCGATGGATCTGCCGTAAGCAAAAGGGTTGTAACTACTCATGGTGAGTAGTTACAAAGGGTTTGTAGTGACGACTTCAGTCGTTGAAAGCGGTTGAAACCGCCACGACCAACGTCTCAAATCCCCATGGAAGGGGGCGAACGAAATTGAAACGTGAAATCACAGCAAAGAAAAGGGAGAGCGTTATAATCGAATCACGTTTCAGTTGAGAACATCCGCATGTCCCGCACCATTTCCCGCCTCCTCCTCACTTCATTACTCATTACTTTATTTTTCATTTCCTCCCTCCGCGCCTCCGCCCAAACTCCCGACCCGATCCCCATCTCCATCTCCTCCACGGGCGAATACGGCAAGGGTGATTCATCCAGCCCATCCATCTCCACCGACGGGCGTTGGATCGCCTTCGCCTCCGAAGCCCCCAACCTCGCCCCGGACGATACCAACTACGCCACCGACATTTTCGTCCGCGACCGGCAAATGGGGGAAACCACACGGGTCTCCGTTTCCACGAACGGAGAACAGGCGAATGGCAACTCCTCCTTCCCTGCGATTTCCGGTAACGGGCGGTACGTCGCCTTCCAATCCGAAGCCACCAACCTCGTCCCCGCGGACAGCAACGGTGTCCCCGACATCTTCGTCCACGACCGCCTGACCGGGGAGACCAAACGTGTTTCCGTGGGGATGAACGGGGAGCAGGCGAACGCCGAATCCTCCAATGTCAGCATCGCTTACGACGGACGCTATCTCGCCTACCAAACGATGGCGAGCAACCTCGTGCGCGGTGACGATAACGGGGCGTGGGATGTGTACATTTACGATAACGGTGTGACGGGGAATGTTATTCGGGCGTCGGTGTCGAGTGAGGGGGTGGGGGGGAATGGGGCTTCGACTTCGCCATTTATCTCGGCCTCGGGTAGTTTTATTGCGTTTGATTCGGATGCAAGCAATTTGGTTCCGGGGGATACCAATGGTGTAACAGATGTTTTTACACATCAACGCGTTTTAGCAGAAACTGAACGCGTCTCTGTTGGCTCATCTGGAGAACAGCTAAACCAACCCTCACATGGCTTATCTATCAGTTCACAAGGGGAAAAGTTATTCTTTGCCCAGGATTCTACCGATATTTATTTATATGATCATCGGGCTGGAGTAAGTTCCTTGCTCAGGAATTTGGAAAACGAAAACATAGACCCCTATCTCGCGGTTTTTACGCCAAGTGGCCTCTTTTTTATTGTGGGTGCAACGAAAAAGGAATCAGGCGGATCGCGATTGGTGCGCTATGATGTAAAGAATCAACAAATAGAAAGTCTCGGTCTAGGCAATGGTGATCGCGAACTTGCGATTACAGCAGATGGCAAAGGAGTTGTTTTTGCCACCGGGGCTTTAGCAGGGGATGCGATAGGACTTTCTATGATTGATGGTTTAAATGAACGGCAAACCTTTCAATTAGCTGGTCGCGTCACCGACTCCCTCGACCACCCCCTCGCCCTCGTCACCGTCACCGACCAACTTGGTAACTCCACCCGCACGGACAAAAACGGCTATTTCTGGCTTGCGGGCTACGCACCCGGCTCCGTCACCCTCACCCTCGGAAAAGAAGGGTACAGTATTCAGCCATCAGAAGTCAGTGTTCAGTTATCGGAAGATGTTAAGGATTTACAGTTTGTTG
>WBZL01001329.1_pt1 | contig 26282 bp, 25 predicted proteins | sample 5204291 | NCBI WGS metagenome assembly WBZL01 (sample SAMN12344345, study PRJNA552823) | activated sludge metagenome | biome: Activated sludge suspended growth; feature: Nitrification reactor; material: Wastewater; isolation source: activated sludge from nitrification reactor of wastewater...
GCAGGCCGCCGACATTGTGATGACTCTTGATGGTGTGTGCCTTCCTGGTTTTCGCTCCGGCGGATTCGATCACGTCGGGGTAGATCGTTCCCTGCGCCAGCCAGCGGGCGTTTCCGAGTTTGCCGGCCTCGGTCTGGAAAACCTCGACAAATTCGCGACCGATGATCTTGCGCTTCTGCTCCGGATCGCACACGCCCTGCAGGTGGCCCATGAATTGCGCCGTGGCGTCGACATGCACCACCTTGACGCCGAGATTGCGGGCAAAGGTGCGCATTACCTGGGCGGCTTCGTTGAGGCGCAGCAGGCCGTTATCGACGAAGACGCAGGTCAGCCGGTCGCCGACCGCGCGGTGAATCAGCGCCGCCGCGACCGACGAGTCGACACCCCCCGAGAGACCAAGAATCACCTCTTCAGTGCCGACCTGTGAACGTACCCTGTCGACTGCCTCGGCAACGTAATCGGGCATGTTCCAGTCGTTTCCACAACCGCAGATGTCGTGCACGAAACGGCCGATGATTTCCCTGCCCTTGAGCGTGTGCGTGACTTCCGGGTGAAACTGCACGGCGTAGAAATTGCGTTCCTCGTCGGCCATCGCTGCGATCGGTGTCGATTCGTTGCTGCCGATGATCCGGAAGCCAGGCGGCAATTCGGTGACCTTGTCACCATGGCTCATCCAGACGTCGAGCAGGCCGTGACCCTCGGCATTGCGGCGATCCTCGATGCCCTTGAATAGGGCACTGTGGCCATGCGCGCGCATTTCGGCATAGCCGAATTCACGTCTGTTCGAACTTTCGACCTTGCCGCCCAACTGCTCGGCCATGCTTTGCATGCCGTAGCAGATGCCCAGCACGGGAATGCCAAGCTTGAACACCTGCGACGGGACCTTGAAGTCCGCAACCTCATAGACCGAATTCGGACCTCCGGAGAGAATGATGCCCCGCGGTTTAAAGTCGCGAATGAACTCTGCCGTGACATCGTAAGGATGCAGCTCGCAATACACCTGCTGCTCGCGGACGCGGCGAGCAATCAGTTGGGCGACCTGCGAACCGAAATCGAGAATCAGGATTTTTTGATGGGACATCATCAGTCCTCAAGTGACACGGGCGGCTTTCTGCCGCCCGCCGATGGTCGAATGCCGCTCATTCGATGTGGTAATTCGGTGCTTCCTTGGTGATCTGTACATCATGGACATGTGATTCCCGGACACCCGCGGAAGTGATTTCGACAAAAGTGGCCTTGGTATGCATTTCGTCAATCGTCCGGCAGCCGAGATAGCCCATCGACGAGCGCAGGCCGCCCATCAACTGATGAATGACGGCGAGCACCGGTCCCTTGTAAGGAACCCGACCTTCGATGCCTTCGGGCACCAGTTTGTCGACATTGGCAGCGGCGTCCTGGAAATAACGGTCGGCGGCACCAGCGGCCATGGCACCGATCGAGCCCATGCCACGATACGACTTGTACGAACGTCCCTGAAAAAGTTCCACTTCGCCGGGTGCTTCTTCGGTTCCGGCAAACAGGCCGCCAAGCATGACCGCATCCCCACCCGCGGCAATCGCCTTCGAGATGTCACCCGAGTAGCGTATGCCTCCGTCGGCGATCACCGGTACGCCACTTCCCTGCAGGGCATCGAAGACCATCTGGATGGCAGTGATTTGTGGGACACCTACGCCGGCGACGATGCGCGTGGTACAGATCGAGCCCGGACCGATGCCCACCTTGACGCCGTCGGCACCGTGCGCAAGCATCGCCAGTGCGGCGTCGGCGGTGGCGATGTTGCCGCCGATCACTTCGACCATCGGGAAATTTTTCTTGATCCAGCGGACGCGGTCGAGAACACCTTGCGAATGCCCGTGTGCGGTGTCGACGACCAGTACGTCCACACCTGCCTCGGCCAGAAGTTCGGCGCGTTCCTCTGTGCCAGGGCCCACGCCGACGGCTGCGCCGACCCGCAGGCGGCCGGACGCATCCTTGCTGGCGTCCGGGTGCTCAGTGGTCTTGATGATGTCCTTGACGGTGATCAGGCCGCGCAATTCGAATGCGTCATTGACCACCAGCACACGCTCCAGCCGGTGTTTATGGATCAGTGCCTTGCCTTCCTCGACGGTGGCCCCCTCGCGTACCGTAACCAGGCGATCGCGCGGGGTCATGATGTTCCGGACAGGCTGATCGAGCCGAGTTTCGAAGCGCAGGTCGCGGTTGGTGACGATGCCGACGACAGTCTGGCCATCGAGCACCGGCACACCGGAGATCTTGTGCAGATGGGTCAGGGCCAGCACGTCACGGACCGACATGTTCGGCGGGACGGTGATCGGATCCTTCAGAATGCCGGATTCAAAACGCTTGACCCTGGCAACTTCTGCGGCCTGTGCCTTGGGGCTGAGGTTCTTGTGCACGATTCCGATGCCCCCTTCCTGCGCCAGTGCGATCGCCAGGCGACTTTCGGTGACGGTATCCATGGCCGAGGAAACCAGTGGCAGATTGAGGCTGATGTTGCGGGTCAGACGTGCCCTGAGGGTGACGTCGCGCGGCATGATCGACGAGTGGGCGGGAACGAGCAGAACGTCGTCGAAAGTGAGCGCCTTTTGGATTAAACGCATGGCCTTTGATCCGAGGTCACAAAAACGTATTATACAGCATGCTCCCTGACCGCTGACGGTCATGGCCATGCCCAATCCAGACCATGAAAACGATGACCGTCTCCTTCACTCCCAACCCCTTCCTCACGCTTGCAGACGAGGGGAGATTCGTCAGTCGCTGACGTGATTTTTTACTTTGAATGGACATGAAGCAATTCCTATTGACTGCTGCCAGCGTGCTCTTTGCCCTTGCAGCGCAGGCCCAGATCTACCAATGGCAGGATGAAAACAACCGTACCGTGATTTCCGACCTGCCGCCCAGCGGCCAGGTCCGGCAGCAGCGCAAGATCGAGACGGAAACGCCGGCAGCAAATGCCTCTACCGGCAAGACGATGGCGGATCGCGAGATGGAATTCCGAAAGCGTCAGAAGGACTCGCGAGAAGCTGCCGAGAAGGCCGAAAAGGAACAGCGCATGAACGTGCAAAGGAAGGAAGATTGCGAGGCTTCACGCCGTTCCTTGCAGGTTCTGGAGTCCGGCGAGCGCCTGGCGCTGCGCGACAGCAAGGGCGAACGTTACTTTATCGATGATGCGCAGCGCGCGCAGGAGATCGCCAAAGTCCGCGAGGCTATACAGGTGAACTGCAAGTGAGCACTTGGCCAGCTACTCAACCTCGCTGTCGCCGGCCCTTTTTTTCATGACCTTGCCTTCAGCAGCCCGTTGCTTGCGCACTTCCTTCGGATCAGCGAGCAACGGTCGGTAGATCTCGACGCGGTCGTAATCACGCAGCGTGGCGTCGAGCTTGCTGAGCTTCGCGAAAATACCCACCTTGTTTTTCGTCAGATCAATTTCCGGATACTTCTGAAGCAGTCCCGAAGCCTCGATCGCCTGCCGCACGGTGCTGCCCGCGGGTAGCTGAAGGCTGGCCAGATGCTGCTTGGTCGGCAAGGCATAGACCACTTCGATCATCAGCATCTCAGGCATTCGGCACACCATGGACATCGTACGCACGCTTCACGAAGGCGTCGACGAAAGTGTTGGCAATCTGGCTGAAGACCGGCCCGATGACCTTTTCGAACATCTTGCTGGAGAACTCGTAGGAAAGCTGGAACTCGATCTTGCAAGCATCCGCGGCGAGTGGTTTGAAATGCCACACCCCGTCCAGCCGGCGAAACGGGCCATCGACCAGGTTCATGTTCATCGAGAATGGTGAATCCTTGTTGTTCTCGGTGGTGAAGTGGGATTTGACGCTGCGGTAGTTGATATGCAGGGTAGCGATCGTTCTCGTGTCGTCGCGGAAGATGCAGCGTGTCAGGCTGCACCAGGGCAGAAACTGAGGGTAGTCCTCGACGCGGTCGACCAGGTCGAACATCTGTTGCGACGAATGCTCGATCAGCACCGATTTCTTGACCATGGCCATCTGCTGCCATACCTCGTGAATCCTGTAGAATCCCGGATTCTAGCACTCCCGAACCCTGACTACCCGAGAAACGGCACCATGAGCATCGTCGCCAACAAGAAGGCTTTTCATGACTACTTCATCGAAGAGAAACTGGAAGCCGGAATCGCCCTGGAGGGCTGGGAGGTCAAGGCGATTAGGGGTGGGCGGGCGAGCATCAAGGAATCGTATGTCGTCATCCGTAACGGCGAAGTGTTTCTTTTCGGTATGCATATCACGCCACTGCTGGCGGCGTCGTCGCATGTCAGGCCGGACCCGGTGCGCACCCGCAAATTGCTTCTGCACAACCGGCAAATTGGCAAGCTGATCGGTCAGGTCGAACGCGCTGGCTACACCCTGCTGCCGCTCGACCTGCATTTCCAGCGTGGCCGCATCAAGGTCGAGATCGGTCTGGCCAAGGGCAAGAAGCAATACGACAAGCGGGAAGCCGAAAAAGAACGCGACTGGGTGCGAGAGAAGGCCCGGCTGATGCGCGAGAAAGGTTGATCAACTCTCACTGATGCGTTGACGGACATAGTGAATATGGGTTTGCGCGGCTTGCCGCGCGGCCTCGGGTCTGCGCTCGACGATCGCATTGTGGATGGCCTGATGCTGCTCCATCAGTTGCCTCCCGGTGTCGGGATTGACTGCCATCTCCCGGAGGCTGCGCCGGACATGTTCGTGCAGCAGGCGCAAGACGCTGGCCAGAAGGTGTCCGTACAAGGCATTGTGTGCCGACTCGGCAACCGTCAGATGAAAAGCGACATCGGCAGCGACCTGGGCACTCCGGTCCGCGCCCAGATAGGCGGCATCAAGGCGGGCGTAAGCCGCATCGAGACGTTGCAGATCAGCGTCGGTGGCCCGCTGTGCGGCCAGCTCGGCTGCCGACGCCTCGAGCAAATGCCGGAACTCGAGCATGTCATGCTGCAGCGACGGGTGTTGATCGACCAATTGTTGCCAGGGATCCATGAAACTGGTGTTGAGCCGGTCGGTAACGTAGGTACCGCCGCCGTGGCGACTGACCAGCAGCTCGCGCGAGACCAGTTGCTTGATCGCTTCCCGCAGTGACGGGCGGGAGACTCCCAGTTCCACCGCCAGTTCGCGTTCGGCTGGCAGGCGGTCGCCTGGTTTCAGCGAGCCCTCCAGAATGCGCGTCTCGAGTTGGTGGGCGATGATGTCGGGGATGCGGGGCAGGTTGAGCTTACTGTAATTCATGCGGGTGGGTCGATAGGGTTGATCTGCTTGGAATTATGGCAGGAATCCAGTGGTCTGACCAGTTATCCTCGGCCAGGACGGCCGATCGGCCTGGCCGGTCTCGTTGGGCGATTTTCCAGCGCCGAGAGCTGCGCGGAGATTGACAAAATGCACGGGCAGTCTTAGAGTGGGAAAAATTGGTCTTACCACTTATTGGTCTTACCATTTTTTCGCCACGAAGAGAGGAGTCTACATGGAACAAACAGGCAGCCGCCAATACCCTGAAAAGCCGGCCAGAGTCTATCTTTTTGGGACTTGTCTGATCGATTTGTTCTGTCCGGAGGCTGGCATCGATACGGTTCGCCTGCTCGAACGCGAGGGAATCGAGGTTCATTTTCCCGCCGATCAGACATGCTGTGGGCAACCGGCACACAGCAGCGGCTTTCCCGAGCAGACCCGTGCGGTGGCGCTGTCGCAGTTGCGCCTGTTTCCCGAACCGTGGCCGGTGATCGTTCCTTCCGGTTCGTGCGCCGGCATGATGCGCCACCATTACCCCAAGATTTTCGCTGACGATGCGCGCCTCTTGTCCGAAGCCAAGGCGTTTGCCGAGCGGATTTTCGAACTCTCCGAGTTTCTTCTGCATGTCGTCAAGATCCGGCTGATTGATCAGGGCACACCAGCGCGGGTGGCGCTACATACTTCCTGCGCTGCCCGTCGAGAGATGAGTACGCACCTGCATGCGCGCGCACTGCTGGGCCAATTGCCGGGAGTCGAGGTCGCCCTACATGGACACGAATCCGAATGTTGTGGTTTCGGTGGGACATTCTCGCTCAAACACCCGGCGATCTCGTCGGCGATGGCCTGTGACAAGGTCGAGGCGATCAAGGAAACCGGTGCACAGACCTTCGTGTCCGCAGACTGTGGCTGCATGCTCAACCTCAACCACACGCTGCAGAAACGTGGGGATGACTTGCAGGGCCAGCATCTGGCCACTTTCCTGTGGCAACGCAGCGGTGGCGAAAGGGGGCAGCGATGAGCGCGCGTGACCGTATCCTGCAACGCCTGCGCGCGGCAGCACCGGGCATCACTCCAATACTGCCCGACGTGCATGCCTTTCACGCCGCCAGCGACGCTGAGCAACCGGCCAGCAGCCACGCGGGGCGCATCGAACTGTTCTGCGAAAAGATGGCTTTCTGGCATGGCGAAGTGGTGCCGGCGACGCACGCCAACTGGCCGCATAAGCTGCGCGAACTCTGTGTGGCCAAAGGAGTCCGTTCGTTGCTGCACGCCGAGCCACATGCAGCGGCGCTGCAGGCCGCCGGGATCGGCGGGCTGAAACCTTATGATCGACCGGTCGAGGGGTGGAAAAAGGAACTCTTCCAGGATACCGACGCCAGCCTGACCTCGACGCGCGGCGGCATTGCCGAGACCGGCACGCTGATCATCTGGCCGGACGCCAGCGAACCGCGCTTGATGTCGCTGGTGCCACCGATCCATTTTGCGCTGCTGGATGCGAGGCAGCTTTACGACAATTTTTTTACGGCAATGACCGATCAGGGCTGGAGTGAGCACCTGCCGACCAATGCGCTGCTCGTTTCGGGCCCGTCGAAGACCGCCGACATCCAGGTGACGCTCGCTTATGGTGCGCATGGCCCGAAAGAGTTGATCGTCCTGTTGCTGCTCGAAGAGGGCAAAATGGAGGTTCTGCAATGAATACCAGGCCGCTACAGTTCGTCCCCGCCAGCGAATTCAAGCAGCGCGCCGCGATGGCGGTCGCCAACCAGCATCTGCGCCGCAGCTTCCGCGGTGCCATGGATTTTCTGATCGGCAAACGCGCAGCGCAATTCCCCGACGCTGCGCTGTTCGAACGCCAGCGCGCGCTTGCCGAACACATCCGCAAGTACAGCCTGGCGCGGCTACCCGACTTGCTCGAACAACTCGAGCGCAAGCTGACCGAGAACGGTGTGCAGGTGCATTGGGCCGAGAACGCAGAACAGGCCAACGCGATCATCATCGACATCGCCCGGCGACATTCGACGAAGCTGATGGTCAAGGGCAAGTCGATGGTCAGTGAAGAGATCGAGCTCAATCACGCGATGGCAGATGCCGGCATGGAAGCACTCGAGAGCGACATGGGCGAATACATCGTCCAGCTGGATGGCGAAAAACCCTCGCACATCATCATGCCGGCGATCCACAAGACGAAGGAAGAGATCGCCCGCCTGTTCGCCGCGAAAGTGCCCGGCGCCACTTACACCGATTCGGTCGATGAACTGATCGGCATCGGCCGTGCCGTCTTGCGCGAGAAGTTCATGACTGCCGAGATCGGCCTCTCGGGAGTGAACTTTGCCGTTGCCGAAACCGGCACCCTGTGCCTGGTCGAGAACGAGGGCAACGGCCGCATGTGCACCACCGTTCCCGACGTGCATATCGCGATTACCGGCATCGAAAAGGTGGTCGAGAAACTCGAACACGTGCCACCGTTGTTTGGGTTGTTGACGCGCTCGGCGACCGGCCAGGCGATCACCACCTATTTCAACCTGATCAGCGGTCCGCGTAAGCCGGGTGAAAAGGATGGGCCGCGCGAAATGCACCTGGTGCTGGTCGACAATGGCCGCACCCAGGCGTACAGCGACGAGCAGTTACGCTCGACGCTGCAGTGCATCCGTTGCGGCGCGTGCATGAATCACTGCCCGGTCTACACCCGTATCGGCGGCCACGCTTACGGCACCACCTATCCCGGTCCGATCGGCGAGATCATCTCGCCGCACCTGCTGGGCCTGGCGGCGACGCACGTCCTGCCGACCGCTTCAAGTCTCTGCGGTGCTTGTGGTGAGGTCTGCCCGGTCAAAATCCCGATTCCCGACCTGCTCATCCGCCTGCGCGGCGAGGCGCAGCACGACGCGCGCCCCGGTCACACGCCGATGCTCGGCCAGGGCGCAGCAAAGAGCGGACTGGCGGACGCCGTCTGGTCAGGCTGGGCGGCGCTGTATACTCGCCCGGCGCTGTATCGCGCTTTCGGCTGGCTGGCGACGCGCTTCCGCGCGCTGACGCCGCCGCTGCAGTCCGGCTGGACGGTCAGCCGCACGCCGCTCAAGCCGGCAAAGCGGACCTTGCACGAGCAGATGGCGGTTAGAGAAAGGCGCTGACCGATCATGAATCAGTCACCGCATGCCGAACCGAAATCTCGTACCCGCATCCGTTACGACGATCTCCTCTCCGCCTTCGAGTGGGTCAGCGCCGCCGCGCCATCCGAGCACTCCGCGTTCGTCTCGCGCCAGACAGGACGCCTGCACTGGGCTTCGTCCAGCCACGACCTCGAAGAGGAACTGCCCGAGGACATCGACGACGCCTCACTGTACGTCGCCGTCCCGCACAAGTACGACCTCGACCTCGGGAAGGACTTGGTTCGGCGCTTCGCGGACGAAGTGCTCCCCGGATCGTCGGACACCATCGTCGCATTCTTCCACCGTCGCGGCGCGTATGCGCGCTTCAAGGATTTCCTCGAACGGAGAGCTTGTCTGCAAGCCTGGTACGACTACGAGACCAAGGCAACCGAGGCGGCACTGCGGGAATGCTGTGAGGAAAACGGCCTGCAACTCGTGCCGTAGGAGCCAAAGTGGCCTTTGGGCGCGAGGCGAGGATCGGATGGCCGCCATCGACCACGGCGAGAGGCACGAGCGGATGGCTGCGAGGAAAACACGGTAGGTACTTCGATCAGCGGGTTCCTGGGAGCAGGAAGTCGATCGCCTGTCGCCACCAGACGTCGTCGAGTCGGAAGAACCAGTCGTTGTGGTCGGCCCCTGCGATGACCGAAAGGCGCTTGGGTTCGGCCAGCGAATCGTAGAGCGCCTTGCCGAAGCGTGCCGGAATGATCGTGTCGTGCTCGGCAATGGCCACCAGTACCGGCCGGCCGAACGCCGCCAAATGGGTCACGCTGTCGTAGCGGTCGCGCAACAGCCACTTCACCGGGAGCAAGGGATAGTGGTGGCTGGCGACATGTTCAAGCCGGTCCCAGGGCGTGATCAGCAGCAGGCCGGCAACCCTCTCGCGCTGGTCTGCGCTGGCCGCCGCCGCGACCCCGGCACCCAGCGATTCCCCGATGATCAGCAGCGGCTCCCGGTAACGAACATGCGCGAGAGCAATCGTCTGTTGGGCGTCGGCGACCAGACTCTTCTCGCCGAGTTCGCCGCTGCGTGGTCCATAAGCCGGGTATTCGGCGAGGATGACGCGCAGACCGAGCCGGCCGAGCACGCTGGCGTAGAACTGACGATCCCCGGCATGGCCTGCGTTGCCATGAAAAACAATTGCCGTGGCACGCGCCGGCGTTTGGGGTTCAGCCAGCAGGCCGCGGAAATCCTGATCCGTCGGCCAGGGTGAGAGCCCGCTCGAAACCATTTCCGCAACCCTGGCCCGGTCCGGGTAGTAGAGCAGATTATCCTGAAACATGCTGATTCCCATGAGTTCAATCAGATAGAAAGCGAGCACGCCGAACACCGCGAGCTTCAGAACCGGCCAGCAACAGGGCCGCAGCCGCGACCCGGGAAAAATCGTTGTGCGCCGGCCGGCCGGCGCCGGCCGGCTGCCGTGCTTACTTTCGTCTGAAATAACGGGCATCTTCGAAGAGTGATCGGATTTCAACCTTGCAGATTTCTGGTTTGTCCGGTACGACATAGAGAATCGGGGTGATCAGTTCCTCGAAGATGCCGCGCAGGCTGCGCGCGCCGGTTTTGTATTCGATGGCGATTTCGGCAATCTGCTCGAAGACCCGCTGGCCGATGCTCAACTCGACGCCTTCGCCCCGGAAGATCTCGATGTACTGCCGGTAGATCGAATTCTTCGGGACGCTCATGATGCTCACCAGCATCGCCTTGGTCAGCGGGTGCAGGTTGGCGATCACCGGCAGGCGGCCGGTGAATTCGGGAATCAGCCCGAACTCGAACAGGTCGGTCGGTTTCACCCGCTGGTTCAGCCGATCGAGAATATTCTGGTTGTCGTCAGCCGAGGTGGCGATAAACCCGAAACCATGCGTCTTGGACATGATCTTTTCAAGACCGACGAAGGCTCCACCGCAGATGAAGAGGACATTGCTGGTGTCGATGTACTGATTGTTCTTCAGTTTGACCGGCGAACCTTCCATGATTTTCAACAATGCGTGCTGTACGCTCTCGCCTGACGTAGCCCGTGATTCAGCGGGTGCCGTTTTCAGCTTGTCGATTTCATCGATGAAGATGATCCCGTGCTGGGCATTCTCGACGTTCCCGTCGGCCTTTTCCAGCAGTCGTTGCAAGGCCGCCTCAATTTCTTCATTGACATACTTTGTCTGCGCCAGCGAAGTCGCGTCGGCGGTCACGAACGGTACATCCAGCATCCTCGACAGAGTGTCGCAGAGCAGGGTCTTGCCGGTTCCTGAAGGTCCGACGAGCAACACATTGCTTTTGGCGAACGATCCCTGGTCGTGGGCGAAGGTGGCGATTTTCCGGTAATGCGAGTAGACGGCTACAGCCAGAACCTTCTTGGCTTGATCCTGGCCAATGACGTACTGATCGAGATACCGCACGATCGCGCTGGGCGTGGTTTCTCTGGCTAGCAAGGCGTACCCCGGGATCGACAAACTGATTCGAGAGTCCGCAGCGCTGGCAGACACCGGTCAGGCGATAGTGATCCGCGAGCGACCCGCGTCGTCTGCAGGGCCGCGAGATCGGAAGACGGGCTTGGCGGACTCATTGAGTCCGGCGCAGGCCTACTCGTGTTTGAAGGCAAGAAACATCTTGAAGCAGCGAGCAAAGGCCAGCGGTGTTTCGCAATGCTCGGCCCATAGCGCGCTGGTCATGGAAAAGGAAACGTCGCCTTTGGCTTCCCGATCCTTCACCCAAACCAGGCGGCGATCACTGAATACTCCGGTGGGCAGACGGCTTTGGATGAATGCCCAAACCTCATCCAGTTGATCGAAATTGCCCAGATCCCCTCCAGCGTCGGAGCCTTCCTCTTCTTCCACGAAAACCTGGTAGCGCATCACAAACCTCGGCTAAAACACGTTCCGACACCGAAACGTCGGACCCACTGTCGGTTGACAGCATGTAATTATTCGCCAACATGAATCAATAGTCCATCCCGCCAGGGACTTCGGCGGTCGCGGCTCACCCCGTCGCCGGTCGCGGTGAGGGAACGAAGCCATAGCGTCCGGGTACCTCGGATCGGGGTATCGAGGCCACCGGCACGTGCTGGCCTGCCCAGTCGAGGGTCAGTACGGTCAGGCCAGGAACTGGCTGCGCAATGATTTCGAGTACGCTCGCATCATCAGCGGGTTCGCCATCCGGCAAGCGCAGGCAGTCGCGAAGGGCAGGCAGATCACGGTCGCAGAGCAGGGCGATTCCCTCGGGGATCTCGATCAGCAGATTGCCTTCATTGTCGAGGGTGGCGCCACGAATTTCGTTGACATCCTCGCCGGTATGCGTTTCGAGGCAGCCTGTTGCACCCAGGCGGAGCACCCACGGCGTGTATTCGAGTTCGACAAACACCCGTTGCGGGCCGTTCTGCACGAAGTAGCAACCGTCCGCGTCATGCGCGTACTGACGGTTCAGAAATTCATTGAGGCCGGCATGGCCAAGCACCTCACCGCGCAGCCGCCAGTGGCCACGCCGGTCCAGTGACAGCCAGCCGTAGCAGGCTGGCACGTTCGGCCAGCGCAGCATGGCGCTGAAGTCAGGCGCGGGCATCGGTCCACGCCTGGCGATGCATTGGCAATGCTCGCTGCAGCCGCCGATCATCCAGATTCTGCACGCCTCCAGGCTTCATAGCAGTTTCTCGATGTCACCGGCGATGGACTCCGGGGCGGTCGCCGGCGCATAGCGTCCGATCACAGCTCCCTGGCGATCGACTAGAAACTTGGTGAAATTCCACTTGATTCCTTCACTGCCCAGCAAGCCAGGCGCGGCTTTCTTCAGATACTGGTAGAGCGGGTGGGCATCGTTGCCGTTGACGTCGATTTTGGCGAACATCGGGAAGCTGACGCCATAGTTCTTTTGGCAGAAACTGGCAATTTCTTCAGCGTCTCCAGGCTCCTGCGATCCAAACTGGTTGCAGGGAAAACCAAGAACCACCAGGCCTTGTTCCCGATAGCGCTGGTACAGCGCTTCGAGATCTGCGTACTGTGGTGTGAAGCCACAATGGCTGGCGGTATTGACGATCAGCAGAATCTTGCCGGCATAGTCGGCCATCGACTGGCTGCCTCCGGCAAGGCGCTCGGCGCTGAATTCATGGATGGGGGGGCGCATGCTCATATCTCCGGGAGTGGGTTGGTGTGCTCGCCGATCTCGTCGATCGGAACACAGGCACAGAACAGATGACGGTCACCATAAACGTCGTCGACGCGATTGACACTCGGCCAGAATTTGTTTTCAGCCAACTCGGGCAGCGGGAAAACGGCCTCCTGACGGCTGTATGGCCGGTTCCAGTGGCTGTCGACAAGGTCGGCCTGGGTATGGGGGGCATGCTTCAGCGGATTGTCATCGGCCGGCCAGTGACCCCGTTCGACCTGGCGGATCTCGTTGCGGATGCTGACCATTGCGGCGATGAAGCGGTCGAGTTCGGCTTTGGTTTCGGATTCGGTCGGCTCGATCATCATCGTCCCGGCGACCGGGAAGCTGACTGTCGGAGCGTGAAAGCCGTAGTCCATCAGCCGTTTGGCGATGTCGATCTCGGAGATCCCGGTGATCGCCTTGAGCGGGCGGATGTCGAGGATGCATTCGTGTGCCACCCGTCCATTTTTGCCGGTGTACAGAACCGGGTAGTGTGCCTGCAGGCGGCTGGCGATGTAGTTGGCATTGAGGATGGCCACCTCGGTGGCGCGGGTCAGTCCGTGGCCGCCCATCATGGCGATATACATCCACGCAATCGGCAGGATCGAGGCTGATCCCCAGGGGGCCGCGGCGACCGCTCCCTGACCCGCATGCGGGCCGCTGATCGGCTGTACGCGGTGGTTGGCCATGAACGGCGCGAGATGCGCTTTCAGCCCGATCGGTCCCATTCCCGGTCCGCCGCCGCCATGCGGGATGCAGAAAGTCTTGTGCAGATTCATGTGGCTGACATCGGCGCCGATCCGTGCCGGCGAGGTCAGGCCGACCTGTGCGTTGAGGTTGGCGCCATCCATGTATACCTGGCCGCCATGTTCGTGAACGATGGCGCAGATGTCCTTGACCGCTTCCTCGAAGACGCCATGCGTCGACGGGTAGGTGATCATCAGGCAGGCCAGGTTGGACGCGTTCTGCGCTGCCTTGGCCGCGAGGTCGGCGACGTCGATGTTACCGGCATCGTCGCAATCGACCGCCAGCACGCGCATGCCACACATCTGCGCGGTAGCGGGATTGGTGCCGTGCGCCGATTTCGGGATCAGGCAGACTTTGCGCTGGGCTTCGCCACGGCTGGCGTGATAACGTGCGATGGCAACCAGGCCGGCGTATTCTCCCTGCGCCCCCGAGTTCGGCTGCATGCAGATGGCGTCGAAACCGGTGATCGCCTTGAGCCAGGATTCCAGCTCGCTGATCATCTGTAGATAACCCTGCGCCTGATCGAGTGGGGCAAAGGGGTGGATGTCGGCGAATTCCGGCCAACTGATTGGAATCATCTCGCTGCTGGCGTTGAGCTTCATGGTGCAGGACCCGAGTGGGATCATCGAGTGATCGAGCGCCAGATCCCGGTTCTGCAGCTTCTTGAGGTAGCGCAGCATCGCGTGTTCGGTATGATAGGTGTTGAAAACCGGATGCGTGAGGATCGCGTCCCGGCGCAGCAGGCTTGCCGGCAAGGACGGGTCGGCTTGTCGCAGTTGCTCGTCGAAAGGCTTGAGATCGGCGTTGACGCCGGTCATCAGCTTGATCAGCCGGGCAATGTCAGTCGCCGAGGTTTTTTCGTTGATGGCGATGCCGAGGATGCCCGGGGACACCTGGCGAAGGTTGTAACCTTGTTCGCTGGCGACCTTGTAGACGAGCAGCGCTCGGCTGCCCAGGTCGACGCGCAGGGTATCGAAGAAGTGCTTGGTGAGGACAGTGATCCCGGCACGCCGCAGTCCTTCGGCGAGAATGGTAGCGAGACGATGGATGCGCGCGGCGATGCTCCGCAGGCGATCCGGACCATGATAGACCGCGTACATCCCGGCCATGTTGGCGAGCAGAACTTGGGCTGTGCAGATGTTCGAGTTGGCCTTTTCCCGGCGGATGTGCTGTTCACGGGTCTGCAGCGCCATCCGCAGCGCCCGCCGGCCACGGGTGTCAACGGACACCCCGATGATCCGACCGGCCACTGCACGCTTGTATTCATCCCTGGTCGCAAAGAAGGCCGCGTGCGGACCACCGAATCCGGGCGGGATCCCGAATCGCTGTGACGAACCGAGGGCGATGTCGGCACCCATTTCGCCCGGTGAGCGAAGAAGGACCAGGGCCATCAGGTCGGAGGCGACGGCAACGAGGCCTCCACGCGATTTGACGGCAGCAATCGGGCCACTCAGGTCGCTGACTTCACCGTGGTCGTTCGGGTATTGAAACAGCGCGCCGAAGACCTCCTGTTGCGCCGCCTCGTCAGGCGGACCAAAGACCAGTTCAAAGCCAAAGAAGTGGGCGCGTGTCTGCAGTACATCGATGGTCTGCGGGAAGCAGGCCGCGTCAACAAAGAAGAGGTTCGATTTCGATTTGCTGGCCCGGCGAGTCATGCTCATCGCTTCGGCAGCCGCGGTCGCTTCGTCGAGCAAGGAGGCGTTGGCGAGTTCGAGGCCGGTGAGGTCGATCACCACCTGCTGGTAGTTGAGTAGTGCTTCGAGGCGTCCCTGCGCGACTTCTGCCTGATAGGGTGTATAGGCGGTGTACCAACCCGGGTTCTCAAGCACGTTGCGCAGCACCACCGCCGGAGTCAGCGTGTCGGCGTACCCCATGCCGATCAGCGAATGTTGCACGCGATTACCGCGGGCAATGGCGCGCAGGGCTGCCAGCGCTTCGCTTTCCGGGCGCGGTTCGGCGAGCGCCAGTGGCTCTGCCAGTCGAATCGTCGCCGGGATGGTCTGTTCGACCAACTGTTCCATGCTGCTGGCACCGATGCTGGCCAGCATGGCGGCGATGTCGCTCGCGCTGGGGCCGATGTGGCGGCTGATGAAGTCGTCGTGCTGTCCGAGTGCTGCGAGCGTCGGGGAAAGAGAACAGGTGTCCATGGGGTAGCGGTCCTGGGCCTAAGTGGCGTCGACGATCTGCTGGTAGGCTGCGGCATCGAGCAGGGTTTCGACGTTGCTGTCCGCCGCCGGTTGCATCCTGAACAGCCAGACCGCGTAGGCGTCCTGATTGACCGTTTCGGGTGCGTCTACCACCGCCTGGTTGACGTCGACGATGGTTCCCGCCAGCGGCGCGTAGACGTCGGCGGCTGCCTTCACCGATTCAACGACCGCAGCTTCCTGTCCGGCGGCGAGATCGCTACCAACCAAGGGCAATTCGATGAATACCAGGTCGCCGAGCAGTTCCTGTGCATGCTCGGTAATGCCGACGCTGATGGTACCGTCGGTTTCGCTGCGGATCCATTCATGGCTTCTGGTGTACTTGAGGTCGGCGGGGATGTTCATCTGTTCTCCTGAGGGGTTGAAGTCTTGCTGTCGGCGATCAGCGATCAAATCAGAATATTGCCATTTCTGACGAAACAGGGTTTGACTATCCGGGCGCTGAGCTGTTTATCGCGAACCGCGACCTGAACCGTGTCAGCGATCGCCACGGCGAGCGGCATCCGGGCCAGGGCGATTGATTGCTGCATCGTCGGGGAGAAACTGCCGCTGGTGATTTCACCATCACCGTGCGCCGTATGGACCTTCTGGTGGGCTCGCAGGACACCGCGATCAAGCAGCACGAGGCCAAGAAACTGATATTGCTGCGGCCTTGCGAGGAGGGCAGCCTTGCCGACGAAGTCGCGTGCAGAGACGAGGTCGACTGTCCAGGCCAGGCCGGCGTCGAGAGGAGACACGGTTTCGTCCATGTCCTGACCGTAGAGGTTCATGCCGGCTTCGAGGCGCAGGGTATCGCGGGCACCCAGACCACACGGCCGTACACCGGCCTCGGCAAGCAGGTTCCAGAGACTCTCGGCCTGCTCGGCGGGGAGGGTGATCTCGTAGCCGTCTTCTCCGGTATAGCCGGTGCTGGCGATGAAATAGTCGCCGATGCTGGTGGCAAAGAACGGTTTCAGGGCTGCACAGGCTGCGCGGCATTCCGGTAGCACCTGCCAGACTCTCTGGCGGGCATTCGGTCCCTGGACGGCAACCATCGCCAGCGCGTGGCTGCCCTCACGACGCGGCGTGAGGGTGACTGCCAACTGCCAGTCGTCGAGGCGAGCATGCATCCATGCGAGATCCTTTTCGGCTGTGCCGGCGTTGATCACGACACGGAAACGGCCGACGTCGAGGAAGTAGACGATCAGGTCGTCGATGACCCCGCCGGTTTCGTTGAGCATGGCGCTGTACAGGGCCTTGCCGGGGGTCTTCAGGCGGTCGACGTTGTTGGCGATCAGACGTCGCAGGAATAGGCCGGCATCAGGGCCCTCGACATCGACGGCGCACATGTGCGAGACGTCAAACATGCCGGCATCACGGCGGACGGCGTGGTGTTCCTCGATTTGTGAACCGTAGTGGAGGGGCATCTCCCAACCGCCAAAATCGACCATTCTTGCACCGCTACGGCGGTGATTTTCGTTGAGAACCGTTTTCTTCATCGTATTCAGTGATCGCAAAGATTGATCGAAGGGCATGGCGACAACAAAAAAGGGGCGAACTCGTCTCGAGTTCACCCCCCTGTCCATGTACCTGAGAGATTGTCCGGCTGCCACCGTGCATCGGTGAGTAGCAACCTGCCCCATCGGTGGGCGCTTTGCCAGATGCGAGCGCCGCTCTCCAGAGTTCAATTCACGAACGGTCCTTGTGCCTGAGCGTTTCCGGGTGGATTGCGCCTTCGGCGGCGGTATTCCGCACTCTCCCATTCGCGCTGCCACTATAGCGCGGTGAGTGCTGCAACCGCAAGCTACCACAGCGAATCTTGTTCCCCGGGAATGCGCCGCTGGGTGCCGAGAGGTGTCGACATTTTTTACACATGGCCGCTTGCGGTGAGCGAAAACAGGGCAATAAAAATGACAAGTGGTCGCTAACGGGCTGTTTATAAGAAGCATTTGATTTAATGACCATACGTGGCATCAATGTTGCTTTGCTATTATGGCAAGTTATCAATGATATAAAAAGGAAATGTTTCACATTACGGTTGTCTGGCAGAGTGTCAGGCAATAGTCGCGTCACGAGTTTTTCTAGGAGCTACCATGATGAATCTGAAATCGATTATTGGCCCGGCGCTTTCTATTGCCGGTCTCACCGCCGGGCTCTTGGTTGCTGCGCCGGCGACGGCTGGCATAAAGGGACAGATGATTCTGGATCTGACCGAGGGGTGCTTCTCTTACGGAGCCGCCGGTGCGCCAGGATGTTCCAATCCAGACACAGCTTTCAAGGAGTACGCCACTGGCAAGTACAAGTTCGTCGATACCCTGCTCGCCCCGTTAGGCGGTTTGCCGGCTGGGCTGGGGCCTCTTTCGTTGAAGCCCTATAGCTACCAGGCATTTGCCAGACTTGAAGCGGGTGCCGATCCGGCGCTACTCCCCGACACCATGATTTTCGATGTGACCGGGTCGTGGCCAAACTACACCGCGTTGTCAAGTGATCCGGTCATGCGCCTGGGGCTGTCGATCCTGGCCGCGGTCATGGGGAGTAACCCTGGGTCTTATTTGTTCGACCCGAACCCATCCGTGACGGGGGACGAGTTCTCCATCCACTGGAAGTTGAATACTGCGGACGAAACCTTCGCTGCGTGGTCCGAGCAGGACTTGAACTGGCTGGCACCCTTATTAGGCCAATCGAGGCTTCCTGCCGACGTCAGCTTCAGAATGCACCTCCAGCTCAATGCCATTCCCGAACCTGCCTCCCTGGCACTTTTGGGCATCGGTTTCATTGGTCTGCTCTTCGGCGGCCGTCGCCTTACCTGATTCATTCCAGGCTTCGCGGCGCGACAGCGCCACCAGCGATGCGCAAGCAGAACCCGCAAGGGTTCTGCTTGTGTAGAGACTGGTGAAATGATGAGCGTGTAATCCACCGCGGTGGCGGTGGGAGCTTGGCCGTAAACTGTGGAGGTGGCCATGAAATGGGCCGTTCTATTTGGCGTCTGTCTGTTGATATCCGGTGTGGCAATCCGGCTGAGCGCTGTGCTCGCCAGTCGTCTGGGGATCATGGATCGACCCGGCGGGCATAAGCAGCACGAAACCAGCACGCCGTTCGTTGGTGGCTTTGGCGTGCTGGCCGTTCTCATCAGCGTACCACTGCTAGGCAACTGGCTTTTCGTGGATTTCATCTGGTCTCCCTTGCCCGGACTGCCTGGGCTCCTTGTCGGTGCCGTGGCCATCTTTCTGACCGGTCTTGCCGACGACATCTGGGGCCTCGGCTTCAAGCCACGTTTGATTATTCAAGCCCTGGTTGCTCTATCGATGGTTCTGATCGGCGGAGTCGAACTGAGGTCACTGGGAGAGATCTTGCCAGGAGGGCATGTCGATCTGGGTTGGCTGGCCATCCCCATGGCAATTTTCTCGACCATCGGCTTGATCAACGCCCTCAACATGATCGATGGCATTGATGGTTTGTCGGGCTCGGTGAGCTTGGTCAGTCTGGCGCTTGTCGCCATGCTTGCCCATAGTGCCGACAGTGCTGGATATGTCTTCTTCATCGTTGCCCTGATGGGGGGTATCGGCGGTTTCCTCTATTACAATTTGCGCTACCCCGGTAACCACCGGGCGCGAGTCTTTCTCGGAGACAACGGGAGCATGCTGCTGGGCTTCCTGTTTGCTTGGTTGTTCATTGTGCTGTCGCAGGGAGAAGAGGACCAAGAGGCCGTGATGACCCCGGTGACTGCCTTGTGGCTGTTCGCATTGCCGCTGATGGATACCGTAGGTGTGATGATTCGCCGTATCTGGCAGGGTAAGTCACCGTTTCGCCCTGACCGCCATCATCTGCATCACCTCTTTGTGTGCGCTGATTATCGCGTTTGCGACATCGTTGCGTTGGCTGTTACCATCCAGCTGCTCTTTGGACTGATCGGTATCGCTGGTCTATTGTTTGGCGTACCGGAGTATCTGATGTTCTGGTTGTTCATCGGCGTATGCGGTGCGTATTTCCTGGGAATTCTGCGGCCAAGTCGGATCGTGCCCTGGCTACGGTCGCTCAACGGCTGGCTCGGCCTGCCGTCGGTGAAGGTGCGCGGCATCTTCATTGGCTATCTGCGCAAGGAGAAATGTCGGGAGGTTCTCGGAGTGATTTCAGAAAAACTTGGCAGCGACTATGATTACCAGGTGACTGTTCACCAGATGGCTGCATCGAGCAGCGAAGAACGCCGAGTCTACTGTGTGGTGCACATTCCCACCGAAGGAAATGATCAGTTGATTGGCAGAATCCAGCGCGATGCTCTACGCATCAAAAGACGTCTCGCCAAACAGCGGGGTATCGATGTGAGGCTGTTCATCTCTCGTAATACCGAGAACGACGTTCGTTCCGTCTCCATTGCCATGACCGGAAGAGGCAGCCGGCGTGCCGATCGCCGCTGCGCGCAGAGCACTTTGATATACTCGAAAGAGTACGGCCAACGCATGATCCGGAGCGAGGGCGCGGGCTTCGAATTCAGCGTCCCGCCCGGGGGTGGGTGACTTGAAATGTTTAACAGGATTCTCACTGTCTGTACCGGCAACATCTGCCGCAGTCCGGCGGCAGAGTTCCTTCTGCGTCAACACATCGAGAAGGCCGGCAAGCGGATTGAAGCACGTTCGGCAGGCATCGGTGCACTGGTCAATCATCCAGCGGCAGAAGCGACCTGCGCAATGATGAACGCTCGTGGCGTTGATCTCAGTGCTCACCGCGCCAGTCAGCTCACTCGCGAGCGACTCCGCTGGGCCGAACTGGTGCTGGTGATGGAAACACACCACCGGGACGCAGTGCTAGCGATGGACCCGACGGCGCGTGGCAAGACTTTCCTGCTCGGGCACTGGACGAAAACGGAGATTCCCGACCCGTATCGGCGGGGGGAGGAGGCACACGCCGAGGCGCTGCAACTGATCGAGGAAGCACTCGAGCCCTGGGTCAGAAAGCTCGTTTGAACGGTTTGATCGGCCGTGCGTTCGCGGAAGTGTAAGATATTAAGCTATGGGCTTCAGCATGAATGTGTCTCCGGTTTCACTTGCCAGGAGCCGCCAGATCCTGGTGTGTCTCGCCGTGGGTACACTGGCGGGCTGTACGATCATTCCTGGTAACCATGCGTACAGTCACCGCGATGAGTCGGATGTACGGCTACCGATACAGCAGGGGGATACGTTGGCTCCCGCCAACGTCAAGATCAAGCCAATCACTGCTGAACTGATCATCGACCTGTTCAAGGCGGCTCGGCCGCCAGTCGGCGATGGAACCAGCTCTGCCAAGGCCGCGGAGAAGAACAATCCTCGCTTGTCAAGCGATAAGCCTGCTCCCGTGCCCGAATACCGACTCGGCCCCGGTGACATCATCTCGATCATCGTCTGGGACCATCCGGAACTGACCATTCCCGCCGGCAGCTTTCGTACCGCCGAGCAAGCCGGCACCGTAGTCGCCGAAGACGGGACGATTTTCTTTCCCTACGTGGGTGTCATCAAGGTTCAGGGCAAGACGACCAGCGAGGTCAGGTCGATTCTGTCGACCAAACTGGCCAAGTACATCGAGAAGGTCCAACTTGACGTGCGCATGGTGGCATTCCGCAGCCAGCAGGTGTACGTCGTCGGCGAAGTTGTCAAACCGGGTATTCAACAGGTGACCGACATTCCGATGACCGTCCTCGATGCGGTCAATCGAGCCGGGGGCTTCACGCCCGATGCGGATTTCAGTCGTGTGCTGCTGACACGGCGGGGGACGACTTACCTGGTAGATATTCAGGCAATGTATGACTACGGTATGAGCGAGCAGAATGCGCTGCTTGAGCAGGGCGACATCGTGAACGTCGCTGACCGCAGCTATAACAAGGTGTTTGTGCTTGGCGAAGTAGCCAGACCAGGCTCGCTCGTGATGAACAAGAAACGTTCGACGCTTGCTGAAGCGCTCAGCGATTCGGGCTACATCAATCAGACAACCGCCGATCCACGCTGGGTCTATGTCATGCGCGGCAACAGCGATACGCCGGAGTTGTTCCATCTCAATGCCAGCCTGCCTGACGCGATGCTGCTCGCCGACCGCTTCCCGCTGCGGCCTCGCGACATCATTTACGTCGACACGGCACCGATTGTCCGCTGGCAGCGCGTGATCGCCAACATGCTGCCGACGGCACAGATGCTCAATCTGACCAGCCAGACCTATTTTCCACTTTTCGGTGGCCGACAACCGTCGCGCTGAATCTGATGCGGGCCGATTTTCGGGTCCCAGTCTGGCCAGGCGCGTCGATTGCGATGGCCTGCCGGTTCACCATGCTTAACGGTCATGACTCTTTCAGGCAACTTTGATCATGAAAGTCATGACCGTTTCTCCCCGTTCCCTTTCCAGCGAGTGGGGGAGATTCGTGAGTCGCTGATGCGACTTTCACATTAAACCACCAGAACCGTTGTCGGACGGCTGCAACTATGGATGACAAATGTATAAAGACCGGTCAAGACCCGCTGCCAGTGCGAAGACTGTTCCCGGCATGAATGCAGCCGCAACGCAGGCGCTGCCAACGCTTTCTTCCGAAGATGCGGATGAAGGTCTGGCGCTTGGCGAGATCATTGCCGTACTGATCGACTACCGCTGGCTGATTGCGGCAATCAGTCTGCTGGCTCTGGCGATTGGTCTGGCCTGGTTGCTGGTGGTCAAGCCGGTGTACCGGGCAGACGGTTTGTTGCAGGTCGAGGAAAAAAGCTCCGGGGTCGGCTCGCTGAAAGCACTGCAACCACTGCTGGGTGATGATACGACGGTTTCTGCCGAGATCGAAATCCTTGGTTCGCGGATGGTCCTCGGACGGGTAGTGACCAAACTCAAGCTCGACATCATTGCCAAGCCGAGGACGTTACCTCTGCTTGGCAGCGCGGTTGCCAAGCGTTACGAGGGCGACGAGCCCAATTCACCATGGCTGGGCCTCTCCAGCTTCGCCTGGGGGGGGGAGCGTATTCAAGTCGATTCGCTCGACGTCCCGCAGGTGCAACTTGACCAGCTACATACCCTGATCGCCGGCGAGGGCGGGGCATTCGAAGTCTTCGACGACGATGATCAACTGGTCCTCAAAGGCAAGGCCGGGACACGCGCCAGTAATCAGGGCTACGCGATTTTTGTCGCGGACCTGAAGGCACGGCCGGGTACGCAGTTTTGGCTCAGAAAGCTTTCGGCGGAATCGGCGATCGACGATCTGCGTCGCAACTACTCGGTTAAGGAACGCGGCAAGAAGTCGGGAGTCCTCGAACTGAGCCTGCTCGGGCAAGACCCGGCCGAGATCGGACTGGTCCTCGACGACATCCAGAACACCTATGTTCGCCAGAATGTCGAACGACGATCAGCAGAAGCCGAGAAAACCCTGAAGTTCCTCGAAACCCAGCTTCCTGCGCTGAAAACGCAACTGGATAGCGCCGAAGCGGCTTACAACAATTACCGTCAGAGCCGCGGCTCTCTCGATCTGAACCTCGAAACCCAGGCGATCCTGAAGTCGCTGGTGGACGTCGAAAATGCTGCGGTGCTGCTGAAACAGGAGCGGGACGAACTGCGGCAGCACTTCAAACCGGAGCACCCGCGGATCGAAGCGATGGACAACAAGCTGCAGCGGCTCGATGAACGCCGCAAGCAGTTCGACGCCGAGGTTGCGCGCTTGCCCGATACCCAGCAGACGGTTCTGCGTCTTGCTCGTGATGTCGAGGTTTCCAATCGGTTGTATACCGAGTTGCTCAACACCGCTCAGCAGTTACGGGTTTCCAAAGCCGGCACCGTTGGCGACGTGCGTGTCATCGACGTTGCGGCGGTCGCCCGCAAACCGGTAGGCGCAGGTCCGGTCGCCATTCTGAGCATTGCACTGCTGCTCGGCCTACTGATCAGTATGCTGGTAATCTGGGTGTTGCGCTCGCTGCGCGTGGTCGTCGAAGATCCTGAGATCATCGAATCACAACTGGGTCTGCCGGTGTACGCGACAGTGCCGCACAGTAAGGCCGAGGTCGAATTGCATCGCCACGGGCGTGGTGGCACGGGCGGACTGCTGGCGGTCGTCGATCCGGAGGAAGACGCGGTGGAGAGCCTGCGCGGACTGCGCACGACGCTTCATTTCGCGCTCCTCGACGCGCAGCGCAACTCCTTGCTGATTACTGGATCGAGTCCAGGTCTGGGCAAGAGCTTCGTTTCCAAGAACCTGGGCGCCGTCCTTGCGCAGCTTGATAAACGCGTCGTGATCGTCGACGCCGACCTGCGCCGGGGGCACCTCCACAAGGAATTCGATATCGAGCGTTCGCCTGGATTGTCCGAGTATGTTGCCGGACAGGCCTCGCTTGAAGAAATCCTCAAGCCCACGGTGTTGCCAACGCTGCGGGTGGTCGCGACCGGGCAGATTCCGCCCAATCCCTCCGAGTTGCTGATGCATCCGCGTTTTGAGGTACTGCTGGCAGAACTCGCGGCGAACTTCGACACGGTGATCGTCGATGCGCCGCCGGTGCTAGCCGTCTCCGACGCAGCGATCATCGGACGTCATGTCGGAGCGACGCTGATGATCGCCCGAGCAGGAAAACACCCGATTCGCGAACTCGAACAAGCGGTCAAACGGCTCAATCAGGCGGGTGTACAGGTCAAGGGTTTCGTTTTCAATGACCTCAATGTCAGCCGCCAGAATTACCGTTATGGCTACAAGGGCTATGTCTACCGTTACTCGTACAAGACCTGAAATACAGGAGCGGCAGCGGGCTACTTCCTGCCTGTTTGCTGGTTGGCTCGCCGCCGCGCCTCGTAAAGGCAGACGCCGGTGGCCACCGAGACATTGAGACTGGCCACTGATCCGAACATCGGGATGCGTACCCGCTGGTCGCAGGTTTCCCGGGTCAGGCGGCGCAGGCCGTCGCCTTCGGCACCCAGTACCCAGGCGCAGGCGGTTGGCCACTGCGCGCCATAGAGATCTTCTTTCGCCTCGTCATCGGTACCGATCACCCAGATTTCGCGTTCCTTGAGTTCACGCAGGGTGCGAGCCAGATTGGTAACCGTGATGTACGGTACGGTTTCGGCAGCCCCGCTGGCCACTTTGACGGCTGTTTGGGTCAGGCCGACAGCACGGTCCTTGGGCGCGATCACTGCGTGCGCACCGACGGCATCAGCGACGCGCAGGCAGGCCCCGAGATTGTGCGGATCCTGAATGCTGTCGAGGACCAGCAGGAAAGCCGGCTCTTCGAGGGTATCGAGCACATCGTCCAGCGCTACCTGGCGCTGAATCGCATCGACGCTGGCGATGACCCCCTGGTGCCTGGCGCCGGGCGCAATCGCCGCAAGGCGGGCAGATTCCACCGGTAGTATCCGTACCTTGGCGAACTCGGCGTGGCCAAGCAGATCGCGAAGACGTGCGTCGCGGCGACCCGCATCGACATAGATCTCGCGCACCGCACCTGGATCGTGGCGCAGTTTGGCAAGAACCGAATGAAAGCCGAAAATCAGATGGGTGTGGAGGGACATGGCAAGGGTTCAGGCAGAAGGGAGTCGGCGGAATACGATGAGGTATTCTGGGGCCTTGAATCTCCCTTATGCGATCGTCTCCAGAGTTCGTGAGCGCCAATCGAGGACGGCGGTGCGGATGGTCATCTGCTCGCTGAGGTGGGGAAACTCGGCACGAATGACATCGGCGGCAAAAGTCGAGAGGAATCTCGACTTGAGTTCGGCGCGTGCGCGGTCCACACCGATTTCATCGTAAGGCACCGAGGCCAGCAGCAGAAAACCGTCGTCCGGGATGCGACCGGCCCGCATATTGGCTTCAATGATGCCGGCCGCGCGGCGGATCGGGACATCCAGATTCGGGCTATAGGGGCCGATGATCAGGGCGATGTTGGGCGTGTGCAGGAAGTCGAAGCCTCGGCCGAGACAGATCATCCACTCGCGGTGCTCGATGTCGAGCAGACGCTCGTTACGGCGAATTTGTGCGCGTACGTCTTCGATATGTGCCAGGTTGCCGTACAGCAGCGGCAGCAGGTCGGCGCGCATGCGCGCAGGCATATCCGGCAGCAGGGCGGCCAGGCGCAGTTCGAGGGTTGCCCGGTCACTCGAAGTCAAGGTTGCCAGGTCGAGTTTGTCGCCGGCGGTGCCGTGAATGACCAGCGCATCCTCGTCGGTTTCGAAACCACAAACCAGCGGATAGACAGTGCCGTGGTCGCTCCCGAAAATGTGTTCGACCTGGCGGCGAATCTCATAGGTGTGTGCGATCGCCGCTGCCGTGTCGTACTGGAAACCGGCACAGCCGCGCTTGGGGTCGCCTTGCGAGTAGTGGTAGGTGACCAGGACCACGACATGCCGGCCGGCACTGACGACGCGTTGCACGTGGTGTGCAAGGACCTCCCCGAGATGTGGCCAACCAAGGTCGAAAATGCCTCCGAGGTTGCGGAAGGGCATCAGGATTCCGACCGGGGTGTTGGTGGCTACCGGAATGTTGATGCGGCCGTCCATGCACTTGAGAACGGCGATCGCGGTTGGGTGCTCGGCCAGATAGCGTTCGCGAGCCAGCCAGGCTTCCGGGCTGCGAAAAATCGTGCTGTGGCGGTCGGCGAGGCCGAACAGCCAGTCGATGCGTTCCGCGATCGGTTTGCCGTGAATATCCATGGTCGATACGCGCGGTCAGACGATCATGCCGGCGCCGACGGTGTTGTTCGATGACTCGTCGATGATGATGAAAGCACCGGTTCCCCGGCTTTCAGCGTAGGGGTCGGCGAAAATCGGTTGCGCCAGCTTGAAGCTGACGCGCGCGATGTCGTTCATCACCAGTCGCTCGGCCGTCTCGTGCTGCATGCTGTTGATGTCCACGCGGAAGACGATGCCGGCGA
>WBZL01000178.1_pt2 | contig 26275 bp, 25 predicted proteins | sample 5204291 | NCBI WGS metagenome assembly WBZL01 (sample SAMN12344345, study PRJNA552823) | activated sludge metagenome | biome: Activated sludge suspended growth; feature: Nitrification reactor; material: Wastewater; isolation source: activated sludge from nitrification reactor of wastewater...
CCACCCGCTTAATCCCCACTACAGGCCCGACCACCCATAGCAAAAGCACCGCAAACGCCACCACCATTCCCAACCCCGTGCCCAAGAACTTACGGAACACCGCCCCCGTGAAGCCCATCAGCGCAGACACGTCCAGTTTCAATAAAATCAGGATGCGGGAGAGGTCAATCGGGTTCAGCACCGAGGCGATGAGCGAGAATTTTTCTAGCGGATACTCGGTGAGCATAGAGAGTGATAGCAGCAGCAAGCCATCATAAATCACCGCAAAGAACAACCAAGCCAATATCGCCAACCCAAAGCCTTTGATGCGGTTTTCGTTTTTCAAGGCGATGAAAAAAGCCATGGCACTGAACACAAACGACAGCACAACCCCCACAAACAAGAGCATGGCGAAATTGCCCGCCTGCTCGGAGCCGAAGACGCCATACAGCGCAAAAGGAACACCCACGCCTATCACCCAACTGGCTGACAATGAACCTGCTACGCCCAAATACTGCCCCAAGAAAATGCTCGTTCGCCTAACGGGCTGCGCCAGCAACAGCTCGGTGAACTCCCTCGAATTGTAGTAATACATCACCCCAAACATGGTGGCGATGAGCGGGCAGAGCAGCAGCACCACGTTCATCAAGGAGATAACGACCTTTGATAAATCATTGCTCAACCACAATAACGACAGCGTGAAAAGCAGGTAAAACCCACCATAGCTATACGTCCATCGGCTGCGGATGAGGTCGTAAAAGCTGTATTTGAGTATTTTAAACATAATGACAAATGACTAATGACCAGTGACCAACAGCTTCGCAATCGCCTTCTCCACATTACCCTCCCCCGTCTGCTCCTTCAATTTCCGCAAACTTCCCCGAAAATGAATATGCCCTTCGAGTAAAAAAACCACCTCGTCGGCCAGTTCCTCCACGAGGCCCATGACGTGGGTGGTGATGAGGATGGTCTTGCCCTTCATGCGCTGTTGGTTGATGAGTTCTTTGAGGCGGATGAGCGAGATGGGGTCCAGCCCGGCAGTCGGTTCGTCGAGGATGATGATAGGGCAATCGTACATGAAGGTGAGCACGAGATTGACTTTTTGGCGGGTGCCACCGGAGAGGTTACCAAGGCGTTTGTCGAGGAAGTCTTGCAGGCCGAAGTATTCGATTAAATCGGCATCGTGGGTGATGGCGGTGTTCAGGTCTTTCACCATGCGCAGCAGTTCTGTCACCGTCAGGTTTTCGGGGAAGCGGGCGATTTGCGGCAGGTAGGCGATTTGGTTGCGGTAAAGCCAACGCCCTTTGATGTCCTCATTTTGTACTTTTATGATACCCTCGTCGGGCAATACCATACCGAGGATGGACTTGATGATGGTCGTCTTGCCAGAACCATTAGGCCCCAGCACAGCAGTGATACCCGGCTGGTCGAAGCTGAGGTCAACGCCGTTCAGGACGTGGTTTTTGCCGAAGGATTTGTGAAGATGGTGTATCGTTATCATTGTTAATGATTCGAGGTGTGTTGGATTTTTGCTTCGCAAAATGATGTTTTTTGACGCAGAGGGACGCTGATTTATTATGGTAGGTTATGTTTAAGTTTTGCTTCGCAAAACGTTTTCAGATATTGATGTTCCGCTTTTTTGCGAAGCAAAAAGCAAGCATAATAATCATAAAAAATCTGCGTCTTTCTGCGTCAAAAAAAGAAACCTATTTTGCGAAGCAAAACCTACCTATCAGGCTCAACAACTTTCATCAAAGGCGCATTGTCCACCACATTTTCTGGTGTGAAAATAGGGCTTACTTTTTCCGAAAAATTAAGAATATCCACGAATAAACTCCGCAGCAATACCAGGCTTTCTGGCGTGTTGCTTACCACAAAACTGAACAGTTTCATGGGGCGGTGGGGCACGTCGCCGATACCGTTTTTATCCAAATCATAGCCCGCATAATCGCTCCAGAAATTGCCATCAAATAGATTATCCGTGCCAGCCGAATGCACCGCCAAATCAAAGCTGTTACCGATGAAATTATTCTGGGTTAAATTGTTCGTTTGGCAGCCGCCAGAGATTTTCAGCGCCCATCCGTTTTGTATAAATTGGTTTTTGGTATAAACAATGCGGTTGCTGGTCTCGACGAATATGCCCACGGTGTTTTCCTGAAAGGTGTTGCCTTCGATTTGCCCGTCGTGGATCTCTTTTAACAATAAACCGTAAGATGCAGCCCCCCAATTATTTTTAAAATTATTGCCAAACATTCCGATGCGCCGGGAGTACATCACGGCCACTCCAGCACCGTTATCGTAGAAAGTATTGCCCCGATAAACATCGTCGTTGGAGAACATGAAATGCAGCCCGTAGCGCACGTTTCGCTTGCTGTAATTGCCCTGCACTGTGCTGAAATTGACGAATTCCAAATAAATACCGTCCCGGTGGCCAATGGTTTTGTTGTTGATAATCAATATGTTATCGCAGTACCAGAGGTGGATGGCATTGCCGCTGCTGACCTCGTCCTTGGCTTCACCGATGACTTCATTTCCGTCAATCACGCCATTTTTCGACTTCTGTAAATAGATGCCAAAAAAGGCGTTTTCCACCCGATTGCCCTTCACGTAAAAGTCGCTGACCTCCTTTAATCGGATGCCCGCACGGTCTTCGGAGTAGCTGGTGCCCACGTTGCGCAGCACGAAGCCCTCGAAATGCACATGGTTGGAGGCAATGGTCACGATTTCGGTTTTGCCCTCACCATCCAGCACGGGCTGGCCACGGCCAATAAGTGTCAACTCCCTGTCTATCAGGATATTACCTTCTTTGTAAATGCCCGTTTCAACGAAGACCGTGTCGCAGGGCCTCGCTTGCTGAATAGCCGCTTTTATGGAAGAAACAGGGCAGGACTTGCAAACTCGGAGGGTGTTCGCCGATAAAACCGCCTGCCCTGCAAGCATTAAGGTGCTTATAAAAATCCATCTAAACATGTGAGAGGTTTGGAGGTATGGAGGGTTGGAGGTATGGCCCACATACCTTCATACCTCCATACCTTATTTTATCTGCTGCTTTAATTCTTCCCAATCATACACCTCCCCGCCTTTTTCAGCCTTCATGGCTTCGGCGTTTTCCTTGGAAAGCCAAGCGGAGAGGCCAGCGCCCATTGGGCTGGGCAAGTCCTTGGAAATCAGGTAGTTGCATTGAGTGGCATCCTGCCAATCCTTGGGGTTTTCGTAATCACGGACGAGCATCAGCGCCATTTCATCGGACTGTTTTATCTTCAGAAACTCGACCATGCACTCGATGGCATCGAATTTATAGACCTTTCCTTTTTGGCTGACTGCTTCGGCTGCAAAAGGCTCGTCCACGATGGTCATTTTGCAGTGGGCGCACATATCTTCGCCAAAGGCGACGGGTTCAGCGGTGGGTGTGCAGGCCGCAAATAGCCCGAAAATTAATGAGCTTAATATCCAGTTTTTCATGCAATGGATGTATTTCGTTTTTGAAGCCATATTGCGACAGCACCAAGAATAAAAGTGCCGCCAATAAACCAACCACCAATATATGGCCATGATTTAGCCAAGAAATTAAGCAATACTTTATTGCCTATTAATGGCGGCTGATAAGCCATGCCGGGTATTTTGATGGGGGCCGTTGGGCTGAGGTTGTGACCGTAATCATATTCCCAGAGGTAAAAGTCATAAAGTCCTAATCCACAGCCAATTATACCCAATGCCAGCCATGCCATCCACCATTTCCAGCGGCCCGTGAAGGCCAATGCCATGCCCAATAATGCCATGACTATAACCACAATTGGGAAGTATTTTAACTCTGGAATTGAATCAGGTTCAATATATTTCATGCCCACATAATGGTTCAGTATATTGATATTTTGGAGCGTCCCTTCCTCACTGCCCGTTATTTTATTTATCCAAATATACATCGTCACGCCGGTCGGATATTGCGGAGCAATCAGCGTAATCTGCCACATCGGGAACACGAACAACGTGAGCAGCATGGCAGCGGCGATGAAAAAAAGGATTTTTGGTAAAGCTTTCATGTCTGAAATGATAAATGATGGGTGATAAATGATAAACAATGAACGGTGTCCCGTTATTCATCATTCATCATTTATCATCCATCATTATGAAATTACTGCACTGGTTTCTCATCACCCAACCACCAACGCAAGGCAGTAGCGGAACCTGCGGGTGATACCCTTGCGTAGCCCTGCATTTCTTGGTGCAGTGCCGAGCAAAAGTCGGTGCAGTAGAGCGGGAATACGCCTTCCTTTTTGGGTTCCCAAACGAGCGTTTCCGTCTGGCCGGGCATAATGAGCAGCTCGGCATTGGTAGCGCCCATGACCGCAAAACCGTGTGGTACGTCGAAGTCTTGCTCCAAGTTGGTGACGTGGAAATAAACCTTGTCACCCACTTTAAATCCTTCAATATTATCCGGCATAAAGTGGCTGCGAATCATGGTCATATACACGTGTACGTTATTGCCTTCCCGCACCACTTTGGCGTCTTTTTCGGTCGGCGTCACATAAGGGTGCTTGTTCTCGCTCAATTTAAAGAACTGCTTCGATTTCGGTTTAATCTTTTCCGCCGAAATACCCTGTGCATAGTGCGGTTCACCGATGGTCGGGAAGTCGAGCAAAAGCTCCATTTTATCGCCATCAATGGAATAAAGCTGGGCACTTTGGGTCAACTCAGGCCCCGTGGGCAGGTAGCGGTCCTTGGTGATTTTGTTCAGGGCAACCACGTATTTGCCCTCTGGTTTCATTGAATTGCCGCCAGGCACCATCAAGTGGCCGATGGAGTAATAAGTTGGTTGACGGTCAATGACTTCCCAAGTTCCCACCTTCCATTTCACGATTTCAGAAGAGATGAAGAAGCTCGTGTAGGCATTGCCTTTGCCGTCAAACTCGGTGTGGAGCGGGCCGAGGCCGGGTTCTTTCACCGTACCGCCGAGCACTGACTCGAACTTGATGATAGGAACGCCACTTATATCGCCGTCAAACGCTTTGTCCTCAATGGCTTTCAGCATTTTGGGGAACGAGTGGGCCGTGATGTCGGCGGAAAGCTTGCCGGAGCAAACGATGTACTCACCCGTTGGGTCAACGTCCACACCGTGCGGCGACTTGGGCGTTGGGAGCAAATAGACAAGGCCGGGGCACTCGCTCGGTATCAGCACTTTCACCGATTTCATGGCCGTGGAAGTGGCCGAATGCGTTTCGTCGTTGTAAACATTGTGCATATAATTGGCGGGGAAATCCTTGGCCTTGCCCGCTTTCAGGTACTCCTCAGCTTTTTTCCAGTTCACGGCGGCCACGAAGTCCTTGTCGTTTTGCGATGCGTTCACTTCCAATAGCGAGTTTTTCATCTCGGAATTGTAGCTGGTGAAAAAGGTCCAGCCATGTGACGGGCCTTTGCCGCTGCTCGCCAAGTCGAAGTTGAGGCCGGGCATCAACACCTGAAATTCGATGTTCATATGGCCCGTGGTCGGCTCCACTTTTACAAAGGAAAGCGCCCCCTTGAAGTTTTCGGCGTAGCTCGAAATGGCCACGTCTTTTTGTGGAATCGGTACGCTGAAACGGGTGCCAGCCACCACGTACTCGGTGTTTTGTGTCAAATAGGGTGAGGAGTGGTTACCGCCAGAGTTCGGTATTTCGAGGATTTCGGCAGTCTCGAAAGTGCTGAGGTCAATTCGGGCAAGTCGGGGCGTGTTGTTTCCGTTGATGAAAATCCAGCGACCGTCCGTCTCGCCGTTGGTCTGCGAAAGGGCCGGGTGGTGGGCGTCGTCCCAAGGGATGAAACCGTGCGAAGTATTGAGCAGCGGCTTGGTCTCTTCATTGAATCCATAGCCTTTTTCACCGTCCACGGAGAAGATGGGGATGACCTTCAACAACCTGCCGGAAGGGAGGCCATATACACCGATTTGTCCGCTGAAGCCACCGGACATAAAGGCATAAAATTCGTCGTATTGGCCGGGGGCCACATAGACTTTTGAGGCGGCGTTGCCACTTAATGCCCCGGTCGTGGTGCCTTGGTTGGCTTTGCCACAGCTCGACAGCACGAGCACAAGGGCCGCCATTGCTGCAAGCCATAAATTTGAAAGCTGGTTTGATTGTTTTTTCATATCAGGAATTTATTTTGATTAAAAGCGATAGTTGGTAGTGAGGTAGTGATGATTTATGAGCGATGAGTTATGAGTGATTGGTAACTCATCACTTATCGCTCATAACTCATCACTATTTACAGCGTCCTGAAATACTCCAGCACCTGCCGTGCCTCGTCCTGCGTGAGGTTCTGGTTGGCCATTGGCGAGCCGTTGAACTCCATGAGCAGCTTTTTGGCGATGGGGTCTTCCTTCACCATTTTCTCAGGTGCGAGAATCATGTTCATGACCCATTCTGGCGAGCGGCGGTCAAGGATGCCCTTAGGCGCTGGGCCGATGAACTTCTCGGTGGGCTTATGGCAGGCGGTACATTTTGCTTCGTAAATGGCCTTTCCCTTGTCGGCCAAGGCTTGGTCAACGCTTGCACCGAGTTCTACGGAGGTAATAGGACCAACACCTTTGTTGGTCATCGGGTCTGGCTCTTCGGCCACCATTGATTTTGGCTTTGCGGAAGAATCACCTGTGGCGGCTGCTTCTGGTTTGTCGGAAGAGCAGCCAAAGGCCGCAAGGAGGACGATAATCGTGAGTAGGTTTAACACTGAATTCTTCATGATTAGCTCATTTTGATTGGTTGCGAATTTTTAAAATGAATTTAGGATGTTTTTATCCTTTATTAGATGCGGCAAAGATTGCCTGACTGCGTTGATTGACAGATGAGGATTATCAGGGTGGTTGCTGATATTTATCAGTCGAAAAAAAAAGGTATTTTTATCCTAATTTGCGAAGTTTGCGGCCACCAGATTCGGAAGCAGGCTGTCCGGTCGGTGTTCATTCAATCATTGAGCTATGTTCACAAAGAGTTGCCAGTATGCCATTCGGGCAGTAATTTATATGACAGGACAAAAGGCCCATACCAAAAACATGGGTGTAAAGGAAATCGCCGATGCGCTGCAAGTGCCGCAACAGTTCCTCGCCAAGATTTTGCAGCAGCTTTCAAAACACAACCTTATCAGTAGCGTGAAAGGCCCGAACGGGGGCTTCTACCTCGGTGAGGCTAATGCCCATGTTTCCTTATTGGATATTGTGGAATGTATAGATGGAAAGGGGGCGCTGACGAGCTGCATCTTGGGGATGCCGACTTGTTCGAGCGAGCACCCGTGCCCGTTGCACCACCATTTTTATGGGAGCCGGGAAGGATTGAAAACTACACTCTCGACCTGTTCGATTGACGGGATGCTCAACGGGAAGGTCTGCTAAAACTCCAAAAACTGTTGCCAAGCCATCGAACCAACGCATGAACGGAACTTGGAGCAAAATAAGCCTGCTGTTTTTGCTGGTCATTGCACTGGTAGGTACTTTGATGCGGCTTTCCCCGTTTCTGCACCTCCCTTTGGCTTATGACCACCTGCTCCATGCCCACTCGCACACCGCTTTTCAGGGCTGGGTCTATACGGCCATGATGCTCTTATTGGCCAACCTTTTTTTATCAAAAGAACAAATCCAATCAGGAAAATACGCCCCCCAATTCAAGCTGACCGTCGTGGTCATCGTCGGGGTGCTGGTCTCCTTCGCCATGCAGGGCTACGGGCTGTACTCCATTGTATTCTCCACGATGTTCCAATTGCTCAATTACTGTTTCATCTTCCGGTTTTTTAAGGACGCCCGGCAACTGCCAGCCTCCATTTCCTTGCGTTGGGTGAAAGCAGGGCTGAGGTTGGGACTGCTCTCTTCCCTTGCCCCTTTTGCCATTGGGGCGCTCTCGGCCAAGGGAATGGGCGGTAGCGAGGCGTACCAATCGGCGGTCTATTTCTTCCTTCACTTCCAGTACAACGGCTGGTTCCAGTTCGTGGCACTGGGGCTTTTTTTCAAATGGCTGGAGATGGACGGTGTGAGCTTCGATGCCAAAAATGCAAAGCGGTTTTATGCTTTGTTCACCATCGCAGTCATACCTGCATACTTGCTTTCACTTCTGGGCATGAGCTTTGGCAGGGTGGTTTGGGTGCCTGCGGCAATAGCGGCGCTGCTGCAAATGTTGGGTCTTTTGGCTTTTTACCGAATGATGGATGGTAGTGCAAAGGCCTGGTTTTCAACGAAAAACAAATGGGTACAAGCCTTCCTTTGGATTGCTGCTGGCTCGTTCTTTTTGAAATATAGCCTCCAGTTTCTATCCGTTTTACCACCCATCCAAGCCGTAGCATTTTCCAACCGGAACCTCATCATCGGCTACCTGCACCTCTGCCTGTTGGGGGTCATCACCTGCTTTTTTATCGCCTTGTTTTTTGAACTGAAATGGCTCGAACTGCGGAAAGCCACCAAAATTGGCAGCGCATTGTTCCTGATTGGCTTCTTGGCAACCGAGGCGCTGCTGGGCGTCACCGGGCTGGGGTGGGGGAGCGGGCTGCTACCCTTGCTACTGTTCAGTGGGGTGATGGCGGTGGGGATTCCCTGCTTCTTGACAAGGGCTAAAATGCGATAAACGAAAGTGGAAAGAACCAGTTTTGTGGTGTACTTCTCCCCATTCGTCATGCCCTTCCACCAAACCGCTCCTTCACCCTGTCCACCAAATAATACATCATCGGCACCAAATACACCGTCAATATCAGCGAGGAAAGCAGGCCACCGATGATGACCCAGGCCAGACCGTTTTTCCATTCGCTGGCGGTGCCTTTTGCCAAGGCGATGGGCAACATTCCGATAGCCATTGCCAAAGTGGTCATCAAAATCGGGCGCATCCGCTCTTTGCCAGCTTGTATCAATGCTGCACGATAATGCAAGCCTTCGGCTTTGAGTTGGTTGGTGAAATCCACAATCAAGATGGCGTTTTTCGTCACCAAACCCATGAGCATTATCAAACCCAAAAGGGCGAACAGGCTTAAATTATTGAGGGATAGGTTCAGCGCCAAAAACGCACCGATTGCCGCCACGGGTATCGAAAACAGCGCAACAAAAGGATACACAAAACTATCGTACAAAGCGACCATAATCAGGTATATCAACAAAAACGAAATCGCCAGCACGCTCCCCAATGCCCCAAAACTGTCGTTCTGCCTTTTGATGTCGCTTCCCCAAGTGAGGCTAATGCCTTCGGGCAAAGGGTTTTCTTTGAGGTAAGCCACCACGTCGTCCGCCACCGTACCCGAAGGTCTGCCCAAAGCATCGGCAGTGAGCGTGACGGCGGGCTGTCGGTCTTTGCGTTCCAAAAGTGAGGGCGTACGGTCCTTTGCGACTTTGGCAAATTGCACCACCTGCACGGGCATGCCCATTGGATTTAGGATGTTCAGGCGGCTCACGTCCTCATAATTTTGGCGGTCAAAATCTGCCAGCCATATTCTGATAGGGTACTCTGTGCCGTTCTCCGTGAGGCTGGCATCGTCGTTTCCCGTAAATGCGATTCGGAGGTTTTGCCCAGTGTATGCGGTGTTCAAGCCCAAGCGTTGCATCCGGTCCTTGTCCGGCAAAACCTGGTATTCTGGGCTGCCTTCCTCTACTGACAATTGCACGTTGTCGGCGCCGGGGATGCCTTGTACAACTTCTTTGAGCATCTTGCCAGTCTCCATTACCTGCTTCAAATCGCTGCCGCTCAACGTCATTTCCACAGGTGCAGAACGGGGCACCAAGCCCAATGTCGCCATTGAAAAACGGATGTTTGGATATTGTTTTTGCAAGCCATTGCGGAGGCGCAACATGAAGTCTTCCGTTCTCAAATTTTGCAGTTCTTTTTTATCCTTCAATTGTACCGTAAATTCCGTTTTATAGGACACACCCACGCCCAAACTGCCGATGCCCGTGCTCGGTCCGCCGACATTGCTGAACAGGGTTTTTACCGCTGCTTGTGCCGAAATATGCTTTTCAACCTCCCTTGAAACGGTATCATTGCGTTGAATGGAAGTGCTTTTGTCAAACTCCAAGGCAAAGCGGAATTTTCCCTGGTCGCCTGTCGAAATCAACTCCTTGCCGATGATGCCCTGTTTCATCACGCCCAGCGTGAGGGCAAAAAGTGCGAGTACGATGCCCGTAAAAACCAATTTATGATTCAGCACCCAATCCAGTTGCCTGCCATACCACTCGATGAAACGGTGCAATATTTTTTCAAAACCAATCAAAAAGCGGTTGAAAAAATTGGTCGGCTGCAAATCCTCTTTTTTGCCGATGCGGGAAGCCAGCCACGGCGTGAGCGTGAAACCGACCAATAAACTGGTCAACGTGGACGTGATGACCACTACCGAAAACTGTTTCAGCATATCCGCCACGAAAACCTGCAAGAACAAAATGGGCAGGAACACCACCACGTCCACCAGCGTGATGGACAATGCCGAAAAGCCGATTTCCATCCGCCCGTCCAAAGCTGCTTTTCGCTTTTCCTTGCCCATGTCCAAGTGCCGTTGGATATTTTCCAAAACCACCACCGCATCGTCCACGAGGATTCCGATAATCAGCGACATGGCCAAAAGCGTCATCAGGTTGAGCGTGTAGCCGAGTATCCACATGACCGCAAAAGCGGTAATCAGCGAGGTTGGAATGGCTACTATGACGATAAATGAATTTCTGAAACTGCGCAAAAACAAGAGCATCACCAAGGACACTAGGATGACTGCCAGCATCAAATCCACCACCACGCTGTCCACGGCGGCAATGGTGTTGTCGGTGCTATCGTCGGCTATTGCGAACTTTATCCCATGTTGGGCATTCTGCTTTTCTATTTTTTCAAATGCGCTGCGCACCGCTTTCGAGACGTTCACAGCGTTCGCATCCCCCTGTTTTTTTAGCAAAAGCCCGATGCCGTTTTCGCCGTTGAAACGGCTCACCGAAGTAACTTCCCGGATGCCGTCCGCCACGTCCGCTACGTCTTTCAGGTAAATCGGGCTATTGGGCATGGGCATGGCTACCTGTACGCTGCGCAACTGGTCAAGCGTGTTGAACTTGCCGACCAATCGCACCGAATTTGTCTCCGAGTCTGTCTGTACATTTCCTGCGGGCAAGTCCAAACCCGCACGGTTGATGGCATCTACTACCTGCAACAGCGAAACCCGATAGTAATTCAGTTTTTCCTGGTTGATTTTGACCTGTATTTCCCGCTCTTCGCCGCCCAACAGGGTGATTTCCGCCACGCCTTTCAATTGCTGTATTTGCGGCAAGTACTCGTCTTTCATTTTTTGATAAAAAACGGGTGCGGGCAAATCGCTCGTGGCACTCACCGACATAATCGGCAGATCATTGGGTGAGACCTTGCTCATCACGGGGCTTAATATATCGGCGGGCAAATCCTTTCGTATATTGTCTATATAACGTTGGGCATCCTGCATGGCTTGGTCGAGGTCGGTGCCGTAATTCAGGTTGGCGATGATGACCGAGGCATTGGGCAAGGATTTGGTGACCAAATAATCCACGCCTTCCAGGTTGGACAATGCATCCTCGATTTTTCGGGAAACAGAGGTTTCCACCTCATCGGGTGCTGCGCCTGGGTAACCCGTGCGAATGACGACGACGGGTTGGTTGAAATCGGGCATCAATTCGTAGCTCAGATTTTTGTACCCGATGATGCCGAGTAGCGCAAACACGCTGAACAGTACGATAATCAGCGAAGGACGATTGATGGATATTTCCGTGATATTCATAGCCGATTAGTTTTTGGTGACCAATTCAATTTTTCCAAACATTCCCACCCGAAGTGCATGGTTTGAAAAGTTATTGACTGTTAATTGCACTGGAAAACTATTGCCCATATTGGCTTTACTCGCTATCAGGCTGACCTTGCCCATGAGTTTTTTGTCAGGAAAAACGTCTGCTACGATTTCGTGGGTTTGCCCGGTTTTGAAATACCTCAAATCGTTTTCGGGCACATTTATCGTGAATTTCAATTGCCCAATATCAAGGATATGCAACAGCGGAACCCCAGGTGCAGCAAAGCCGCCTACTTCATTTAATTTACCATAAACAATTCCGTTGAAAGGGGCTTTGATACTGGTTTTATTGATTTGCGCTTTAATGCTCGCCCGTTGGATTTGGGCGGATTTCAATCCCAATTGGGCTTTTTCCAACTGAACGCCCTGCACCGCATCGGCTTTCGCCAAAATGGAATAGCGGTTCACATCAGCCGTCAAGCCCTCGATTTGTACGTCCACCGATTGCAATTGCAGTTGCAAAAGCGCATCGTCCAATCGCACGAGGGTTTGCCCTTTGGTCACAATGCTACCCGCATCTACGGTGATTAGGTTGATTTTTCCCTGTATTTCGGCGCTGATTTTTGTTTCCCGGTTCGGTTCAAAACTGCCCGTGAAAACAAGGGTGCCCGCATCGTTTTCGGCTGTTGGTGATGCGGCTTTTCCGGTCGAATCAGGTGTTTCCATGATGTCGTGATGATAGACACGTTCTTCGGTTATGGCTTTATTCTTCTTTAATTTGAATGCAATGCCACCAAAAACGGCAATCAAAATAATGGCGGGAATCAAGTAAGAAAATATCTTTTTCATTGTTTATTTTTTGATTGAACCAGATGCTCTTTTCAGTTCCAAATCGGCTTTCAAATACTCGACAAGGGCATTGAGGTAATTGGTTTGTGCTTCTCGCAAAGCATTGTCCGCCAATAAAATATCGGCAATGGTCGCCATGCCCTGTTGCTGTTGCACGAGCGTTTGCTGAAAGACCGAACTGGCCAATACGATTTGTTGCTGCGTGGGTGGGATATTTCCTTGGGCGGTATTTTTTTGCAAAATGGCGTTGGCAATTTGCAGGTCGTACTGCGCCTGAACCTGTTCGGATTGGAGGCGATTGCCTGTTATTTCGACTTCTTTTTGTGCGATTTTATAATGGGTGGTTCTGTTCCAAATCGGGTACGACGCCTGTGCGCCAATAAAGCCGATTGGAAATACTTTGAAAAATGGGTCGGGCTGTTTGAAGTACCCAAAACCCGTCAAACCATAATTAGCTACAATGGAAACGGTGGGCAATTTTGATTTTCTCAGCAAATCCAATTCGTTCAACAAAAGGTGGTTTTGTACCTGCACCATGCGGGCATCCACCGACGGCGAAACAGGATAATCCGCCCGGCTTTCATGTTCGATGTCCTTTGGAACGGACAGCGGCGCACTCAAATCCCGACCCATGAAAAAATTCAGACCGTTGAGCACCTGTGCAAGTTTGCCGTCCAACTGCGAGCGTTGGGATTGCAGTTGCGCTTGTTGGAGTTGGATTTTGCTTACGTCCGTTCCTTTTGCCAAGCCCTGTTGTCGCAGCAATTGCATGTTGTTCAAAAGCTGTTGCACATTGACCAAATTACTGTCCACGAAAAGTATTTGGTGCTGCAATATTTGGGCATTGTAATACAAATTAGTCACTTCAAATATGACCTGTTCTTCGCTTTTCTCAACTTGTAAACCACCCATTTCCGTAGCAATTTCCACCCCTTTGATGCCCGCTTTGATTTGCGGATTGTAAAGCGGCATCGCCAATTGCACGTTTGCACCGAGGTTGTGCGGCACGCCGAATTGCGCCTCTTTAAATTGCCCCTCTGGTGCTGTAGGGTTAAATGTGGACAAAGGCATTAACTGGAAAGGCAGATTGGTGAAATATTTATAATCCGCCGATGCCGTCGCCTTTGGCAAAAGGTTCGACTTCGCCTCTTGTTGCCGCAGGTCATTCAGCCCGAGAATATTCCTGCCGACTAGCAGGCTTTTGTTGTTGAGCAAAGCCGTTTCGACGCATTGCTGCAAGGTCATGGTCTGTGCACGAATGGCGTTTTGTGCCCCCAAAGCAATTGCAAACCAGGCCACGAATCGCAGTAGGTGAATATTCACTAACTTCATTGAGCAAATTTTTTACTTGATGAGCAAGAGTTGGCTGTCCTGCACCCCTTTAATCCAATGCATGACCATGGGTTCGATTTTGACGAAATCGCCATTGGTGAGGGTTTGCTTGAAGCCTTTTTCGTTTTCAAAAACAACTTCGCCCGCCACACAAACCAAGAGTGCTTCTACTTTGGTAATGTGTTTGTCGAGCAGCCCGTCCTTCTGGATTTGCAAGGCAGCGACTGTGCCTTCCTGCCCATTGAAAAACGGTTTTGCGGAGACGGGTTTGGTGGCCTCGTGCATGGAACTGATGTTGGTCATTGTACGATTGTTTAAATTGTTGAAACTGCCGTTTGACGGATTTTTATTCATGGCGCAACTCGCAATGAAAAGCGAAAAAACTGATAAAACGAGTGTGATTTTCATGCTTGAAATTTAATTTTTGATGAGTGTTGAAATAGCATGGAGCATGTTTTTTCCCTGCAGTTCAATGTCAAACTGAAAATTGGCAATACGCCATTTGAACATTTGCAAGCGAAAACTGCCCATGATGATGTGCGTCAGTTCCTCTGTGGTAATTGCATTGGTAAAAAATCCCTGCTGTTGCCCCTGCATGACAACTGGCATTAAATGCTTCATTTTCACCTGCATAATGCGGAAGATGGCAGCATTGATGTTTTGGCTGGCTTCCAGTAGTCCGTCCGAAAAAACGGCGACCACGAAATGCGGGTAATTGGCAAAAAAAGTAAACTGGTCGAGGAAAATGCTTTCCAGGTTTTCCAAGGGGTTTTTGTGGTTGGAAATGGCTTTTTGCAATCTTATGTCCAAGTTTTCCGCCAAATATCCCAACATAGCGACTACGATTGCTTCTTTGCTGTCGAAATGGCGGTAAATGGCGCTTTCCGAAAAGCCCATTTCCTTAGCCAGGTTCTTGATGGTCAGTCCGACGACGCCTGAAACAGTCAGGATTTTACCCGCCGCTTCGATGATTTCTAATTGGCGGTCGGTGATGGTATTTGAAAGCATATTGTTCAAAGATTAATTTTTCAAAAAAGCAGAATACATCCACACCTGTTTTTCCTGAAAACGAATGTAATCGCTCATCAGGGCATTGGTGCCTTCGTCGTTGGCATCAGCGGAGAGGCTCAAAATTTCCCGTTGTAAAATGATGACCGATTTAAAAGAATCCAGAATCTGACGCACCGCTTCGATGCCGTCGGATATCTTATCGCTTTCCTTGATAGCCGAATGTTTTGCGTACTTTGAATAATTGTGCTCGGGGGTAAAACCCAAGGTCAAAATACGTTCAGCCACTTCGTCAATTTTCAGCAAAAGGTCGTTGTACAGTTCCTCAAATTTGAGGTGTAGTTCAAAAAATTTTTCCCCCTTGATGTTCCAATGAAAGCCCCGTGTATTTTGATAGAAAATGGAATAATTCGCCAATAAAACATTGAGTTTTTCGGCTAATTCTTGGATTGCGGCTTCGTTCAAGCCGATTGCATTTAAGTTGCTCATTATTTTAATTTATTTTAAAGTTCACCACGCTCCCCTTCGAGCCAGCGGCGCATCATCACCCGCTCTTCGGGAGTTTGTTTGAAAGGAATGTTTCCAGCCAAAAAATTTAAAAACCTATCCCAAAGATTATCATTTTTATTAGCCTCTTCTTCAATCTCCTTTAGGGCTTGGAGGTATTCCGACCTGTACTTATTGGCATCCAAAAGATTGAAGGAAGGAGGGATATGCTTGGCAATGGTATTCAACAAAATTTCCGATTCTACTTTCTGGAAGTTTTGCATCATTTTTACCTTAATGTATGCGGCTTCGCCCACACCTTGAACGATGTGTATATTGGACTGAATGACATTCCAGACATCTTTCCAATTAGTTGCAGCGTCAGCATTAACAAAATGCTTTTCAGGATAATTTGCAATATTGACGAATACGCTCGCTGTTGAGCCGATTGCATCATTGAACACACGCCAAGCCTGCTCTATATCTTGTTCAGATGTCTTTCCCGATTGAATAAATTGCTTAAAAATGTCAAATTGTTGTTGTACCCGTATGATTATTTGCTGTAATTGGCGGTAGTCGTCTTCAAAAGCCGTTTTTCCAGAATCCGTACCCATTTCGAGCAACATAGCACGGGCATCATCCAAAAGATTATTGACAGATTCTTTGGTTTTTCCAAGCATCTCCCAGTTGGTTTGAATTGCATTTGTCAAATGCCGCAGTTTAATGATTGTGGCAAATTGTTTATTTTTTGAACTTTTCATAAATTCTGATTTTTAATTTTTAAAAAAGAAACTCCCATCCAAACCACCGAAGCCGTCATGGCAATAGCGCCGACGAGCACGAGTGCGGGCGGTAAGCCGAAATAGACTTCCGACAAAATGCCAATTGGCATCAAAAGCCCTGTGAGTGCCAACCACGAAATGGTTTTGACATTGGACAATTGCGACTCAAAGCGCATCAACAAGTAGCCAATCAGGATATTGAGAAAAGCGAACAGGTTGCCATGTACGTGCGCCAAGCGGGACTCGAAGTGCTTGCCGATGGAGTAACTGTTCACCCACGCCTCTTTGTCAGGGGCAAAATCCCGAAGATAAATCAAGAGGAAACCATAGGCCATAAAAAGACCCATGGTGAGGAAGCCGATTGCGATGTTGTTTTTACCGTTCATTTTATGTTTGATTTTATGTGAGTGAACATTCACACCCACAAATATCAGCAGTTTCAGGGGCACCTCCGCAGTGACAATTATCACCCCGTGGCGATGTTTCGAAATAGGATGGGGATTTGTTTTATCAAAGGAGTAGCTTAGAAAATCCTTAGAAGCAGATTTTTTCTTTGAAATGAAAATCTTTGGCGTAGTTTTGGGACAAAATTGTCTTAAATATAAAATCGAACCTTGAGAGTACTTTCAAAAGCCACTGTTTATGGATTGCGGGCGCTGGTTTACATGGCATCTGAAAGGGAACGGACGGGCTACGTGAGCATCGGCGAGATTTCCGAAAGACTGAACATCTCTTTCCATTTCCTTACAAAAACCTTTCAAACACTGACCCAGCACGGCATCCTCGAATCGTACCGGGGGCCGAACGGCGGCGTGGCGCTGACGAAGCCTGCCGACCAGCTATTTTTGACAGACATTGTTCACGTCCTCGAAGGAGTGGACTTTTTTGACAAATGCCTCTTGGGCTTGCCCGGCTGCGGTACATTTGCGCCCTGCCCCGTCCACGACTTCTGGAAGGCGGCTAAGGAGGCCATGAAAAACGAGTTTGACAACACCTCCCTCGCCGAACTGGGCGAGAAGGTGACCGATGAAAGGTTCCGCCTCGTGGCGTGACTTTTTTTTGGAATAATTTTAGGATAAAAGACTCTTTATTTCTTTTTTAATCACCTAATATCAGTCCACATGACGGCCAAGTTCATCTTCCAAGCGCTGCCCGACAACTTGCCAATCGGTTTCCTGATGGCCTCCAATTTCATCCAAGCATGGTGAAGTAGCAGCTAAGGGTTTGCGCAAGAATAAATTTCCAGTAGTGGGAAGTTATCCTTGCGCAAACCCTAAAACTCACCTCTATCACATCCGGCACCATCCCTTCAAATTTTGCCAACCACGGTAGGCCCTGCCGCCTGGGGTTGGCCTGAAATCCCTTTGCACATGAAAGCGGAAAACAACGAAAGCGCCAACGGAACGAAGAGCATCAGCTATTTCATGAACACTAAAAACTGGTGGCAGCCGCTCATCTTCATCCTCATCATCAGCGTGGCGGGAGTGGGCATGATCGGCTACCAGACCTACAATGACGCCCCACCCATGACCGGCTTCAAGTCGCCTACGGGCGAGGTGATGATGGACAAAACGACCATCGAGGAAGGGCAAAAGGTCTTCCACAAATATGCCTTGATGGAGTACGGCTCTTTCATGGGTGACGGGGCGCAGCGTGGGCCCGACTACACCGCCGAGGCCCTGCACTACATCACCGTTTACATGAACGAGTACCAAGTCGAGGCTTTCAAGCGGGAAAACAGCCGTGAACCCAACGACATGGAACTGAAAATCATCGGGGAAAACATCAAGTCGGAACTGAAGGAAAACCGCTACGACGAAGCCGGGAACATCGTGGCCCTGACCGAAGCCCAAGCATATTCGCTGGGAAAGCTGCGGACGTACTACACCGATATTTTCATTGACAAAAACGCCGAGGGCTCGTTCCCGCCCAAGGACTACATCACCGACCGAAAAGAGGTGGAAAATCTGGCTTCCTTCTTCTTCTGGGGAGCTTGGGTCTGCGCCGTGGAGCGGCCGGGCAGCAATTTCAGCTACACCCACAACTGGCCGTTCGACCCCGCCGCAGGCAACACGCCCACCTCTCCTGTCATACTATGGAGCGTACTGGGGATGCTGGCTTTTGTACTGATGTGCGGCATCGTGCTGTACTACATCGGGCAGTACAACCAGCTCCCCAACAAGTTTTTCAAGCCAGCGGGCAAGGACCTGCTGACTGCCGAAAAGGTCGCCAATTTCAAGCCGACCCCGACGCAGCGAGCTACTTACAAGTTTTTCGCCGTAGCAGCCTTGCTGTTTTTCCTGCAAGTGGCCAGCGGCATTATCACCATCAACGATTTTGTCAACTTCTTGGGCTGGTTCGGCATCCACCCATCGGAGGTATTCCCGGTGACCATGTCACGCAGTTGGCACTTGATGCTAGCGCTCTACTGGATTTCAATTTGCTGGATTGCCTCTTCCATTTTCATTTGCCCAATCCTATCCAAAAAGGAAATACCGGGTCAACTTCCGCTCATCAACACGTTGTTCTGGATGCTGATTGTGTTGGCGGGCGGCTCGCTGCTGGGCATGGTACTTGGGCCAAAAGGCGTCTTCGGCGAGTGGTGGCACCTGCTGGGGCACCAGGGCTGGGAGTATGTTGACTTCGGAAAAATTTACCAAGCCCTGCTCATGCTCATCTTCGTGATGTGGGGGATAATCGTTTACCGGGGCGTAAAACCCGCCTTCGTGAAGGGCGAGCCTTGGAACCTGCCCAACTGGATTATCTACTCCGTCATCGGCATCCCGCTGCTGTTCCTGTCGGGCTTCGTGGCCACGCCAGAGACCAATTTCGTCATCGCCGACTTCTGGCGATGGATGGTCATCCACATGTGGGTCGAGGCGTTCTTCGAGGTGTTCATCACGGTCATCGTCAGCTACCTGATGGTGCTGATGGGCCTCGTGAGCCGACAGGCCGCCATCCGGGTGGTGTATTTCGCCACCATCCTTTTCCTCGGAACGGGGCTGCTGGGCATCTCCCACAATTTTTACTGGAACGCCAAGCCCGTGGCCACGATGGCGCTCGGCTCGGTGTTTTCCACCCTGCAATTTGTCCCCCTCATCCTACTGACGGTGGAGGCATGGCGCTTCAAGAACATGCCCCGCATGGCTGTCAACGGCATTGGCCAAAACCAATTGGGCAACTTTGGTTTCCCAGAGGTTTTCCTGTTCCTCGTCGCCACCAATTTCTGGAACTTCTTCGGGGCAGGCGTCATGGGCATCATTGTCAACCTGCCCATCATGAACTACTTCGAGCACGGCTCCTACCTTACCATCAACCATGCCCACGCTGCGCTGATGGGGGTTTACGGAAATATTTCATTAGCTGCCATGCTGTTCGCTTCCCGCCTATTGCTCAAGGGAAACCGCTGGAGCGAGAAGCTGGTCAAGTTCGCCTTCTGGTCCATCAATGCTGGCCTGATGCTGATGGTCATGCTGGACCTTTTCCCGGCAGGAGCTATCCAGTTCAAGGCCATCGTGGACAATGGGCTGTGGTTCGCCCGCTCTCATGCTTTCACTGGCGGCGGCATCTTCGAGCAGTTGACGTGGCTGCGGGGCATAGGGGCGTCGGTGTTCTTCTTTGGCGGCGTGATACCATTGACTTGGTTCATCGTGTCGAGGTGGGGCTCGCTGAAAAAGCCTTCTGACCAGGTTGAAGAACTGGTAAAATACACGGGGCAAACAAACCCGCCTCAACCCGAAACCGAACCGGAAGAAGCCTTGTACGCATGACCCAAGGCGTTGTCAAAATTGATTGGCAGGCGGCATGGTTCGCCGCCTGTTCTTTGCCTAAGCTACCCTCAGAATTCAAAAAAATTGATTTTATGAAAGCTTTAATCATGGCCTTCTCGTGCTTCATCCTCCTACTGGCTTGCGGAGCGGGGGAACGTGAAAATGCCCTAAAACTTGCCACCGAAAAGCAATCATTGAATTGCGAGATGGAACGCCTCCGGGGTCAAACTGCCACCCTTTGGGATGAAATGGAAGCCTATTTGGACAAGAACCTCCCCGCCGATATGCCTCCGGCAGAGCGCGCGAACATGGTGACCATCAGGAATGCCAACTTGATAACGATGTTCAAGGCTTTCACAAAATTGGACACTGCCATCCAGCAAAAAGTGAACGAAGCAGGTGCCACAGACCGCAGCATTGCCGAAGGCATGAAATCCGTGAAGGAAAAGCAGGACAAGGTGGAGCAGGCCATGAACGAGGCATTGCTTAAAGTCCAAGCACACAGCGACCGCCAATACCAACAACTAAAAGAAGAATTGCATGGGCTTGAAAACAAGCCGTGCCGTTTATAATCCACTTCATCATTAACTAAATCATTTTTCTGCCATGAACAGGAGACTTATTCAATTTTTCACCATTGCCTTGATGCTTGCCGTTGGGCTCATGTCCTGCCAAAAGGACGAAGACCCCATTGAGCAAAAATTGACCAAAGACTATTCAAATGAGGTTGCGCACGAATGGATGGATTTCTATACCGACATCGAGCGCTACACGCCGGGCTACCGCCCGCCCGTTTCCGCAAGGGCGGCGGCCTACATCAGTTTGGCAGCTTACGAGGCTGCCGTGCAGGGCATGCCGGAGTACAATTCGCTGGTGAGCCACTACAATGGGCTGTCGCTCCCCGTGGCCGAAAAGGGCCTGGAATACCACTGGCCCACTTGCGTGCATGCAGCCTACGCCAAGTCGTTCGAAGCGTTTTTCCCCACCGCACCTGCCGACAAGCTCGACCGGTTGTACATTTTGGAGAAAAAGTACAACGACAAGTTCTCGGCTGAGGTGCCACAGGATGTTTACAACCGCTCGAAAAATTTTGGGGAAGTCATTGCCGAAACAATTTATGTGTGGTCAAAAACCGATGCCGCTGGCCACGAGGCTTACCTCCACAACAACGACCCCAGCTACATCCCACCCGCTGGAATTGGGCGTTGGCAGCCTACTTATCCTGACTATTCAGCAGCCTTGTTGCCGAATTGGGGGCAGGTAAGGACCTTTGCGGCCAGCCAAGACGACAAAGTGGTTGCCCCGCTTGCCTATAGCGAAGACCCCAATTCCGAACTGTACAACCAGGCACGGGAAACGATGCTAAAGGTCAGCAAAATCAAGGCGGGCAACCCCGACTACCCAGAGGACGAATGGATTGCCGACTTCTGGAGCGACGACTGCCCAACCAAGACCCTGACGCCCGCCGCCCGTTGGGTAGCCATTACCAACCAACTCGTCGAGGCGGAAAACGTCAGCCTCGACTTTGCTGTGTATGCCTACGCAAAGGTCAGCTTTGCGCTCTGCGACGCTGGCATCCGATGCTGGGGCGAAAAATACGTGTACAACTACATCCGCCCGATAGACTATATCCGACAGGTGATGGGGCAGCCCGACTGGAACACCATCATGTGCCCAGCCGACGGCAATTTCTACACCCCCAATTTCCCGACCTACCCATCTGGGCACGCCACGTTTGGCGCAGCATCGGCAGAGGTATTGTCTGACCTTTTTGGCTATAGCTACTCCATGACCGACCGCTGCCACGAGGGTAGGGTAGAGTTCCTGAGCACTCCCCGCAGCTTCGGCAGTTTTGACGAAATGGCGGACGAGAATGCCTATTCCCGCATCCCGTTGGGCGTGCATTTTCGCATGGATGCCGAGGCTGGTGTTGACTTGGGTCACAAGGTTGGGAAGAAGGTGAACAGCCTGCCTTGGAAGAAATAGCCACATAGGATTCAGACAGATTTTGATACCAAGCTGGGCGAGTTCTTGTGGCTTGCCCAGCCTTTGTTTCAAAATCCAAAAAATGTAGTCTTTAAAACCTGAGTTCTAATAATCGAAGGGGCGGCAAGCTGTCGCCTCTTTTCTTCTTTCATCAAAAACAAACGCATGTTCAAACCACTGTTGCACAAATTCCATATCCCAGTCATGGGTATTGGCTTCACCATTGACACACCGATTAAGGTTGCCCGCTTCGGCATCTCCTCCGTCATTTCCATTGTGGAAGATGAATTGATTGAGCAAATGCGAGAATTCCATTGCCGACAAGCAGGTGAGGAATATGTCCCCATAAAAACAGGCGATAAAGATTTTCGGGCGAGGCGCATTACTGCTTACCTAAATCTGCTCCACCGCATCGTGCTGCGGCAGACCGAGCAATTGCGACAACTTCCCTTCGAGCCAGGTTCGGAAATCTTGAAGTATTTCGAGCTGTTGCCCGATGGTTCTCCCGCAAAAAGGATATTCACGGCGATGATGGAAATGGAGGAAGGAAACGCCAAGAAATTGCTGCAAAAACAGCTCCGCAGCTTTATCTCCGCAGGCTCCATTGATGTCAATATCATGTCGAAATTGGACAAGGTAAATTATGCAAAAAACAGCGAACCGCTGCCGACCGAATATTCTGATGGACATGCGGCGCTGCGGGGTTTTGCCAATAGTGAATTAAATGGTTCGGTCATATTTTCCGCAGGGTTCAATCCCCGTTTGTATGCTTATTTGGAATCCTTCCCCGATTTTTTGCCAGATAATGATGGGGCGTTTAAAAAAAAGATAATCCTCAAGGTCAGCGACTACCGCTCTGCCCTCACGCAAGGAAAACTCTTGGCCAAGAAGGGGCTTTGGGTGTCGGAATTCAGGATTGAATCGGGGCTGAACTGCGGTGGCCATGCCTTTGCCACCGATGGCCTATTGCTCGGCCCCATCCTCGAAGAATTTAAAAACAACCGCTCGGCTCTTGGCTTGGAATTGATGGAGCTATGCAACCATGCACTGGTGGCGAAGGGATTTAAACCCTTCGTTGCACCGCCTGAAATCCGGCTCACCGTACAGGGCGGAATCGGCACGGCGAATGAAAATGATTTCCTGCTGGACTATTATGAGGCTGACAGCACCGGCTGGGGAAGCCCGTTTTTATTGGTTCCCGAAGCCACTGAGGTGGACGAAGGCACTTTGCAGCAATTGGCCACTGCCAAAAAGGAGGATTATTATTTGAGCAATGTTTCCCCGCTCGGCATCCCGTTCAACAATTTCAGGAAAAGCACTTCAGAAGCGCAGCGCAAGGCCCGCATCGCAAAGGGAAGGCCCGGCAGCCCGTGCTACAAAAAATTCCTTTCGTCCAATACCGAGTTCTCGGAAGTACCCATTTGCACGGCCTCCCGCCAATACCAGGAATTGAAAATCAAGGAACTAAAAGAAAAGAACCTGCCCGCCGATTTATATGAAAAGGAGTACGACAACATCGTGGCAAAAGACTGCCTCTGCGAAGGGCTTGGCACGGCTGCGCTGCTCAAGGAAGGGCTGCCGCTTTCGCACAAACTCACTGCCGTGGCCATCTGCCCCGGCCCGAACCTCGCATATTTTTCGGGCATATTTTCCCTAAAGCAAATGGTTGACCATATCTACGGGCGGATTAATGTCCTCAATACCGTCCACCGACCGAATATGTTCGTGAATGAACTGGGGCTTTACCTGGATTATTTTAAAAACGAATCCAATAAATACCTTGAAACAGCCACCTTGCAGCAAACCCGTTACCTGCAAAAATTCCAAACCAACCTGTTGTCGGGCATCGAGTATTACAGGAGTTTGGCCGCTGGGCTGAAACAGGGAGCTTGGTCTTTTTTGAGGGAAATGAAGGAAGATTTGAAGGTGATGGAAGGGCTGCTTTTGAGTATTCCCATGCCAGCGATGGAGGGCGCTGGCAACCAATGAATTTGCTCAACCGCACAGCACCCCATCCAATCTGACATCGTGCGGCTCGCACGGCAATGCCTCCAAAAGCTGGAACGGATAGCCAATGCCCAATCTATACCCCGTCGCTTGGCTGCCGAGGAAGGCATCGTAATACCCAGCCCCGTAGCCGATGCGGTTGCCCTGGTGGTCGAAGGCGAGGCCGGGCACGATGAAGAGGTCGTAGCTGCCCGTATAAACCTCCCCGCTGGCCGGGTAGCTGGTTCCGTAGATGCCAGCTTCCAACTCCGAAAGGGAATGCAGCACGAGGTGCTCCAACTTTCGGCCCTTTAGCGACTTCGGGGCTACCACCGTCAGCCCACTTTTCAAAAGCGAATCAATGAAGGGAGAAAGGTCCACTTCGCTCCCCATCGGCAGGAAGGTATGGATGACTTTTGCATCCAATTCCTGAACCATTTCCCAGAGTTTTTCGGCGATAAAATGTTCGTGGCGCAGCTTCTCCGCCGGGGGTAAGGCAGCCCGCAGGGCGAGCATCTGCTCCCGTATCCGCTTCTTTTCTTCCATTCAAAAAGGCATTTTGGCTTTTTATTGTAAAAATAAGGCGCAAATCTATTTTAAACAGGATAAATTTATCCTATTTAAAATATACAACCTACTTTTGTACCTCAAAGCGGAGCCGCATGCCTTCTGCCTGCGCTCATTTTTCACAAAAAAAACTTCTCACAATGGAAATGACATCAAACAAAGACCGCCCCAAAAGCCTGCCCGGCCGGTACCGGGCCTTCCTGGGGCGGGAAGAAAAAAACCGGACATTGTGGTTCATCGTGCCGCTCATGGTGCTGTCGGCAGTGGTCATGCCGACGACCATTTTCCTGATGTCCTATTTCGGGGGGCTGTTCCTCGCCTTTATAGGCATCAGCATCTTGTTGTTTTTTACCAATATAACCCTGAGCGTAGCCGGGCAGCCCGTGAGGGTGACGATTGGCTTCTTCCTGTTCACGGTGGCTTTTCATTTTGTAGTACCTTTGCTGTGCTTCATCGCCACCCAGTTCATGGGCGGCTAAAAACGCAATATCATGTTTTCAAAAGCCTGTGAATACGCCATCCGTGCCACCCTGCTCGTCGCTTCCCACTCCTTGATGGACGAACGGGTGAGCGTCAAGGACATTGCCGAGGCAACGGCATCGCCTGTGGCGTTCACGGCCAAAATCATGCAGCAGCTCAACCGGTGTGGCATCCTGTACTCGGTGCAGGGCAAACAGGGCGGTTTCGAGATGACCAAGGAGCAAATGCAGGCCACCACGCTCAGCCAAATCGTGACGCTGATTGACGGCGACCGGGTCTTCACCGGCTGCGGGCTGGGGCTGCGGGAGTGCAACGCCTTAAAGCCATGCCCCCTCCATGAGCGATTCTCCTCGGTGCGGGGCGAACTGAAGGCCATGCTCGACGAAACCACCGTGCTCGACCTGGCCCTCGGACTGAAAGACGGCTTGACCTTTCTGCGGACTTGAGCCTATTTTTTTGACCAGAAAAAGGATAATTTTGTCCTATTTAAAAAAATGAAAGAGAAAAAAGAGATACAATCAGTTGAGGACATCCGCCAAATGGTGGACAGTTTTTATGGCCGTGTACGGGCCGATGGCTTGCTCGGCCCCATTTTCGACGGCATCATACAAGACCGCTGGCCCGACCACCTCGAAAAGATGTACCGCTTCTGGCAAACGGTACTGCTCGCCGAGCACACCTACACGGGCAACCCCTTTGCGCCCCATGCCTTCATGCCCATCGGCAGGGAGCATTTCGAGCGGTGGGTGGGCATTTTCAAGCAGAACATAGATGCGCAGTTCGCCGGGGAAAGAGCCGTGGAGGCCAAATGGCGGGCCGACAAAATGGCGGAAATGTTCCAGATGAAAATCGCCTATTACCAAACTGGCAACGCCCACCCGATTGTATGATTTTCCAGGTAAAACACCCCGTTGCATTGGCAGCCGTCTTCTTGTGGCTCGGCTTTGTGTGCGCCATCAGTTTCATGGAGGCATGGCTGAAATTCCGTGCGCCCGGCATCACCATGCCGCTTGGACTGGGCATTGGGCGCATCGTTTTTGCTGCGCTCAACAAGGTGGAATGGGTGCTTGCCCTCGCCACCGCAGCCAACCTCCTTTTGGCCAAGCCCCTCGTTTTCGGGCGAGCCTCGTGGCTGTTCCTGTTGCCAATTGCCATTTTGTTTGCACAAACAGTCTGGCTCTTGCCCGTCCTCGACGCAAGGGCCGAACTCCATATCACGGGGCAGCCCGTTCCGCCGTCCACCCTCCACTTCCTCTTCGTGGGTTTTGAATTGGTGAAGGTGATTGCCCTCGCCGCTTTTGGCATTTCATTTTTCAAAAAAACAGGACG
>WBZL01001330.1_pt1 | contig 26248 bp, 21 predicted proteins | sample 5204291 | NCBI WGS metagenome assembly WBZL01 (sample SAMN12344345, study PRJNA552823) | activated sludge metagenome | biome: Activated sludge suspended growth; feature: Nitrification reactor; material: Wastewater; isolation source: activated sludge from nitrification reactor of wastewater...
TGGTCCTGGCAGGCGAGCAGCAGACTGATCAGATCGCTGTCGAATTGCAGTTTGCCGTTGCGCAGGCGATCGAGGACATTCTCGACGACGTGTGCGAAACGCACCACCTCGTCAAGACCGAACAGGCCGCCAGAGCCCTTGATGGTATGCGCGCAGCGAAAAAGGGCGTTCAGGTCGTCTTCCAGGCTGCTGCCGTCCTCTGCACGCAGCAGGATTGCCTCCATCTCGGCGAGGAGTTCCCTGGCCTCTTCCATGAAGGTTCCGAGTGCCTGCGCGAGGTCTTTGGCGGCGTCGTTCATGGCATGTTCCTCGCCGATTCCGTCGCCGAAATGAACAGGGGATCACCCAGCATGCCGCCGAGATTGGCCAGATCGATCAGGCGCAGAACGCACGGCGGATGATTGACGAAGCGCACGTGCTTGCCCGGATTGCGTTTGGCGATCAGCATCAGTTGCAGACCGGCCGTATCGATCTCGGCAATGCCGCCCAGATCGATCTCGATTTCGTCGATACCGTGCATGACCTCCGCCAGTTCGGCCTTGATTCCGGCGACTTCATAGATGGTCAGTTCTCCGTCCAGAGTCAGCCGTGCCGTTTTCCCGCTGCGCTCGATAACCAGGCTCATCGCCACTTCACATCATCAACAGTCTGGAAACCGCCGCCAGCATCTGCTGAGGCTGGAAAGGCTTGACCACCCAGGCCTTGGCACCGGCCTCCTGGCCGGCCTTCTTCTTCTCCTCATTGCCTTCAGTGGTCAACATGATCACCGGAACGAAGCGATAGGCGGCGTTCTTTTTCATTTCCCGGACAAAGGTGATGCCATCCATGTTGGGCATATTGACATCGCTGATCACCAGATGCACCTTCTGCCCCATCAGTTTGGCCAGCGCGTCCTTGCCATCGCAGGCCTCGATCACCTCAAAACCGCCGCCCTTGAGCGCCATGCTGACGACCTGCCGCATCGAAGCGGAATCGTCGACGACCAGGATGGTCTTGCCCATGTCGATCTCCCATTGTCCAGGTTAGAAAAAGGTGATTTCACTCGCCGCCACCTGTCCCTGTGCAGCCGGGTGTCGCGTGTCGTGCTGTTCGAGCGTGGTATAGGTTTGTTCGAGTTCAGCAACCCATTTCTGCACGTCGAAAGGTTCCGGTGTCTGGCCGCATGCGATGCGTGCCTCTTCCGCACGTGTGCGCGCCAGAAGACGCTCGATATCCTGGCAAACCGCGCTCAGAATCTGGCTCATACGATCCTGGAATTGCAGATGCACGAGTACCGCTTCGACCTTTTCGCGGACGCTCTGACTGCCTTCTGCCATGTGCTGCGACGAATCGCTGAGTCCTTGCACGACGCTGCGGAATCGTTCCAGTACGGCGACCATGGTCGCGTCCGAACTGGCCATCAGTGACTCGTTCTGGCGTGACATTTGGCCGGCGGAAAGCAGCGCTGACCCGGTCGCCGCGTTGACCGTCTCGACCTTATCCCCGATCTGCTTGGCAAGCGATCCCGACTGGTCCGAGAGCTTGCGCACCTCATCGGCAACGACGGCAAAACCACGCCCGGTCTCACCGGCCCGCGCTGCTTCGATCGCCGCGTTGAGCGCCAGCAGATTGGTCTGTTTGGCGATCTCGGCAACTCCGCTGGCCATGCGCTTGAGATCGGCGCTCACTTCCGCCAGGTTCTCGAATTCACGGAGCATCGGCTTCTGGGCGTCGAAAGCGTCCTTGAGACGGTCAAGCATCGAAGCCAATTCGCTACGTGCCCGTTCGATCACCGCGACCACGCCAGCCGCTGCTTCACGGTCGCGGGTATCGAGCATGACGCCCAACTGGTTCAGAATGGCCGCGAAGTCACTGGTCAATGCGTTGCCCGCGTTCTCGGTTTGTCGGCGTGCGATCGCGATATGCTCGGCCCAGCGTACCAGTGAAGCGGCAGCCACCTGATGCAGGCTCTTCGTATAGGGGGTGATGGCCGGCTGCGCCGCCTCGGTCCGGACGTGTTTGGCGGCAGACTGGTCGACAGCGATCCGGATCGCACGACGCTCCCAATAAGAGGCGCCCGCGGCAAGCACCAGCAGAGCCAGTGTCCACACAAGAGCGACGGCCAGCGGCATCTCACTCTTCCAGACCAGCAGACCGCCGGCAACGGCGGCAATAAACAGCGGGGCAGGGCCGACAGGAAGCATCTTTGATGATCGGTCTTGCATGAGATCCTCCCGTTCTTGCATGAGATCCTCCCGTGAGTGATTTAAGCACTAGGCAACGGCGGATCGGAGCAGATGCCGGAACAGGCGTTCCGGCATAGGGCAACCCAGCCACCCTCCCGGACTTCAGGTTAGGGCCTGCAGCTTTGCGTCCGGGACTTTCGTCCCGTTTGCCATTCAACTCATGTGAACATACATGAACCAACAAGCAAACTATATGTATTTTGGCACACTTCCCTGGTACTCATCAGTCATTATATATCGATAGACCAAAACGCAGCGCAGACCAACGCATCGGCCGTCCAAAGGCTGACGGGCAACGAATGCCAGGGAACTGTCAGGCAACAAACTCATCAGACAAGGTGCCGCAGCCAACAGTTTCTGTTACGCTTCTGGCGCAAGAACTGGGGGTCTCAATCACCAACCTGGATGCGAGTGCCGTCATGCCACCATTACCGCAAAGTGCCATCGGCAACCTGGCCGACCTTGAGGAAGGACAGATCGCACTCTCGGGATTTGTCGTTCAGCATGATAACGGCTTGTACGTCCGGCGCGCGCGACTCGAATCGGCGACGGCTTTTGCTGATTTCGTTAACCGCGTGGTCGCCTCAGGCCTGTACTTTCGGGGACTGGATTACCCACAGTTCCTGGCCCTGCTTTATGACGATCTTATCGGTCGTCACGACGATGCCGACGAGGAAATTTTCCTGGCTGCCGACATCACAGCTTTCCGGGCAGAGCGCCAGGCGCTCTACAAGCCCTGCAAGATAACCCCTGGCGAAGCGTCCTATCTGTTCGAACCGCTGTATTGCGACGCGGAGGGTGATCTGGCCCTGATCGATCAGGGCAATCACCCTGCGCATTCTGCCAAGGGGCAGCAGTCGTCCGAGACACGCATCTACCTCGACATCGATGAATTCATCGCCGCGGCGTGGGCCAAGGGAGTGCGTTTCGGCATCGACGTCGCAGCCGTGTGTGAAGGCATCGAACTCGACAAACCGGAACAGCGGGTGGTCGCTCTCAACCGGCCATACGTCCCCGGCAAGGATGCCGAAATCGTCGAGTTGGCCCCTGGGCTGCACCGCAATAACGCACCGCGGCGGCTGTTTGGTGATCGGGTCGATCTGCGACAGTTCGAAACGCGTTACCCACAGGTCGCTGCCGGCCTGCGTCTGGTGAAAAAAATCCCGCGCCAGGCTGGGATGGATGGGCGCGACATTACTGGCATTGCGCTGCCGGCATCACTGCCCAAGGATTTCGATCTGCAGACGCTGGCCGGTCCCGGCACCCATGTCATCCGGGAAAAGGACGGCGAATACCTGCTGGCGTCGGTCTGCGGCTTTCTCAATATCGATCTGCGCAGCAATCAGTTCTCTGTGACCGACAAGATCATCAGCCATGAAGGCGTGAGTTTACGCACGACCGGCGACCTCTTGCTGACCGGCGAGGAGTATGAACAACATGGCGAGATTCAGGAGAAACGCATCGTCCGGTGCCGCAGCATCACCGCTTACGCCGATGTCTTCGGGAACATCATTTCCAGCGGCGGTCGCGTCTGTCTGAAACGGAATCTGATCGGTGGGAGCGCCAGCAATGATCATGGGGACATCATCGTCGAAGGACGCGCCTCCGGATCGACACTGATTGCGCAGAATGGCTGCATCAGGGTGCAGCACGTGGACAACTGTGTGATCCTGGGTCATCAGGTGGTCGTCGGGCAGGCGAGAAACTGCGATATTGTTGCCGACGAATTGACTGTCGAGGTCTCGGAAGCCTGTGCTCTGGCTGGCAGGAACCTCCACCTCGGTCTTGCCCGTTCCTACCGGGAACTCGAAAACGTATTGTTGGTGCTGTTGCCCGATCTGTCGTCTTATGAGGCACGGATCGCCACCCTGCAGCAGAAGCGTGCCCTGCTGGAGAAAGCGATGGCTGATTCCCGCGCCAAAATCGATGCCTTGCGTGGCGAGAAGGATGTGACCCGCTACCTGTTGGTCGGCGGCAAACTGCGCCGCCATGAACTGACACTGAACGCGGAACAGCAACTGAGTTGGCGCCGACTCTCGGAACGGGTCGCACCGGCCCTGCGGGCGCTCTCGCAACTGTCCGACCTGATCAAGGAACAGGACGCGGAGTGGCATGCACTGGAGACACAAATCAACGAGGTCGTCGCTGCCCGGGAGCAGTCCTGTAACGGTTTGGCATGCACCGTCGATCGTATTGAGGGGGAGACGAGAATCAATGCCATGTTGGTTCGATTGGCCGATCCACCGCTCAGCGATCTGCCACACAAGGACTTGAAAGCGCGCCTACGGAGAACCGATGCGGCCACCAAACGGCTTTTCGGCGGCTCGACCGGAAGTTTTTCCTGGGTCTACAGTTGATCACCGACTAATGATGAGGCGACCTGCCTGCCGCATCGGAAAGCCTAGCCCTCGGCGATTCGCCTGCTGATGTGTTCAAGGGCCTCCTCGATCTGATCGATCAGGATCAGGCAAAGATCGCCTGCCCGCACTTCGGCCAGCGCACTGTCGATGGCCAGGAACTCGCCGCGAATTTCCCTGACCTCGGAAGTTCGCCGGGCATTTTTCAGACCTTCCCGCAGGAGCGCCAGCACTTCTCCGTCCGCCCGACCACGTTGACACTGATCCTGATAAAGCAGGACCTGATCGAAAGCATCCCCAAGGATCTCGGTCTGCTGGCGAATGTCTTCGTCACGCCGGTCGCCAGCGCCGCTGATGACGACCGAACGCTGGCTGCCCGGCTGTGATGGCAGGTTGTCGATGGCCTTGACCAGCGCCTGAATGGCGTCCGGATTGTGGCCATAGTCGGCAATCAGCGTTGCCCCGCGATAGCTGAAGAGATTGAAGCGCCCGGGTACGGTTGTTGCGTCGTTGATGAAGCTGCCAAGGCCGCGCTGAATCGTTGGCCAATCGATCCCCAGAGCCCAGGCGGCGGCAGTCGCTGCCATGGCGTTCTCGACCTGGAAGCCGATGGCGCCGTTTTGCGTGAGCGGGATCTCGGCCAGTGCGATGCGGTGTTCGTTACCGCCGCAGGAAGCGACAATCGCATTGCCGTCGCGATAGACGACGCGCTTGCGTTGCGCACGGTGCATGGCCATCAGCGGATGATTTCGGTCACAGGCAAAAAAGGTGACGCTGCCCGGGCACGCATCGGCCATCCGGGCGACCATGGGATCGGCGGCATTGAGCACCGCGACGCCGGTCCCCGGTCTGACATTCTGGACGATCACCCGCTTGACGACCGACAGGTCCTCGACAGTACTGATATACGACAGCCCAAGGTGATCGCCGAGACCAATGTTGGTGACCACGGCGACATCGCAACGGTCGAAACCGAGTCCCTCCCGCAGCACCCCACCGCGTGCCGTTTCGAGGACGGCCGCGTCGACGTCGGGGTGGAGCAGGACATTCCTGGCGCTCTTGGGGCCGCTGCAGTCGCCGGTATCGATACGCCGGCCCTGAACATAGACGCCGTCGGTGGTGGTCATGCCGACGCGCAGACCTTGCTGGCCCAGAATGTGGGCGATCAAACGGACGGTGGTGGTCTTGCCGTTTGTTCCCGCGACGGCAACCAGAGGAATGCGCGCATCGTCGCCGGCGGCAAACATGTTGGCGATGATCGCTTCGCCGACCGGCCGGCCCTTGCCGAACGAAGGCTGCAGATGCATGCGCAATCCCGGTGCGGCGTTGATTTCGACGATGCCGCCGCCCTGGGCTTCGAGTGGACGCAGGACGCTGTCACAGACGACGTCGACCCCGGCGATATCGAGGCCGATGGTCTGCGCGGCAGCAATCGCCTGCGCAGCAAACTCGGGATGAACATCGGCGGTGACGTCGGTTGCCGTACCACCGGTCGAGAGATTCGCGTTGTTGCGCAGGATGATGCGCTGGCCCCTGGCGGGGACCGATTCCGGAGTCAGTCGTGCATCGGCCAGGCGGGCCAGAGCCACCTCATCGAGGCGGATTTTGGTCAGTGAGGTGGCGTGCCCTTCGCCGCGGCGCGGGTCACTGTTCACCCGTTCGACCAACTGGCGAATGTTGTGTAGCCCGTCACCGATGACCAGCGGGGGGTCGCGTCGGGCGGCGGCGATCAACTTGTCTCCAATCACCAGCAGGCGGTAATCGTGGCCTGGAAGGTAACGCTCGACGAGGACTTCGTCGCTGACTTCGAAAGCGATCGCGTAGGCGGCTTCAATCTGTTCGCGGGTGTTGAGATTGACCGCGACGCCCTTGCCCTGGTTGCCGTCCTGCGGCTTGACGACGACCGGGGCGCCAATCTCGCAAGCGGCCGCCCAGGCGTCCTCGGCGCTCAGCACCGGCCGGCCGACGGGAACCGGGACACCAGCCGCGTGCAGCAGTTCCTTGCTGAGTTCCTTGTCCTGGGCAATCGATTCGGCAACGGCGCTGGTGCGGTCGGTTTCTGCCGCCTGAATGCGTCGCTGCCGGCTACCCCAGCCAAATTGCACCATGCTGCCTTCGGTCAGGCGACGGTAGGGGATGTTGCGTGCCATGGCGGCATAAACGATCGCTCCGGTGCTGGGACCCAGGCGGACGTCCTCGTCGAGTTCGCGCAAGCGATCGAGCGCTTCGGTGAGTTCGAAAGGGGTGGCCGTGACCGCCGCCTTGCAGAGATCCTGCGCGAGTTCGAACGCCAGTCGGCCAACGGCTTCCTCGCTGTATTCGACGACGACCTGATAGATGCCCGTTTCCAGGGTCTGCGTGCTGCGGCTGAAGGTCACCGGACAACCGGCCTGTGCCTGCAGGCCAAGTGCAGCGAACTCCAGGGCCTGCGCCATCGATATCGCCTCATCATGGCCGGCCGGCCGGAGCATCGCCAGCTCGGGGAAACGTTCGCGCAGACGGGTCTCGAAACCCGGCATCTGGTCGATGCTGCGCTCCTCTTCGTCGCAGTAGACAATTGCTTCAATCGCCGTGTGCCGGCTCCAGAGGTTCGGACCGCGCAGCGCGCGGATACGCGATACTTCCATGAACAGTGTCCTCTTTCTGGTTCAGTCCGCAGGCCGGTAGGCAATGCCCGGTCGGTTGCGGGTGGTTGCCGGCTCAGGCAAGGGTGAAGGTTTCCAGCCCGGTACGGATGATTTCCGATCCGATGCCGAGAGCCCAGGCGGCGCCGCTGGCGGCCAGGACGTTCTCGATCTGGAAGTCGACGCGCCCGCCGTCGGTCAGCGAAATGTTCTGCAGGCTGACGATTGCGGTTTCATCCTCACCATTGGCCAGAATGACCTGGCGGTTGCGAACGAACACCGCCCGCTTGCCTTGCGCCCGGTGTTCGACGAGGCTGGGCAGGTCGGGATCGATGGCGAAGAAGATCACGTCACCGTCGCAGAGCGGCGCCATGTCGACCAGCATCGGCTGCCTGGCGTTGAGGACCGCGGCGCCCGCCGGCAGTACCAGATCGACCTGCGTGCGCAGGACGGTGAATACCTGCTCGGGAGTCTCGATGTCGTAGCGGCCACAATGTTTGGCGACTTCGACATTGGTGATCACACCGACCTGGCAGCGGTCGTAGGCCAGCCCCTCGCCGAGAATGCTGTCGCTACCGTTCTCGAAGACGGCCGCTTCGACCGAGCGATTCATCAGGATGCGGTGCGCTGATCCCCAGGTTGCGCTATCGCCCTGGTCGATACAGCGCCGGTCGATGAACAGACCGTCACTGCAGGCCATACCAGTCTGTTTTCCGGACAGGCAGAGCAGGCGTGCAATCAGGCGGGCGACGGTCGTCTTGCCGAAGCTGCCGGTGATGCCAACCACCGGGATGCGACCGTCCTCGCCGTTGGGGAACAACTCATCGACGATGGCGCGACCGACCGGGCGCGGCTGACCAATGGCCGGTTTGAGATGCATCAGCAGGCCTGGGCCGGCGTTGACCTCGACAATCGCCCCCCGCTGTTCATCGAGCGGTCGCGCAATGTCTTCGCAGACCAGGTCCACGCCGGCGATGTCGAGTCCGACGATGCGAGCGGCGAGCGAGGCCGTGGCCGCGGTTTCCGGGTGGACGAGGTCGGTGACGTCGTCGGTATGGTTGCCGCTACGCACGATCAGAACCTCGCGACCCGCCGGCGGGATCGCGTTCGGGGTAAATCCCTGGCGCGACACTTCGAGCCGGGCCACCGGATTGTCCGCGAGGTCGATGATGTCGAGGACGAATTCCTCGGCGGCGCCGCGGCGCGGGTCGGAGTTGATCTGGCTGTCGATCAGTTCGTTGATCGTTGATCGGCCATCACCGATGACCTTGGCGGCCTCGCCGCGGGCGGCGGCGACGAGTTTGCCGCCGACGATCAGCAGGCGATGCTCCGAGCCACGCACGTAGCGTTCGACGATGACGCCGCTGCCTTCGACGACCGCGGCTGCATACGCAGCCTCGACTTCTTCCCGTGCCATCAGATTGGTGAACACGCCGCGCGCGTGGTTGCCGTCCGACGGCTTGACGACCACCGGAAAACCGATCTCTGCGGCGGCTTCGCAGGCATCCTCGGGACTATCGACCAGGCGTCCTTCAGGAACCGGCACGCCGCAGGATTTGATCAGAGTCTTGGTGAGATCCTTGTCGCGCGAGATGCCCTCGGCAATCGCGCTGGTGCGGTCGGTTTCGGCGGTCCAGATGCGTCGGCTGCGGGCGCCGTAACCGAGTTGCACGAGATTGCCAGTGGCCAGCAGGCGGATCGCCGGGATGCGGCGGTCCTTGGCGGTCGCCGCTTCGACGATGCAACCGGTGCTCGGCCCAAGCAACTTGCGCTCGGCCAGGTCGGCCAGGTGTGCGACCGTACCGGCAACATCGAAGGGGGTATCCTTGATCGCCGCCAGCAGCAGATCGCGTCCTGCATAGAGGCAGGAGCGGGTGACATCCTCGTGCCAGGCGCGCACCACCACCTTGTACACGCCACGTCTCGAGGTCTCGCGCGCCTTGCCGAAACCGCCGGGCATGCCGGCCAGGTTCTGCAGTTCGAGGGTGACGTGTTCGAGGATGTGCGCCGGCCAGGTACCTTCCTGAACGCGCCGCAGAAAGCCGCCGCGCTCGCCGTAGCTGCAGCGATGCTCGATCAATGAGGGCAGGAGGGCCGTCAGACGGTCGTAGAAGCCCGGGATGGTGTTCGACGGGAAGTCTTCGAGTTCGCCGATGTCAACGACCGCCTCGATGACCGGACGGTAGGTCCAGATGTTCGGGCCGCGCAGGTAGCGGATCTCGAGAAACTTGATGTCCTTCGTTTTCATGTCGTCAGTCCAGGCATGGGGAGGTTGGCGCGCGTCGGCGCGAGAAAGGCGCAGGGCAGGCGGACAGCCAAACCAGAATTATTGTCGAAATAACGTGGCTCGCGTCAATCGGCTGACGGCGCAGCAAAACGATTGCCGTGACCTGCCTCACAGGAAGCGGTCGAGAATGCGCCGGCTATGTTGATCGAGCGCAGAACGGTCAGGAATCAGGAAATGAATGCCATGGCTGTCGGCGATCAGCAACGCTGGCGGGGTGAGGCGACGAATGTCCTCCTCCCCCTTGAGGATCAGCGTCGCGGCGCCACGGTCGGTTTCGACCTGCCAGGTGCTCGGCGTCGCGAAACTCGCAACGCTGACGATGCGTGTGATCACGGGCATGAACTCGCGCTGGGCCAGCTCGGTCTCCACCAGCTTGCGCGGCTCTTCTCGCAGGTCGCCGAGTTCGTTGATCCAGGCCAGTTCATGCCCGTAAGGATCGACCAGGGCGATGCCGTCAGCGGGGGCGCTGATCGGAAAGGCGCGCACCGGCACGACCCCGGTATGGATTTCGCCATCCGGACCAATGAATTCGAGCTTGCCAAAGCAGTTACGGCGCAACTGATAGTCATGCGTTTCGGTCATTCGCGTTCATCCTCGTCCTTGGCGTTGATCTCCAGCCTGCGCAGTTCGTCTTCGGTGTCGACGTTGCGCGCCTGCGCCTGATAGAGGCGGTAGTAGTGGCCTTCGCAAGCCATCAGTTGGTCGTGGCTGCCGACCTCGACGACGCTGCCACGATCGAGAACGACCAGGCGATTGGCATCGCGCAGGGTGGACAGGCGGTGCGCGATGGCAATCGTCGTGCGTCCGCGCACGAGGTTGTCGAGCGCTTTCTGAATCTCCTTCTCGGTGGTGGTATCCACTGATGAAGTGGCTTCGTCGAGGATCAGGATGCGTGGGTCGATCAGCAGCGCGCGCGCGATCGAGATGCGTTGCCTTTCTCCACCGGAAAGCGCCTGCCCGCGTTCGCCGACGAGAGAGTCGTAACCGTGCGGCAGGCGGAGGATGAATTCATGCGCGTGTGCGGCGCGGGCGGCCGCGACGATCTCGGCGCGCGATGCCTCGGGCTTGCCATAGGCGATGTTTTCGGCAATCGTACCGAAGAACAGGAAGGGTTCCTGCAACACCAGGCCGATGTGTTTGCGGTACTCGGCAACCGGCAGCGAACGGATGTCGACCCCGTCGATCAGAATGGCGCCTTCGCTGACGTCGTAAAAACGGCAGATCAGGTTGACCAGCGTGCTCTTGCCGGAACCGCTGTGTCCGACCAGGCCAACCATCTCGCCGGGTTCGATGACGATGTTGATGTCGCGAGTCACGCTACGCGTCCCGTAGCGGAAGCCAACGCTGCGCAATTCGATGCATCCAGAGACTTGTGGCAGGTGCACCGGGTGCATCGGCTCGGGAACGCTGGAGACATGGTCAAGAATGTCGAAAATGCGCTTGGCACCGGCCGCGGCCTTCTGGGTCACCGAAACAATGCGGCTCATCGAATCGAGGCGCAGGTAGAAGCGGCTGATGTAGGCAAGGAAGGCGGTGAGCACACCGACCGTGATCTGATCCTTGGCGATCTGCCAGATGCCGAAAGCCCAGACGATCAGGAGGCCGATTTCAGTGAGCAGGGTGACCGTTGGTGAAAACAGCGACCACACCTTGTTGACCCGGTCATTGACTTCCAGGTTGTGCACATTGGCTGCCCGAAAACGCGCCGCTTCACGGCTTTCCTGTGCAAAGGCCTTGACTACCCGGATGCCGGGAATGGTGTCGGCAAGCACGTTGGTGACTTCCGCCCAGATACGGTCGACGCGCTCGAAGCCGGTGCGCAGTTTCTCGCGGACGACATGAATCAGCCAGCCGATGATCGGCAGCGGTAACAGCGTCACAGCCGCCAGCCAGGGATCGATCGATACCAGAATGACCGTGGTCATGGCGATCATCAGCACGTCGGTGGCGAAATCCAGAAGGTGCAGCGAAATGAAGATGTTGATCCGGTCGGTTTCCGAACCGATGCGCGCCATCAGGTCGCCGGTACGCTTGCCGCCGAAGTATTCCTGCGAGAGTTTCAGCAGATGCTCGTAGGTGGTGGTGCGCAGGTCGGCACCGATCCGTTCCGAAACCAGCGCCAGGATATAGGTGCGCCCCCAGCCGAGCACCCAGGCGAGCAGTGACGACCCGAGCAGACCCGAGAGATAGAATGCAACCAGCGCGGAGTCGATCGGCTGGCCGTTCTGGTAGGGGATCAGCACCTTGTCCATCAGGGGCATCGTCAGGTACGGTGCCACCAGCGTTGCCGCGGTAGTCAGCAGGGACAGCACGAAGGCGGTCAGCAGTTGTCCCCGGTAGGGCCTGGCGAAACGCGCCAAGCGCAACAGTGTCCAGGTCGAAGGCGGTTCATGGATTTCCTTGCTGCACGCCGGGCACTCTTCCTGTCCTTCAAGCAGCGGGGTTTCGCACTTCGGACAGAGCGCTACGGACGAGGGAGGCGGCATGATTCCGGTGACCCGGAAGCTGAGCTGACGCGTGAAGTGCTCGATCAGCCGACCGGCGGTGATGTCGGCGCCGAGCGTGTAGCGCCAGTGCGCCAACAGCGAATTTTCGTCGCAGAGTTCGAGGGTACCCACCCCGGAATGATCGCGCCGAGACAGCGACAGTCCCGCCCGGTAGGTCCAGCTTTGCCACCGGGAGTCTCCCGGCGGCATCACCAGCAGGCGCTCGCTGGTCACTACCACCAGCCCACGCGCGAAACGCAAGCGGGTGTCGAGGTCGATTTCAAGCCAGGTCAGGACGCGCTCACCGTCAGCAAGCTGTGTCTGGAGCGGCGTTGCCCAGGCAGCGGGCAACGCCGTTGGCGAGCCTGTGGCCAGAGCACGAGCCTCAAGGGGCGATGGCGAAACGACAGAACTCATGGGTTGGCTAGTATCCCAGGCTTGAAAGATGCCTGGCGTATCGGAGGATCGGACGAGCGGCGCACACTTCGTCCATGGTCGTCCTGTACATTGGCGATCATCAGGCAAACAACTCGGCCAGCGCTTCGCCAGGCTCGACAGCACGCATGCAGGCTTCGCCAACGAGAAAGGCGTTGACGCCATGGTCACGCATCCGCTGGACATCGCGAGGGGAGAGAATGCCGCTTTCGGTAACGACGAGGCGGTTGGCCGGGAGGTAGGGCAGGAGACCGAGGGTGGTTTGCAGGCTGACTTCGAAGCTGTGCAGGTTGCGGTTGTTAATGCCGATCAGCAAGGTGCGAAGCTGCAGGGCAAGATCCAGTTCCTGGCCATTGTGCACTTCAACGAGCACCGCCATACCGAGACTGTCGGCGATGGCTTCAAGTTCGCGCATCGCCGGCAGATCAAGCGCCGCGGCAATGAGCAGGATCGCATCGGCGCCCATTGTCCTTGCTTCGTAAACCTGATAGGCATCCACCAGAAAATCCTTGCGTAAAACCGGCAATCCACAGGCTGCGCGCGCCGCCTGCAAGTATGCGGGAGCCCCTTGGAAAAACTGACGATCAGTCAGTACCGACAGACATGCCGCACCATGCTGCTGATAACTGACGGCGATCCGGGCGGGATGAAAATCGGCACGCAGGACACCTCTGGATGGGCTGGCCTTCTTGATCTCGGCGATGACTGCCGGCTTGCCAGTGGCAATGCGGTCCCGGATGGCACCGAAGAAATCGCGCGTGGCGGGTTGCATTTCAGCCGTGGCACGCATGACCTCGAACGATGTGTCAGCCCTGGAGGCGGCCACTTCGTCCTGTTTAACGGCCAGAATCCGCTTGAGAATATCGCTCATGGCAAAATCGCCTTGTCGTCTTCGCAACCGACTTCGAACCGTTCCTCTATCTCGGGCAGTATCATGTTGTTCCTCGCCGACACGCAGGCGATCAGGTCGAAAAGCGTTGCGTGCAGGCCACGAAGTCGTCGAGCTTGGCGCGTGCAGCACCTGAAGCAATGGCTTCGAAGGCTTGGTCGACGCCATCGGCAAGCGTACCGGCGAGACCGCTGACGTAGATGCTGGCGCCGGCATTGAGGGCGACAATGTCACGCGCGGCGCCAGCGTTCCCCTCAAGCGCGGCCAGCAACATGCCCTTTGACTCCTCAACGTTGGCCACGCGCAGAACCCTCGGGTCGTGCACAGGCAGGTTGAACTGCTCGGGATGAAGCGTATATTCATCAACACGGCCGTTCTGCAGTTCGCCGACCAGGGTTTCACCGGAAATCGAGATTTCGTCGAGACCCTCGCGACCGAAAACGACAAGCGCGTGCGAACTGCCGAGGCGCTGCAGGACACGTGCCTGGATACCGACCAGGTCGGGATGAAAGACGCCCAGCACCTGATTGGCTGCGTTGGCCGGGTTGGTCAGTGGGCCGAGGATGTTGAACAGCGTGCGCACACCAAGTTCACGGCGGACCGGTGCCGCGTATTTCATGGCGCTGTGGTGATTGGGAGCAAACATGAAGCCGATGCCGACCTCGTCGACGCTCTGTCCGACCTGTGCCGGCGTGAGGTTGATATTGACTCCGAGGGCTTCGAGAACATCGGCACTGCCCGACTGCGACGAGACCGAGCGCCCGCCATGTTTGGCAACACGCGCGCCGGCCGCTGCCGCAACGAACATTGCGGCGGTGGAGATGTTGAAGGTCTGGGCGCCATCGCCACCAGTCCCGCAGGTATCGACCAGGCGGCTGCGATCACTGACTTGCACCTTGGTCGACAGCTCGCGCATCACCTGCGCCGCCGCCGAGATTTCACCGATCGTTTCCTTCTTGACGCGCAGGCCAGTGATAATCGCCGCAATCATCACCGGGGTGACTTCGCCACTCATGATCTGTCGCATCAGCGAAACCATTTCGTCGTGGAAGATTTCGCGGTGTTCAATGACCCGCGTCAGTGCATCCTGGGGCTTCATTTGGCGTACTCCTCAAGGAAGTTCTTCAAGAGATCATGGCCGCGCTCGGTCAGGATCGATTCGGGATGGAACTGGACCCCCTCGACGGCCAGCGTTTTGTGGCGCAGGCCCATGATCTCGCCGTCGTCGGTCCAGGCGGTGATCTCCAGGCAGGCCGGCAAAGTATCGCGTTCAACGGCCAGCGAATGATAGCGCGTGCAGGTCAGCGGACTGGGCAGGCCACGAAAGACACCCTGGTCGCTGTGCTGGACCGGCGACACCTTGCCATGCATCAACTTGCGGGCGTGCACGACACGGCCACCGAAAGACTCGCCGATCGCCTGATGGCCAAGGCATACGCCGAGCAGGGGAATCTTGCCCGCAAACTCACGAATCACCTCCAGAGAGATTCCGGCCTGCGCGGGCATGCACGGGCCAGGGGAGATCACCAGAAAGGCCGGATTGAGGCGCGTGATCTCGGCAATCGAGATGGCATCGTTACGGAAGACTCTGACATGCTGCCCTAGCTCGCCAAAATACTGGACAAGGTTATAGGTGAATGAGTCATAGTTATCGATCATCAGCAGCATATCGCGACTATCCTTGTGTTCTATATGGCTATGGTTCCAGATAACCGGCCTTGATACCGGATCAGATACCTGCTATTTCTGTTGCTATCCCCGCGCCGACGGACCGGTACCGAATGCAGGCAAGCTACCGTAATCACTGCTGCACAATCATGTTCTTGGTAAGCGGATCGCCGATGATGTCCTTTACCTTACCGTCGCTGCCCCACATCAACTGATACTCGCCGAAACTCGACATCCACATACGCCACATCGGTGCGTCAAGTACGGGATTTTCCTGCGTGAGCGGATAACCGACCGACATGATCACCTGCTCGCGCGTCATTCCTTTCATTACCTTGCCGGCCTTGATGGAGGCCTGGATGTTGGCAGGGAAGGTCGCCAGTTTAATTTTGGGATCTCGCGGTACGATCCAGCGCGCCATGTACTGCTCTAGCGACAGTTGTTCGCGTGTGTAGTCTTGACCGATGCGCATGGGCTTGCCGCCGATGGTGACAGCAGCCCGTTGGCGTCCGTACGAAGTTATCGACGCTTGGGTGCCCAGGGGAATCATCGGCCAGCCGACATAGTTCAACTCGTTGATCCAGTCGCTGCCCGCCTCGTGGCGTAGGTTGCAGCAGGTATAACCGGAGAGTAGCGGCGCCGCGCTTTTGGATTCGGAGGTGTCCGACCCGCCGGTCTGACAACCCGCCAGCGCAACCGCCGCCAGCATCGCGGAGACCTGGACACTTTTCTTGCTTGCTTGCACGTGCAACCTCCTTTCATCATGAATCGCAACGTTGCGGCTGACGCCGCGCATCTACTCACTTCCCCATCACGACACGACAACCCGCGGAAGCGATACCTACTGCATCTCCGCCTGCACGGGTTGAGCGCTAAGCCCGAACCCTGCCCTGCCCCTCTGATCCGGCCGTAACCCAGCATTCATGCGGGCTACGGTCATTTTCTTGCGCGGGTATGTAGCCATGTAACGGGTGCAGAATGCATTTCGTCAGGGAATCGCGTGCTGACCCTGAGGTATCCCCCTGAGGTATCCCCCAATTCCGGGATCAATTTGTGTTGCACCACCTCCCGGCGAGCCAAGTTCCGGAAAGTTGTGCTATCGTTCGTCATGGCAGACGTGATCAGGTTTTCGACACTCGATCATGCCAGAAAGGGCCGTCTGCCACCTCGCTTCCCAAGCGCTGGCGCCAAGCAATCACAGCCGCATCGGGGGGGGGGTTTGCAACAAGCCCATTTCTTTCGTATATTCTCTGGGCCCGGCCCCCGCCCGTGGCCTCTTCGACATTCGAGCAATGCGGAGCCCGGCTTTTCTTATCTACCTCGCGTCCTTGTTGTCACTGGGACTGCCTCTGGCACCGCGGATCGCTTTGGCGTCTGAGGATGGCATGGTACAGGTGGCCCTGGTCATCGGCAACAGCAACTACAAAAAATCTCCCCTAACCAATCCTGTCAACGACGCCCGGGACATGGCGGCCAAGTTGCTCGGCCTGGGGTTCACCGTCATCAAGCGGGAAAACCTGACCACAAAGGAGATCGGCCCGACTCTGCGGGAATTCAAATCCAAACTCACCCCCGGTGCCGTGGCCCTGTTTTTTTACGCCGGACACGGTCTTCAGGTAAAGGGCGTGAATTACCTGCCGGTGGTGGATGCAGATATCGCGGGTGAGGAAGACGTGCCAAGCCAAAGCATGTCTGTCAGCCTGGTGCTGGAGACCATGGAAGAGGCCAAGACCCGGCTCAATTTGATGTTTCTCGATGCCTGCCGCAACAATCCCTTCGCCCGGCGTTTCCGTTCCGCCGCCGGCGGTCTGGCCAAGGTGAATGTCCCCTCGGGTACCCTGCTTTCCTTCGCTACCCGTCCTGGCAGCGTGGCCTCCGATGGCAATGGACGCAACGGCCTCTATACCCTACATCTGCTGAACCAGATGGACAAACCCGGCGTGGCCATCGAGCAGGCCCTGAAACGGGTCATCGGGGGCGTCAAGTCCGACTCCGCAGGGGAGCAGGAACCCTGGATGGAGGGGGCCATCGAGGGTGATTTCTGTTTCGGCGGCTGTAGCGCCACGCCCATTCCAGTAGGCACCAGCGCGGCGGACCCGGCGGCGATAGAACTGACCTTTTGGGACAATGTCAGGAACAGCCGCTCCGCGTCGGACTACCAGGCCTACCTCATCCAATATCCCAAGGGCCGCTTCGCTGCCCTGGCCAAGGCGCGGCTCAAGGATTTATCCAAGCCCGAATCAACGCCCCCGACAACGCCTGCGCCGGTTGCCGTCAATACCTATCAGCCGCCGTCACGCCCGCCCGCCACGGCCGCCCTCCTACCAACGCCCATCGCTGCTGGCCCACGACCCAGTGGTGGTGTTTGTCCCGGTTGCACGTGCAGCGACCTTCAGGCCCGCTTGTCGATGGGCGTGGAACCCCTGACCGATGTACAAATGAGCCATTATCGTCAGAACTGCCGATGAACGTAGCCATTCATGAGGGAGACGCACCTTGCCCACGCTGAGCTTCTGGGTTCTCTGTCTGCTGGCCTCACTCGGCTTCCTGGCCGGTTGCGCGGCGCCCCTGTCGCCGACAGTCAAAACCCCGATGGAGCTGGAGCCAGCCGTCAAGGCCCTGGCCGCCGACATCTTCGGTCAGGTACGGGCCAGCCAGAATTTCGTCGGCCGCATGGGCAAGAAGGCGTTCGTGGTGGATCCTTTCATTGATGCCTACACGGCCGAAGTCAATGAAACCAGTCGCCAGATCGAACAGGTGTTGATGCGTGAGGTGCGGTCCGCCTTCCCAGAATTCCCCATCGAACACATGTCGGTCAAAAACTTGGGGACTTCGCAATACGTGGTCAATGGCACCATCCGTCTGGATAAGGCCTCCGGTTCCGGCTATTACAGGGTGTCGTCCTCGGTGGTGGATTTGAAGACCGGCATGATTATCGCCAATTCCGAAGTCTGGCTGACCAAGGAAAAACTCAATTTCGAACCCATTGCCTCCTATAAGGAAAGCCCCATGTACCTGAAGGACAAGCGGGTTGAGGGCTATATCGCCACCACCTTGTCGAACACCGGGGAGTTGGCGGACAAGTCCTATTTCGATACCCTGCCCACAGCCGCGGTGCTATCGGAAGCCGACGTCCGTTTCGATGCCGGCGATTTCGCCAACGCTCTCGATCTCTACCAACTGGCCGAGAGTCGGGCCGACGGCAAGACGATGAAGACCTATTCTGCCCTGTACCAGAGCTATCGCAAGCTGGGCCAGAACCAGGAGGCGGAAAAAGCCTTCGCCAATCTGGTGGATGTGGGCCTGGTCAATAACAATCTGAGTACCCGCTTCCTATTCACCGTCAAAACCACGGATTTCGTCGCAGATTCTTCGCTGCGCAGCCAGTATGCCCTATGGCTGCGCCAGATTGCCCGCCGGGTGGCGACAGCTGGAGTCTGCCTGAACATCGTGGGTCACAGCAGTCGCTCGGGCAATGAGCGCTACAACGATCAGCTCTCTCAGCAACGTGCCCTGGCGGTTCAGAAGCTGATGCAAAAGGATTTCCCCCAGGTCATGCAAAAGACCAAGGCCTACGGCAAGGGTTTCCGGGAAAATATCATCGGCACCGGTAGCGACGATGCCCAGGACGCCATCGACCGCAGGGTGGAATTCCGGGTGGTGGAATGCGGTAGGTAGGCATTGTCGAATGAAGGAAAAGAGTTCCAACGCCACTTCGGGAGGTTCCGCTCGAATGCCTGCGCGGCCCCAACTCGACGACAAGATGTACCTGGAGGTCTTTGCCCAACCCGGAAGGCCTGCGCCGTGCAGCGGGTTGGCGAGCCGCTGATCGCGAGACTGACGACCTCCTTCGGCTCTGCGAATCCCGCGATGGCGCGCCCATACGCCCACCATGATCGTGCGGTGGCGGATGCGTTGCGCACACCCGCCGTAACCATCAGCGTACGAATGAACCCTATTTTAGGCTGTCATCTGTCTGATTGAAATATACTTTTTACATGTCAAACAAATTTTCACAGTACGCAATCGATCTCGCATAGTTGAATCAAAGATGTGCCATAATCACCGCCTTTGCAGCTTTGATAGAGCGGACGCAAGTTCGCATCCTGCAAAATGGCCTGATGAATTGCCCGGCAATGAGGCAAAGCGCAAGCGATCGGGCCCAGGAGGAGTGAATATTTTGCTTGTCAAAGGAGGAATATCCCGTGAACAGTTTACTCAAGCTTTCCAGCCTGATCGATGGGCTCACCGAACTCATCGGCAAGACCATCATCTGGCTGGTCCTGGTCGTTACACTGATCGCCGCCGGCAATGCGGTCATGCGTTACACTATCAACTACAGTTCGAACGCCTTTCTCGAGATCCAGTGGTACCTGTTTTCGGCGATCTTTCTCTTTGGCGCGGGCTACACACTGAAGCGCAACGAGCATGTGCGCATTGACCTGATTGCCGGCCGCCTGTCGAAAAGAGGCCAGACGTGGATCGACATTTTCGGCATCATCTTTTTCCTGTTGCCGATGGCAATCGCCGTGATGTACCTGTCATGGCCGATCTTCCTGCTCGCGCTGCACAACAACGAGCAGTCGAGCAACGCTGGCGGCCTGGTAGTCTGGCCAGTGCGCCTGCTGGTACCGATCGGCTTCTTCCTGCTGGTCATCCAGAGCATCTCCGAGTTGATCAAACGCATCGGTTTCCTGCAGGGCAGGTGCCCTGACCCGAGCGCAAAGTCGCACCAACCGACTCCTGAAGAAGAACTGGCGCTCGCTATCAAGGCCCAGAAGGGAGAACTGTGATGACCGAATTCCTGATCGCCAACATGGCGCCGATCATCTTCGCTTCGATGGTCCTGTTCCTGCTCATCGGTTTTCCGGTGTCCTTTGCCCTGGCGGCAAACGGTATTTTCTTCGGCTTTGTCGGCATCGAACTCGGTCTGCTCGGCCCACAACTATTCCAGGCGCTGCCGGATCGCATCTTCGGCATCATGAACAACGATACCTTGCTGGCGATCCCGTTCTTCACCTTCATGGGACTGATCCTGGAGAGATCAGGCATGGCCGAAGACCTGCTCGACACCATCGGCCAGCTTTTTGGACCGCTGCGTGGCGGCCTGGCCCTCGCGGTGATCTTCGTCGGCGCGCTGCTCGCCGCAACGACCGGCGTCGTCGCGGCCTCGGTGATTTCGATGGGTCTGATCTCGCTGCCGATCATGCTGCGCTACGGCTATGACAAGAGACTCGCATCCGGCGTCATTGCCGCTTCCGGAACACTGGCGCAGATCATTCCCCCCTCGCTGGTGCTGATCATCATGGCCGACCAGCTGGGCAAGTCGGTAGGCGACATGTACAAGGGCGCTTTTCTACCGGGCATGACCCTGACCGCCTTCTATGTCGGCTATGTCGTACTGGTGGCGATCTTCAGACCGCGCTGGGCGCCGGCGCTGCCGCTCGAAGCGCGGACCTTGCGCGGCGGCAAGCTGCTGCTGCGCGTACTGACGACACTGGTCCCGCCGCTGCTGCTGATCTTCCTGGTACTCGGCACGATCTTTCTCGGCATCGCGACGCCGACCGAAGGCGGTGCGATGGGTGCAACCGGTGCCCTGATCATGGCGCTGGCACGCCGGCGCCTGTCGTGGAAGTTGCTCAGGCAGGCGATGGACACGACCGCCAAGCTGACCACCTTCGTGGTCTTCATCCTGGTGGGCGCACGCGTCTTCTCGCTGACTTTCTATGGAGTCGATGGCCACAAATGGGTCGAGCACCTGCTCACTGGCCTGCCGGGTGGCGAAATCGGTTTCCTGATCGTCGTCAATGTCCTGGTATTCCTGCTTGCCTTCTTCCTCGACTTCTTCGAGTTGTCGTTCATCGTCGTGCCGCTGCTGGGCCCGGTTGCGCAGGCGCTCGGCATCGACCTGATCTGGTTTGGCGTTCTGCTGGCGGTCAACATGCAGACTTCGTTCATGCACCCGCCTTTCGGTTTTGCGCTCTTCTACCTGCGCTCGGTGGCACCGGCGTCGGTCAAGACCACCGACATCTACTGGGGAGCAATCCCCTTCGTCTGTCTCCAGATCATCATGGTCGGGGTCCTCATTATCTTTCCGCAACTCGTGACCTTCGGCCTCGACCAGGACGCCAAAGTCGATCTCGATTCGGTACAGATCGAGATGCCGACTTCCGATTACGGCGCCCCCTCCACCCCCCAGGGTTTCGAGAGCCCGAAAGAGGCTTCTTCCCCTGCGGCTCCGGAAGATGCGGCCAGCAAGGCCGTGCTCGATGCGATGAAGCAGGATCAGGCGAAGTAACCCCTGCCGCCTCTCGGTGACTGCCCGACGGTCGGAGATCGTCGGGCAACCTCATGGCTGATGGCCATGAAAAAAGGAACGGAGGCCTTGGTCTTCGTTCCTTTTCTTGCGCAGTCTAGCGGATGGCGGCAGTGACTGACTTGCCGCCAGTTTCGCTCGATACGCCTGCCTAGCGCTTGCTGTACATGTAGCTGGCGTACGATCCTTCGGCGATGCGGTGCCAGAGGTTCTGGTCGTCCATGAACTTTTTGTAGTCGTCGTAGACCTTCTTGAACTGGGCATTCGATGCCGATGTTTCAGCGTACAGATCCATCGCCGCCTTGTAGCAGGCGTCCATGACTTCTTTCGGGAACTGCTTCAACTGTGTTCCCGAACCGACGAGTTGCTTGAGCGCCGTCGGGTTCTTCGAGTCGTACTTGGCGACCATGTCAACGTGCGCGTCGGCACAGGCGATTTGCAGAATCGCCTGGTATTCCTTAGGCAGTTCAGCCCACTTCTTGAGGCTGACATAAGCCGACACCTGCGGGCCGCCCTCCCACCAGCCGGGGTAGTAATAGAACTTGGCCACTTTGTTGAATCCAAGCTTTTGGTCATCGTAAGGGCCGATCCATTCGGCCGCGTCGATGGTTCCCTTCTCGAGTGCCGGATAGATGTCACCACCGGGGATCTGCTGTGGCACGGCGCCCAGCTTGCTGAGCACGGCACCGGCGAAGCCACCGATGCGGATCTTCAGCCCCTTGAGGTCTGCCGCCGTCTTGATTTCCTTGCGATACCAGCCACCCATCTGGGTCGTGGTGTTGCCACAAGGAATGGTCATGATGTTCGACTTGGCAAACACTTCGCCGAGCAATTTGCTGCCATTGCCGTAACGCATCCAGGCGTCCATCTGGCGATTGGTCATTCCGAAGGGAACGGCCGTCTCGAGCGCGTAGGTGGGATCCTTGCCATAAAAATAGTAGGAGACCGTATGCCCCATTTCAACGGTACCGTCCTTGACGGCATCGAACACCGCCGGCCCGGGAACGATTTCGCCGCCGGCAAAAACCTGAATCTGGAACTTGCCGCCAGTCGCTTCGGCAACTCGTTTGGCCATGTACTCGGCGCCTCCGTAGATGGTGTCGAGGCTCTTCGGGAAGCTCGAAGCCAGGCGCCACTTGACCGTTGGGGCGTTCTGGGCAATCGCCGGCATGGCCATCGTACCGACCGCAAGGCCAGCACCCGCATTCTTCAAAAAGGAACGTCTTTCCACAATTTGTCTCCTATAGGTTTTTGTAAACGAACTGCCCGTCGATTATAGCGAAAGCTGTGACGGGCGAAATAAAGTTGAAATCCGCAAACTGCGGTATATCGAGTAGCGAGCGCCACTGCTTCGCTTCGGTACGACGACGCTGTCGAAACTTTGATCCACTAAATCAGAGGAGTGATGGCTAGATATGAGGTTAATGTGAATTCGGGTTCCGGCAGGAACCCGAAAACTGAGGTCAATTGAGCTCTCTGGAAGCCTGGCTACCCGTCTGATACGCCGCATCGCCATCGGCAAGCGATTGACTGCGACAGAGGCTGGGCGGTTGCGCCTGACACGCGTTTGACGCGCTACCGCTCGTGACCAGTTATGATCGCCCCTGGCAGGTCACTTGTGACCGTTTTCTTAATCTTTCCGCAATACCAAGGCACCCCATGACCGAAAATGACGAAATTCTGGCCATACCGCTGTGGATCAACGGCCACGCCTATCTGACGATGACGCCGACCTTTTTCGATGTCCGTGATCGGTGCACCGGCCAGATCAAGCGCCGTACTCCGCTGTGCGGCACGGATCAGGCGCTGACCGCCGTTGCCTCGGCCCAGGCCGCATTGCCCGCCTGGGCGGCGCTGACGATCGCGGCACGGGCAATGCTGCTGGCAGCGCTGGCGGCGGCGCTGGCAGCATACGCAGAACACTTCGCCAACTTGATCGCAGAGGAAACCGGCAAAAACGCCGCGTCGGCGTCGGCCGAGGTCGAACAAGCGCTACGCGTGCTGAAGGCGGCGGCCACCGGCAGCGTAGCGACTGGCGGAAGCGGCGTCGTGGCAGTAGTCTGCGATGACCAGGCGCCCTTGCTCGGACCCCTGCGGCTTGCCGTTCAAGCGTTGCTGGCGGGGGCGACAGTGGTCATCAAACCCAGTCCGAAGGCCCCATCAGCGGCGTTTGCGCTGGCCGAACTGACGGCGCGCAACGGATTTCCTGGCGGTGTGGTGAACATCCTGCACGGTGACCTGGCAGCGATCGAGGGCCTGTGTACCGCCTCCGCGGTGGGGCTGCTGCTGTTTGCCGGTGATCCCGCCCTGGGCAGCAAGGTGGCGGCCATCGCCAGTCGCCACGGCAAGCCTTTTGTGGACTAACGGTCACGACTTTACCAGCCCCCGATCTTTACAGTCACGACCCCTTTCCCCCTCCCCCGACCCTTCCCTCGCCAGGGGAGAGAGGAAAATAGTGCGTCGCTGACGCAACTTCCATATTGAACCATGCACCGAATTGTCCATCTCGAAGGCGAATCGATCATCGCCGACCTGCGCCGGCCGGATTTTCCCCATCACTGGGTCGAACATGCGACCACACTGCAGCCGCAGGTCGCAGAGCGGCTCGCCGGGGCGACGATTGCAATCGTCAACAAGCTGTCGATCAGTGCTGAACTGATTGCCGGACTGCCAGCGTTGCAGATGGTCGCGGTCGCGGCGACCGGCACCAACAACATCGACCTCGATGCTTGCCGCGCCCGCGGCATCGTCGTTTCGAACATCCGCGGCTACGCCGTGCATACCGTACCCGAGCATGTCTTCGCGCTATTGCTGGCGTTGTCGCGCAATGTCGTTGCCTATCGACAAGCGGTGGCCGCCGGCAATTGGCAACGTTCCAGGCAGTTCTGTTGCATCGATTATCCGATTCGCGACCTGCACGGTGCCAAACTGGCGGTCATTGGCAGCGGCAATCTTGGCGGAGGCGTCATCAGGCTCGCCGAGGCGTTCGGCATGCGCGTGCTGCGCTGCGAGCGCAAGGGCGCGCCAAGCGTGCGCCCCGGCTATACCCCTTTCGACCAGGCCTTGCACGAAGCCGACGTGGTCTCGCTGCATTGCCCGCTGACCCCCGAGACGAAGAACCTGCTGGGTGAACCCGAATTGCGGGCCATGCGGCCTTCAGCACTGCTGATCAACACGGCGCGCGGTGGCCTGGTCGATGAAGCGGCGCTAGCCCGAGCGCTGCAGCAGGGCTGGATCGCCGGTGCCGGTTTCGATGTGCTGAGCGTCGAGCCGCCGAGCACCGGCAATGTTCTGCTGGCGCCGCAACTGCTCGCGCTACCCAATTTCCTGCTGACCCCGCATGTAGCCTGGGCCAGTCGACCAGCGATGCAGGCGCTAGCCGACCAATTGACGGCAAATCTCGAAGCCTTCAACCGCGGTGAACCGCAGAACCAGGTTGTCTGATTCAGTGCACCTGTTTGGCCAGGGAATCAGCGGGTACTGGCTCGCAAACACGGGGGGCGACATGCCTGCGCGTTTGTTGACCTGGCGTGTACCTTCCTCCGGAGACCCTGCCCTGCCGCAATTCGGTAATGGAAAGCGCGCCGCGATTGCGCAACAGCCGCAGATAATCGGGGCGCCGCTTGCCGTATTTTACTGCCAGACGATCCAGGTAACAAAGCCAAGCGTCCGGATCGACCTGGTCTGCCACCTTGGCTGTTTCGGGCAGTTTGACATTCCAGACCTCGTAGCGGTAAACGAAGACCGCCCAGTCGTACAGCAACTCGTCGCTGGCGTGCATTGGCACGGCGTTGGGATCGGCACCAGCGTCAAGCAGGAGGCGCAACATCTCGGTGTCCATGTGCAGAACCGCCACGATCAGTGGGCTGGAACCATCCCGGCTGCGTGCATTGGAATCAGCACCCAGGCGTAACAATTCCTTGACCACCATGTACTTGGGCGTTTGGGGGCAAAACTCCAGGTCACCGATCACTCGTTCAAGTATCGTATCGCCGAAGCGATCCGTGCCATTCAGGTCAAAACCCGCGGCCACCTGGGGACGGATCGCACCGATCTTTCCCGCACACGCACTTGCTATGAAGGCCTCAACACAATTCTCGTGATCAGTTTCTGGCTGTGTCATGTCGTTCATGCGTAACTCCTTTACTTTTTTCACTTTTAAGTGAGGCCCATTAATTCGCTGGCCCACTGTAACAGCCGACAAGTCCGAAGACGGATGTGGATGGATGGATGGAAGGAATTAAAGGAGGACCGGCAAAATAACAAGACATACCCGGCTCCACCAATGGAACTCCAGTATTGATTCTCTCGCTCACTTAACAACTCAACCAGTGGTAATACTCCTGTTGCTATCAGGAATATTTCCCGGTGACGTGCAGGAAGCACATCAGCGGCGGGAGGCCGGTTCCACTGATCCTGATTGTCTTCGGGCACTTGGCAAATGGGCATGCCCGTCTTGCTCAGCCTTGCACATTCATTAGGTGGTACTACAAGTCGCTGTTGGTGCGCGTTTGAGTGATAATCAGCGGGTGACCACATCGCCCACCCGTCAGACTGAGAAGGCACTGCCAGCTCATCACCTCTCTGCCTGCAGCAGGGCGGGCGGCGGCGATAGCCCTTGGCGCGGTCGTCACCTAGTTCGACCAGTCGGCTGCCAGGCGACCCGACCCTGCGCAGCTGCTTAAGGAACGTACCAAGGCGGCAGTTGCCAATACGGATTCGCCAGGAGGCCGCATGCACTCTCTGATCGACTCACAGTACGATTCAATCGCCGTGCTCGACGAACACGGCGTGATCATCAGCATCAACCAAGTGTGGCGCACCTTTGCCGAAAGCTATACTGAAATAGGTAACAAACGACTTTAACTGTCTGGTGTAATGGGCTGTAGAATTCGAGCATTGCTTTCTGTAGGGACAGGCTGCGATGCTGAGACTGACCTTTACCCCGGCGGAGGCGGACG
>WBZL01001331.1_pt1 | contig 26224 bp, 21 predicted proteins | sample 5204291 | NCBI WGS metagenome assembly WBZL01 (sample SAMN12344345, study PRJNA552823) | activated sludge metagenome | biome: Activated sludge suspended growth; feature: Nitrification reactor; material: Wastewater; isolation source: activated sludge from nitrification reactor of wastewater...
GGTCCGCGGCTTGTCGTTGGTGGGCGCGGGCGTGTCGGACTCGGCCAGCACGGCGCCGGCGAGCAGCCAAAGCGGGAAGACCAGCGACAAAAGCAGGTGGGACGGCTTGATCAAGAGACGGAACCTTCAGCGCGGATGCCAACGGCGGGGATCGATGCCCCAGCGCGCATAAGATTCTACGCCGACAATCTCGGGTGGATTGATGCGGCGGCTCAGATCGAGGAGGACCGGCGTCAGGTAGTGGTGGCTGCGGGTGTCGTACATGATGCGCACCAGCGGCTTGAGCAGATTGTTGCGGTTCACAGCGACCACGACTGCCAGTTGTCCGGTGTCGAGCCGCACCAGCGAGCCGGCCGGGTAGATGCCGATGGTGCCGATAAAGGCCTGGAGCAGATCTTCCCGGAAGTGGCTGTTGGCCATGCTGTAGAGCTTGCGCAGGGCGTCGGTCGGCTCGATGCGATGTTGGTAAGGGCGATCCGAGGTGATCGCGTCATAGACGTCGACGATGGCCGCCAGCTGTGCGTGCAGGGGGATTTCCTCGCCGCAGCGCTTGTGCGGGTAGCCCGAACCGTCGACACGCTCGTGATGGTTGGCGACGATATCGATCATCAGATCGGTGACACCGGGGGTGTCCTCGAGAATGATCTGGCTCTCGAACACATGGGTATGGACCACGCGGGTTTCCGAGGCGGTCAGCTGGCCGGGCTTGTCGAGGATGCTTTCCGGAATGCGCGCCTTGCCGATATCCTGGAGCAGGGTGGCCAGGGCCGTCTGGCGCAGGGTTTCCTCGTCGAGGTCGAGCGTGATGCCGAACGCGACGGCCATGGCGGCGACGCTGATGGAATGCTGGTAGCTATAGAGGTTGTGATCCTTGAGCAGCAGCAGCGGGATCAGGGCGTCGCGGTGGCGCAGCACCGAGCGCATCATCTTCTCGATCATCGGCTCGGCGCGCTGGACATCGACCTGCCGGCCGAGCCGGATGTCGTCCATCAGACCATGCACCGTCTGGATCGCCTCCCGCTGCAGAAACTGCACCCGCCAGCGCTCTTCCTCGATCGACACCGAGTCGCGCACCTTTTCGTTGCGCTGCCGCGCGGCCTGCCGAAAGCGCTGGTCGAGGGCGGCGAACGTCTCTTGCCGCGTCGCCTCGGTCTGGCGGGTGTCCACGGCGACATCGACACCGACGTCGAGGTCGATGATCACCTCGCGAATCGGCTCCCGGCGGATGCGCTCGATGGTCTGCTCGTCCTTGATGAGGAAGCGCCGGCGCCAGAATGGATGGGCCAGCCAACCGACTTGCAGGTCGTGGACGAACATGCCCGGCCGCAGCAGATCGACCGGCACCTTGCGCAGTTGCGGACCTTCGGAGATGAATAATGGGTTGTTCATGGCGCGAATGCATAAAATTACGGCAATTCCGCATAGGACTCCAGAGTGATTTCATTAAATAGTCTGACCTTCGCCCGCGGCGGTGTCCCGCTGGTCGAGGCGGCCGCGCTGCAAATCCACCCGGGCTGGAAAGTCGGCCTGACCGGCGCCAACGGCTGCGGCAAGTCTTCGTTCTTCGCCATCTGCCGCGGCGAACTGCATGCCGAAGCGGGTGAGTTGAGCCTGCCGCCCGGTTGGCGCATCGCCCACGTCAGCCAGGAAACCCCGGCCCTGCCCGATGCGGCGCTCGAGTTCACGCTCGACGGCGACACGGAATTGCGGTCGGTGGAGCGGGAACTCGCCGAGGCCGAAGCGGCCCACCTAGGCGAGCGCATCGCCTTGCTGCATGGTCGTTTGCAGGATATCGGCGGCTATGCCGCCCGGGCGCGGGCGGCCGAGCTGCTGCATGGGCTGGGTTTCGCCGATGCCGACTTTGCCCGACCGGTGGCCGATTTTTCCGGTGGCTGGCGCGTGCGCCTGAACCTGGCCAAGGCACTGATGGCCCGTTCCGACCTGTTGCTGCTCGACGAGCCGACCAACCACCTGGATCTCGATGCCGTGCTCTGGCTGGAGGGCTGGCTGAAAAGCTACCCGGGCACCCTGCTGATGATTTCGCACGACCGCGATTTCCTCGATAGCGTGGTCGGCCACATCCTGCATATCGAGAGCCGGCAGATGCGCCTGTACACCGGCAACTACTCGTCCTGCGAGCGCGCGCGCGCGGCCAAGCTCGCCGTTCAGCAGGCCATGTACGTCAAGCAGCAGAGCGAGGTGGCGGCGCTGCACCGCTTCATCGACCGCTTTCGCGCCAAGGCCAGCAAGGCGCGCCAGGCGCAGAGCCGCATGAAGGCGCTGGAACGCATGGAGGATATCGCCGCCGCCCATGTCGATACCCCTTTCGACTTCCGCTTCGCCGAGCCGGTCGGCATGTCCGATCCCCTGCTGCAACTGGAACTGGCGTCGGCCGGCTACGGCGACCAGGTCGTTCTGGAGTGTCTGGCCCTGACCTTGCGGCCGGGCAGCCGGGTCGGCCTGCTCGGCCGGAACGGCGCCGGCAAGTCCACCCTGGTCAAGCTGCTGGCCGGCGAGCTGCAACCCCTGGCCGGTGAGCGCCGCGCGGGGCGCAACCTGGTGATCGGCTATTTCGCCCAGCACCAGTTGGAACAATTGCGCCCGGACGAGTCGCCGCTCTGGCACCTGACGCGGCAGGAACCGGCCACCCGCGAGCAGGAGCTGCGCAATTATCTGGGCGGCTTCGATTTTCATGGTGACATGGTCGGTGCCCCCTGCGGCCGCTTCTCCGGTGGCGAAAAGGCCCGTTTGGCCCTGGCGCTGCTGATCCGGCAACGGCCCAACCTGTTGCTGCTCGACGAGCCGACCAACCACCTCGACCTGGAAATGCGCGAAGCGCTCACCTTGGCGCTGCAGGAAACCGAAGCCGCCGTCGTCGTCGTCTCTCATGACCGGCACCTGTTGCGCACTACCTGCGACGAACTCTGGCTGGTGGCGGATCGCCGGTTGACACCCTTCGACGGCGACCTCGACGATTACGCGGCGTGGCTTGCCCAGCAGCGCGGCGCCGAGCGGCCGGCCGACGCCGACAAGGTGGCGCGCCGCGAGGCGCGGGAAACGGCGGCTGCCGACCGGCGCATCCTGCTGGAAAAGCGCCGACCCCTGGTCAAGGAAGTAGAGCGGCTCGAAAAACAACTGGCCGGCTGGCAGGGCGAAAAGGCGCCGCTCGACGAGCGCCTGGCCGATCCGGCCGCCTACACCGACGGCAATCGGGACCTGCTTGCCGGTCTGCTCAAGCGGCAGGCCGAGCTGGCCAGCCTGATCGAGACCGCCGAAACGCGCTGGCTGGAGGTCCATGAGGCGCTGGAAGCACTGCCCGCAATCGCCTGACAAGACCAGGGTGCGAGTACGTCCCGTCGGAGCGCCCCCCGTGCTTGCCAATAGCCACCGGTCGGCTCACCATTGCGCCATCGATCCGGCAGGATCCCGACCTTAGAAAGAACCCGCTTCAATTCAGGAGACAGCTCATGGCCCACCCCCTCGCCGGCCAGCCGGCACCCCAGTCCAGCCTGACCGACATTCCGGCTTTGCTTGCCGCCTATCGGAACCCGCCGGACATCAACGACCCGACCCAGCGCGTCGCCTTCGGTACCAGCGGCCATCGCGGCAGCGCCCTGAGCGGCAGTTTCAACGAGGCGCACATCCTCGCCATCAGTCAGGCCGTTGCCGAATACCGCCAGCGGGAAGGTATCGCCGGCCCCCTGTTTCTCGGCCAGGACACCCATGGCCTCTCGGCGCCCGCCCAGCAAACCGCGCTCGAGGTGCTGGCTGCCAACGGCGTGCTCACCCATCTGCAAGCGGACGATGGCTACACCCCCACCCCGGTGATCTCGCGCGCGATCCTCGTGCACAACGCCAATTCGGCGGCGGCGCGCGCCGACGGCGTCGTCATCACTCCTTCGCACAATCCACCGCGCGATGGCGGCATCAAGTACAACCCACCCCATGGCGGACCGGCCGACACCGATGTCACCAACTGGATCGAGCAGCGTGCCAACGCGCTGATGGCCGAGGGCAACCGGGGCGTCAAGCGCCTGCCTTACGGGCAGGCGCTGGCGGCGCCGACCACCCGGGCGGTCGACCTGATGACGCCCTACATCGCCGACCTGGGCGCGGTGATCGACATGGAGGCGATTCGCCGGGCCAATCTGCGCATCGGCGTCGACCCGCTCGGCGGCGCGGCGGTGGCCTACTGGCGACCGATCGCCGAGCACTACGGCCTGAACATCGAGGTGGTGAATCCGAAGGTGGATCCCGCCTTCGGCTTCATGACGCTCGACCACGACGGCAAGATCCGCATGGACTGCTCCAGCCCTTACGCCATGGCCAGTCTGGTCGCCCTGAAGGACCGTTTCGATATCGCCTGGGGCAACGACGCCGACGTCGATCGCCACGGCATCGTCACGCCCTCGGTGGGCCTGATGAATCCCAACCACTATCTTGCCGTCGCCATTCACTACCTGCTTGGTCACCGCCCGCAATGGCCAAGCAGCGCGGCCGTGGGCAAGACCCTGGTCTCCTCCGGTCTGATCGACCGGGTGGTGGGCGAGCTGGGCCGCCGCCTGCTCGAAGTGCCGGTCGGTTTCAAGTGGTTCGCCCCCGGACTCTTCGACGGCGGCGTCTGCTTCGGCGGCGAGGAAAGCGCCGGCGCGAGCTTCCTGCGTCGCGATGGTTCGGTCTGGACCACCGACAAGGACGGCATCATTCTCGGCCTGCTCGCCGCCGAGATCACCGCCGTCACCGGCAAGGATCCCGGCCGCCACTACCAGGAACTGGCCGCCCGCCACGGCACGCCCCACTACATCCGCATCGACGCGCCGGCCAGCCCGGCGCAGAAGGCGGCGTTCAAGCAACTGACTGGCGAGCGTGTCACCGCCGCGACATTGGCCGGCGAAGCCATCGTGGCCCGCTTGACCCGCGCGCCGGGCAACGACGCGCCGATCGGCGGCCTGAAGGTGGCGACGGCAAACGGCTGGTTTGCCGCCCGGCCCTCGGGTACCGAGGACATCTACAAGCTGTATGCGGAGAGTTTCAAAAGCCCGGAACACCTGCGCCAGATCGTCGCCGAGGCGCAGGACATCGTCACGGCGGCGCTGGCCGGATAGGTTGGCTGCCGCCCCGGGTCAACGAGCGGGCAGCGGAAAGAACAGCTGCTCGCCCTGAACTCGGAACGAGGCGATGGCCTGGCGGCCTTCTTCGGAGGTCAGCCAGTCGATGAAGGCCTCGGCGGCGGCCCGCTTCACATGCGGGTGTTTGGCCGGATTGACCAGGATGGCGCCGTAGGGGTTGTAGAGCTTGGCGTCGCCGGCGTACAGGATGGCGAGGTTCTGGCGATTCTTGAACGAAGCCCAGGTGCCGCGGTCGGCCAGGGTATGGCCGTCCATGGCGGCAGCCATGTTGAGCGTCGGCCCCATGCCGGTGCCGGCTTCCTTGTACCAGGGCTGACCTTTCGGAACGATGCCTGCCGCATCCCAGAAACGCAGTTCGGCCGCGTGCGTGCCGCTGCGGTCGCCACGCGAGATGAAGGGCGCCTGGCCCTGGCCCATGCGCCGAAAGGCGTCGGTGGTGTCGCTGGCCGCCTTGAGCCCGGCCGGATCGGACTTGGCGCCAACGATGACGAAATCGTTGTACATCACATCCTTGCGATAGGCCCCGGCGCCATCGGCAACGAACTTGTCCTCCGCCGCCCGGTCATGCACCAGCAGCGCGTCGGCGTCGCCGCGCCGGCCGATATCGATGGCCTGGCCGGTACCCACGGCCACCACGCGCACGACAATGCCGGTCTTTTTCTCGAACAAGGGCAGCAAGTGGCCGAACAGGCCGGATTGCTCCGTGGAGGTGGTGGAGGCGACGGTGATCGACTCCGCCGCGCCGGCACCGCCGGTAAGAAACAGGGTGGCGGTGACGGCGAGCAGGCGTGACATCAGTCGCGGAAGGCGATGGACCATGGCAGTTCTCCTTTGATGAATTGCCGCGCCTCGGGTGAGGCCGGAGTGGAAAAGAATCGTTGTACCGGCGTGTGCTCGCGCACCCGGCCACCGGCCAGGAAGACCACATCGTCGGCCAGGCGGTTGGCCTGGGCGAGATTGTGCGTGGTCATCAGTACCTTGGCGCCGTCGGTGCGTATCTGACGGACGATGCGCTCCACCGCCTCGACACCGGAAGGATCGAGGCTGGCGGTCGGCTCGTCGAGCAGCAACAGACGCGGGCGGCGCACCCAGGCGCGCGCCAGGGCCAGCCGTTGGCGCTCGCCGCCGGAGAGCAGCCGGCCGTGGTCGTTGGCGCGGTCGGCCAGGCCGACCCGCTCCAGCACTTCACGCGCCCTGCCTTCGCGCTCCGCCCGCCGCAGGCCGAGCGGCCGCAGGGCGACCGTCACGTTGGCCAGTACCGAGGCGCGCAGCACCATCGGCTGTTGAAAAACCATGGCGATTCCCTCGGCCCTGCCGTCGCCCCAGCCGATGGTGCCGCCGTCGGCGGCCAGCAAGCCGCTCAGGATGCGCAACAGCACGCTCTTGCCGGCGCCGTTGGGGCCGAGAATGACCGTGATACCGTCGCCGCTGACTTCCAGGTCCAGGCCGTCGAGCACCGGCCTGCCGTTGGGGCGGAAGCGCAGGTTGCGGATGCGCAGGGGGAACATGGCCGGGGGCCCTAGCCGAAGCGGCGCATGGCCCAGGCGCGCACGAGGTAGGCCAGGGCATTGAGCGCCAGCACGACGCCGATCAGCACCATGCCAAGGGCGATGGCCAGCGGCAGGTCGCCCTTGCCGGTTTCCAGGGCGATGGCAGTGGTCATGACGCGTGTCGCGCCGTCGATGTTGCCGCCGACGATCATCACCGCGCCGACTTCGGTGATGGCGCGGGCCAGTCCGGCCAGTCCGGCCAGCAGCAGCGAGTGGCGACAGTCGTAGAGCATCACGGCGACGCTCCGGCGCCAGCGGAAACCGAGCAGGCGCATTTCTTCCGCGTAGGGCTGCCAGGCATCCTCGACCACCTGGCGGGCGATGGCTGCCATCAGCGGTACCACCAGCAGCACCTGGGCGACGACCATCGCGCCTGGTGAATAGAGCAGGCCGTAGTGGCCGAACGGCCCGGAGCGGGACAGGAACAGATAGACGACCACGCCGACCACTACCGAGGGCAGGCCCATCAGGGCGTTGAGCACCACCACCATGGCCTGGCGTGCCGGAAAGCGTCCCACGGCAAGGCCGGCGCCTAGCGGCAGGCCGAGCAATGCGCCGGCCAGCACCGCGGCGCCGCTCACTTCCACGGAGAGCAGAACGATCCGCGCCACACGGACGTCGAATCCCGTGAGCAGCACCAAGGCTTGGCCGAAGGCTTCCGTGAGGCCGTTCAAAATGTCGAAGCGGTGGTAGGCAGTCGCATGTGCCTAATTATCCACCACCCCGGCGCATGGCCAAGTCCAGCTGTTCCAGCAGCCGCCGCGCGGCGTCGAGTGGCCCCAGGAATTCATATTCGGCGTGCAGGCGGGGCAGCACCAGGCCGGCGATGACGCGCTCGGCGGGGGCGCCGAGGCGTATGGTCAGCCGCACACCGTGATACTCCAGGCGCAAACCGCCATCGTCGAGCACGGTGACCGGCACCGGCGCCGCCAAGCGCAGGCTGCGCCGGAATTCAGCCTCGGTGGTGCTCATGTCCCGTCGCAGGCGCCAGGGTTCGGCGTCGCCGCTCATCAACCTCCCGCCACCGGCGGCCAGATGGCCAGTTCGTCGCCTTCTTGCAGCAGACGACCGGCGCGTTCCGCTGGCGCCACGAAAATGCCGTTGATCAGCACCAGATGGCAGGATTTTTCCGGCAGGCACCGCTGTTGGATCACTTGACCGACCGTGGTGCCGTCGGCCAGCGTCAGCGCCACGCTGCTGGTGTTGTGCGCTTCCGGCGGCAAATAGTCGGAAAGCGAGGCAAACAGCTTGAGCTTGATGTTCACCGGTGTGTCAACTCGGCCGCATGGCGATATCGGGTTCGCGCCAGGCCTGCTGCTGGCTGGTGGCCAGATAGGCGGCCATGAACTGGGCGGGGTCGGCCAGCAGTCTCTGCTTCCACTCGCCGAGGGGAATACGGCCCTGAATCAGGCCGCGCAACGCACCCACGTGCTCGGTACGGCCAATGGCGGTGGCGCCGATCAGGTGGTCGCCGCCGAATTGCAGCGACAGGTAGCGGTGCTCGGCCGCGTCGACCAGTTCCACCCCTTCGCCGCCGGGTTGTCCCTGCCATTGGCCGAAGGAACAGGAAACGAGACCCAGGGTGTCGAGCACGTTGATGGCCAGGCTGCCGACGAAGCGGGTGTCGCCGCCCGCCATGTTGATGGCCGCGATGTGCGCCTGCTCGACCGCGTTCGGCTGGATGGCGTTGATCTGCGGCTTGCCGTAGATGCAGTCGGGCGACTCGGCGACGTCGCCGGCGGCGAAGACACCCGGGACATTGGTGCGCATGTGCTCGTCTACGAGGATGCCGTTGCCGACGGCCACCCCGCTGCCGGCCAGAAAATCGATGCCAGGCTTGACACCGACCACGCTGAGATAGATGTCCGCCGGCAGTGTTTCGCCCGTGGTCAGCGTCACCCTGAGCGTCGCGCCGTCGCGGTCGACGCGCGCAGCCTGGGTCTTGCCGAGGATGCGCACGCCGCGCCCCTCGCACCAGCGGGCGATCATGGCGCTGGCCGGCGGCGGCATCATCCGCGAGACCATGCGGCCGCTGCGCACCAGGATGGTCAATTTGGCACCGCGCGACACCAAGCCCTGGATGATGATGCAGCCGACGAAGCCGGCACCCATCTGCACGACGCGGCTGCCGGGGCGCACGGCGGCCAGGATGGCGCGCGCATCGGCCAGCGTCCAGCAGGTATGCACGCCGGGCAGGTCGATGCCTTCTATGGCTTCCCGGCTCGGTACCGAGCCGGTGGCGATCAGCAGGCGGTCATAGGGCAGTTGCCGACCGTCGGCCAGCCGCACCGCGCCCGCGGCGGTATCGACAGCGGCGGCCCGGCCCGGCTCGATGTCGATGCGCAGCCTGCGATAGTGGTCCGGATCCTGGCGCAGGCGCATGCCGGCCTCGCCGATCCGCTTCGTCAGCAGGTAAGGAATCGCCATGCGCGCGTAGGGCACTTCGCCTTCGCCGTCGAGCACCGTGATGGTCGACCTGGTATCGCAGGCGCGCAATGTCTCCGCCGCTGTGATGCCGGCCGCGCCGGCACCGATGATGACATGCCTCATGGGGTCCTCCCTCGGCTGTCCCGGAGCCAACTCGGGTCCGATCAGGCCGCCTTGTGCGTCTGGGCAATATACGCCGCCATGAACTGGGTCGGATCCTGCAACAGCTTGTCCTTCCATGGCCCCAGCCGGATGCGGCCCTGCACCAGTCCGCGCAGGGCGCCGACATGGTCGGTCCGGCCGATGCTGGTGGCACCGACCAGAACGTCGTCCTTGAACTGCAAGGAGAGGTAGCGGAAGCCTTCCTCGTCCGCGACCTCCACGCCCTGGCCGCCTTCCACACCCCACCACCGGCCAAAGGAGGTGGAGATCATTCCCAGGGTATCGAGCACATTGATCGCCAGCGCGCCCTGGAAGACGGCTTCACCGCCGGTCATGTTGATGGCGGCAACGCGCGCCTGATCGGCGGCGTTCGGCTGGATGGCGTTGAGCTCGCGCTCCCCGGTGTGGAAGCCCGAGGCTTCGGTGACATCGCCGGCCGCATAGATGTTGCGGACATCGGTGCGCATGTGCTGGTCGACATGCACGCCGTGGCCGATGGCCACGCCGCTGCCGGCCAGGAAGGCGACATTGGGCTTGACGCCGGCCGCGCAAATCACCACGTCGGCCTCGATGGTAGTGCCGTTGCCGAGCGTTGCCACCAACATGTCCCCCTGGGTGGCGATCTGCGTTACCGCCGCATTGACATGTACCGTCACGCCTTTCTTTTCCACCCAGTGCCGGATCATGGTGCCGGCCTTGAGCGTCATCATGCGCGGCACCATGCGATCGCCGGTCTCGACCACGGTCAGCTTGACGCCGCGCGCGCACAACGCCTCCATGATGATGCAGCCGATGAAGCCGGCGCCGATCTGCAGCACGCGGCTGCCGGGCGACGCGCGGGCGGCGATGGCCCGGGCGTCGGCGAGCGTCCAGCAGGTGTGCACGCCGGGCAGGTCGATGCCGGGCAGCGGCGGACGCACCGGGTAGCAGCCGCTGGCCACCAACAGGCGGTCGTAGCCCAGCTCGCTGTCGTCGTCGAAGACGACGTTCTGGCTCTCCGGCTCGACGCGCACGACGCGGCCCTGGCGCAGGTGGATGCCGTGGCGCTCGTAGTGATCGCCGGCCTTGCGCAGATGGGTGCCCTGATCGGCGATGCTGCCGGTCAGGAAATAGGGGATGGCCATGCGCGAATAGGGCGCCTCGGCTTCGTCGCCGATCAGCGTGATGTCCGCCTGCGGATCGTTGCGACGCAAGGCTTCGGCCGCGACCACGCCGGCCGGGCCATTGCCGATGATGACGTGCTTCATGACGAAATCCTCAAAGAAAAAGCGCCAGGGCGACCGAATGGTCCGGCTACCCTGGCGCTGTCGCAGCGATCAAAGACCGAGACGGGCGAGCGTTTCTTCCTCCGGTACGCCGGCGGTATCCCAACCGCGCACCTTGTAGTACTCGGGAATCATCTTGTCGATACCGCTTACCAGGCCCTTGGCCGGGCCGGTCTTGGCCGGCTCGGTCTTCAGGCGCACCGGCAGGTCGTCGTCCTTGGCAGTGAAGCCGGCGGCCAGGTTGTACTGGCGCTCCATGTTCCAGACTCGCTCGCCCAGTTCGGCCAGCTTCTCCACCGTCCAGCCGCCTTCGCAGGCCGCGTCGAGTTGCGGCGCCAGGTCGGCCAGCGACCAGGCGAAGGTGGTGAAGACGCAGGTTCCCGAGGAGTCGAAGGCGCCGGTGGCGTCCTGGAAGGCCTTGACCAGACCGGCCTTGCCCTCGGTGACCAGCGGATCGGTCTTCATGGGAATGCCGAGCACCTCCGACGCCACGGTATAGGAGCGCAAATGGCAGGCGCCGCGATTGGACGTCGCGTAGGTCAGGCCCATGCCCTGGATGCCGCGCGGGTCGTAGGCCGGGAACTCCTGGCTCTTCACCGTCATCGACAGTTCGGGGTGGCCGTACTTCGCCGTCAGACGGGCCGAGCCCAAACCGACTTCCTTGCCGAAGCCACGGCCCTCGGCCGTCATGTGGGCGATTTCCAGCAGTGCCTGCGCCGAGCCGAACGGCGACTCGATGCCGATCTGCTCCTTGCTCAGCACGCCCATGCCGTAGAGCTCCATCACCGCACCGACGGTGGCGCCGAAGGTGATCGGGTCCATGCCGTCTTCATTGCAGATCATGTTGGCGACGGTCAGCGCGTCGAGATCGTCGATGCCGTCGGCGGCGCCGAGCGACCAGGCCGCTTCGTATTCCAGGCCGCCGGTGGCGCCCCAGTACTTCGGGCTGTTGGTCACGCTCCAGTGGTTCTTGTCCACCTGCGAAATGCGGCCGCAGGCAATGGTGCAGCCAAAGCAGGCGGCGTTGGTGACCAGGTTGGCCTTGCCGTCGGAGAGCCGCTTCTCGTGCATCGCCTCGCCGGAAATCTTGCGCGCCCCTTCGAACTGCACATCCCGCGCGTTGCGCGTCGGCAACGCGCCCATCTCGTTGATGACGTTCATCAGCACCTGCGTGCCGTACTTCGGCAGGCCCTGCCCGGTGACAGCGTTGTCGGCCAGCACTTTCTTCGCCGCCGCGGTCGCCGCCATGAAGGCCTTGAAATCGCGAATGCCGGAGACACCGACCGTGCCGCGTATCGCCACCGCTTTCAGGTTCTTCGAACCCATAACCGCGCCGACGCCCGAGCGGCCGGCCGCCCGGTGCAGGTCGTTGACCACACAGGCGTAAAGCACACCATTCTCGCCGGCGCGACCGATTGAGGCGACACGGATCTGCGGGTCCTGATGGGCCGCCTTGATGGTTTCCTCGGTATGCCAGGTCGTGGTCCCCCACAAGTGGCTGGCGTCGCGCAGTTCGGCCTTGTCGTTCTCGATCCAGAGGTACACCGGCTTGGGCGATCTTCCCTCCAGGATAATCATGTCCCAGCCGGCCATTTTCATTTCAGCACCGAAGAAACCGCCGGAATTCGAGCAGGCGATGGCGCCGGTCAGCGGCCCCTTGGTGATGATCGAGTACCGTCCGCCGGTCGATGCCGCAGTACCGGTGAGCGGCCCGGTGGCCATGATCATCTTGTTCGCCGGCGACAGCGGATCGACCTTGGGGTCGGTCTCCTCGACCAGGTATTTCGTTGCCAGGCCGCGCTGGCCAAGGTATTGCTGCGCCCAATCCATGTTGAGCGGTTCGGACTTGACGGTGCCTTGCGTCAGGTCGACGCGGAGTATCTTGCGTGTCCATCCCATGATCTTGTCCTCCTTCAGGCGTTGGCGCGGGTTTGGGTATCGGTCTTACCCGCCCAGGCGCGCATCTTGTCCAGCCCCGTCCAGTCGGCATCGACGTAGGTGATGGCGCCGGTCGGGCAGGCAGTTGCGCAGGCCGGGTCGCCGCCGCACAGGTCGCACTTCTGCACCTTGCCCGTGTCGTGAACGTAGTTGATGGTACCGAAGGGGCAGGCGATAGTGCATACCTTGCAGCCCACGCAAGTGGCCTCCAGCACGACCTTGGCGCCCGTGGCGGAGTCGACCTTGATCGCCTCGACCGGGCAGGCGTGCAGGCACCACGCGTCCGCGCACTGGGTACAGGTGTAGGGCACCTTGCGTCCCGCCTGTTCAAAGCTGAAGATCTTGATGCGGGACTTGGCGAGATTGAACAGGCCGTAGTTCTCGTAGGAACAGGCCATCTCGCATTGCAGACAACCGGTGCACTTGTTGGGGTCGATATGCAGCGATTTTTGCATGACACTCCTCTCCTCTCGTTATTGGTTGGAACCATCCCCTGGCGGAACGTCCGTCCCACCGCGCACAGTCCCGCGTGAAGAAGCATCGTTAAGTTCATAATGACATAACGAGGACCGTAAGGCAAACCCAGCTGAAAGCGAAGGATGACGATGGCCGGAAAGCTATTTGATCAACGCGCCCAGGGCGTCGAGTTCGCTGGCGGCGGTTGCGTTGATGCGCGCTTCCAGCGCGCTGTAGCGCACCAGTATCGCCTCGCCCAGCGGCGTCACCACGGCGCCGCCACCGCCCCTGCCGCCAGTGGCCGTTGCCACCACCGGCCGTTCGAAGCCCTCGTTGAGGACGTTGATCAGGGTCCAGGCGCGCTTGTAGGGTATGCCCAACGCCCGGCCGGCCGCCGAGATGGACTGGGTCTCGGCAATCTTCCGCAGCAGGTCGACCTGGCCGGGACCGATCGAAACCTGGCCGCCGAGATATACGCGCGGCCTGACCATTGTCGCTTTGGGCTGGATCTTCTTGACCGTCATGGGGCGAAGGATAATCGAAACGGCTGTGCTTGCCGGCCGGCGCTGTTCGTCAACGCGCCGGCCGGTAGAATCCCGTTCGGCGGTTTGCCGGCCGGCGGCGCCCGCGCCAGCCATATCCAGGAGAACGGCAGTGACCAGTTCAGCAGCCAAGGGCGGCACCTTGCGTGTCGCCGAAGCGCGTCAGGCGGTACTTGATCAGGTGCGGCCGGTGGCGGGAGTCGAGCGCGTGCCGGTGCGCGATGCCCTGGGTCGCGTGCTCGCGCAGGATGTCGTGGCGCCCTTCGATGTGCCGGCCCACGACAATTCGGCGATGGACGGCTACTGCCTGCGCGCCGCCGATCTGGCGCCGGACGGTGAGACGCGTCTGACGGTGGTTGGCACCGCGCTGGCCGGCGCGGCTTTTTCGGGCCTGATCGGTGGCGGCCAGGCCGTGCGTATCATGACCGGCGCGCCGATTCCCGTCGGCGGCAATACCGTGGTCATCCAGGAGGAGGTGCGACGCGAAGGCGAGGTCGTGATCGTTCCCGCGGGCCAGCGCGCCGGCCAGAACTTGCGCCGGGCCGGCGAAGACCTGGCGGCTGGCAAGCCGGCCTTGCGCGCCGGCAAGCGGGTCGGCCCGGCCGACCTGGGACTGATCGCCTCGCTTGGCTTCGCCGAGGTCTCCGTGTGCCGTCGCCCGCGGGTTGCTTTCTTTTCCACTGGCGACGAACTGGCCTCCATCGGCCGACCGCTGGCCGCCGGCGAGGTATACGACAGCAACCGCTACACCCTGTTCGGCGTGCTGACGCGGCTGGGCATGGACATCATCGACATGGGCGTGGTGCGTGACGATCGCGACAGCCTGGAAGCGGCGCTGCGCGAGGCGTCCGCCATGGCCGATGTGGTCATCACCACCGGCGGCGTGTCGGTCGGCGAAGCCGACTACGTCAAGGAACTGGTCAATCGGGTGGGCCAGGTGGACTTCTGGAAGATCGCCATCAAACCGGGCCGCCCCATGGCCTTCGGTCGCATCGGCGATGCCTGGTTCTTCGGCCTGCCGGGCAATCCGGTGGCCGTGCTGGTCAGCTTCTATCAGATCGCCCTCGACCCGCTGTTGAAGCTGATGGGGGTGGCGCCCATTGCCGAGCGACCGACGGTCATGGCGCGAGCGACGGCCCCGATACGCAAGGTGGGCAAGCGGCGGGAATTCCCGCGCGGCGTGCTGTTCCGTGACGACGGCCCGGCCGGCGAGTGGCGGGTCCGCCTCACCGGCAGTCAAGGCTCGGGCATTTTGCATTCCGTGGCCCAGGCCAACTGCTTCGTCGTGCTGCCTGAAACGGCCGGTGACGTGGCCGCTGGCGACTGGGTCGAGACGCAGCCGTTCGAAGGGCTGATCTAGAGAATCCCCCCTTGTCGGCTGCGTGCCGGCAAACGCAAACAATTGTGTCGGGCCCGGCCGTGCCGGGGGAAAAGATAAAATATTGTTTTCGAATAGCTGATCGTTTCTTACCGCGCCGGGGGCGTTTGGTCGGTTCAACGGCGCGCGCAGCCGGCCATCGAATTATCGATGCCGCATCGTTTCACAAAGGAAGACGTTTCATGAAAGAAATCGGGATTCGGGGCGTTCTCTCCGGCCTGCTGCTCGCTGCGGGCTTGTTGTCGGTAGGTGCCGCGTGGGCGGGGCTGACGGCATCGGTGACGCTACAGACGGCGGCGCCGACCAATATCCGTCCCGGTGAAATCACGACACTGGAAATCACGCTGGCCAATAACAACTCGTCGGCCGCCATCACCGGCGCGGCGTTCAGCAACAGTCTGCCGGGGGTGCTGCCCAACGGACTGAAAGTGGCCGGCGCACCGACCTACACCTGTTTCAATCCGGTGACGAGCACGACCAGCGCTGGTGTCGGCGCGCTGACGGCGACCCTGGGCACCCAGCCCATCCAGCTGGTCGGCGGCGTCATTCCCGCCCGCAACAACGCCACGAGCACGGACGGCTCGTGCACCATTCTGGTTCCGGTCACGGCCGGCAGTTCGACAGGTACCGGCACCGCCTATACCTACACGATCGCCAACGGCGCGGTGACCGGCAACGATGGCGGCGCGGTCGCCAACATCGGTGCGGTCAGCCAGAGCGTCAATGTCACGGCGATCAGCCAGCCGACCATCGGCAAGACCTTCGTCGGTGGTAGTTCGGTGATTCTTGGCGGCGCGTCGCGCATCCTGCGCATCACTGTCACGAATCCCAATTCGGTGGCGATTCCCAACTTCAGTGTCACCGACACGTTTCCGACACTCGGCGGCGGCGGTGCGGTCATTCAGGTCGCCAACCCGGTGACAACGGCCTCCACCTGTACCGCCGGAGGCACGCCGGCAAGTTTCGGCGCCATCGCTGCGGGCGACGTCGCGATCACCGCCAGCGGCGGCACGGTCGCGGCCAACGCCAGTTGCACTCTCGACGTCGCCATCGAGGGTCGGCATACCAATAGCGCCTACTCGACGGGGGCGCAGACCAACACCATCAACGCCGTCAGCAGTTTCAGCAACGATATCGGCATTCGCGCCCAGGCCAACGCCACGGCATCCATCACGGTCACCTCGCCGCTCGGCGTCAACAAGTCGTTTGCACCGGCCTCGCTCGCCGACGGGCAGACCGGCGTCATGACCATCACACTGAGCAACGCCGGCACCGCGGCACTGACCGTCTCGAACGTGACCCCCTTCGACGATGTGCCGATCGACGGCGTCGGCAACGCCGACGGTTCCAAGGGGCTGCTGGTCACCGGCGTCGCCACCACCTGCGCGGGCGGTACGGCCACCATCCGGCAGGTCGGCGGCATCGACCGGGGTGTTCGGTTGTCCGGTGGCACCATTCCCGCCGGTGGTTCGTGCACCGTCAGCGCCAACTTCACCGCCACCACACAGGCGGCCAACACCCCCGTCACCTACACCAACAATATCCCCGCCGGCGCGGTGGATGTCGGCAACCCGGCGATAGTCAGCCAGGGTGTCAGCGCGACCATCCTGGTTGCCGACACGCTGCGGGTGCTGAAGACCAATGGCAGCAGCAATCCCCGACCGGGCAATCCGGCGCGCTACGACATCACGGTGCAGAACTGGTCGGCAGCCGACATGAGCAACGTGCAGGTACTCGATCCGCTGGCCGCCGGCATGAGCTTTCTCACCGGCACGATCAACGGCATCAACTACACGCCCAGCATGTCGGGAGCGGGTTGCGTCGGCCTGACGGTTGCCAACGTCACCGGCGATGCCAACGCCAATTTCGTGATCGGCACCGTGCCGCAGCGCGCGAGCGTCAGCACCCCGGGCGCCTGTACGATCACCTTCTATGCGATGACGAGCATCGGGGCGGCCAACGGCAGTTCCACCATCAACACCGTTCCCGCCGGGAGCGTGTGTACCAACAACGGCGCGGGCATCTGCAACGGTGGTGCCGCCGCATCGGGCAACAGCACGGTCAATACTTCCGTACTCGCCGTCGCCAAGGCCTTCAACCCGGCCGGTCCGCTCAGCGAAGGCACGGTCACGCGCATGACCATCACCCTGAGCAATTTCTCGGTCAATCCGATGACCGCCGTTTCTATCTCCGATACGCTGCCGATCTCCGGCACCGTACAGATGAAGGTCGCCAATCCCGCCAATGCCGCCACCACCTGCGGCGCGGCTACGGTGACGGCGACGGCCGGCACCACGTCGGTGGCGCTCAACGGCGGCACCATTCCCGCGCGCGCCAATGTGGGCGCTGGCGCGGCGGGCACCTGCACACTCCAGGTCGACGTCGTTGGCGCCGCCGGCGTCTATGCCAATACGGCCACCGCTGCCGGGACGGAAACCTACGCGAATGGCACCACCCACGTCGTCGGGCCGGTCGCTGCCAATGCCAACATCACCTATAACTCGATACTCACCGCGACCAAGGGCTTCAGTCCCGGGGCGGTGGCCTCCGGCGGCCGTTCCACCGTCACCGTGCGGATGGCCAACTCGGGCACCGCGGCCTTGGCCAACGTGCGGGTCGTCGACCCGCTGCCGGCCGGTATGGTGCTCGCGTCGCCGACCAACGCCTATACCACCTGCGCCGGCGCAACCGGCATTGCCGGCAGCCCGGGCGCGAGCAGCATCACGCTCACCGGGGCCAGCATTGCCGGCGCCGGCAGTTGCGATTTTCTTTTCGACGTCATTGCCACCGGGGCGGCGAGCTGGGTCAATAGCATTCCGGCCGGCAACATTCTGGCGCTCGACAGCGGTGTGACCAACCAGGCACCGGTGGCCGGCACACTGAATTTCACGGCCGGCAACAACATCACCGTGGCCAAGGCCACTAGCCCCAGTACGCTGGCGTTCCCCGGTCAGCCGAGCCGCTTCACGATCACCATCACCAACGGCGCGACGGCGGTGACCGGTTTGCGTCTGACCGACTATTTCACTATCGATGGCCAGGCCGCCTCGGCGGCCAACGGCATGATCATCGCCGCCAGTCCGCAGCCCGCCACCACCTGTCCCGGTGGCACGGTCAGTGCCGTGGCCGGCGGCGCTTCGGTGGCGATCAATGGCGCCTCGCTGGCCGCCAGCGCCACCTGTACGGTGTCGGTCAACGTCACCTCCAACAAAACCGGCGGCATCACCAATACCATTCCGCCCAGCGCCATCCGCACCGACCAGGCCCTGACCAACGCCTTGCAGGCGACGACCAGCCTGACCGCCCAGACCAACATCGGTGTCGTCAAACAATTCACCCCGAGCGTCATCAAGGCCGGCCAGCGTTCTCGGCTGCGCCTGACCTTCTACAACGGCAGCCCGCAGCCGGCGAGCAATCTATCGGTGGTCGATACCCTGCCGGCCGGTCTGACCGTTCCCGCCGGCCCCAATCCGGCGACGACGTGTGCCGGCGCCACGGTGAGTTCGCCTGCCGCCAACAGTGTGCAGGTCAACGGCGGTTCGCTCGGCGCGGCGGCCGGTGGGACGGCGGCCTCGTGCTATGCGGAGATCGACGTGACGGCGGCGGTGGACGGCGTCTATGTCAATACCATTCCCGCCGGCGCACTCGCGGCGACCGTGGGTGGCGCACCGGTGAGCAACGCCGATCCCGCCACCGCCACCCTGCGGGCCAAACAGCCGGTGATCATTCACAAGGCGATCGGCGGCTTTACGCTCGATGCCGGCAACCCGGTGGGCTTTGCCACCGGCGAAGCCAGCCGCGCGCCCGGCGCCACGGCACCGCTGGTGATCCGTCTGGATAACGCCAATACGGACAACCTGACCAACGCAGCTTTTACCGACAACCTGCCGACCGGACTCGTCGTGGCGCCGACCGCGGCCGCGGCAACCACTTGCGTCGGCGGCACGGTGGCGGCCACTCCCTCGGCAACCAGCATCGGCCTGACCGGGGCGACGATTCCGGCCGCCGGTTTCTGCACGGTCACGGTCGATGTACTGAGCAACGTCGCGGGCAGCTACACCAACCAGTTGCCTTCCGGTGCCGTCACCACGTTCGAAGGGGTCAGCAACGAGGATCCCACCAGTGCCCGCCTTGTCGTCTCCAGCCCGCCGGGCATCGGCAAGCAGTTCGCGCCGCCAGTGATTCCGCCCAACGGCAAGTCGCGCCTGACCATCGTCGTCGACAACACCAACCAGGGCAACATGACGCTGACGGCGAACATGACCGATACGCTGCCGACGGCGCCCGGTGCCGTGGTTGTTGCCACCCCGAATGGTTTGACCACCACTTGCCCTGGCGGCGTGGGCGTGATCCAGGCCGCGGCGGGCAGCCCGACGGTGCGGCTGAACAACGGCGCGGTGGTGCCGTCGGGCGGCTGCCGGATTGAAGTCGATGTGACGGCCGTGACAGCGGGTACGTACAACAACAACATTCCCGTCGGGGCGTTGCAAAGCAATTTCGGCTTCAATCAGCAGCCAGCCAACGCGGCGCTGCTGGTCAGCACACTAGGCTACATCTCCGGCAAGGTATTCCGCGACAACACCGTGCCGCTGGACGGCGCGTATGTCGCCGGTACCGATACACCGCTCGATGGGGTCGAAATCCAGCTGAGAAGCGGCGCCAGCTGCGCCGGCGCGCTGTTGTTTACCACCCATACCGATGCCCAGGGCAACTACCTGTTCGCGGAGTTGCCGGCTGGCACTTATTCGGTCTGCGAGCCGACCCAACCAACCGGGACGCTGAACAGCGCGACCCGCCCGGGTTCCATCGTCGCCATCGGCGCCAGCTCCGGCACGCCCGGTACCGCGTCGAATCCCAGTGCCACGACCAGCCAGATCGTCGGCATCGTGCTGGGCCAGGACGGCGCCGACGCGACGCGTGTCAGTGGTTCGCCCAACAACGATTTTTCCGAGGTGGTACCCGTCAGCATTTCCGGCACCGTGTTCATGGACATGAACAACAACGGCACGCAGCAGGGTGCCGATCCGGCCCTGGCCAATGTCCAGATCGACCTGACCGGCACCGACTGGCAAGGCAATGCGGTCAGTCTCTCCGTCCTGACCGACGCCAGCGGCAACTACAGCTTCACCAACCTGCCGCCGCCCAATGCAGCGGGCTATACGGTGACCGAACCGAACCAGCCACCGGCCAGCAGCAACGGCATCACCACCGCCGGCCCGGCCGTACCCAATGGCAGCGCCGGCACGGCGACGACCGTGGCCACCGTGCCGAGCAGAATCGCCACCATCCTGGTACCGCCGGGCGGGGCGTCGGTGGCCAACAATTTCGCCGAAATTCCGGGCAATCGCAGCGTGTTCGGGCGGGTCTACCGTGACTTCGACGACAACGGCAACTTCAACGGTGCGGATACGGGCATCGGTGGGCAATCGATTCAGCTAACCGGCAATGACGCCAACGGCAACGCGGTCAGTCTCACCGCGACCACCCAGGCCGACGGGACATTCAGCTTTACCGGCGTCCCGGAAAGCGATGGCCTGGGCTATACGCTGACTCAGCCCGGCCAGCCAGCCGGCACCCTGCGCGGTTTTACCACCGCCGGCACGACAGGCGGCGCGGTCACCCCGAAGGCCACCGTGCCCAGTCGAATCACCGGCCTGAATCTGGCCGGCGCCAATACCGTTTCCGCCGATAACCTGTTCGGCGAGATCGACGTGCCGGTACCGGTTGGCGCCGCCGCGATTCCGACCCTGTCCGAATGGGGGCTGATCCTGCTGTCCCTGCTGATGGGGCTGTTCGGTCTGGCCGGGACGGGCCGGCGCGCTGGCCTGCGCATCTAGCCGGCGGCGACCGCGGGCGCCCACCGGCGTCCGCGGTCCGGCCGGTGCTATTCTTCGGCGATGCGTCGCTTCTTTGCCCTGTTCCTCGGTCTGCAAATCGTTCTGTTCGGGATCGAGCTGCTCCAGCCGGTGCAGCAGCACCTGGTTCTGCCCTGGACAACGCTGCTTGCCCGGGTCTGCGTGGCGCTGGTGACCCAGTTCGACACCAATGCCGCTGCCTTCGGCAAGGTGCTGTGGAACCCGGCGACCGGTTTCGGCGTCTCGATCGAACCGGGCTGCAATGGGGTCGAGGCCTGCATCATCCTATTCGCCGCCATCGTCGCCTTTCCCGCCGGCTGGAAGCACCGTGCCTGGGGCTTGCTGCTCGGCTTCGTCGCCGTCCAGGGCTTGAACGTAATGCGGGTGATCAGCCTGTTCTATCTCGGCCAGTGGAACGACACCGCCTTTCGCATTGCCCACGAATATCTCTGGCAGGGCTTGATCATGATCGATGTGCTGGTGGTCTGGCTGGTTTGGGTCAGGGCCAACCCGCGGCCGTGGGACGACGGTTCGGGGCCAGGCAAGGGGATGTCTCCCGCCTGATACGGAATCGCCCATCGTCGATGCGCCAGCCGGCCAGCCTGTTGACGTTTTTCACCATCGCCATCGCCTGGTTCGTTGCGGCAACGCTCGTCTGGCTTCAGGTGGCGGCGTGGACGTCCTATCCGGCCGCCGGCATCGCCCATATCGTCCTCGGCAACGGCGCCCGCGACTGGGTGCGAACGGTACACAAGGCGCCCGGCATGCTGGAGGTGGACACGCGCATCGCGGTGTCGGCGCCGGGCAGCCCCGCGGGGCTGGGCAAAGGAGAGCTGGTGGCCGAAGTCGATCCGGCCCGCTATGCCTATGGCCTGCCGCTGTTTCTGGCCCTGCTGCTGGCCTCGCGCAGCCGTCATCTCTTTGGACGGGCGCTGGCCGGCTATGTGCTGCTGCTGATTCCGCAGGCCTTCAGCCTGATTTTCGCCATTCTGAAACAGATCATCGTCGCCGCCGGCAGCCCGGCGGCGCTGGGGATCGCGCAGTGGCAAATGGAGGGCATCGCCCTGGGCTATCAGTTTGGCAGCCTGCTGCTGCCCACCCTGGCCCCCGTCGCGTTATGGCTCCGGTTCGAGCGGACGTTCTTCGCCACCGTGATCGTCGATGGCTGGTTGCGTGGGATTGGGGCGGATTAGGTCTGACTGGCAACGTGGCTGCCATCCGCGGGCCTACAGGACTCGCGCATGCCGAAAGCTCGCCGGGGCGTGCGAGACGACGGCGGAAAGCGCGGCGATCGTCCAGAACAGCCAGGGTTGCGGATAGGCGGCGAGGCCGGCGACCAGGACGACTTTGACGATGACCGACAAGCCGGCGACGCTGCGCAGGTGGTGCCGATCGGCCAGCATGTCGAGAGCCAGCATCGCCAGGCCGGTGCCTGATGCCGCGCCGGCGACCACGCCGAGCGGCCAGGCCGGCGGCGCCGGCGCGCCCAGCAACAGCGCGCCGAGGGCAATCACCGCCACCAAGTGCAGGGTGCGCAGCATGACGATGATCCAGCGGCGGCCGGGGAAATCGCGGCGCCGGGTGGTCGGCGCGGGAGTTTTGGTCATGGCGGGCGGCGAAGGCATTGGCGCAGTGTGGCGATTGTAGTGCGCGCGCATGGGCACGCCGGCGCTTGCGGGTAAAATCGCGGTTTTTCCTTGTCCGGAGCCCGCCGTGCAACTCGTCTGTCTCGACCTCGAAGGCGTATTGGTCCCTGAAATCTGGATCGAATTCGCCGAGCGCACCGGCATTCCCGAACTGCGCCGCACCACCCGCGACGAGCCCGATTACGACAAGCTCATGAAGTACCGGCTGGCGCTGCTGGCGGAGCACAAGCTGGGCTTGCCGGATATCCAGAAGGTGATTGCCGACATGGGGCCGATGGCCGGTGCCAAGGACTTTCTCGACGAACTGCGGCAAGCCTTCCAGGTCGTCATCCTCTCCGACACCTTCTACGAATTCGCCATGCCGCTGATGCGCCAACTGGGCATGCCGACCCTGTTCTGTCACAAGCTGGAGGCGAATGCGGCCGGCTTTCTGGTCAACTATCACCTGCGCATGCCGAACCAGAAAATGGAATCGGTGCGGCGCTTCAAGGAACTCAACTTCAAGGTGATCGCCGCCGGCGATTCCTACAACGATACCGCGATGCTCGCCGAAGCCCATGCCGGGATTCTGTTTCACGCGCCGGAAAACGTGATCCGCGAGTTTCCCCAGTTTCGCGTCACCAACAGCTATGCGGAGTTGCGCACCGCTATCGACGCGGCGTCCCGGTCGATTTGACCATGCATCGCGAACGCTTCTACACGCTGGCGGCCTCCTGTCCCGATCGCACCGGCATCATCGCCCGGGTCACAGGCTTCTTCGCGGAACACAATGGCTGGATACTCGAATCGAGTTTCCACGCCGACGACGCGTCGAGTCGCTATTTCATGCGCATCGAGGTGAAAGCCGATTCGCTGCCGTTCATGCTCGCCGAATTGCGCGAGCGCTTCCGGCCGATTGCCGAAGCGCTGCAAATGGATTGGAAGATCACCGACTCGGCGGTGAAGAAGCGTGTCGTGGTGCTGGTCTCCAAGCAGGAGCATTGTCTTTACGATCTGCTCGCGCGTTGGCAGGCGAAGGAACTGGATATCGAGATCCCCTGTGTCGTCTCGAATCACGACACCTTCAAGGGCTTCGTCGAGTGGCATGGCATTCCCTTCCACCATGTGCCGGTGGCGGCCGACAACAAGGCGGCCGCCTTCGCCGAGACGGCGCGGCTGATCGACGAGGTGCGCGCCGACACCATCGTCCTGGCCCGCTACATGCAGATTCTGTCGCCGGACATCTGCGCCGCCTATCCCGGCCGCATCCTCAACATCCATCATTCCTTCCTGCCCAGTTTCGTCGGCGCCAAACCCTATCACCAGGCCTACCAGCGCGGCGTCAAACTGATCGGCGCCACCTGCCACTACGTCACCGAGGAACTCGATCAGGGGCCGATCATCGAGCAGGACGTGATCCGCATCGACCACTCCGACTCGCCCGACGACATGGTCCGTTACGGCAAGGACATCGAGAAGACCGTGCTGGCCCGCGGCTTGCGCTATCACCTCGAAGACCGCGTGCTGGTGCACGGCAACAAGACAGTGGTGTTCCGCTGATCGCGGCCCGGTCAGGTTGGCGCGCCGGCATCGGCGTACCAGTGGGGCCGGCGCATTGCCAGGCGACAAGGTTCACCAACCCCGGGGCCCGGTTCGTGGCGGGTCTTCTGCACGCGTAGTTCCTGACCGTCGCCGACGGCGATCTGGTAGCTGACCATTTCACCAAGGTAGGCGCGTCGGCGCACGACGCCGGCCAGGCCGCCCTCGGCGATGAAGTCGATCTCGGCCGGCCGGGTGGCGATGATCGCCCGGCCGGCGGCGACGAGACCGGGTGATGGCGCATGGGTCGCCGGCCAGGCGGTGCTTTCGCCGCCGATTTGGCAGCCGTGTGGCGACAGGCTGACAGCCAGGAAATTCGACAGGCCGATGAAGCCGTACACGAAGCGGTTGGCTGGCGCGCCATACACTTCCAGCGGCGTGCCGATCTGCTGCACCACGCCCTGCCGCATGACCAGGATGCGGTCGGAAAGCGCCATCGCCTCGGACTGGTCGTGGGTGACGTAGATGATGGAAAAGCCGAAGCGGCGTTGCAGGTCCTTGATCTCGAAACGCATCTCCTCGCGGAAGTGCGGATCGAGGCTGGACAGCGGCTCGTCGAGCAGCATGACGTCGGGCTGGATGGCCAGCGCCCGCGCCAGCGCGACACGCTGTTTACCGCCGCCCGACAGGTCGTCGGGCCGGCTGGCGGCGACCTTCAGCAGATTGGTGTGTTGCAGGGCGGCTCGGGTGCGCCGCTCGATCTCGGCTTTGGGCAGCCTGCGCACGCGCAGCGGGAAGGCGACGTTTTCATACACCGACAGGTGCGGCCAGACGGCGAAGGCCTGAAAGACCATGCCGAAATTGCGCTGCTCCGGCGGCAGGTAATAGTTGGTCCGCCGCGACGACAGCAACCGCTCGCCGACGCGGATCTCACCGTCGTCGATGTCCTCGAAGCCGGCGATCATGCGCAGCGTGGTGGTCTTGCCGCAGCCCGATGGCCCGAGCATGGCCAGGCATTCGCCCTTGGCCACGTCGAGGTTCAGATTGTCCACGGCGGTTACGCCGCCGAAGCGCTTGGTCACTTGGCGCAGGCTGACGTAGGACATTTCAGTTGGCCGTCTTGAAGAAGCGCTTGATGACCACCTCGCCGGCGACGATGATGATCAGCGCGATGCCGGCCAGCGCGGCGGAATAGACGGTTTCGCCGTCCTCGTTGAGCGTGTAGATGGCCACACCGATAGTGCGGCTGGTCGGCCCGTAGAGCAGCACCGAGACGGTCAGCTCGCGCAGCGCGGGCAGGAAGATGAGGAAGAAGGCGGCCAGCATGCCGGGCCGCACCAGCGGGATGACGATGTCGCGCAGCGCCTGCCAGACCGTGGCGCCCGAGGCGCGCGCCGCCTCGACCAGCGAGTCGTGCACCTGTTCCAGCGCCGCCGAGTTGGCCTTGAGCGAAAAAGCCATGTAGCGCGCGATGTAGGCGATCAGGATGATCCACACCGTGTTGTAGAGATTGATGCCGAACTTGCCGCTCCAGGCCAGGATGACGCCCAGCGCGATCACCGAGCCGGGCACCGAGAAGGGCAGCATGCCGAGGAATTCCAGGATGCCCTTGCCGCGCACCTTCATCTTGACGATGACGTAGGAAATGATCACGCCGGCGAACATGGTGATCAGCGCCGCTGAGAGGCCGAGACTGACGCTGTTCCAGATCGCGTCGCGGGTCAGTTGCCAGTCGAACAGGATGTAGCGGTAATTCTCCCAGGTCATGTTCTCGGCCGTGAACGGCAGGCCGTAGGTGCGCAGGCCGCCGACCATGAAGATGGTCACCGTCGGCAGGACGATGGTGAAGGCGATGTAGGCCAGGCAGAAGGCCAGCAGCGGCAGGCGCAGGCCGCGCAGCTTCAGCTCGGTGGGGCGGAAGCTCTTGCCGGCGATGATCTGGTAGCGGCCGCGGGTCAGCACCTTGTTCTGCAACCACAGGATCAGCGCCGCGGTGATCACCAGCACGGTGGCCAGCACGGTGCCGGTGCGGATGGAGTTGAAACTGCCGGCGCTCTGGTGGATCTTTTCGTAGATCAGGGTCGGGATGTTGTAGATGCCCGCCTCGATGCCGAGCACGGCGACGGTGCCGAAATGGGCCATCGAATAGAGCATGATCAACAGCGCGCCGGACAGGATGGACGGCAGCACCAGCGGGATGGTGATCTTGCGGGTGATGGTGAACAGATCGGCGCCGGAGATGCGCGCCGATTCTTCCAGGGTCGGGTCCATGCGTTCCAGCGCGCCGCATACCTGGATGAACACGAAGGGAAACAGGTACATGGTTTCGACGGCGATGATGCCGCCGTAGGTGTAGAT
>WBZL01001333.1_pt1 | contig 26210 bp, 41 predicted proteins | sample 5204291 | NCBI WGS metagenome assembly WBZL01 (sample SAMN12344345, study PRJNA552823) | activated sludge metagenome | biome: Activated sludge suspended growth; feature: Nitrification reactor; material: Wastewater; isolation source: activated sludge from nitrification reactor of wastewater...
TCACCCGGTGCGCGACAACTAACAATTGTACGCCTGACAGAGGCGAATATCTGGTCATGAAAAAGGCTTTTAAAAAGTGGACGACATCCGGTCGTGCATCAAATACGGGCTTAAAATGGCCGAATCTGTTTTGGTTAGATCAAGAAAAATTTGAGGAAAAATTAAAATGGACTTGACAACACGCGGAACTTATGGCAAACTGAACCAGTCTAGGAGTTGCTGGGTCACAGGCGCGGTTCATAGCCATTTTACAGGGCCGCGCCACTATACACGGGCACGGCCTTTTCAGTTTCCGCCCAGTTCGGCACCCAGTACGCTCCTAGACAGACGTACCGCGCCGGCTGGGCGGATTTTTTTTGACCTGTCTAGGAGGTCAACCATGCAATACACCGTTTACCAATACCAATTCATTGATAATTCCGACGGTAACGTCGTCATAAAACAAAATAACAACAACATTGTTTTGAGCCGTTGTCAGCTTGCAAAATTTATTGGTGAGCTGGAATGGTTTTTAGAACGAATGGACGAGAACGTACGTAGGTGGGAAGTCGAAAACGTTTTGAAGGAAATTAAAGGTTAAAAAATGGGTGAAAGAATAATCCGGCCAGGTATTCGCACAAGCGAAGCTGTGGCCGAGAACATACGAAAAGGAGGTTGGATGTCAGGGGTCATGTATGTGTGGCTCCTTACGATTGTTGATGATTATGGGCGGTATGATGCGCGCCCCGCTATACTTAAATCTGAATTATTTCCATTTCTACAAGACCTGGTGCGTGAGGCCGACGTGCAACGATCTTTGGAGAACATGTCCAGATCCGGGCTCGTACGTCTCTATAGTCACGACGGTAAGCCGTATCTGGAAATTCAGAAGTTTAGACAGCGATTGCGCGCTAAAAGGTCAAAATGGCCAGCCCCTCAAGACGCATGTCAATCGCATGCAAACGCAGGGCAATGTCATGACAATGTCGTGACAATGCCATCGGATACGGATACGGAGACGGATACGGAGAAAGAAAGGAAACCGCCGGAAAAACCTCCGGCGGACCATCCACCCGATGATTCAAAGCCGAAAGTCAACGGCACAGAATCGCCCAAAAAGCCCTACGGACCACCAAAAACTGACGTTCAGAAGGTCGTTGCTGGGTTCAAGGCTGTTATGAACGTGCCGGACGACGACCGGGAGTGGGATGCCGTTTATTTCAGGCGTTATTCACGCCCGGCGGCGGATCTCTTGCGTCTGTGCGGTGGGGATGTGTTGGTTGTGGCCGATTGCATCGACCAGGTGTCGGCGGCGATGGAAAAGAAAGGGTTATCTTGGACCCCCGAGACAATCGTAAAACACGCCGGGGACTGGAAAAATGGGAGGTTGTTCAAATGAGAGAAATAACGGCCAGAGCATACCAAGTCACGCGGCTCGACGACGCGCAGGTTAACATTTTGCATGAGCGCGAACGGTTGCTTGGATACCCTGGAACTCCATCGATGATAAAGAAAAAGTTCGGGCTTTCAGACATCGGAGAGGTCCCCGGTGATTTATACGAAAAACCAGAATCGCAGATTACCGCGATTTACGAGAAAACACTGGCGGCATACAAGATTAACCATACAGGCTGTTGTTTCAAAAACAGCGATGGAAGATACGACGATAAAAAATTGATGTCAAATTGTAAATCAAACGCTTATATGGCTGTTCTTCACCAAACGGATTGGTTGATACGTGATGACATGAATCTGGTTTTGCCAACCCCTTCATCAGGTGGAAAGGCGAGAGAGAAAATGAAGGATGTGTTAAAAGAATATGCAAAGGGAGGTGACGAATGAGTTTTTCTTCGACGATGAAGCATTGGGAAAATTCGACGATCGAAGATGTTTCCCGAGAGATTACGCGAATCCATGCCGACCCTAAATACAAGGACACGCGGCCGGATTCACTTCATCTGTACACAAAATACGCGCGAAAAAAACTTCACGATTTGGCACTTGTTATAACTTACAAATCACGAAAAGGGGAAATAGTTGAAAACTACTAAAGGGGGAAAAATGAGCGAGATTGACAGCGGTGGTCCGCGAGGAGATCGATAAACATGGAAAGAGTTAGCGAAACGTACATTCAGACTATTATAAGGGCAATTAATAGTGGTTCACGTTGTATATCTGGTCCATGTGAACTGTGTGGTGGAAAAACCGTTGCGTGGACTGAATCTAGCATAGAACCAACTTGCTATTATCACATATTGCTAGATGGTAAACAGCATAAAATAGACTCAAATTATCTTAACCGGTGGACGGTGGATAAAAAAGGGGGGAGCAAATGAGCGAAACAAACATTAACGTGGGTCGGCATTGGGTTATATTCAACCCAAAAGCTGAGACTCCGACTAGAATGCATAAAACCTACGATAGCGCGGAAACTGAAGCCAGGCGGCTGGCCGAAAAAAACATCGGCGACGAATTTATCATTTACGAATCCGTCGCTTCGGCTTGTTTGCAGGCGCAGGTGAATAGAATAGATCCTTTTGAATCGTTCCCGGCACCATTTTAATGAGAGAAGGGGCAATTTTGAGAATCCGAAATAAATAAAAGGGGGAAAAATGAGCGAGATTGACAAAGGAGGCAAAGTGACTGACTACGAAAAGGGGTTAGTGGAAGGGCTCCGAATGGCGGCAAAAATGTTCAAAGATTCACAATGGGGTAAATTTAATAAATCTGTGCCGATTGATGAATCCTATTTTCACAATTATATCCTATCAAAAGCCGAAGAGATCGAAGCTGGCGCGAAATGAACGACTCCATGATCTGGGCCGGGAAGGGGGAAAAATGAGCGAGATTGATAGCGTTGGACCGGCGTTTCCGGTATCGCAAGACACGGCGCATTTTCCTGGGATGACGCTTAGACAGTGGTATGCCGGGATGGCGTTGCAGGGGTATCTTTCAAACCCTACAAGTTTTGGGCCGCCTGTCCCGGAATCTGACAAATATAATCCCCGGCTAGTGGCTGACGTATCGGCAAATTTCGCCTACATGCTGGCCGACGCCATGATCCGCGCCGGGAAGGGGGATTCACCATGCCATACCACTGGCGTGGTGGAAAAATTGGAGGAAGAAAAATGAGCGATATTAAAAACCCAACCCGTGTAACAAGTCACGAGGCGATTATTGATATTTATGAGCAGATTCATCTATTGCACAAGAGGATTGATGATTTGCGGGAAGAGTTAAGAATACTTCGCGCCGGGAAGGGGGAAGCATGAGCGAGATCGACAACGTTAGGTCAGGGATTGGAAATGCACCTGTAGGAGGGCTATTGGGTGGTGATAGTCAGAAATTTAAAGAAAAGACGCAACAATTTCCATCTTATTTTAAGCCCATTTATGGATGGGTGTGTCCGCGGTGCGGTAGGGGAAATAGCCCCAGTAACAATACCTGTTTATGTATACCGTTTGAAATGAAGGTAACATGCTAATGACAGACGACAAGGGGGTGGGTGAGGGGCCGTATAAAGTTAAAAAACACAAGTATTGGTGGTGCGTTGATGGTCTAGGAGAAGAAGATAGGCTTAACCAGTGGGCCTATAAAATGGGGGCAGAGTGGTGGGCAAGTCAATTAAATACCGCACATGCCGCTGGCGTAAAAGCCGAGCGCGAGAGGAATTGGAAAACAGTTGCTAAACTTTGTGGTGTAAATCCAGCCGAGAGAAGGCCGTGTATCGAGAATGTAGAGTGTAAATTTTGGTGCCCGGTTTGCCGATGTTCAAATTCTATCAGAGGGGGCCTGGATGGAGAGTGAGGGGCCGTATTTCCATCGTTGTGGAACACCCGGAGAGAAATCAAATTGCAAGGCATGTGCCTATGAAGAGGGCCGTAAGTCGATGGAGAAGGAATTCAAGGAGCTTTTGGATTTGGCGAAACAAGCCGGAAATTTTAACCAGGATATGATGCAGTGGAAGATTAAGTTTGAAGATTGGAAGAAGGCGCGGGGGATTGAATGAAAAACCTTGAACACCAACACGCGAAGTCGCTAATGATCTGGTGGAGCTTGTTTTCTAAATCGTTCGATCTTGATAGTCGTCTTCTTGTGGCGATACCAAACGGTGGGCACAGGCACATTGGACAGGCCATAAAACTGAAAAAAGAGGGCGTAACTCCTGGCGTCCCTGATTATTTCCTTTTCCTGTCACGCGGAGGGTTTAACGGTCTAGCCTTGGAACTGAAACACGAAAAAGGTCGTGTCTCTCCGGCACAAAAACAATTTATGGAACTGATTGAAAAGCAGGGATACAAAACATTCGTGGCCTACGGCTGGGACGCGGCCCGGTGCGCCATCGAGAATTACATCAAATTTGGGCGAATCTATGACTCCACTAATTGAAACCATGGCTTGGATTTTCATCATGTTGACGCCTTTGATCGTTGTAATTATATTTTGGAAGTTTGGAAATAAGGAGGATTGAATGCCAAAAAACTGGCCAAGCGACACCGTGAGACGACAGAAAGGCCGTAAAACAGATAAAGAAGTCCCATCGTTACCAGGTTGGAATTATTTCGAGGCAACGTCTAACCTTTTTTTGAATTGCCAGAAATGCCGGAAGCTCGAGCGTGAGATGTTCTACCGTTACGTCAAAGAGCCAGGGCAGACCGTCGGCGTCACAGAGGCAATGTGCGTTAATTGCGGGAGAAAAGAAAAATGAGAGTATGGCAATACAAGCAGGACTTAAAAGTCCTCGAAATGCTTGACGATGGAATTCCACCGAAATACATAGCGTCCGAATTGAATGTGACAGTTTGGGCAATATACAAGGCACGCGAAAGAATGTGTCACGTGAAACAAAAAAACACTTTCCAAAAAGTGCCAAAAACTTCCAAAAAATTCACTTGACACAAAATCACACACGAAAGTAAAATACTCTTGTGCCTTTCGGTTTTTAATTTGACTTTAAGATTCTGGATTGTGAAATTTAAGAATCTGACCCCGGGCAAGGCGAGCGTCGCGTCAATTTTTTAAATTCCAAATACTTCCAAAATCTTCCAATAATATTTCGTCATTTCCATATACAATATAGATAGGTGATGGGGGCCCCAAGGAGGGGAGCCATCGCCTTTTTTGTTGTTGATCTCATCCCCCACACCCGCCCCACGTCGGGAAACCGGCGCGGGGACGTTTTTTTTCACCAAGGATTTCACCATGCCGTTTAAGGGGACTCCGGCCCCCGGAGGAGCCCGCAAAAATGCCGGGCGTAAACCGTCGGAGTTTTTGGAGAAATGCCGGAAACTTGCGGGATCGAAAGAGTTTATGAGTTGGGCATGTGATGTCCTCGTCGGTAAACCAGTCGAATCCAAGGTAACAATGACTGGGGTGGTCCGGGTCCCGGCATCAACCGGAGACCGTGTTTACTTGTGGGAAAAACTCGCCGCGTATGGATTTGGTAAGCCAATGCAGGCCGTAGAGCTTTCCGGCAAAGACGGCGGCCCGATCACAATCGCCGAGCTTGTGGCCAAGAATGCCGACTAACGCGCCGACTAAAGAAGCCCGATTCGCCGCCAAGATTGCCACCGACCCGTTATTTTTTCAAAGAGAAATCCTCGGCGGAGGTGCCCTTTGGCATCGGCAGGAAGAGATTTTTAAGGCGGTCAAAGACCATCGGCGCGTGGCGATCAAGGCGGGATACAACCTTGGGAAAACTTATTCCATCGCCCGCCTTGCTCTCTGGTTCCTCTACTCTAAACCCCATTCCATCGTCATCACGACCGCATCGACCAACCGACAGGTAAAAACCCTTCTTTGGGGCGAAATCAGAAAGGCCCACCGTTACGCCCGCGTCCCGCTCGGTGGCCAGCTGGACATGACAAGCCTAAAAATAGACGAAGACTGGTACGCCCTTGGGTTCAGCACGGATGAACCGACGAACGTCCAGGGGTTCCACGCCAAGCGGGCCATGGTAATTATCGACGAGGCGTCTGGCGTCGCGCCGGACATCGTGGAGAGCCTGGAAGGTGCCATTTCCGGTGAGGATTGCCGAATGGTGATGGTTGGCAACCCGCTCACCCCTACGGGCGCATTTTACGACGCCTTTAAGAGCCCCGCGTGGCACAAAATCACAATCTCATGCCTCGAACACCCTAACGTAACGAGCGGGAAAGAGGTCATTGCTGGAATGGTAACCCGCGAATGGGTGGAGGACAAGGCCCGTCGGTGGGGTAAAGATTCGCCGCTTTACGTGTCCCGCGTCATGGGAGAGTTTCCGGAGGGCGCGGGGGATTCGCTCATCCAAATAGCGTGGGTGGACAGGGCGAAAACGAACGTCCTGGAAGTCCCGCACGATGCGAAGATCGAAGCGGGGCTTGACGTCGCGGACGGTGGCGGTGACGAATCCGTGTTTACGGTCAAGCGGGGCGGGAAGGTTTTGACCCAAGTGTGGTGGTCAAACGTTGACACCATGGGCACGTGCGGGCGTGCCGTCCAGCTTTGCAACGAATGGAAGGTTGATGTCCTCAAGGTTGACCCAATTGGTATCGGTGCCGGGGTGACGTCACGGCTCAAAGAGTTAAACGGGGAAGGAATTATCAAGGCGGACGTCTACGGCGTCAACGTCGCCGAAAAATCGAATGACCCGTTCAAGTTTGAAAACAAGAGGGACGAGATTTTCTACGGGTTGGCCGACAGGTTCAAGGACAACGAAATAGACCTTTCCGCCATCCAAGACAGTGAGGAGCTTTTTAGCCAGCTTGTCTCCATAAAGAAAGACAAGCCGACCAGCAAGGGACAACTGAAGGTCGCCAAAAAAGACCATTCCAACAGCCCGGACAGGGCTGATTCCCTTGCTTTGGCTTTTGCGACGGTGACAGACGAGAACGTGGGAGTTTACATTGACCAAAACTAAAGATGCGCGTGTGGATGACTCTCATGGATATAAATTGAGAATTGTTGACGGCGCGCCTGTAATTGAGTGCCGATCCGAAGAAATTATCGGGCCGGATGGATCAAAAAGCGTTGTCGTCCACGCTCCGAGCCTAAGCGTGGTTCAAAAATTTTTATCTGGGCTAAAAGGAACGGAGGAGGAAAAAAATGGCTAGCGGGATTTACAACGTTTTCAAGGGGAATCTTTTAAATAAACAGGTGAACTTGGGGAGTGGAGGTGACACAGTTAAGGTGGCCCTTATGAACAACAGTCACACGTTCACGGCTGGGAACACCGTTTGGAGCGACGTAAGCGCGAATGAGGCAAGCGGGACGAACTACACGTCTGGCGGTGCGACGCTTGCGAACAAGGCGGTAACGGTGGCGGCAACGACCAAATGGGACGCGGATGATGTGGCATGGGCAACGGTAACTATTACGGCCTATCATGCCGTCATTTACGACAACACAAACACGAATAGCCTTGTCTGCTCCTATGATTTCGGCGGAGCGAAGACGGCGACGGCTGGGACTTTCACGATTCAGTGGGACGCGAACGGGCTTATTACGTTGGCCTAACAAATGGCAATAGTTAGCTCAACATATTCGACAGATGTCCACACGCAAACGGGCGGTGGTAGGTGGACGGTTGAATATCACACCGATTCTCTTGGGAAAGTCTACATGTGCGGCCCCTACCTGTGGGACGGTGTTGCGAATAGGGACACGCTTTTGGCCATGCACGCGGACCAACTGGCCAACGATTTGGCGACAGCGGAAGCCGAAATGGTGATAGGTGAATAAATGGCCTTAACTCTCAACCACCAAACGAAAGCGGAATTCGCCGCGAGGTTTTGGAAGCGGTTGGACGACGCTTTTACGCGCGGGGACAAAATTTTATTCTCAAAACTCATTTGGTGGATTTACCAGAGGATTAACGCGGGCGATTTTGCAAGCAATGAGGTTCGCTTAAGTTATAACGCTTACTTCGGTCGAACTCTCAACACGACTCAATGGAACAATCTTGTAACAACGAGATTTCAGCCAGCGCGTGACCGATATCAAGCAATCCTTGATGAGGCGGCAATCTAATGGCGACCTATTACGTTTGGGACGGCGGAACGAATGGGGTTGGAACGGACTGGACAACGGCAAAGACGACCCTTGCCGGGGCCATCGCTTTGGCGTCCGCAAGCGGTGACGTGATCAAGGTCGCCCACACGCACACGGGAGATAATGCCCTCGGAGCAGATACCACGTGGACTGTCTTGAATAACATTTCGATCATTTCCGTTGACAAGACAAGCTCGGACGCTCCGACGGCTATGGGAACTTCGGCATGGCTTGGATCGTCAACGACTTCGATCGCGCTGACGCTTGCCGGAGCCTATAAAGTATTTTGTCATGGGCTAACTTTCAGGAACGCCGGAAGCACAAACAAGGCATTTGCTTTCGGTACATCCGACGGAAGCGCGTTTGAGCTCTCCTCCTGTTATATCTGGCTTGGGACGACTTCATCAGCGGGAACGTGCGTGATGACGTTCGGCCCTGCCAGTGCGCTGAACAGTAATACCAAAGTCTCGAATTGCACGCTTAGATTTGGTGGGACGGGTCAAAGCATTTGGGCCATTGGCGTTGTCGAACTAAGCGGATGCACCGTTTCCACTTCCGGGAGTGCGCCGACAACCCTGTTCGGGGACCCGTCTCGCGGTTCTCATACCGTTTCTGTGGGGTGCGACTATTCGCATTGCGGATCGGGGACTCTTGTCGCTAACCAACCGTCGTTCTCGACGATTTTCAGATTTATCCAATGCAAACTTGGAACAAACTATGTGGCCCGCGCAACGCCAAGCTCTCCGGCGAACATGAGCAACGGGGAAACATTTATCATGGATTGCTCGAGCGGTGACACACACGGACTTTTCGGATATTACAACGGCCAAGGGGCTCTCACGTCCGATACCGGGATCTACGTAACGAGCGGTGCCGCCCAACAATCGTGGAAAATTGTAACGACGAGCAACAATTCCATTGAACGGCCTTTTACGTCGCCGTGGATTTCGTATTGGAACACGGCGACATCATCCGTGACACCGTATTTCGACATTCTTAATTCAGGATCTTCGACGGTCTACAAAGACAATGAGGTGTGGGCCGAGTTTTGCGCGAAAACAACGAGCGGATACACTCTCGGGACATTCTACACGGATCGAATGGCAATTCTTGGGACGCCAGCCGACCAGGCGACGAGCTCCCTTGGCGCTTCGGATTGGTTTGGGGAGGGCGGGACAAGCTGGTTTGGGAAAATAGATTCGGGTAGTTCGTTTACACCTGCCGAGGCCGGTGAAATTTTGGGGCGCGTCAGAGTTGCCGCCGCAAGTGCGACCGTCTATGTTGATCCGGTGATCAAATAATGGCAACTATCTCGAGAGTATCGTTTGGAGGATGGATACAGGGTGACGACTCGGCCCAGTCGTCGCGCGTTGCTTCCGGTGGTTGGATTCAGATAAATTCATCCGGTGGCACAAGCGTTACCGTTAACATTTCAGCACTTAATACGACGCTTTCGCAACCCGTTCCTTCTGTTTCCGGATTTGCAACAGTAAGCCATTCTGGGCAAACGATTACAGCCGCCGTGCAATCGCCAACGGTTACAGGTGGATGCAGTGTTAGCCTTTCGTCACAGACGCTGACATTTACATTGCGATCCCCGACTGTAGACGTAGGAAGTGGTTCCGGAGTCACCGTAAATATTCCCGCGGTACAAATTACAACAACGCCAAATCCACCGTCGCTGAGCGGGGCTTCATCTGTTACGGCAACATCATTTAATATAACCATGTCCCAGGGATCTGTTTATGTCGGCGGCGGAGAGTCATCCGCACCAGCCAGGCGTCAATCTCTTATTGTTTTTCTCGGGTTTACAACTGCTTTAAGGATTGGGACACAAGCAAAATCTTTGTGTGTTGCGAAAGAAATAAAAAAAGATTTGTTTGTTGATGGGAGATAATATGGGAAATCTAATTTCACCGCGCAAGGACGACGACTTAAAACTACTTTACGCGCTCAAGGACGCAAACGCTTCTTTTGTCGATCTGTCTGGTGCGACAATAATTGTGACGATGGAATATCCGACTGGATCGACTACGACAGCCGATTCAACATCGATTGTTACAAGTCCGACAACGCACAATCTCCAAGTCGATTTCGGAAAATCAAAAATGACACAAACAGGGTGGCATCGGGTTCAGGTAAAAATAACTTTTCCAGATACAAAGGTTCGTCGGAGCGAGATTGACAGATTTTTTGTGCAGGAGAACATAGCGTGATCTTGGAAAATGATTTTGACAAGATGAAATCAAAGAAAAAAGAATTTCCCGTCAAAAAGATCGAAATAGAGGCGGGAGCCTACAGCGACACGCTTGGTTTCGAACATCCGGAGCCGTTCGCCGATCTTATTGATGCGTTTGGCCTTCATACGTGGGTCTATTCTTGCGCGAACCTAATCGCCAACGCTTTCTCCATGATCGAATTTATCCCGTACCTTCCGAAATCCGACGGGGCGTGGGAAATAAACGAAAAGCACCCGTTCCGGAAGCTCCTCAATAGACCAAACCCGTCAATGTCCGGCATGGAGTTAAAGCGGTTGGTCTCGTTGTCGTCAAAGCTGACTGGGAACGCCTTCATCATTTGCGATCCGGCGGGGTCAAGGACGCCAACGGAGATTTGGCCACTACAACCACACAAGGTGACAGTCAAGCCGGACGCCAAAAATCTAATCGCTGGGTACGTCTACAACGTCAACGGGCATACGCAGTCATTGGCGGTTGAGCAGGTCATCCACGTTCGTGAGGCGACGCCGACTAATCTCCAATACGGTCAAGGGAGCCTCACGGCTGTAAAAAATGCGGTCACTTCGGACATGCTGGCCGATGCGTGGAACAGATACTTTTTTGGCAACAACGGAAGGCCGGACGCCATCCTCCAATCCGACGTCCCCATATCTCCAGAGGCCCAAAAGAAGGTCGCAGAGGCGTGGAAGAAATCATACGGAGGCCCGAAAAACCGTGGAAAGGTGGCGATCCTTTCCGGGATGAAATACCAGGAGATCAACCGACTCCACAAGGATATGGATTTCGTGAACCTCCGAAAGATGTTGAGGGAAGAGATTTTGGCCGCGTTTGGTGTTCCTCAATCGATGGTCGGGATTCTTGACCAGGCCAACTATTCAAACATGAAAGAGCAGACGAAAACGTTCTGGACTCAAACGATGATCCCGGAAATCCGCAAATTTGAATCCGCCATGACGCTCCGGGCCGCGCAGATAACGGGCGACGACAAAACAATCATCCAGGCCGACCTGTCAAAGGTTGAGGCGTTGCGCGAAGACGAAATGGCAAAAGCCCAAGTGGCGCAGGTTTACGTCAACATGGGCGTCCCAATCGAACAGGTTATCGAGGCACTTGACCTACCGTTCGATGCATCAAAGATCGAACCGAAAGAGGAGCCAAAGCCGGAGCCGTCCACAACGGACGAAGAAGCGGACAGCCAGACCGAAAACGGGGACGACACAAAGGACGGCGGAGCTGTGAAAAAGGCAATGGGCACAAAACAGGACTTGGATATGGAGTGGAAGCGGTTCGACCGCGCACTTGTACCACACGAACAGGCGTTTACCGGGTCTCTACGAGCGTATTTCCGAGCACAGAAAAAGAGGGTGATGGACAAGTTTGAGGACATGGCTGGAAAGTTGGTCCCTAAGGACGTCAAGGCGATCAAGGCACCCGAGGATCAAGTCGGTTATTTCTTTAATTTTGAGAAAGAGCGCGACCTGTTCGGCAAGGTCGTTGACCGAAAGATCCGAAAGGTCTACTTCGATTTTGCCACAGAAATGGCAAACAGTATCCGCGCGTTAGGTGGCGGGATCGACTTCCAGATGGACGAGAGCATCGGTGCCCGCTGGATAGCCGGAAAGGTTCTAAAACTCCAGCAGGAAGTAACGCGGTTCACTATGGAGCAGTTGTCCGACGCAGTTGTTGAAAGCGTTCGGGACGCCGTGTCTACTGGCCTTTCACAGTCTGAAACGATTGACCAGATCCGCGAAAGAATAAATGAGACTTACGATTTCGCAGACAAAACAAGGGCCGAACGAATCGCCCGGACGGAAGTCATCGGCGCGTCCAATGCTTCCGGCGTTGATGCCATGAAACAGATGGGTGTCCAGGGGAAAATGTGGATCACGTCTCGCGATAACGATGTAAGAAATACACACGAGGGTCTTGACGAAAAAATTATTGGCGTTGACGAATACTTCATAACCAAGACGGGCGAAAAGTTGCGGTTCCCCGGTGACCCAGAAGGCGGGCCGGGTGAAATTATTAATTGTCGATGCGCGATCGCACCGGTGTTTGAGCGATGAGCCCGCGGGAAGTTTTTTCGAGGTTTTTGATCGTCGTGGCGCGGGCGGTCTCGCCCAGAACATGGGCCAAAGAGGTTACGGCGTCGGCCAACAGCGTGGCGGTAACGGCGACAATGGCATACCTGGACAAGATGGGGTTCGATCATTGCTGCCAATGCGCCCAAACGCAGGGACTTTTCAATTTTTCAGGGCGGGCATATTGCCACAAGCACAGGCCGAAAACTATGGCGACGGCCTGGGCCATAAATTAGGAGGAAGTGAAAATGGACAAAAAAGCAAAGCTCGCCTACGCAAAAAGCGTTGACGACAAAAAAAAGACGGTCACGGCTCACATATCGACCTATGAATGGGACAGGACATTGGAGAAATTTGCGCCAGGGGCGTGGGATTTGGGGAACTACCAGAAAAACCCGGTGATACTATGGGCTCATGATCAGAAGAGCCCACCTATCGGCCGGGCGATTGAAATCAAAGAGGACGCCAACGGATTGGTTGCCGTGGCAGAGTTTGACACGGAATCGGAGCGCGGGGCGGAGATCTTTGGCCTATACGAACGCGGGTTCCTCAACGCGTTTTCGGTTGGGTTCATCCCTAAGAGCCATTTTCAAGAGCCAGTACCCGGCCAGAATCAAAAAGGGATCGTGTGGACGTCGGCGGAGTTGTTGGAGTTTTCGGCGGTGTCCGTTCCGGCGAATCCTGGCGCCGTCATATCCAGGGACGTGGCGGAGATGGCGATCAAATGCCTTGGGGACAAGGCCGTAACGAAGGGGGCGGACGGTGAAACGTTCCTGGTTGGTGTCCCGGAGCTTGAGAAAGAGGAAGTGGCCCCGGAACAGCGGCTCGAAAAGTCCCTGGAACAGTTGATTACACTGGCCCGAGTGGTTAAGGGCAAGCCGCTTGATACCTCGAAATTGTCTTTGGTAGGCACGGCGACGTCTTTGCTCAATGAAATCATCGTTGAGAACAACCAGGTATCGCCCGAGGACATTTCAAAATTGCACGGGGTTGTCAAAGAGTTGGCGTCTATCGTTGCCGAGCTTAACCCGGATTCGGACGCATTCGTTAAAAAAACTGTGACGAACATCTCGAAGGCGTTGGGCTACAAGTAAAAGTTTGCAGTATCCGTCCGCCGGATAACCCGGCGCGGGGTAACGCCCGCTTCAGGACGCGGAAATAAAATGTCTAACCAGATGGATGAAGTAGTTAAGTCGGTGCGGGAGTTGGCCGACGCCGTTAAAAGTGTGAACGAAAAGAATCAAGCCCTCCCCGAAAAGATCATGGAAGGGATCAAAGACCTGGTTGCCAAGGCCCCGAACCCGACGCCTCGAAGCGTTGAGTTTTCTACCGAAACCAGCGTTGAAGAACGCAAAGAAGCCGAAATCTTGGCGTCGATGCCTAAAGAGTTGCGGGCGAAAACGGACGAAATGTTCTTGGCGTCAACACTGCTTAAAACTCCCATTCAAAACTTGAAAATGTGGGGCCAATGGTCTCGCCAGGCAAGGGAGTTCAAGAAAGCCTTGGACACCGCAACGGGTGCGCAGGGCGGCGATTGGGTGCCCACCAACTTCTCTTCCGAACTGTTTGATATGGTTCAGCTGGAAACACGAGTTCCGTCGTTGTTTAGGACCATCGTGATGCCGTCCAACCCATACAAATTGCCTGTGACCTTGGCGTCCATTAACACCTACAAACAGCCGGAACAAACCGCCGACACTGGCCAAACTAAAATCCCAGTTGGCGACGGTTCAAACATTGGGAACAGCACGTTGACCGCTGTCGGACACGCCGCACGTGTACTCGCATCGGCGGAAGTGGACGAGGATTCGATTGTTCCCATTCTGCCCTGGCTTGTGCGGATGATCTCTCGTGCGATTGCGGATGGCCGTGAGGACTTTATTCTTAACGGCGACAGTGCAGGAACGCATGAGGATAGCGACATCGGTGCCGGATCGACCGATCATCGCCGACGTGTTGCTCTCGGCTTACGGGCGGCCGCTAACGACGGCGGAGCAACCTACAAGCTGGACATGTCAACGTTCTCCCTTGCCAACCTCCGCGCCTTGCGCGTGAAACTTGGGAAATACGGCGTCAACCCGTCCGATTGCGCCATCATCACCGGGCCCGTTGGCTATTCCAAACTTCTCGGGCTGACCGAAGTTGTCACCATGCAGAACTTTGGAAACGCGGCCACCGCGATCACCGGAAGCCTCGGCAACGTCGACGGTATGCCCGTGTTCGTGTCCGGATTCTGCCGTGAGGATCTGAACGCTTCCGGCGTGTACGACGGAGCGACCACTACAAAGACCGCCATTTACATTGTGTACCGTCCTGGGTGGGTTCTTGGCGAACGTCGAAGCGCGAACTCGGTCAAAGTTCTTAATGAGTTGTATGCTGAATCCGACCAAGTTGCCTTGGTTACGAAAGAGCGCGTTACGTTCAAAGACATCTATCCGACGGCCAGCAATAAGACCATCGGATTGGGTTACAACATCGCCTAATCAAGCGGCTAAGTTGTGGGGGGTGGGCATTGTGCCCACCTCCCACGGCTGGCCAAAGGTGGAGACAATGAAAAAACTAAAACACATCGGGGCAGGGTATCACGGGTTCGATGCGGTCGAAAATCAATTCGTGTTTGCAAAAAACGGCGACGAAGTGGAAGTTTCCGACGACAAAGCCGCGCAGTTGTTCGCCGACTTTGGGAAAGAATGGGTGGAGGTTGAGACGCCGAAAGTGGTTGAGGTTGAACCCGTAAAAGTGAAGGGCAAGAAATAATGGCTTTGGATACGACGAACGCGCTTGTCTCTTTGGCTGAGGCTAAGACGTTTCTGAAAATATCGGCGGAATCGGAAGATTCGGTAATTGAAGATTTTATCAACCGGGCTTCCGTTTGGGCCAACGACTACACGGGGCGACGATTGAAGTCACGCTCAAGCTCGGACGTTTATGACGGCGACGGGTCGGACATTCTTTTGTTGCGGGATTATCCAGTAAATGCAGTAACTTCATTTCAGATAGTGGATGAACCTGTTCCGTTAATTATTTACGAAGACTTCTCACTCAATGCAGAGAACGGAATCATTAAAACAAAAAATGGGCGTATGATTACTAAAGGGTTTCATAACGTGTCAATAACATACACCGCTGGGTATTCGACGCCGCCCGAGACTATCAAAGAGGCGGTCCTCCTCTACGTTGGGCATCTGTACCGACGCCAATACGCCGACCAGAAATTTGGAGTCCAGAGCGAAACGGTCGGCGACAGGACAACCACATACGGGGCTGACGATATTATCCCCAAAGCAAAATCATTGCTCAACCCATACCGAAGCGAACGGGTGCTGTTCAGTGGCTTCTAAATTCATCATTGAAGGGTTGAAAGAGCTTCGCGACTTGGCCGATGGGTACAAGGGTGCGCCGAAACTGATTCACGATTTACTTTTGAAAACGTGCTACAAGTTTGCGGCCGATTCAAAACAGACATCAATGAACAAATACTTATCCGGCGGACCTCCGGATGTTCTTGGCGCCGTTTCTGGGAGGCTTAGATCTAGCATCCAAACGGAAGTGGTTGATGATGGTGACAGTATAACCATTTCGATGGGAACGGGTGTTCCTTACGGGCCGATCCACGAATATGGCGGGCCGATATTGAGAAAAGGGAAGGTGGTCGGACGGATGCGCAAGCGATCTTTCATTCGCAGGGCGTACGAGGAAAACATGGGCAATTTTACCGACAACATTGCAACGCTGATCCAGGGCGCGGCGGAAGGCGGGTGGAAACGTGGCGTCTAAGCGGCGGACGATTCTGGAGTATTTGCGGGACACGCGGTTGCCACTTATTACGGTGGCCGACGGGTATCACACGAACGTCTCAAAAATACAAAGAGGTCTAGTCCCTCATGAAAACCTAAACGATGCGGACCTTCCGGCGTTGTTGATCGGACGGACGGTAGAAAAACGTGAAAATATCACACGGAACCAATACAAGGCGTTGATTACGGTGTTTATTGTCGGGTATGTTAAATCGCCGGACGGCGTTAAAAACTCACAAGGTGCCCTTGATGATTTAATCGCCGACGTGACGCATGCTCTTGAAACGGATAGGACGCTTGGCGGGAATTCAAAGTGGTTGGAAGTTAAGAACATAATCACCGACGACGGCGACATTGCACCGCGTTCCGGGTTCGTGATGGAAGTTGAAATAGCCTACGTGACCGAAGGGGTGACGCCTTGATGGACAATTACAAAACAAAAGACATGAAAGACAAACCGTCAAAGCTGAAATGCGTGGCGGAGTGTTGGGCTCCCGGTCTTGGATTTTTCAAGGTGGGAGAGATTCTAAGCGGTGCGGATTTGGTTTTGAAACTGAAAGGAAACCCTAACTTTATCGAATTCAAACAGGAGGCTTAACCGTGGCATTGTATCCCATCGAAGCGCAGAGGTTTGGACTGAAAAAAGAGGCGGTGCGTGGCACGGCAGAAACCGCGCCCGACAAATGGTACCCCGTATTAAAGGGAACGGAGTTTAACTATTCTCTGGGACTCCTTGAAAACGACGTGTTGAAGGGCGACCCGACGATGATGCCACCCATTGCCGGGAGCAAATCGGGGTCCGGTAAAATCAAGCTTCCGCTTGACGCGCAGTCGTGCGGGGAACTGTTCCGGTCACTGCTGGGCGGCCTTTCTTCGGCGCAACAGGGCGGGACGGCGGCGTATAAACACACGATCACGCTCAACAGCACGTATCAGAAGCCGCCTTACACGTTCTTCATGGACTACGGGCTGGACGTGAAGAAATACGCGCTTGGCGTTGTGAAGAAAGTCTCCCTTTCCGGTGCGGTTGATTCGCTCGGGAATCTTGAGGCCGACGTGTTGTTTAAGTCCGAGGCCTCCGGGTCAATCGGGAGCCCGTCATTCCCAACGCAAAGATACCTTGCGTTTAACCAGATGGACTTCAAAATCGCCGGGACGTCCAACACGGACGTGAAAGAATGGAACATCGAGATCGACAACGGATCGGCTCCCCTTCGGACGCTGAACCTCTCCCAAGATGCGATAGACATTGTGACCGCTTCGAAGCTGGACATTAAGGGCGGGTTTACGATCTACTTCCAAAACGAGACGGAACGGGCGAAATTTCTTGCCAATACCGCCGTGGCTCTTCGGATGTTGGCGGTCGGCCCGCTTATCGCGTCCACGTATTACTACACGGTAGACGTGAACATCTACGAAGCCCATTACACAGCCTTCCCGTTTGGCGACGACCAAGGATTGTTGGCGGCGAAAGTGGCCTTCACTGGTTACTATTCCGCCTCTGATTCCAAGGCCATTCAAATCGACGTAACCAACACGACCGTTTCCTACTAATGACGCCGAAAGAGATCATGAAGATGTCTCCCGAATCCCGGCTCGCGCTTGAGGCGCGGGCGCGGGTGGGGGACGATGAGGCGGTGCGTGATTTTGTAATGGTGTCTGCTTGGCGTTCAATCGATGGGATGAAAGGTATAAGCAAAAAAGAAAAGGTGAAATCGTTTTCCAACCTTTTCAAAAGTGTTCGTGTTGAGGTTGAGAAATAATAATGGCCGACCAATTATTGACACTGACAGTTAGAGTTAACGCGGAAACAGGGAAATTAGAGGTTGCCGGGGAAAAGCTCAAAGGCATTGCCGGGGACGCCGAGAAAGCCGGGAAAGGGCTTTCTTCCGCAGGGGCCGGGCTTTCTTCGATTGGTAAAGCCTTTGCAGGATTGGCGTCAACGGCGGCAGTGACGGCGTTTTTCAAGTCGGCAGTTCAGGGAGCGGAAGAAGAAAATCAGGCGATGCGCCGCCTTAAGTTTGCGGTTGAATCCGCCGGCCAGTCGTTTACAAACGCGCAAGGCCAAATCCAGGCATGGGCGCAAGGTATCCAACAGGTTACCAGGTTTACGGACGGGCAGGCCATTGAGGCGATGGGCAAGTTTGTCCGCGTCACTGGCGACACTGTGCAAGCGCAAAAGGCCAGTCAGTTGGCAATGTCTCTTTCAGTTGCGACAGGGAAAGACCTTTCGACAACGACGGAAGTATTGACGAACATCATCAACAAAAACGAACGCGGCGTATCAATGGCCCGAAAAGAGTTTGGGGCATTGATTGCCGGGGCAGAGAACGGCCAACAGGTGTTGGATATTTTGTCGGCAAAGTTTGGCGACGCGGCGTTAAAAGAAGAAGGATTTTCAAAAGAAACGGCGGCACTTTCAAACAACTGGAACGAGTTGAAGGACTCGGTAGGGAACGCGGTCATTCCTGTTTTGACTACGTTGACCGGGTTGCTAAACGATGGTGTCAACGCAGTCCGGGCCGTTGCCGACGGGTTGGCCGGGTATGCGGCGATTATTTTCACGACGTTCGAAGGGTTGGGGTCGGCGATTAAGGCGGTCGTCAATCGTGATTTTGGAAGCATTGCCGACATTGCGAAGCAGACATGGGAAAAAATCCAAAACATCACCGTCGAATCTGGCGATATGATCCGTGGGGAATTTGAGAAAACGACGCAAGCCCACGCCGTCCACGCCGAAACGAGGGTCAACCAAACAACGCGCAGGACAGAAGCCGAGATCGAAGCAGAAAAAAGGCTTGAGGCAGAAAAGGCCGCCGACCTGGAACGTGCCTATCAAATGGCCGAATCCATGGAACAGCAGATTTTAGCCCTTGATCAAAGCTCCCTTGATAAAAAAATGTCTTTGTTGAACGCCGAAACGGCGGCGGAGCGTCGAAAAATACAAACCGAGGTTCAAGACGCAAAGGCAAAAGAAAATCTTTTGACGCAGTTGGACAAGCTCCACTTTGCCCGCGTTCAAAAGTTGACACAAGCCGAAGCGGCGACAAAGAGAGCGGCGGCGTTTCAAGTTGTTGAAGATTCTTTGCAAACCCTTTCGATTATCAACAGCATGCAGAGCGGACACACGAAAGCGCAGGTCACACGGGCGCGGGCGATTCTTGCCCTTGAAAAGACAATCGCCATCGCCCGCCTTTGGGCCGCCGAAGCTGGAAAAGGGATTGCGGGCGTCGCTATAGCATCCGCCGGGACGGCGTTGATCGTTGCCCAATTCGCCCAACAATCCAAGGCGATTGGGGACGCGGCCAAAATAGCCAATGAGGGATCGTCCTTTGGAGAGTTTAAATCAACCGTGGACATTGGAAACGGTGATACGGTTGAAACAGGGAATATCACAGGCTCCGGAACAAGGCAGTCCGGCGGCGTCGGAGGTTCCGGCGGCGGTGGCGGATCGTTTGGCGTGTCGGGTGGAGGCGGAGGCGGGGCCGGGACGATCATAAACATAGGGCCAACCTCGGTAAGTTTCAGCACAGGATCAGTTGATTTGAGCAATATCGATCTAATAGCCCGCCGTCTCGGTGAGGCGGTTACACGCGGGAACGTTGAGGCCGCCCAAGCGGCACTTGCTTTCTACCGTTCAGGACAAAAACAGGAAGGGTTAGCACGATGAGTGAGCCGAGAATTTGTACAAGGAACTGGGTTGATACTCAAACAAGTTTTGTCTTATCGCATGGTGGGACTTCACAGTATTTGTATGACAGAAACGATGTGACGCAGTATGTTACTTCAGGGGCAAATTTAGATAGCACATATTGCATCATTGAAGCCTATTTCTACGAGAGTGGCGTCGCTAAAATAAGATCTATTGATACTGTGATATTGAAAAATTACAACTTTAAGGAATACAACGTTTATTATTGGAATGGGGCTTGGAGCAACATATATGGGACAAGCAACGATTCGCAGTCGTCACGGTATATAAGTCTTTCTCCTGTTTCGACAACAGCAATAGCAATCCACTGTCTTAAAACAAAAACAGCAAACCAAGAAAAAGCTATCGGCGAAATCATTACATGTGGCACGTCATTGGCATGTGACGATATGTATTCCTACGACCCAAAATGGCGCGAACGTTCGAAAGAGATCGTATTGGGTGACGGGTCGCTCCACAAGGTTTACACGAAAGACAAAAGCGGAAGGCTAAGCAAATACGAGGCGGCTTTGAAGTTTCACTATTTGTCGAAGGCGACGCGCGACGCTTTGAAAGCGATAAAGGATACAGGGGAACCGTTCTTGTTTCAACCCGAAAGCGTGACAGTTCCAGAAGATATCTACTACGTCCACTGGTCGAATACTTGGGACGAGAAATACATGTCGAATTTTAAGTCGGCAGGGTATGAGGTCGTTATGAACCTCAAAGAGGTTTGACGCAGTGAAAAGCGTTACCCAGGCATTCAAAGACGCGCAGGCGGCCACGTCCTCTGTATCGGTTCGGCGCGTATCATACAAGCGGCGGTATTGGGTTCAATCGTCCCAATCTTACGTTTGGGAAACGTCGTGGGTGACCATGACAGAAAACGAGGTTATTTCAGTTTCGGCAATCACGGCGAAGCTGGACACCGAAGCCGTCAACGAATACAAGGTATCGAACGTCACGATTAACTTAAAGAACGCAGATCGGAGATGGAACGCATCAAACCCGTTTGGGCGGTTTGGCAAAGACAGCCAATCGCCCGTTTTTGGATATGAGCCTTATTGGACAAAGTTCAGAATAGAATCTGGATACGTGGTCAACGGCGTTGACACTTTTACCCCTTTGTTTGTTGGCGTGGCGGTCGATTTTCAAACCGACGGCAACTCCGACGCTTGCCAAATAAGCGTCCGAGGCCTTGAAGCGTTACTGGAAAACGCCAACGCCGAAAACGTGTCTACGTTGGTTGAAAACGAAACTCCGTCAGGGACTGTCAACGGAACAAACAAAGATTTTGTGACACTTCAACCCGGAGTTGGGATTGTTTCAAAGGTAACGGTTGACGGTGTTGAGAAAAAGGCAGGCACAGAATACACAGTCGCCGACCTTGACACGCCGACGCTTGGCGCAAAAATAACTTTTGGGACAGCTCCAACGGGCGGGCAGGTTGTGAAGGTTTGGTATAGGTATTGGCAACAAAACAAAACGATTGAGTCGTTGGTCACGGATTTAATTTCGGAAGCAAAATTGAACAACGCTTTGAATATAATTGAAACTGTAGTATTCCCAACTGGTGTAAACCAGGTACACGCTATCGATTCACAAGGAGATTGGAATTTAGGGACAAAGACAGACGTTGACGTAAATCGAACGCCGGGTGATTTGAAAATCGATTTTTCTGTAATTGGGAATAAAACTCTTCTGGACGATTTTAATTCGGGGTTAAGTGGTTCCTGGACAACGAGCGGGACGGCTTCAATTGTTTCTAATAAATTAAGACTTGGCAATGATTCAGATTGTAGTTCTGCTCACAGGGCCAGCACAAAAAACATTGGTGTGTGGCAAGTAACTGTAACGCATGTTTCTGGATATGGGTTTTCGCCAAATTTTAATAAATCGGTTTATTTTTATTTTATGGGTGGCACTGTAACAACGGGATCAACATGGGGACAGCGTTATTTAAGAAACGGATACGCATTGCAAGTTAATATGAAATTTGGCCCAGACAATATTTATTTATTGCGTTACGATAACGATACAGCAACAGGGAATCCAGTTGTTCTTGGTTCAGCCTCATCGTCAATCGTAAACAATGGGACTGTAACAATTAGCGTTGGACGAAATCCAGGCGGTTCTTTTTCTGTTTATGAAAATGGATCTTTGTTATTCACAGCGCAAGACAACACGTACACGACAAGTGCAAATATGATGCTCGCGTCAAATAATGATGGTTATTCTCCCAGCGGTGGTACAACGTGGGATTTTGAAGACTTATACCACCCTTCAACAACAGCAAGTGGAACGTGGGTATCGCCGGTTTTTGATTGTTTATCTGTCCCGACATCGTGGGGTAATATGGTTGTGTATCAAACTAAAAATGGGACTGGTTCGTTAACTTACTCAACGAGGACTAGCACTGACGGATCGACTTGGGATTCTTATGTAACTGTCTCTGGAACGTGGGGCATTGGATCAGCCCTAAAAAGGTATGTGCAGTTAAAAATAGAAATGACAAGTGGGCTTGTTGATAGTGACGATTATTCTGTTCAGCTTGTGAAAATATTTTACTTAAATTCAGTGACGCAGGTGAAAATGGCATCTTTCACTGGAAAAACAGTTTACAACGCTATTCAATCTCTTGGAGCATTCGCTAACTACGAGTGGGGATTCAAAGAGGACGAGACGTTCTTTTTTCGATCAAAAGAGGTTAGTCCAACTCTTGACGAAATCCTCGACACTTCAATTAATCTGGTTGACGTAACATCTGTTAATAATGGTTATGATCGCGTTTATCATGAAGTCCAGTCGGAGTTTGGTAGCTTCAACGTGACACTTTCAACAGCAAATGACATACCGACAAGTCCTCTCCCAAGGTTTGGAAAACGACGGTTCTCTGTTTCAAATTCAGAAATCTTACTTGCCCAAGATACCGACGTTGCGACTGGAATCGCAAGAGGCCTTCTAAATTATTTGTCAATCCCCCGGCGCACATGCAAGGCAAAAACGAAGCTCATGGAGTGGCTCGACCTTTCCGATACCGTCTTAGTCAATTTCAGAGACAAACCAAACAACTGGTGGATGGGCGATACAAACGTCTATTTGGGCCAGACGGACATACACCTACACGGGCCGGAAGCGAACACGCTGGACGGCTTTTTGGCAAAGGTCGTTGGATATAGGCACGACACAGAGAGCAAAACAAGCGAATTTGACCTCGAGGAGATAATACAATGACCGTTCCAAATGTGTTCGCAAACGGCGTCGGGAACTACCCGGACGCGACCAAATTCAACGCAAACTACGATTATTTGGAAGTGTTGTCCAGAAAAAACAGGTTGATCAATGGCAATTTCGCGATCAACCAGCGGCAAGCGACTTCAGTTGCGGACGATGCGTATTGTCTCGACAGGTGGTATGTGCTGACAGAAACGGGGAATGTCACGGTGGCGCAAATGACGGATGTCGAAAGTGGGACGGCGACAAGCATTAAATTAACCCAGCCGGACGCAACGCCGAAACGGATCGGATTGGCGCAGATCATGGAATCGATAAATTGCAGAGATTTGCAGGGGGCCGCCGTCCAGTTTTCAGGAAAGCTCAAATGTTCTTTGTCGCAACCAATCCGGTTTGCAATCGTTGGGAATTCCGGTTCGGCAGATGTTCAAACGTCCGATCTTGTTGGTGACTGGTCAAGCAAGAACTATTCAAATAATAATTTTTTCCAAGGCGCAACGTGGCCATATGGCGTTGGAACAATAACACCGACAGCGGCAACCTGGACAAATTTTAGCGTTACGGCAACGCTTGGGTATACAAATAACTTTTCCGTATTCGTTTGGACTGAAGGGACCTTGGCCCAAAATGAGACGCTGGAACTTTCGCGGATGGCCTTTAAGCCAGGGATTGAAATTGTTCATGGGCAGAGCCACATGCACTTTGATATAGCTTCCGAACTTGTGGCTTGCCAGAGATATTATGAGAAATCATACAACCAAGGCACCGCGCCGGGAACGGCATCGACAGCTGGAATTGTTTATTTTAGGTCAAATGGGACAAACCATTATGAGGCTGTGCCATTTAAGGTAACAAAGCGGACCGCTCCCAATGTAACCCTATACAATCCAAATTCTGGTTCGTCGGGGTCTTGGCGGGATTATTCAGCGTCGACAGACAAAACTGTAACAGGGTCAAATATTGGTGAATCTGGACTTATGGTCGCTGTAACTTCAAGCGTTGATGGAAACGCGACGGGCGGACATTATGTCGCCGAGATTGAAATCTAAATAAGGAGAATTGTATGGCTCTCAGTGTGACCAGCAACGAGAAGGCTACGGCTCGGGCGACAGGGATCGAAGCCGATGATTTTTTTGAACGCGACGTTAGAATTTCAATCCCCTCATCTGTAACTACCTATCTATTCGCCCACCCAACGACGCTTTCAACGTCGAGACAGAACGGGGAGAGGCAAATATTCGTCCCGCTTCCCGACGGATATTATTACGGGATGTTCCTTGGGACAAAGACGGCTACCAATATGGTCCCGTCAATAAGTGATATTTGCATCGCCAAACCAGGACTCCATAAATGGCATGGGTCTTGTACGAAATCGGGAACATGGACAACCAGCCCGGCGGGAGTTTCAACCGGAGCTTTCCAGGCGACGGGATGCGTGTATTCGGCGACGGCGGGGGAGACCATTTCAGTCTCTGTTTCTGGCCCCATTGTCGCGGTGCGTTCGTTCAACACGAGCAACGGCGGATTCGGGATCGTGTCGATTGACGGCGATTTTACAAGGGCGACGAGACTCCCGGCATTTACGGATGCTGACTACGCGGGCGGTCTGTGCCGATCAACCGACGTTGGCAAGCGGTATATTTGCGGGTATTCGGCCGCCCCGCAATCCGAATGCGTGACCATCGCCGACGATTTAACAGCGGGGGCGCATACCATCCTTATCGAGGCCACAGGGACTAAACCGGCGGCTTCATCGTCTACTCGGTGCTATGTTGAGGGGATCGCCTCGGTTGACGGTAGTTCTATCGGGACGGCGAATGTCCACATGATCCCAGTGAATTATATTTTGCACCAGACTGGAATTTCAGCGCAATGCTATGTCCCCTATTGGGCGCCGGTTGGTTCGTCGGATTTTCAATACATGGGCGAAAATCACTCCGACAACACGAACAGCAAGGAAACAACGACATCGCTGGTGGTATACGTCGACGGGACAGATAAAACGTCATTGGCCACCGGGACATATGCGAGCGGTGGCTCTGTGACAATCCGGCACATCTCAACGCTGGCCCACAAAGCGGCTATCGGGACTCCCGTTGCGACGAAGAGCCGGGTTTATACGTTTGCCCCCGGCCGCAAGCACCCCGCGATGTGCGACATTACGATTACGTGGAGCTCGGACGGTTTGTTGAACATCGAATATCCGGTGATGTTGACCGTCGGGGAAATGGTGATCAACCCGGCCCTCACAATCCAGAGAACCCAGTTCCACACGGGGGAGATTGCTGGAAATGTGTTTGCGCTTTCCGACGCGAACGCCGACGCGGTGACGTATTTTAGAGGGGCTGGCTCGAGATTGTTTTGTTACGGCGACAGGCTGATCGCCTGGGCCGCGATGGAGGGGGGAACTCCGGGGAAACATATTTACTCGTCGCAGGCCGGATCTTACCAGGACCGGACGACCAAGGACGAGAAACTCTATCTGATTTCATCCTACGGAACGCAATTTGTTCCTAACGGTGAAGTCAGAAAGTTTTTGGTTGGTTGGGGAGCGAAACGAATTTAAATTTATTTAGGAGTTACTCCAGAACACCAGGACAACATTGTGATCAATGATGAATACGACGGCGGGGTTGTATCGGATTTGGCGACACTGAAAGAGAAAGTGAGGGCGTTGGAAGCTAATGATTATTCCGTATTGGCGAAATTCGTTGGCCGTGTTGATTCGTTGGCTGTCGAATTGAGCCAAACGAAAGCGAAGGTGATCGAATTGGAACATTTACACACGCAACATTTGGAATGGTCCGCACAGATTCCGATTAATTATGAGAAGGTAAACGCTCATGTCCGCGCGCTTGAGCAGACAGTTAAGGATGGGTTTGCGGAAATGAAAACCCAAATAAAGGGGCAGGATAAAGATTTTGACTATTTTGTGAGGTTGCCTGCCAAGACGGTTTTGCTGGGTGCGTTGGGTGTTTTGGGCGTCGCCGTCGCTCACTCATTTATGCGTGTTGCGCACTGGGTTTGGGATTGGTGGAAAGCGTTTTCGAAGGCTAATTACCTGTGATCGAGGGGAGCCCGATAACGATTTGTCGGCTGTGCGGAGACCCTTATTCATCTGTTGTTCTTTCTACGTGCGAGAATTGCGAGCGGTCGGCGT
>WBZL01001334.1_pt1 | contig 26193 bp, 15 predicted proteins | sample 5204291 | NCBI WGS metagenome assembly WBZL01 (sample SAMN12344345, study PRJNA552823) | activated sludge metagenome | biome: Activated sludge suspended growth; feature: Nitrification reactor; material: Wastewater; isolation source: activated sludge from nitrification reactor of wastewater...
CCCTCTCTCACCCTCTCACCCTCTCACCCTCTCACCCTCTCACCCTCTCACCCTCTCACCCTCTCACTCCCCCCCCCACCATCCGCACCCCCTTCCCCGGCGCCGTCCAGGCCAGAAAAAAACGCCCGTCCCGCGCCGCCAGCCTGGGGAAACCGCTGCTCCGCGCCGGATCGAAATCGGCAACGCGGTCTTCTGCGAGCAGCCGCCCCGATGGGTCAACTACCGACAACCGAAGCGCGCCCTTGCCGCCTTTCTCCCTTTCAACCCAACTGACCAGCGCCCTTTCGTCGTCCAGCAGCTGTACGTCAACGCGACCTTCCGGATTGCCTTTATCGATTTGTACGGGTTGCCCGAAACTGTCTCCGCCGTCCTCCGACCAGACGAGAAAAACGCCGGGTTTTTCCTCAGCTGCCGTAAACCAGGCCACGGCCAGGCGATTGCCGGAAGCGGCCACTGCCGGCCCGTTCACAGGGCACCCTTCAATGGTCCAGTTGTCGGCATGTACCAGCCGGGGTTCCGACCAGACGCCGTTCTGCCGTTTCACCAGGGCAATATCCCGGACTTCCGCCATGGACCGGTCCCGGTAAACGACCACTATGCTTCCGTCGGCCAGGGTAGCGGCATCGGTCTGGCAACAGGAACAGGTCCGGCCGTCCAGTTCAGCTTCATCGCTCAGGTTGCCCTCCCGGTCGACGGCGGCAAACCTCAGGGTCATATCCGCTTCCCCGCCTTCGGGGGTCCCGCTCTGGACGGCATATTTGCGGCCGTCGAGCCAGGCAAGCCCTATCCGGTCGTCCGGCAATGCGGTCATGGAAACGAACCCGTGCTCAGTGGCTGTATCATCCTTGTGCGGTATCAGCGGCCCTTGCCAGGTTTGTCCCGCATCCGGGCTTATGTATACTCCGATATCGTATGCATATACAGCACCTTCGCCATGCCGCATTAATACGTAAGTGGCCAGAAAACTGTCATTCCTGGCAAATACCGACGGAAAATCCGCCCAGTTGACAAACCAGTCAGGGTCCGATGCGATTTGTACAGGGACCGACCAGCCGCTTTCCCCCAGGCCGGCGATCATGAGCCTGCTCAGGGTATCGGGCTCATGCAGCCACGTTTGCCATAATTTCCCGTCGCCGCTTTGAAACAAAGAGGGAAAAACAGCGGCAACATCCGCCGGATTGCCGGTTTCCGACCAGGTAAGCTTCCATTCCGGTCCGTCCGGCTTGCAGGCGTTCAACCCCAGCGTCATCCCGGTCAGGATCAGGGCAGCTGTTTTTTTCCGTCTTCCGGCAAGAAAGGCCGCCCCCGCCGCAAGGCACAATCCGACGCCCCAGATCAGCCATCCGGGTTTGCCGCTCAGCGGCACCTTTCCGTCTTTGCCGTTCATGACCATACCGGCCCAGTAGCTCGGCATGGCCCGCATCTCGGGCGCGGATTCGAGGTAATCGATTTTGGCCTGCCGCAGCGCGCCCGCACGGGTATCGCCGCCCTTGATCAGGGTGTAAAAACGGTTGAGGATCTCCGCGCTGGCCTGCGGTTTCACCTGCCAGAGACTGGCCATAAGACTGGCTGCGCCGGCATAGGCAAACCCCCGCGACAAACTCATCACGCCCTCTCCCCTGGCCAGCTGACCGATATTGGTCTCGCAGGCGCTGAGGATCACCAGGTCGAAAGGAAGGGTGGTTGCATAAAGTTCCGGCAATTGCAGGAGCGAATCGATGAAATAGATCCGGGGATGGTCGCCGGCTTCGGCATGGGTGAAGAAATGCAGGATCTCTCCGCCTTTAGTCCAGTTATTCAGCAAACTCCGGCGGGCCTCCGCACCGGTAAAAACCGTCATATTGCCGTTGTCCTGCCCGGAAAATCCGTCAAAAGGCAATGGCGCCTGCCCTTGTTCGCCCGATGCGAATCCGGGAGCCAGCAGGTAGTTCGAATTGGTGCTGTGGCCCAATTGTTGCTGACGGACCAGCACTCCTGCCGAAAAGCCTTGCTGCAAAACCTGGTGCCGGGCCAGGTAATCCAGCGATTTCCAGCCGCCCTGTCCGGAGGCGGAAACCAACAGGGCGTCAAACGGGATATAACCGAGTTCGCCGTCCGGAATGATGATCACCTGGCTGTCGTCCGGCGAATAGACCGGGCGGTAGATCTTGTCGAAGAGGGTCGAGGCTGTCAATCCAAAGATATCGGGTCGCATATTCCAGCGGTTGGCCGGAGAGAATTGCTGCAGGTAGTCCCTGAGCGTGTTCCTCAATGCACTGTCGGCCGGCACGGAAGTCAGCCCCGGCTCGCCCGACCAGGGCAACCGCAGGGCGTACAGGTGGGATTCTCCGTAAAAGTAGACGATCAGGGATTTTCCTTCGGTCAATAGTTCCATCCGGGCGGTCTCCAGCCCAACCACATCGGCGTTATACCGGGCGTTGTGGTACTGGGGATAGGACTGGCTGAGCTGTTTCAAAAAATCGTTGAGGGCCCTTTGCGCATCCAGCAGGTTTTGCCGGAGGTCGGGTTTTCCCGGATCGGCGGCCATCGCTTGCTGGGCATTGGCCAGCCTGCTCTTCAAGGCGCTTTCTTTTTGGCTCAGGCTGTCGGGAATCAGGTTGCGGGCCCGGTTGGCCAGCAGGGCATCGAGCAGCAAAACCGCACGGCTTTTTTCCATGAAATAAAAAGCGCTCGCGGCATCGCCGATGGCGAAACAGCTTTTCAGGGCGTTTTCAAACATGGCTCTCGACTGTTCCAACCAGATCAGCCGGGATTGATCGGCGATCATTTCCCGCAGGATCCGGTCCTGGTACGCCACCGCCTGCCGGTACATGAAGATGGCATGCCGGTGGTGGTCAGCGTTTTTTTCGTGAAATCCGAGCAGTTGCCAGCCTCTGGCCTTGGCCTTCAGGTAAGCCAGCACGTAGTAGGGTTCGCCCAGGATGAGGGTGGTATCGTTTAGTTCGGGGTCCTGTTGCCAGTTCGCACTGCGGGTAGCGGGGATCACCTGTTGAAGCGCTTCGTGATAATGCCGGAGGGCATCGGTGTAATGCTGGTTCGCCGTGTCGACATCACCCAGGTTGACAAGCGGTTTGGCGTATTCCGGGTCGTATTGGGCTTCGAAAAGGGTTTTGAAATGCCCGAGGGATGTTTCCAGGTAATTTTTTGCTTCCTTGAGCTTGTTTTGGCGGGTCAGCGTAAAACCCAGGTTGCTCTCGATAAAGGCCGCTCTTTCGCTTTGCTGCGTTTTGCGGGCCAGGTCAAGCGCCTTATGGTAATATTTCAGGGCGTTATCCCAATCCCCGAGGTCGTCGTAAATATTGCCCAGGTTTTGATAACAAAGGGATTGCTTTTCCTCTTTTTCGTCCGTCAGGGCAAACAGCTCTTCTGCCTTCAGATAGCAATTGATTGCCCGTTGAGGCTCATTCGCGCGATTCGCTACATTGCCCAGCGACAACCAGGCCCCGCCGGCATTGAGGTAATAAGCATTGTTTTTTTTTGATTGGCTGTAAAAACCCAGAGCCCGGTTGAACGCGCTGGCTGCTGCGTCAAAATCCCCCATGGTTTCGTACAGCCGGCCGATCTCAAACCAGACCCGGCCGCTCAATAACGATTCCTTCCGCTTTTCCCGGATGCCGGCTGAATACTGGAAGTAGCCGATGGCCTCTTCGTACCGGCCCAGGCTCCGGCAGGCAATTCCCATATTGTTGGCCGTCAGGGCGGCGTCGAGGTTGTTTTCATCCAATGACTTCCGAATGGTCAAGGCCAACCGGTAGAGCTCCAGGGCTTTTTCAAACTGCCCGTCATTGTGGTACATGGCGGCGTATTTGTGATAAAAGTACCCCAGTTTGGATTTATCCGGGAAGGTTTCAGGGTCGATCGCTTCAGCCAGCAAACCGGCCCGGCGGATCGCTTCTTTCCGCGTTTCCGAATTGTCATAGAGGAGCGCCGCATCCAAAGCCGTTTCCAGGTAATTCCGGAGGTTTTCCTGTTTCCAGATGGCGGCAGCCTGGTCGAGGTATTCAGCGGCCTTTTCCCGGTCACCGGATTCAGCTGCGGCATCGGCCGATTGAACCAATGCACGCGCGCGAAGCGTATCCGCGCCAAACAGCCAAAGCGGCGCCGTCAACAAGACAGCCACCGCCGGCAATATTCTTTTTAAATGCATAGATGCCCCCTTTTGCACAAAGTTAATCACCGCTGCTTTATCGCCACCTCCCTGGCCCGGAAATGCGCCGACTCCATAAAAACAAAATACGTGCCGGCCGGCCATTGCTGATCGTCTATTCCAATGGTTTGCATACCGATCGCCGGAGAAAGATCCTGTTGCAGGATGCGCTGACCGACCGCATTGAATACAGTCAGACGGACCGTCTCATTTTCAGGCCACTGGTATTCAACCCGGAAATCGCCGGAAAACGGATTTGGAAAAGTGACGATCGGGGTTTCCTGCTTTGAAGCGGGTTCCTTTACACCGACAATGCAATTGGTGAAATCCTGCAATAAACCGCCGCCGATCTCCGAGATCTTTTGACCGTCATTGTTCAACAGAAACTGAATGGCCTCATTATAGGTTGCCGTCGGATTGGCAGCCTTGAACAGCACAAGTTGTCTGGAAACCGCAGCTGCCGCCATTGAGGTCCCCGATTTGATGCCGAAACCATGATTATCCGATTGACCGGGGATAGTACTCAGAATGCTCACTCCCGGCGCCGCGATGTCCACTACCTGCCCTTTGTTGGAAAAATTGGCCAGGCCGCCCGCCAGATCGTCGAAAGCCGCCACGGATACCACATTGCTGCCCGTGCCGCTGAACTGGCTGGGGTAATGCGGGAACATATCGTTGTCCATCCCTTCATTACCGGCGGAAGCCACAATGATGACGTTTTTCATCTTGGCATAATCGATTGCAGCCCGGAACATGCTGGATTCTTGTCCGACATATCCGGCGCTGTAATTGATAATGTCCGTTTGCTTGTCGGAAGCGTAGTAAATGGCGCACAACGTATGAAACAGATTGCCCGCACCGCTTTGATTCATCACCTTGAGGGAAATAAATTCAACCCGGGCGCAGGGGATCAGGGTCAGGTCCTTGACAATAATGCCTGCGATATGGCTGCCATGTCCGTTATCATCCTGCGGGATCGTACCGCTGTTGACAAAATTCTGGCCTTTGTCATCATAATCAAAACAGTTGCCGTCGTCGTCAGGTGACAAGGGATCCGCTTCCTCCTGGTCATTGGTCCAGATGGAAGTACTCAGGTCGTAATGAGGGAAATCGACACCGGAGTCGATAATGGCTACCCTGATCACTTCCCCGTCAGTCCCCTGGCCGGCCTGTTCTCCCGGTGTTTCTCCTTCATCCTTGGGCCTGTCGAGTTTCACGATATAATTGAACCCGGTATCCTCAATCTTTGATTCGCTTGAAGCCTGGTCTTTGACCCCTTCAATAGTGATCCCGTTACCCGTGAGATCGACATCCCATAATTCAAGTCCAGGGTCGCAAAGACATTTATCCGTCAGGACCGCATTGTATTTGTTACGGATTACATCCTTTTCCGAATCAGTCGTTCCGGCGATAAATTTCACGATCAACTGGTTGCCGATATAGGGCCCGCCCAACGTATCCGTCCCGATTGGGCAAGGCGGCAGTTCGACCAGATAGGTATTGTTCAGCAACACGGAATCCCCGGTCGCATTCACCTGAAACTGGAGCACGTACCCGGTATTGTCCCCCAAATCAATATTGAGATTCACATGGGGAAACGGATCATAGACCCTGGTCTCGCCGGGTTGTAGCGGCGGTGAGTAAAAACCGTTAAAAACGCTTGAAGGCGTGCCGTTCAGGGTATATCTGTATTGAAACTGGGTAATGGCTGTTTGGCCGTAATTGGTCAGCACCAACTTTGGCGATTCATGGTCGGTAAGCAGGCAAGGATCGAGAGGTTGAGCGATCCCTGCAATGCCGATGTCGGTATTGGGCAGGCCGTCGGTTATCAGGATATCGTCAATGATCCAGAAAAACAGATTCCCCTGAAACCGGAATCTGATCTTGACCTGCGGAAAACCGGCTGCGTAGGAAGTGATATTCAGGATTACCCGTTCACCGTTGAGCGTTTCCTGCAAGGGCGCCACCGTGTTATTGATGGGGATGCCCGTCCAGCTCGCGCCGTTGTCCGAACTGATATCGACGCTGGTGATGGAAGACAAATTGTGGTAATACTGCTGGAAGGTGAGGTATACGTCAGCTGCTCCCGAACAGTCCAGTACCGGCATCTCAATCGCCGCGTCCTGGTAATTATTGCTGACGGGGGAGTAATAAGCGTCCGAGTTGAAGATGAACGCCCCCGGTCCGGAATTGCTGTTAATCGGGCTGCGATTGCCCCAATGCGGGCCGGTTTTTCCGGTTCCGTCCGCTGTCCATTGCCAGACCTGCCCCGGCGCATTCGGCGAAGGAACCTGGGCCCACCCGGGGGGGTTGGAATTGAAGTTTTCCTGAAAGATAATGCCGGGTACCTGAGCTGAAACAAATGAAAAAACAAATAAGGCTAAAAGGGTGATCAGGCTGGATTTTCTCATGGTGCTTGGGCTGGTTTTGAAGTAAATATAGGATTTTTCTGACATTGTGGGTTGGATTTGAAAATGTTTCGGGTTTATATCAGCCGTTCGCGCGATTTGTTACCGCCAATGGCCGGATAAATCCGCTTCTTTTTGATAAAAGGCCGGCAACAGTTCTTATTTTTACGCTGAACAGGTCTGAACACTGCTTATGAACCGACGAGAAGCCATCACTAGAACCGCCGTTTTGCTGGGAGGAGCCGTCAGCGCTTCCACCATCGCCGCTGTACTGTCCGGATGCAAAACCGGTCCGATACCGTCGTCCAGCACCTTCCTCACCCCGGAACAGGAATCGCTTGTGGCGCAATTATGCGATCTGATCCTGCCCAAAACCGGCACCCCCGCCGCCTCCGAAGTCGGCGTACCCGGATTCATCTATACCATTTTGCAGGAATGCACCCCGGCGGAAGACCGCGAAACGTGGACTGCCGGGCTGATGCAACTGGACACTGATGCCGGCGGGTTGCTCCGGCTTCCGGTTGATCAGCAAACGGCATTCCTCAAAAAACTCGATGCGGAAGCCCGCGAGGCAAAAGAACCGCTCACCCCGCCCCAGGCTGCCTGGCGCAAATTAAAGGAACTGACCCTCATCGGCTATTTCACCTCCGAAACCGGCGCTTCGGAGGTCCTGGAATACATCCCCGTGCCCGGCAGATTCGAAGGATGCATACCTTTACCTCCCGGGCAGCGCACCTATGTTATTTAACCGGACCCCCGGATTCTTAAGCCCGCAGGGATTGAGAAGCCAATCAGAAGACAATCACCCCTCCGGATTCTTAAGCCCGCAGGGATTGAGAAGCCAATCAGAAGACAATTAATACCTTACGACAAAGCAACGCATGATCATGCGTCGCTGCAAAACAACTGACCATGGAATACGATGCAATAGTCATCGGCTCCGGCATCTCCGGCGGTTGGGCCTGCAAGGAGCTCACCGAAAAAGGCCTGAAGGTCCTCTGTCTCGAACGCGGCCGCCCCGTTGAGCATGTCAAGGACTATCCCACCGCCATGAACCCGCCCTGGAAGGACCCCTACCGCGGCATGGATACGGAAGCCACTCTTGGCGACTATCCGATCCAATCGAAAAATTACGCCTTCAACGAAGAGACCAAACACTTTTTTACGAAAGATACCGACCACCCTTACACCCAGAAACGGCCCTTTTACTGGATCCGCGGCTATCAGACCGGGGGCAAGTCCCTCATCTGGGGAAGGCAGTGCTGGCGGTGGAGCGAACGGGATTTCGAGGAAAATGCCCGCGACGGTCACGGTACAGACTGGCCTATCCGGTATTCCGATATCGAACCCTGGTACAGCTATGTCGAAAAATACGCCGGCATCAGCGGCCTGGCCTCGGGCATTCCGCAGGTTCCGGACAGCCCCCACTTTCTGCCCCATATCCCGCTGAATTGCGTGGAGGAACACTTCAAAACCGAGATCGAAAAGAAATTCCCGGCCCGGCGGCTCACCCCCGGCCGCCCCGCCCACCTGACCGACGACACCCATAAGGAACGCGGCCGTTGCCAGTTTCGCAACCTCTGCCCCCGGGGATGCCCCTACGGCGGATATTTCACCAGCGTGACCTCCACCATACCGGATGCCCTCAAAACCGGGAATCTCACCCTTCGCAACCACAGCATTGCAACAGAACTCCTCTTGGATGAAACAACCGGCAAGGCGACCGGCGTCCGGGCATTGGATGCCGAAACCGGCGAAATGCACGAATTCCGGAGCCGGATCGTCTTCGTCTGCGCCGGCACCCTGAACACGACCTGGTTGCTGCTCAACAGCTCAAGCAGCCGCTTCCCGGATGGGTTCGGCAACGACAGCGGCGTCATCGGTAAATACCTCATGGATCACCATTTTCAGGTGGGGGCCACCGGCGAGTTCGACGGCTTTGAAGACCGCTACTACTACGGCCGAAACCCAAGCCTCTTCCTTATCCCGAGGTACCGCAATATCGGCGACGACGTGCAACCCAATTACCTCCGCGGATTCGGCATGTTCGGCAGCGGATGGCGGCAGGGTTGGGGAGAAATAGCGGCCATGAAGGAAGTGGAGCTCGGCTTCGGCGCGGCATACAAGGACGCCGTCAGCAAGGCTGAGAACGGGAAATGGGTCATCCAGATGTTCCCTTTCGGGGAATGCCTGCCTTATGAATCAAACCGGGTATCCCTGGATGCCGATCACAAGGACAAATGGGGGCTGCCGACCCTCGCCATGGATTGCGGCTTCGGCGAAAACGAACGCGAAATGACCAAACAGATGCTGTCCGACAGCGTTGAACTGCTCGAAGCGGCAGGCGCCAAAAACGTGGCCACCTACCAGGGGGATACCGCCATCGGGTTCGGCATCCACGAGATGGGGACCGCCCGGATGGGAAAAAACCCGAAAACCAGCGCGCTCAATGCCCATAACCAGCTCTGGGCCGCGCCCAACGTATTCATTACCGACGGTTCGTGCATGGCCTCTTCCGCCTTCCAGAATCCGTCGCTGACCTATATGGCGCTAACCGCAAGGGCTTGCGATTACGCCGTGAAAGAACTGAACCGGCAGAATATTTAACCATCAGGAAAATTCATCCCCCAGAAACAACATATCGCCGCCCGCATCAATCACGCCGACCGCGGCTGCTTCAGCGAACAATCGCGTTACGGCCGATTTCCCCCGGTCGCCCAGGTCCCGGGTAAAGTCATTGACGTACAACCCGATATGCGCCATCATGACCTCATCGTCCATAGCCTGGGCGTATTGCCGCACGTAGGGCATCGGCGCCTCAGGATGATCCAGGGCATGGGCCACCGAACGCGCCATCACCCGGTTGATCTTTTGCCGCAGTTGAGGCTCCAGATCGCGCCGGACGGCAATCCCCCCGAGCGGGATCGGCATGCCCGTCCGGGATTCCCAGTATTCCCCCAGGTCGGCAATCTTCACCAAACCCTTTTGCTGGTAGGTAAACCTGTTCTCGTGGATGATCAGTCCCGCAATCACCTCTCCGTTCAGAACGGCATCCTCGATCCGGGAAAACAGCATTTCCACCTTGTTCAACGCTCCGGGATATGCCAGCCCCAACAGGAAATTGGCCGTCGTCCAGGCTCCCGGAATGGCGATAGGCCCGGCATGGATCTCAGCTTCCGTCAGCGGTTGCCGTGCAATGACCAAGGGGCCGCAATTGTTCCCCAGCGCGCTGCCCGCGTCCAGCAGTACATACCCCGACCGCAAATGGGCGAAGGCATGGTAACTCAGCTTGGTCATATCCAGCCCCCCCCGGGCAGCCAGCTTGTTCAATTCCTCCACATCCCGGATGACGGGCTCAAATGTCAGTCCCTCGGTGTCGACCTTGCCGTGCAGCATGGCGTCGAAAATGAAGGTGTCGTTCGGGCAGGGCGAAAAGCCCAGAGAGATTTTCATATCTTTGCGGTCTTTTCGACTTAACACGCAAATGCAGATAACAGTTTTATACGAAGACAATCACCTCATCGCTGTCAATAAACCGCCCGGATGGCTGGTGCAGGGCGACGCCACAGGTGACCGCACGCTCGCCGATTGGGTGAAGGCCTATATCAAAGACCGGTACAACAAGCCCGGCGATGTATTCCTGGGCATCGTTCACCGCATCGACAGGCCTGTAAGCGGCGTGGTGGTCTTTGCCCGCACCAGCAAGGCCCTCGAACGGATGAATGCCCTTTTCCGCGACCGGGAGGTGGAAAAGAATTACCTCGCCGTGGTCGAAACCAGGCCGGATCCCATTGTCGGCAACCTGGTACACTACCTGGTCAAGGACGAAAGCCGCAATATTGTAAAAGGGTACGACAAGATCCCCAAAGGGGTGAAGGATACCAAAAAAGCGGAACTCTCCTACGAACTGATCGGTGAATTGGGAACCAAACGCCTCCTGCTGGTCAAGCCGCTGACAGGACGCCCCCACCAGATCAGGGTGCAGCTCTCCAAAATCGGATGCCCCATCCGCGGAGATGTGAAATACGGATTTGACCAGCCCAACCGGGACGCGTCAATCCACCTGCATTGCCGAAGCCTGAGCTTTGTACACCCGGTATCCAAACAACCCGTCACCATTACCGGCGACCCGCCGGACGAACAGATCTGGCGGCTGTTCACGCTGGAGTGAGGGGTCAGGAGTTCTGATAGATGAAGTAAAGCAGGATCAACAGCGCCAGTGTGGCAACAACGACAACTGTCATGAACTTCTTGCTGTCGCGCTTGTCGAGGCGTTCATAACGCATTTCTTTTCTAGACTTCTTGGCCATTTTACTGAGTTTCGATTAACCTAATATCCTGTGTCGAACGCGGAATGTTCGATTACAAAATTAAAAATTCCCAGGATTTAATACCCTCTCACTAGAAATTTCTTTCATAAAATTCCACAATCCGCTGATCCACAAGTATGTCCGAAAACCGAAGGGGTTGCCGCAGCACGATGCCCTCCAGGGTCCGGCAACGGCTGAGGGCCACATAGGTCTGGCCGTGTTCAAAAGCCCCCTTTCCCAGATCGATGATGACCTTTTCGAAGGTCTGGCCCTGCGCCTTATGGACGGTGACCGCCCAGGCCGGCTTGACCGGAAACTGCACAAAGGAGCCCAGCTGTTCCGCCTCGATCCGGTTGGGGTCTTCCGGGTGCAGACGATAGCGGAGAATCTCCCATTCCGCTTGCCCGACCTCCACATTGCGGCGGCTGCCGTCCGATTCCTCCACGGTCACGGTGATCTTGTCCGTTTCCAGCTTCACCACCCGGCCGATGGTGCCGTTGACATAATTCTTCTCGGGATCGTTCCTGACGAGCATCACTTGCGCATTCAACTTCAGGGCCAGCGCCGGGTCCACCGGATATTGATTGGCCGGAAAATCGCCTTTTACGGTTGCTGTATACACCGCCGGCGGCAGGGGGATCTTGTCCATCTCAGCCCGGTTAATGGCATCTACCCGGGCATTCCGCGCCGAAAGGGTGATATAGAATTCCCCCGCCTCAAAATCCGGAATGCAGCGCTCGTTCAACTCCATCAGGTCGTCCTGGTCGATCTGGTTGAGCCGGACCGCATCCAGCAACCGAAGGAAACGCCTGTTCTCCTGCCGGTACACTTTTCTGAGTTCGACCATTTCCATGGCAAAGGTCGGGTCGTTGAAGACCTGCGCGGAAAAAAAGTACGGCGATTCGTAAAAAGAACTGAACAACCCCGATTCCACCTCCGAGGACACCACCGGCGGCAATTGGAACAGATCGCCGAAAAATACCACTTGCACCCCGCCGAACGGCATGGGGTTTTCCCGGTTGATGCGCAGGAAATAATCGATACTGTCCAGCAGGTCCGCCCGCACCATCGAGATCTCGTCGATGACCATCACTTCCAGTCGCTGGAATAACCGCCGGTTGGCCCGTTTTTTAATATCCTGGCGGGTAAGCGGCCGCGGCGGGAATCCGAAAAAAGAATGGATCGTTTGCCCTTTGACGTTCAGGGCAGCAATCCCTGTCGGCGCCAGCACCACCGTTTTCTTTCGCGTTGTATTCCGGAACAACTGCAGGAGGGTGGACTTACCCGTCCCTGCCCGCCCGGTAATGAACAGGTTTCCCTTCGTGTTTTCCAAAACATCGAGGATATACTGAAAATCGGCATTCAGCTCCAGCGGCGGTCGGTCCAGGCTCATGCCGGCCAATATCGGGATTTTTGATGTGCATTGTGCATTTCCGGCAGAATTTGCGGTTATCCGCCGGATTTGATGATGCAGGAGATCGGGCCTGCTGTTCGTGGGAAAGTGATCAATTTTTCAATCCCGGATCAAGGATGAGCATGTTGGAATCCCGCTCCAGATAAAAGGGGATCGGATGTTGATCGCTTTTTATGGCCGCCATCGGGTAATGTGCATTCTTTAACCGGATATAATCTTTCTCATCGATCCAGAAATAGGCGATATTATCGGTATAGAACATGACCTCAATGGGCTGGGTCGTATTGAAAATCAAATAGCCCGGCGGAATTTTAGATTTAAAATCGCGTAAAATTTTTGCATCCTTTATACGATCAATTCTTTGAGGTCCATAACCAAAATAATTCGGTTTATTTCTCGCATGGTAACTTTCGATTTTCCAGTGCCTGAAAGTAAAGAAGCCGGTTAATACCAATATCACCCCGATTAAAAGCCGTTTAGCCGATAAGGGTATTTTCAGGTCGAACAATTTCTCTTCTAAAAACAAAATACCGGAAGCCATAAAAAGAAAAATGAACGATGAAACGAATACGTAGGAGACAAATTTGGATTGAGCTATTGTAAAAAAAAGATAAATGATAACCACTGAAGATAATATTGCGCTTTTTAATACGCTATTTTTTATCGCAAATAAGAATGCGATTATACCTAAAGCTATTAAAATCCAGCTCCAGTTTCCGTAAAGGATATAGTTATTTTTGAAATAATAAAGCCAATCTCCGGCATGCCCTTCGATGGGTTCAAAAATATGCCTTCTGTTGAATTCGTATTCGTATGCGCTTTCAGCCGGAAATTTTGTCATGATATACAGTTGCCATGGGATAAAAACCATACAGGCAATTAAAAAGGCGGAAAGAATCCTTTTTAAGTTTAACCAAAAACCTGTTTTATGCAATACTGCGCCTGCAAACCAACCCGCAAAGACCATTAACCCGACCAACCATTTATTCAAAACCGCAAAACCGGAGAACAGCCCGATCAGGACTAAAAAGATGGTCCTGGGTTTGTTTAAATACGCCCCAAGGCTCCAAAAACTTGCTGTCAAATAAAAAAAGAAAGCTACATCATTATGCTCCCGGCCCATAGATCCGGACACCTGCTCCAACGCAAAATAACTCAATGCAGACATCAGCGCCGCAATGTATCCCAGTTTTTTATTGTGCACCAATACCCCGATCCTGTACGTCAGCCAAACCTGCAACGTATTCAATAATAAACTGGGTAATCTGACGGCAATTTCATTTACCCCGAATATTTTCATGCTCAAGGCCATTTGCCAGAGAAACATGGGTTGTTTATGCAGCCAGATATAATTGCAACACCATTCCTTATAATTATAGGGAAGAACGGCTTCAGGCCAGAGTCGGGGTACCAAAGGACGGCTCATCATATTTTTAGCGACCAGCGCATGGTATCGTTCGTCCCATTCATTCAAAAACGGATCCAGAATGATCATAAATATCCTGAGCCCCAACGCCCCCAATAACAGCAGAAAAACGGCCGCCCTGGTTTTATTGATCGTATAGCAGAAAATACTGGCCAGTATCAGGATAATTGAGGGAATTAAAATGGCCAATTGCTCACCGGAGAAGCTGGTATCTATGATTTTCATACCTTTTTTATTTCATCAGGAGTGATCCGAAACGGCTTTTGACAGCGTGCGCTGAAGGCCGTAAGGGTAACTTTTATTTTATTTATTACTATTCGTATAACTAATAACACCGACTCGTGCCAAAGGTAAATAAGGAAATTTGAATTCCCCGCTTAATTTCATTTATTTTCCCTTGAGGGCAGCAGGTACTTTTACCCCACTTTTAAATTTCGCATTTTTTCTTTTACATTTTGCATTTGATCAACAAGTCAAGAAGCAACGGGAAGTTGCTGCTTGACACCACACAAAAGACCAAACGCAACGCCTTACGGACGCCCGTCAATTACCAAAAACTTACTTGACAAAGACGGTGCGCGTGGCCGGACAGCAGTGACCGAATGGAATGAGTTTGCTGTCCTAGCGTTTTTTTGGTTCCTTTTTTGGGGCAATGCCAAAAAAGGAACAAAGACCAGAAGCAATGATCAGAAAATCAAAACCTCATCAATAAAAAGATCAAAAGCAACCCATTCACTTCGGTATTTTTACTTCCTGTCTCTGCCTTTGTTCTTGTCACTTTCTTTTGGCGCCCAAAAGAAAGTAACCACGCCTTTGGTCCACCGGACCAAGCCCGCGCGGGCATACGCATCTGTGCCTAAAATTGCCCTTCATTCCGTTGCACAGAATAAACTCGCCCTCAGTTTTTTGCAGTTGTCTGTTTTTTGTGATTGCCTTGCTGCCTGTCTTTGCCTTAATTTCTCAGGGCAGGCTCAAACAGTATTCTGTGCGGCCACTCCACTCCGGCCAATGTCTTATCCTTCGCGCCTTCAGGCTGTTTGAGGGGTAAATGTCCAAAAGCGCGAAGGATAATGCCGCGGCACGCGGTATAACGGCCCATCTGCTGATGCCGGAACCCTCGCTGGGCGTGTTCGAGGTCGATTCAAATGGGATATTCCCGGATTTTCCACACAACGAACATTCCAAAAATAAACGGCCGCCACTTTTAAATTTCACATTTTAACTTTTACATTTTGCATTCCATGCCCCGGATACAACCAATCAACCTTTCCCGACATCTTTTGTTTGTTCAAAAAGGTATAAACCGCCGAATGCAAATGAAGCAATTGCTGTTGATATTGATCCCGGGCTTCTTCATGGTAATCGCCCAGCCGCTCCGGGGTCAGGTTTTTGCGGAGGAATGGAAGGAATTCAAGTCCGTTGAAGGCGCTTTTCGCATAATGACGCCGGGACAGATCACCGAAAAGAACGATACCGTGCCTACGGCGCTCGGAGAATTGATCTACCACACCCTGTTCAATCAAACGCCGGGGATCCCGGAAGGCAACCTGATCTATATGGTCAGCTACTGTGATTATCCGGAAGGCGCCGTCAGTTCGGATTCAACCGACCTGCTCAGGGATTTTTTCGATGCCACGGTGGCCGCTGCGGCCAACAGCGTAGCCGGCGAGGTGGTTTACCAGGCCAAAGATGAGGTCCAGGGCTTCCCGGGGCGCCGCTGGCGCATCGACTACATGGGCGGCAAAAGCACCATCCGGACCCTGGCATTCGTGGCCGGAACCCGGTATTACGCCATCCAGACGGTAGCTCACCTGCAGCGCAACACCAACGTCGATACCGAACAATTTTTCAAATCCTTCCAATTATTACCCGCCAAGGGATGACCTGCTTTCATTTTTAGCCGTCGTATTATGCCAGTAATCAGACCAATCGAATTATTTGAAATCATCAAATAATTCCCCGACTCCCGTATCTTTGCCCCTCATAAAAAAAGTGCAGCATGCCGCTCGTATCAGAAAGGGGGCAAAACGCCCCATTGTCACCGTTCAGGAAACTGGCCCCCCTTGCCGAAAAAGCCAAAGCTGCCGGTAAGAAGGTGTACCACCTCAATATAGGCCAACCGGACATTCCGACCCCGCCCAGTGCGCTGGAAGCCGTTCGCCGTTTAGATAAAACCATCCTGGAATACAGCCCGGCGGAAGGCTACCTGTCCTACCGGCAGAAATTGACCGCCTATTTCCGGAAATTCGAAGTGGAGACCCACCCCGATGATATCATTGTCACCACCGGCGCATCCGAAGCCTTGCTGCTGGCGTTCCTGGCCTGCCTCAATCCGGGCGACGAAGTGATCGCCCCTGAGCCGTTCTACGCCAACTACAACGGCTTTGCCCTGATGGCCGGCATCCATATCCGGCCGATCACGTGCAATATCGAGGACGGATTCGATCTGCCGCCCGTGGAGGCCATTGAGGCCGCGGTCGGTCCGCGCACCCGCGGGGTACTCATCACCAACCCCAATAACCCTACCGGGAGCTTTTATTCGAAAGAATCCCTGGAAGCGCTGGCGGATGTCGTAAAACGCCACGATCTTTTCCTGTTTGCCGACGAGGTTTACCGCGAGTTTTGCTTCGATGGGCAGGAGTTCTATTCGGTATTGCGGCTCCAGTCGATCCGCGACCACGTCCTGGTGGTGGATTCCATTTCCAAGCGGTTCAGCGCCTGCGGCGCACGGGTGGGCGCCATCATCGCCTTCAACCCGGCCATATTGGAAGCCATCAACCGGTTTGCCAAACTCAGGCTCAGCCCCCCGGGGTTCGGGCAGATCCTGGCCGAAGCCGCCCTGGAAATGGACGACGCCTATCTCGACGAGGTCAAGGAGGAATACGACCGCCGCAGGAAAACCGTATTCAACCGCCTCCGGAAAATGCCGGGCGTGATCAGCTACCTGCCCGGCGGCGCCTTCTATTGTTTCACCCGCCTGCCGATCGACGATGCCGAAATCTTCTGCCGCTGGTTGCTCGAATCCTTTGAATACCAGGGCGCCACGCTGATGATCTCGCCCGGTCAGGGCTTTTATGCCTCCCCCGGCCTGGGCCAGCAGGAAGTCAGGCTCGCCTTCGTGTTGAACACCGCCGACCTGGAAAAGGCAATGGACTGCCTGGAAAACGCCCTGGCAACCTATCCCGGCCGGAAGGAGGCCGAAATAAAGGCGGCAAAAGCGGGCGCTACGGCACTTTAATCCGGCGCTCGTCAGGTGCATCGCAACATAAGTCGAACAGAATTGCAATACCTTCGGGCAAAGTTGTAGCTTTGCCGCTGTTTTTGAATTATTAAAAATTGAATGGACAGGAATACAATAATCGGATTTGTCCTGATTTTCGTCCTCTTGATTGTGTGGCAGCGGTTTATGATGCCTTCCGCTGACGAACTGGAGCAGCAAAAACGGATTCAGGATTCCATCGCTATGGCGCAGGAAGCGCTCAATGCCGATACAGCCGCCAACACGGCAAATTTCTCCCCGGCTGCCGACACCCTGACCGCTTTGGATGACTCGACCAGCCTGGTCCGCCAAAGTGCAGCATTCGGCCCCTTCGCCCCCGCTTCAACCGGTTCGGAAGAGCTCATCACGATCGAAAACGACCTGATGAAACTGGTCCTGAATAGCAAAGGCGGCCGCATTAAGGAAGTTGAGCTTAAAAAATACTTCAAGATCCAGGAGGATACCGAAGGAAACGAACTGAAATCCAACCTCAAACTGCTGGAGGATGTCCACAACCGGTTCGACTATTTCCTCCCGATGGCCAACCTGCCCTCGGGCGGCGTCAATACCGGCGACCTCTATTTTTCTTCCGACAAAAGCGGTCAATCGGTTACGTTCAGGGCGCCGACCACGAACGGCGGTTATTTCGAACAGAAATATACGCTGACCGACGGCACCTACGCCATCGATTACGATATCAAACTGGAAGGCCTCCAGCAAGTCCTGGCAAACGACGCCCAGAGCTTCAAACTGACCTGGCTCAATAACCTGGATAAACTCGAACGGAATACGCGCTACGAACGCAACTATTCCACGATCTACTACAAACCCGTTGAGGACTCGCCGGACTACTGCTCCTGCACCTCCAACGACGTCGAAGAGATCAACGACAAAGCCCTGAAATGGATCAGCAATACCAACCAGTTCTTCAATTCGTCCCTGATCGCCGAACAGGCGTTCAAATCGGCGCGGATGGAAGTCCAGGTGCTCGATCCTGCCCAGGATAACCTCAAAACCCTCCGGTCGGATATCGATATCCCTTACGGCCACAGTCCGAGCGAATCCTTCGCGATGACCCTCTATTCCGGGCCGAACGAATTCAAGCGCCTCCGCGATCTCGGCTATGAGCTGGAAGATGTGATCCCCTTCGGCTGGAGTTTTTTCGGGACGATCAACCGGTGGATCATCCGGCCCATTTTCACCTTCCTGTCCAGCTTTATCGGCAGCGCAGGCCTCGTCATCCTGGCCCTGACCCTGCTGGTGAAAATGCTGCTGTACCCGCTCACGTACAGGATGCTGTACTCCCAGTCGAAAATGGGCGCGCTGAAGCCCCAGATCGAAAGCCTGAAAAACAGGTACAAGGACGACGCCCAGCAACAGCAACTGGAAACCATGAAGATGTACCGCGAACACGGCGTCAATCCGCTCGGCGGCTGCATGCCGATGGTCCTGCAGATGCCCATCTGGTTCGCGCTGTACCGCTTCTTCCCGGCATCCATCGAGTTCCGGCAAGCCAGCTTTCTGTGGGCCACCGACCTTTCGTCCTATGACGTATTCTGGCGGCTGCCCGTCGAACTTCCGCTGGGTTTCGGCTCGCATATCAGCATGTTCACCCTGCTGTGGGCCGTTACTACGCTGGCCTATACCTATTACAACACCCAGCACATGGACTTCGGCTCCAACCCCATGATGAAATACATGCAGTACATCATGCCGGTCATGTTCCTCGGGTTCTTCAACAGTTTCGCCTCAGGCCTCACCTGCTACCTCCTGTTCAGCAACATCCTCAATATCGCCCAAACGGTCGTCACCAAGAATTACATCATCGACCAGGATAAGATAAAAGCTGAAATGGACGCCTTCCGAAAGAAACCCAAAAAGAAATCGGGTTTCCAGGAACGGCTGGAAGCCGCTATGAAGGAACAACAGCGGCAAAGAGACCAGAAGGACCAGGGTAAGAAGAAGAAATAATATAGTTGTTCAACAAAAAACAGGGCTGTACGGTCGCATCCGTACAGCCCTGTTTTTTGTTGTTTATTTTAGTTTATTTGGTTTATTTAGTTTATTTTTGTTTGTTATTGTTTATTATTGCCGGCCCACAACCAAAATAAACCACAACAAACAATCATAAACCACAACAAACAATCATAAACCACAACAAACAACTATAAACCACAACAAACAACCATTAACCACAACAAACAACCATTAACCACAACAAACAACCATAAACCAAAATAACCGTCAAGTCCTAGGCTGAATCTTGAACCGTACCGGCAAATTAAAGATCACCCGTACCGGCACATTCCTTTGTTTACCGGGCGTCCAGCGTTCGGGCAAGTCGTTCATCAGTTCCACTACCCGCATAGCCTCTTTGCCGCACTCGCCGCCGATATCCTTCAGCACTTCCAGACCGGTGATCCGTCCGTCTCTTTCTACCACAAACTTGACCAGGACCGTGCCTTCGATACCGTTGTCCACCGCAACATGCGGATAACGGATATTGTCATAAATGAATTCCAGCATCTTTCGGTCGGCACAGGCTTTTTTCTCAGCTGCCGTGCCGGCCATGTCCTCACAACCCGGGAAACGCGGGAATTCCTCAACGATCTTGAAGATCTCATCCACATCCACTTCTTCTGCGGGAGGAGGAGGAGGAGGCGGCGGAACGAATTCTCTTTTCCGCTCGACCACCGGCGCCGCGATCACCTCTGTTTCGGCATCTACCGACTGGTCGACAAAAGTCACCGGGTCCTCCAGGATCATTTCATCCGGCACCTCTTTGATTACGGAAGGCGGCGGCGGAAGCGGCGGCGGCGGCGGCGTAACGGTACTCCTCGGGATCTCGATCTCGATATCTTCATCGATGGTGGCGACAAAATTGCCGGCTTTGGCCGTTTTCTCGGTGGAAGTCCAGTTGAAGAACGTGACCGTCAAGGCCATCGCAATGGCCAACCCGAAATAAAATCCCGTTTTGGAAAATTGGAAGACGTCCACCTCCGGGTATTTATTGCGGGCCTTCAGCGCATAGCTTCGGCTCCTGCCTTTGTTCAACTCTGTAAGCGGCAGGTTGCTCTGTCTTCTGATGAACCAGCGAAGGGTATAGATTGCTGCAACGATCAGGACAAAGGCCCCACCCATGGCGGCCAGTATTGCAGCAGGACCGAAAGCGTAACCCGTATTCATAACTCTTTGGTTAAGGTGAATAAATAGTTCATGCTAGGTATTGCAATACTACCCTCTTTAAAAAACAAAACCAGCGACTTTCGTCAGTGGAAATCGCTGATTTTAATCAGAGGAACCATTATTTGACCGGAAACCCTACATCGGCGAATCGAATATTCCCATTTCGGAAAAATTAAATAGAAAATTTCCAAAAAAAGGGATTTTTCGTGTAACCAGATGCGTTATTAGGATTATAATATTTATCTGTCACCTATTTTTCAACCTAAACCATCTCCTTATGCGGATTTCAACCCCTCTCCTTTCATTGGCTTTACTGGCGGTTCTGAACAGTTGCCAGTCCGGCAATCCGGATACCGCTCAAAATGCAACCCTCAATCCGGCCCCGGTACAAAAACTGGCTGTAGCGCCGCCAAGCCCCGGAATTGATCCGGCAAACACCTATTTCACCGTTCCATCGGATAAAGCCCACACCATTCAGCTGGACAACGGCGGGTCCATCGAAATTCCCGAAGCAGCCTTTGTCTATGAAAACGGCGACCCTGTCACGGAAAACGTTCAATTGTCTTATCGCGAATTTCACTCCCCGGCGGAGATCATCGGCTCCGGCATACCGATGAAGGTGCTGGCCGAAAACGGCGACCATGCCTGGATGCAAACCGCCGGCATGTTTCAGATCGAAGGATCCGTGAACGGCCGACCGGTATTTGTCGCCCCGGAAAAATCACTCACCGTCAATATGGCCTCCGAAGTGGACGGTGAATACGATTTCTGGCGCTTTGAAGACGAACAAGGCAACTGGGCCAACCTCGGCAGCGGCAGCCCGGCGCCCAACCCTGCCGCTCTTGCCGGCAAACCCCTGAAACAAACGCCGCCCGTTCCTCCGGGCAAACCCTCAGCCGTCGACAAGAATAAACCCACCCTGGATTTTGTGATCAACTACGACAAATTCCCGGAACTGCGCCGCCTGCGGGGAATCGTCTGGCAATACGCCGGCCAATCCAAGGACGATGATCCGGCCAACAATGCCTGGATCTTTACCGAACCCTGGGATGAAACCAGCCTGACCGCAACCGACCGGGAAGGGATCTACCAGCTGGCCTTGTCCAGCCAGGAAAAAGACTACAAAATCCCCGTCAGGCCATGCCAAAGCGGCAAGAACCTGGAAGAAGCCATGGCAGCCTACGAGCAAAAAATGGCCGAATACCGGCAATTCCTGGCCGCCTACCAGGAAAGGGAAGCCCTTGAAAAGCGCCAGGCTCAGTTCCTGCGGTCCTATTCCATCAACAATTTCGGCATCTACAACTGGGATGTAGTCTGGAAAATGAAGGAAAATATCCCCCTGGCCGCCGATTTCTCATTCGACGGGGTATCCATTCCCAAAGACATGATCACGGTTTACCTGATCACCGGCGAACGACGGGCCGTTGTCGCCTTTCCCTATAGCGATTGGGAAAAATTCAGCTTCAATCCCGAAGCGGACAACCGCCTGGTCGCACTGCTGCCCGGCAACAAGATCGCCGTCTTCACCCAGGAGGATTTCAAGGCCAACCGCGAACAGCTCATCAATGCCGGCAAAAGCGGCTTTACCTTCCCGATGAAGGTCAGGGATATCGAGGTGGAATCGGTAGCCTCCCTGAACAAGGCGCTGGCGGATCTTGGGTGATTGAGTCGTAAGTTGTAAGTCGTAAGTTGTAAGTGGTAAGTCGTAAGTCGTAAGTTGTAAGTTGTAAGTCGTAAGTGGTAAGTTGTAAGTGGTAAGTGGGGATCTCCCGAGCGTAGTCGAAGGATAAGTGGTAGGTGTGGTGGAGAAGGTTTATTAAGCGCGCCCGGCCCAAAAGACGGGCCGATTGATAAGCCGTATTCCTTTCAATTGGCTTCTCAATCCCTGCCTTCGGCTACGGGCTTAAGAATCCTAGGCTACTTACGACTTATCACTTACGACTTAAGACTAAAATATTCAACCCCAAATGAAAAAAATCCTCCCTATCCTCCTGTTCTTGATCCATCTCGCGGTGGCGCTCCCGGCTCAGGTGAAATACCTCTACCCGGTCAAGGTCGGGCATAAATGGGGGTATATTGACCGTAAGGGGAATATGGTCGTGGCGCCGCAATACGATCAGGTAGGGCAATCGGACCTGCCCCTGCACGGCGATTTCCATGCGCCCAGGTCCTCCGGTTTCCGGCTGGTCGAGGTGGATGGAAAACTCGGATTGGCGGGTCGGGATCGCCAATTGGTCCTGGCGCCGGATTACCGGCAGATCAGGGTCCTGTCCGGCAATTTTTTTGCCGTCAGGAAAGGGGATAACTTCGTTTTGATCGACCGGACGGGGCGCGAACTCTTCAGTTCCGGTTATGAGGATATCCGGTTGCTGGACACCTCCGATGTGCGGACGGCGCAGTACTTCAAAGTAGGCAAAAACAACCTGTGGGGTGTCCAGGCCGCCGGCGGCGAGATGGTGCTGCCCATCCGGTACGCCAGGGTATTTCCGCTGCGCAACGGCAGCGCTCTTTTCAAGGCGCAGCTGCCGGGGAAACCATGGCAACTCCTGAAACAAGGCGGAGCGCCCTTGCTGCCGGGCTACTACCAGGATATCCGCTCTTACCACCCCGACTTCATCGCCGTACAGACCGGCCCGAAATCGTGGGAGACCTATGACAGTACCGGCAAAGCGCTGTTCAAGGATACCTGGGCGGTCGTCGAGCCCCTGAACCGGTTTTTCCTGGAGCTGCGGGACTCCGTCCGGTACAAACCGCGCCTGTACAGCTTCGCCGCCAAAGACACTTTTTCTTTTGAGCTGTTCTATATCAATTTTTATCCGTTGGATGACCGGTACGCCGCCTGCGAATTGAGCCGCAACCGGGTCGGCATCATGGACAGCCTCGGGGCGATCGTCCTTCAACCCGCCTACGACAGCATTGCCCCCTGGACGAATTCCGTATTCAAAGTAAAAAACCGCTATTGGGGTTTGTACGATATTGATACGGGGGCCGAAATCCTGCCCTGCGAATATTCCTGGATTTCCGGCATGAACAACGGGCTGGCCCTCGTCCGGAAAAACAGGGAAATGGGCGTGATCAACCGGAAAATGGAAGAGATCATCCCCCCGATGTACGAGGACATCCGGATCGACAGCCTGACGGTGAAGGCTTACCGGGGGCGGGAAGTATCCCTTTATCAGGTGGACTCGACAGGCCGGGTCGTCAACGTGGACGACTACGGCGGCGTTTTCACGCTGCGCATCGGTTTTGAAGGGCAAAACCTGGCCTGGCAGGAAGCCGGCCGCCAAAAATCGCGTCCGAAAGCAGCCTCGATCAGCTTCGTCGACCGGTACCCATCCATGGGAATCCCCGCCTCCGGATGGCTCTGGTCATTCGACAACCAGTACACCCGGCTTTGGGGGTTGCGGCAAACCGGCAACCTGGCCGACAGCGCCTGGGTACTGCCGCCCGCGTTCCGGCAGGTGAAACATATACTCGACCCCGGCCTGACCATGGTATTCAGCGGCGATCAGTACGTGGTCAACGACTTTACGGGAACCGTCGGTGTGGCCGACGACCGCCTGTGCCTCCTGACCCTGTTCAGTCACGAAAAAGGAAAAATGATCACGCCGTTCGCATGGCTGGGCATCCGAAGACACGATTTTGAACGCGGATTCCCCAACGCCGCTTTCATCGGTCAGGATGGCGCATTCGGCCTCACCGACCGGAAAGGGCAGGCCAAAAAAGGACCGGATGGCAAGGTCCTTCGCTTCTCCTATATCGGTGAATTTGTCAACGGATATGCGCTGGCCGTCACCGGCGGCAAAATCCGGCAGATCCGGGATGCCAACCAGCTCAAATATCAGCTGGAATCCATTTATAACCTGGCCCGGAAATTCTGCCTGACGTCCGTGACCAACCAGACCTGGCGCGACAACCTCCTGATGCTTGAAGCCGATGACCGCGGCGCCCCCAGGTGGGGGTTCATCGACACCAGCGGAAATTGGGTCATCCAACCCCAATACGATTTTGTCGAAAATTTCGACGACAACGGGTTTGCCGAAGTAACGAAAGGCGGGTTGTCCGGCATCATCAACACCAACAACGAAGTGATCATCCCGTTCCGGCACCTCAATGTCACAGCCTTTCACCATTTCTGGAAAACCACCGACCGCGGGCAGACCACCCTCCTGTTCAACCGGAAAGGGTGGGGGCTCAACAGTACGGCCTATGACCGACGCGGCGATTTCCGGGAAGGTTTCTGCAAGGTCATGAAGGATTCGCTCTGGGGATTTGTCAACGAACCCGGCGCAGAGGTCATCCCCTGCCGGTACGAACAAGTCCACGATTTTTCGGAAGGGAAAGCGGCCGTCCTCCACAACGGACAGTGGCATTTTGCAGATACCCTGGGCAACCTGCTTTTCACGGCTGCGGCAGATACCTTACCCATCGACACGGTCTTCGATTTCCACGACGGCCTATGCCTGTTCAGGAGCCGTTACCATTACGGCTTCCTCGACGCAACCGGCCGGATCAGCATCCCGCCAGTCTATTCACGCGCCTTCGATTTCCGGAACGGCGTAGCCCGCATTGTGGACAAAGCCAGGACCGGTCTCATCGACATCCGGGGGGAAATCATCCTGAAGCCCGGCAGGTTTGAACGGATCTACCCCTTCAATGAACTGGGCGTGGCGCCTGCCATGGAAAGCTTCCGTTCGGGCCTGCGCTGCCTCATCAATAACCGCGGCGAGGCTTTGAGTCCGGTAAAATACCGCGAGATCGGCGATTTCAGGGAGGGTTTTGCCGTGGTCAGGACGGGCAAACAGTACGGCTTGATCAACCGGTACGGCAAGGAGGTGATCCCGCCTGTATACGAAAGGCTCGGCGACCTGTCCGAAGGGCTGATCGCCGCCCGGGCGCCCAACCGGCACAACTGGATCTTTCTGGACACCACCGGGAAGCAGGCCTTTGACGGCGCTTTCGACTGGATCTCGCCCTTCAGCGGCGGCATGGCCTTTGTCCAAATCAACAATTTTGACGATAAAACCCGGGTTATGATCACCCCCGACGGACGGCAATTGCCCCGTCAGAAGGACGGCATCCTCTTCTATGAAAACGGCATTTTCGGGAAACGGACCGCCGAACCAGAGAAAAAAGACCTCGACTGCTTTTTCGCCGATGCAAAGGGCGAGAACCTGTTCGACCGGTTCTTCCAGGAGATCGAACCGTTTGATCATGGCGTAGCGGTGGTCAAACAAGCCTGGCGAAAGGGCATGATCAACCTGAACGGCATGAATGTCATCCCGTATAAATACGCCTCCCTGGAAAAACTCAACGAAGGGCTGTACGTGACCCGCCCTCCGGGGTTCGGCCTGCTCCGCGAAGACGGCTCCCCGTTCCTGGCGCCGGAATACGACCTGATCGAACTGATGGACGGCAATCTTTTCCGGGTGGAATCCGGGGAGAATGTCGGCTATGTGGACCTGAAGGGGAACTGGGTTTGGCGGTTGGGGAATTAGGAGAGGGGGGGAGAGGGTGAGAGGGTGAGAGAGAGAGAGTGTGTGTGTGTGAGAGGGTGAGAGCCCGCCTTCGCCTGCTCCGTCTGCCATAGGCGACTTAGTCGTCCGGAGGCAGGAGGCTTCGGCGGATGGGAGGATGGGTTGGGGAGAACGTTTATCTTTGATTCAGCCTGATCACGGACGATGGTTTCATGGTTTTATGGTTGGGCGCTCGTTATAGAGGCTAAGGGAGAGTGTCCATTGTCCGGCCGGCATGCCGGGACCGTTCAGAATTTTGTGTCAACCGGATTTTTAGCATGCGCAGCTTGCTAAAAATCAGATCTTTGCGTCTTTGCATTTTTGCGTGAAAACACTGTTTTGAACAATCTCGGCATGCCGCCTTTTATCATCAACTGACGACTTACGACGGCCCTTTAGCGTAACAAAAATGGACTTCTTCGATTTGCATTCGCAATACGGATGCCTTTACCCCTGATTGAGCTGCCCAGTACAGCGGTCCGTTAGGATCGCAATACCTGTAGCAACACGGCAACGACGTAAGCCAC
>WBZL01001335.1_pt1 | contig 26192 bp, 23 predicted proteins | sample 5204291 | NCBI WGS metagenome assembly WBZL01 (sample SAMN12344345, study PRJNA552823) | activated sludge metagenome | biome: Activated sludge suspended growth; feature: Nitrification reactor; material: Wastewater; isolation source: activated sludge from nitrification reactor of wastewater...
ACGAAGGCCGTAGCGTGGGCGAGATGTTCAACGAGTAAGACAAGTAAACAGCCATCAGTGGACAGTAGACTGTTCACTGCTCACTAATAACTGGCTACTGAAATATGCCCGAACTTCCCGAAGTTGAAACCATCGCTCGAAAACTAAGACCTGAACTCGTCGGGAGGACGATCCTCTCCGCCGACTTGCGCTGGGCGCGAACGCTTGCAACCCCCTCTCCGAAACAATTCGCCCAACAGATCAAAGGGCAGAAAATTCTAGCGGTTGGCAGGCGCGCAAAATATTTCATCCTTCATCTTTCCACTTTTCAACTCCTCATCCACCTCCGCATGAGCGGCGACCTTCATATTAAAGACAGTGCAAAACAAGCCGAGAAACACGACCGACTTATAATTAAACTATCTGACAACAAGTCGCTGTCATTCAACGACACAAGAAAGTTCGGGCGCGTCTGGCTCCTGGCAGACCCGGCGGAACTCCTCAACAAACTCGGTCCCGAACCCCTCAGCAAAGACTTCACGCCGCAGTGGCTCCACGCGGCGCTACATAAAAGACATCGCCACCTCAAACCGCTCCTGCTCGACCAAACCTTCCTCGCCGGGCTGGGCAACATCTACACCGATGAAGCCTTGAACATCGCAAAGATTCATCCGAGGCGCGAGTCAAGTTCGGTCACGGCGAAACAGGCTGAACGTCTGCATGACGCGATCCGCGAGGTGTTGAGCGAGGGCATCCGCCGCAACGGCGCATCCATTGATTGGGTCTATCGCGGCGGAGAATTTCAAAATTATTTTCGAGTGTACGACCGCGAAGGAAAGCCGTGCAAAAACTGCGGCGCAAAAATCAAACGCGTCACAGTTGGTCAACGCGGCACACATTATTGCCCGAATTGTCAAAGGTTAAAGTAGATCATGGAAATCAACTGGTCAATTGCTGGATGGATCATCGCCGTTTTGGTCTTCTACACCATCGGATTTTACGAGGGTCGTAGTACGGGATATAAAAAACGACAGCGTGAAGAAGAGCAAGAATCCGCAAAAACCCAACCGACCCCTGTTGCGGTAGAAGATAACCCCGCCGTTTTGAAACCCAAAAAGGAAAATGAAAATTTCACGCGGGAGTTCGACAGCCCGCCCGCGCTCACTCCTGAATACGACCAGCGATTGAACTATGCGGCGACTCCGCCTGCGCCTCAACCGCCTCTCTCCCAGCCTCTGCCTGCTTCGACCAACCCGGCATCCACTCCTCTTTCGCCGGTTTCCTTCAAACCCGCGGCGAAATCTGCCGAGCCTGCCGCGGAAAAGAAACCCGCCCCGCCGCCGACCAGCATCGTTGGGCAGATCAACCTTGTATTGCAAGAAAAACTTGCCGGGTCGGCGCTGGCAGACCGAGACATTTCAATGAGTCAATCCGCAGAAGGCGGGGTGATCGTCACTGTCGGCGCTTCGCAATATACCGGGGTGGACGAAGTGCCAGACGCCGAAGTGAAAGCGGTGATTCGCGCCGCGATCGCCGAGTGGGAAAAGAAATACACGCCGGGATTGCGCTAGTCGCATCGACGAGCCGAGAAATCAGGTTCGCCGCGTGAACCGCGCGGTTAATACCGGACAAGGCGACGAGTCTGCCACCTCGGCGGTAACATTGGGGGCATAATATTGCCGCAAGGTATTCGCGCTGTACGCCGACCCCATGCAAACAAGATCGTACGCGCCCTCTTTAATCTCAGCCAGAATTTCCTCCACAATAATTCCCTGCCGCGCTTTGGCTGTTGCGTTTAAGCCCGCTCCTTGCGCGATCTCCAATGCTTTTTTGAGACTGCGCCCCGGCAAGGTGTCGGTTTCTGCCAGGTCGTTGACATGCGTTTGCACATTGCGCGTGCTGGGATAATCCAAATCGGTGGGCGGAACCACATACAGGATTGTGACCTCCGCATGGTTGGCTTGCGCAACTTGAACAGCGATGTTCTCCGCGGCTTCGCCATATCCCAGCCCGCCCACGGTGATCAATAATTTTTTCACCGGCAAGCGCGCTTGCGGCACGTACATGATCGGGTTATGAATCTGCTCCATCAACAATCGAATAGAGCGACCCGTGAGCCAGCGCTTGAGTTGCGGTCTTCCCAATGGGCTGACCACCGTGATGAAATCTCCGCGGTTAGCAACCTGGGGGATGATGCGCTCGGATACGCCGTTACGAATCTCAAGGGTATACTCCACTCCCAACCTTTGAAACAACTCCACGGCTTGCGCGAAGATATCCTCCAGCGGATGATGATCGTCTATCGCCGCAGGGTTCAGTTCCTCGGTCACGCCGAGAAGCGTGGCCTTCATTCGCATGGATGAGGCGAGCGCCGCGCCATATTCAATGGCAGACCATGTCCCTTTGAAGCCGTTCGTTACGATGAGAAATTCGGATTTCATTTGAAGCCTCGCCTGCCAAACAGGATAACGCCGAGGATGCCCGCCCCAAGCAAAACGAACGGCGATGGAATTTCAAACCAGAATGCGATCGCGCTGAGAAGCGCGATCAGGATCACGCGGCGGTCTATTTTTTTCTTCGAACCCGCGCGGAACAATTCCCACGCCACCACCACGATCAACGCGGCGACAGCGGGACTCATCCCTGCCACAAAACTAACAAGCCAACTCTCTTGTTGAAAACGCTGTAACAACGATGCAACGATCAACATCAACACCGTGGGCGGCAGGATCGCGCCGAGCAGAGCCGCAAACATGCCGGGGATTCCCCCCGCGGCAAAACCGACGAACATGGCAAGTTTCAATGCCTCGCTACCGGGCAACACATTCGAGAACCCACCGCCTCGACAAATCGCTCCTCGGTCATGATCTTGCCCACCGCTTCCTCGTATAAAAACCCCACCGATGCGGGACCGGACGGCGAGAGCACGTTCACCTTGAGGAACATCCATAACAAACGAAGCCAGACGGATACTTTTGTTTCGTTCATCGCAAGAGAAAGACCCCGATCAAACCCGCCAGCACGACAACAATACGCGCGGGGGCGTTAAGAAACATGGCGATCAGACTGACGATGCCGATTGCCCAGCCTTCCCATCCGGTGGAACCGCCCTTTTCAAAAATTTTCCATGCCACGAAGAGCATCAATACCGAAATGGCGGGGGTGAGTCCCTCGATGAAACTGCTCAACCACGCCTCGCGCCGCAGACGGTGCAGGATCATCGTCACACCGAGGATGATGAGCGTCGGCGGCAAAATGGATGCGAGCAGAGCGACAAATCCACCGGGAATGCCTGCCACGGCATAGCCGACATACATCGCCAATTGAAGCGCGTCGCTCCCCGGCAACACGGACGATAACCCCACCGCCTGCACAAATTGTCCCTCCGTGACCAGCTTGCCGACAACCTCGTGATACAACAAACCAACGGAGGCGGGACCCGATGTGCTAAGCAGGTTTACTTTGAGAAATATCCAGAAGAGTTCAAGAAGTTGATCCAATGGTTCTCCAAACGAATGGGGTAATTGTACTAGGAAAAGTATCAGTACTTCACGAAAGTTCAGGCGACAGTTCGATTTGCTTCGCAAATCGAACTGTCGCCTACATTGACGCAGTACAACTGCGTCAAGAACCTATTGGTGTAAAATAGATAAAAATCTCATTTGGCGGTTAACAATGTCTTCAAACAATTTTCGCAAAGAAAAAGATTCGCTCGGTGAACTCAATGTCCCAGCCGACGCGCTCTACGGCGTGCAAACCCAACGCGCGGTGGAGAACTTCCCCATCAGCGGACTGCGCCCGTGGCGGGCGTTCATCTGGTCTATCGCGGCGGTCAAACGCGCGGCGGCGTTGGTGAATTTCGAACTTGGATTATTCAACGACCGCGAAGTGGACGGAAAAAAGTTCACCGCGAAACAGTTGGCAGACTCTGTCGCGCAAGCCGCTACCGAAGTGATGGGCGGCAAATGGGATTCGCAATTCGTCGTCGAACCATTTCAGGCGGGCGCGGGGACGAGTCATAACATGAACGCGAATGAGGTCATTGCAAATCGCGCCACGCAGATCCTCGGCGGCGAGCTTGGAAAGTATTATGTTCATCCGAACGATCATGTCAACATGGCGCAGTCCACGAACGATACGATCCCCACGTCGATTCGATTGGGCGCGTTGTGGCGCGTGGATGAATTGTTGACTGCGTTGAAAAATTTACAGTCCGCGTTGGAGGCGAAGGCGAAGGAGTTTGATTCGGTCGTCAAATCGGGTCGCACGCATTTGCAGGATGCCGTGCCGGTGAGATTGGGTCAGGAATTTTCCGCTTATGCCAAAGCCATCGAACGCGACGCGGAACGGGTGCGCCGGTCTGCCGAGGGGTTGCGCAGGCTGGGGATTGGCGGCACAGCCGTCGGATCCGGGTTGAACGCTCATCCCGAGTATCACGCGCGCATGGTGAAGAAATTATCCGAGATCACCGGGCTTGAGTTGCAGACATCCGATAATTTATTTGAATCCATGCAATCGATGGCGGACGCGGCGGACTTTTCATCGTCCCTGCGGACACTCGCCTTGACTTTGATCCGCATCGCCAACGACTTCCGCCTCTTATCCTCTGGACCTTCAACCGGGTTCGATGAAATCAGATTACCCGCCGTTCAGCCGGGTTCGTCCATCATGCCGGGGAAAGTGAATCCCGTGCTGGCTGAGATGTTGGATCAGGCGATGTTCCATGTGGTGGGATGCGACACGACCGTGGCGATGGCGGCGCAGGCGGGACAACTCGAATTGAATGTGATGATGCCGATCATCGCGCACAATTTATTCGAGATGATGCAAGTGGTCATCGGCTCGGTGAACGCGTTCACCGAACGCGCGGTGAAAGGCGTGACCGCCAACCGTGAAAAAGCGGAGGGCTGGCTGGCGAAGAACGCGATCATCGTCACCGCGTTGAATCCCATCATCGGGTATTCACAAGGCGCGGCATTGGTGAAAGAGGCGATGTCGTTGAATGCTTCGATCAAAGAACTCGCTATCGAGAAAGCGAAGGCTGGCACATTGAAACACCGCGACGAGGATAGACCTGTGAAGCCTGAGGAGATCGAGTCGGCGTTGAGTGATTTGCGTAGGTTGACGGAGGGTGGAATTGTGGGAGGCGTGAGCGGCGGAGGATAATATCGTGTAAGAATCGTAGGGTAATCCTTACATTGCCATTCGTTGTTTCAATTGCTCATCACTATCGGATATTTATTTGGAGGCAACATGGACTTTAGTCAATTACTTGTCGCCCTCTTCACCCTCTTGATCGGGGGAGGTATCCTTGTGTTTACCGGCAACATACTTTTGAAAGCGAAAGGAAGAGCGGAGTGGCTCGAAACTACAGGAGAAATTATCGATTCGGGGATCAACGAGGTTAAAAGAGAGGAGGAGACAATGTACTTCCCCGCTATTCGTTATCGGTATAAGGTTAATCTCGTTGAATACGAGTCAACCAGAATTCAAATTGGCGATCCTCCTTATGCGGGGTCGCTGCTCCATACCAAGTCGATCATCAAAAAATATCCATTACACGAGCGGGTAACTGTCTATTACAACCCCGAAGACCATCAAGAATCTGTGTTGAACAAAAGCGCGCCAGCCAGCGGAATGATTTTATTGATTCTTTTGGGGATTTCCATCGTGTTATGCGGAATGCTTCTTTTAATTGGATTTCTGGTCCAGGCAGGCATTTTCGAAGCCTTTGATCCAAACACTTTCAAATTGAAATTTTAGCTTGACCGCCTTCATTACAAACCGATTCACATGCCCATGCGATATTTGCATTCTTCATCACAGCATGAAATCGAATTCGGATCAGGGATAAGTTAATTCATCACGATATAATGGATGGGGAATGATAAGCAATAAACTCATTTTTCTATTTTTCTTGCTGGGCGGGACACTTTTCCTTTTTCCCAGTTTCAACGGCGATGGGTGGGGTATGGTTCATGAATACAACTATCGCGGCTGGCAGACGACCTCTGAACGCGTAGTTGTCGCGCGATTGGCTAAATCGCAACAGGATGGATTATTTTCGGCGGGTGGCTTGTTGGGCTTGCTTGATGCGCCAGACGGGTGGGTATTCGGGGCAGAGATCGCGAATCTCCAATATGAAGTATATGAGACGGGTCAGCCGATTCAATCGTATTTGGTTTACAAATCTCATCCGGGGTTTCAGGGAATTATTTTTGGTCTGTTTGATAGCCTGACAAATTTCCCCGCTTCTACTAATCTAGCAATCTTCAGAGGGACAGTTGCATTTATCTCTTCGGTTGTTCTCGCGTTGATCGCCGCGGCAATTGCAGTCGAGTTCGGTTGGATGGCGGCAATTTTGATGCTGATCTTTTCCGCCATTTCCCAGTGGATGATCCTGCCAGCGGGCAGTCTCTATTGGAATCTATGGTCGTTTTTCCTGCCATTCGTATGCGGAATGTGTCTGCTGGCTGACGCTTCAAAAAAGAATAATTACCCCGCGTTCAAAATTTATTTTGTCGTCTTCATCACTATCTGGGTCAAGATCCTATTCACGGGGTTCGAGATCATTACAACCGCGTTGATCATGGCAACCGTGCCGTTCGTCTATTTCGCAATTCGAGACAAATGGAAATTGAAACCGTTTCTCCAACGAGCAACTATGCTCGGCATCAGTCTTACGCTGGCAACAATAGCTGGACTCGGAACGCTCATTTTACAAATCACTGTGGCAGATAGGAGTCTTAAGAGCGGAATCTATTACGTTAGAGATACATTCATTCGGCGCGCGGCGGGAAACCCCGATGAATTTCGCGGCCAGTATGCCGAAAGCCTCAAGGCGAGTCATTTGGAAGTGATCGGGAAGTATCTAAACTCTCAAGCGTTTTCTGTTGGGAACACATCTATTGTCTACTGGCAATTGATCGCGGTGTTCGCAGTGTTCACTCTGGTGTATTTGTACAAGCGCAAAACAACACTTCACAAGGGTTTCTCAACCACAGGAATGGCGCTGATCATCACAACCTGGTACTCGATTCTTGCGCCGCTGTCATGGTACATCATCTTCAAACCCACCTCGTACATTCACACGTTTCTTTTCCCCATGGCATGGCAGATGCCATTTACCCTGCTTGGGTTCGCGTTATGCGGGTTCGTAATTCAGGATTTGTTCCGATCAAAAACCATTCAGCTTACCTGACCGCCCTCGCCCTCATCACGAATCGATTCACGCCGCCCATCCGATATTTATATTCCTCATCGCCGCGCATGAAATCGAATTCGTAGCGACCGTTGTCGCAACACCATTGAATATCGTATGCCATGATGACCCAGCCGGGGGACACTTCTTTGAAGTCGAAACTCACGCCGGAGTTATAACCCCACAGTTTATTCTTGTAATCGAAGCAAAGAGTGGATGCGGCTTTGACGCCGTCCACTTCAAGGAAGGCGAGCCAGAGATATCCGCCATTGTGCGCGGCGCGGAGGGTGGCGGTCATGTGTTCGCGCATGGCGGGATGCAGGAAGGTCGCTTTGTTGGGGTCTTGCACCATGAGACGAAAGAATGAGTCCAGTTCAGGTTCGATGTCGGCGTTTTTATCTACAATATAAAAGTTGACGCGTCCGCTTTCGGCGGCGCGGCGCATCTTGCGGCGCATCTCGTGGCGTTGCTTTTTGTCAATGCCCTCGAGATATTCATCGAAGGAGCCGTTCAATGCGATGCGCGGGGTGGGACGATACACTTCTTGATGATGCGTCCAGCCGCGTGATTCGGATTCCGCTTGGAGAGCGGCGAGGGTGGGAGAATCGTCGGGGAGGTTGTACCAGTCTAGGACGGACCAAGCCTCCCCGTGGGGTGAAGCGAGAAAGTCCAGCAGGCCGGAAAGGAAGCGCGGCAGATCCCCTTTGCGCACGATCAAATCCAAATAATCGGAAACTTCGATGCTTCCGATGAGGAGAAGCGCGCGTTGATTTTCATAGTCAGCGATGAAGAGCGGGGCGATGCCGATGAGTTGATCGTTTTCTGTGGCGGAGACGAGAATCAATTCGGCTTGCTTCCACTCGCCGCCGCCGAGGGTCTTCCACCATTCGCTGAGATATTCGTAACGCGAGAACGGGGTGTCGGCGATGCTCTGTTCGACAAGCGCGTTCCATGTTTGTGATTCAATTTCAGAAAAGCCCGCGTGTAACTTAAAATTCATCCTTCGTCCTTCCGCCTTCAGCATTTGTCCAAATTTTACCAGTATAATGATAGCCATCTTCCGAACATTCTTACGCCGTGACAACTTTCGACCTCAACATCCTCCCGATTCACAGACATAACGGTCAAAACTTTGCGAGCTTGCCGGGCTTGCGCGATTTTACGCCGCCGAGGCGCGTGGCGCGCGGGCGCGAAAAAGACAGCCTGATCCTCTACCTCGCATTTTCGGGCACTGCGGAGTATTCGATCGAAGAAATCGACGCGCTCCATCATCAAGCGGCGACGGCGTTCTATCAATCGCCCGGCGCGCAAACCAGCGCCATGCGCAAAGCCGCAGAGAGTCTCAACGCGGCGATGCTCGAGCGCAACTTTGCCACAAGCGGGCAGGGGAAATACGCCAACGCGGTCCTGGTCATTGCGGTTGCGCGCGAGGAGAAATGCACGCTTTTGCTTAACGGACCTGCGCGCGCGGTATGCGTCAGCGAGGGACGATCGCGTCACATCTACGAACCGTCGCTTTCGGGCAAAGGCTTGGGGTCGAGTCAGAATATTCAAGCGTATCTTGCGCAAGTCGATCTGCATCACAACGATCTGCTTGTGTTGTGCGGAAAATTCCCAAGAGACTGGGAAGACGACCTGTTAGGCGAGCGCCCGCTCTCGTCGCTGGATGCGGCATACCGCAAGTTAACGTTTGCCAAAGGCGACTTGAACGCGGCTCTCGTTCACCCGAAAACGGGAACGGGCGTCATCACCATCCTGCGCGCAGATGTGGGTATGCCGTCTCCCTCCGCAAGTGAATCTGCCTCGCCTCCTGAAACGGATTCGCATCCCCAACCTTTTGAACTGCAGGAGAATGAGGAAGCGCGCAAGAAGGAGGTCGTTGATGATATCCTCATTGAATCGCCGCAAAGTTTTCAAGTAGATCTACACAACGAACCGCCGTCGACGAAAAACAACCAATCTTCAAGCGTCGATTCTCAACTCAGCGATCATCCTCTCGCGGAAGAACGCCCGGTCATTACCGAAGAGGAACTCGACCGCCTAGCAGACTTCGGCGCGCACATGCTTCAACCTTCGGCGTATGCCATCCCTCCGCAACCGCTGGAAGACCTTCCACCCCTCCCGCCGCCAGTCGCATCCGACGTCCCGCGCGGATTTCCATCTTCCATTCCACGGCGCAAACCCGACGAACCCATGCCGGAGCCGGTTAACGTTGAGCCAGCCGGGATTGTCGAATCTATCGCCAAAGAAGAAAACATTGACGCAATCGATGAGCGGGAAGAAATAGAAGAGATCATCGAGCAAACCCCAACACCGTTATTCGGCGGGTTGTTCGAGCGTTCCAAAGCGGAGACCAACGCCAATGCCCACGCCGAAGCGACGCGGCAAATAGCGAAAGTGATGGTCGGCGGAATTCAGATCGCGCGGCGGGCAAACGAGGGCGTGAAGTCGTTCTTCGCGCGCTTCCTCCCGCGGCTATTGCCCGGGGGTGAGAATACAGATGTCCCTGCGGGAGAAGCGGCGCAACAACAAATGTCGTTCGTGCCTCAGCACATCCAAATCTTCATCGCGCTGATCGTCCCGCTGTTAGTCGGCACGATGGCGGTGGTCGTCTATTTGCGCTTCGGTCAAAGCGTGCAATATGACGAATATTACAAGCAGGCGCTCAATGCGCGCGCGCAAGCCGTCAGCGAAACAGACCCGATCCGCCAGCGCATGGCGTGGGAAAATGTCGCCGCCTCGATCGACAAAGCCGAAAGTTACCGTGAAACCGATGAATCGAATTTGTTGCAAGCCGAAGCGCAAAACAACCTGGATACGATCATGGGCGTCCAGCGACTTGAATTCGTCCCAGCCTTTACGAACGGGTTGACCGGCGTCGCGCAGATCAGCCGCATGGCGGCAAGCGAAAGCGACCTGTACATGCTCGACGCTGAAAACGGGAAGATTCTGCACGCCACATTCACCGGACGAAGCCTTGAATTAGATTTGACTTTCAGGTGTGAACCCGGTACGTACGCCGGTTATCAAGTGGGCACGCTTGTGGATGTGCTTGCCCTGCCCAAGGTCAACCTCGTCAACGCGACCGTGCTTGGCATCGACGCCAACGGAAATCTATTGTATTGCTCGCCCGGGCAAGTGCCGCAGGCAATTCCACTCCCCTCCCTGCCAAACACCAATTGGGGGCGCATCACCTCGTTCGCCCTCGATAACGGAAATTTGTACGTGCTCGACGCCACCTCGCGCTCGGTGTGGGTTTTTGCCGGCAAAGATAGCACCTTCACCGACACGCCGTATTTCTATTTCGGCAACCAGATCCCCAACACCATAGACTCGGCAATCGACCTGGCAGTGAGCGGAGACGATCTGTACCTGCTCCACGCCGATGGGCACCTCTCCACATGCACGTTTAGCCGCATCACCGAAACGCAAACCAAATGTATCGACCCGATCAACTTCCTTGACTCCTACCCCGCGCATCAAGATATCAACATTTTCGCGCAAGCGCACTTCACGCAAATGCTCCTCACCTCGCCTCCCAATGTCATTATGCTCCTGCTGGATTCTGAAAACCAAAAAGTATTCCGCTTCACACCGCGCTCGATCGAACTGCAAAACCAACTGACCGGCTTCGCCGGAGACGCCAACCCCTTCCAACCCGGCGCGGTGGGCGCCATGGCGGTCAGCCCGAACTACGTGTTGTACTTCTCGATCGGCAACCAGGTATATTTTGCAACGAATTTGCCGTGAGGCAAGAAGAAAGTAGATAAGTAGATCAGCAGATAAGTAGATAAGTAGATTTGTAGATTTGTAAACCGCTTCTTTGCAAACGTAGACTTCCGACATGAGTCCCTTTTCCCTCTTCCGACGAAAATCGCCTCCCGCCCCAGCGATGCCTGCTTCAGACTCCTCGACCGAGCCGCCCATTCAGACGATCCTCCGCACCCTGGTCATCGTCTACGACCCGGTGGTAGATCAAGCGACCGGCAAAAAATTGTCGGAACAAATGCGCTGGAATAAGGTCGAAGACCTCGCCGTAGGATTTATGTCTGATATCCTGCAAGCCAGCGGCGAACTCCTCCGCTACCAGATCACCCAACGCATCGACGTGGACGCCTTCCCCGCCAAAGTGGATGGCTACGTGTACGACGCGGAAACCTACCTCGATGTGCGGCGCGGCGCCATGCCGCCCTACATGCCACAAGAGGCGGATTATCACGCCATCATCAAACAATTTGACATCTTGAAGCGCGTGGCGCGCGATGAAATTGACGAAGTGTGGATCTTCAACTTTCCCGATGCGGGCTTTTACGAATCCATCATGGGCGGACCCGGCGCATTTTGGTGCAACGCGCCTCCGCTTCAGAACACCGAAGCCTCCAAACGACGCTTCGTCATTATGGGGTTTTCCTACGAGCGCGGCGTGGGTGAAATGCTGGAGAATATGGGTCACCGCGCCGAATCCATCATGCAGAAGGTTTTTGAAGATATCAAGGGGGAGGAAAATTACTGGAAGCGTTTCATCCGCTATGACCGCACTCATAAAGGACAAGCCGCGCTGGGCAACGTTCACTTCGCGCCGAACAGCGCCAGCGACTACGATTGGAATAACCCCTCGGTTGTCGTCAGCGAATGCGATGACTGGCTCTACAACTTCCCCAACTTCAAGGGGATCACTCGTCAAGTCACCGCCGCCGACTGGGGCTCCGGCGACACGCGCAAACACCACCTGTGGTGGATGAGTCACTTCCCCAAAACGCTGGGGCGTCGAAACGGGATCAGCCATAACTGGTGGCAGTACATTGCCAACCCAAATCATATCATCACATAAAGAACTCGGAGGTCTACCAGACCTCCGAGTTCTTTATGTTAACTCGAAACCTTCAAAGCCACCATCGTCACATCGTCTGCCAGCGATCTGTGATTTCCAAACGCGCTTGCTCCTCGATATACAGTTTGAAGAATATCAGGCGCAGCCAAATGCGCGTGTTGCGCAAGCAGGTCGGCAAGGCGGCTATGGCCAAATTGCTCATTTCCAGTCGTGTCCACAACTTCGGTCACGCCGTCGGTGTAGAGCAGAAGCGAATCGCCTTTTGAAAGCTTCACCGATTCAATGCGCGGACGGAAAAATTCCGCCAAGCCGATCGCGGGCGCGGTTGGTTTCAACCAAAGGATTTCATTGCTCCCGCCGCGATGAACTGCCGGCGGATTATGTCCGGCGTTCACGTACGTCAACTCAAGGCTGACAGGATCGAAGCGCGCGAGAAAGACCGTGACGAACGTAGTGAAGTTGACGTTGTGGATGTAAAAGCGATTGATGCGTTCCAATATCTCGGCGGGCGAATCGGTGTCGGGAGCCATCGTCCGCAGGGCGGTTTGCAAACTGCTCATCAGCATCCCTGCCGAAACGCCGTGCCCGCTCACGTCGGCGATCACCAACCCATGAGCGCCGTCGCGGAAATGGAAAAAGTCGAAATAATCGCCGCCGATGATATCGGCAGGACGGCTGAACGCGGCGACTTCCACGCCTGAGATGACCGGCGCGTTTTGGGGCAACAACGCGCGCTGGACGATCTGCGACAACTCCAACTCCGATTCCAGCCGCCGCATCTCGGCTTCGGAATAATGGTCCAAGCAAATAGACGCGGTGTAATCCATCGCGAGTCGGCTCGGCTCCACGTAGCCATGACAAATTTCGCACACCCCGAGCGTGTGGTTTTCAAACTTCTCGAGGCTTGATTCGATCACATGCAAATGATCCTGCACGCAATGATCGTCCTCATACAGGCAGACCTCCCTCTCGGCATCCGAAGCCGTTTCAAGGAACTCCGTCACCGCTTGCCGCTTTTCGACCAGGCTGGTTTCGATCCGTTCAAGAATTTCGAGCGCCATAGCATTCTCCGTAGGTAACGTCCCGCAGGTTTCACTCCGCAATCAAATTTATGCCAAAAACCTGCGGGACGGTCAAATTAGAACATTTGTTAGATATGGCAAAGATGAAGATTCTTACATTGTGCCGCAAAGTTCACTTTGCGCTTACGCGGCAAAGGGGAACAAGCACGCGCAAGATAAATCTTGCGTTACACAGAAATCTTCCACACCTGATACAACCCCAAATTCCCCGTTTCGCCATCGGATGAGAATGTTTCCACCACCCGAAAGCCCGCCGCGTCTGCCAACTCTCCCAACTCCGATTCGCTGAAGTGATGGACGTAACGCAGACCCTCTCCCCCGCTCCGCCAGTCGAGCAGATAATCGCCCGCATCCACTTCGGACTGGGTAACTGATACGCCCTCCCAAGCCTTGATCCTCCCTTTCAGCTTTTCGCTGTTGAGGAACTGCCAGTTGGAATGGATAAACAATCCATCAGGCTTGAGAAGTTGACGAACAGTTCGGAGGATGTTTAGCCGCAGTTCGATCGAGGGGATATGATGTAAAACAGCAAAGGCAGTGATCAGTGACCAGTGATCAGTCACTGCTAACTGATTACTGTTCACTGATAACTCCGTAAGATCAACTTCCACGAACCTGGCAGAGAATCCCTCAGGCTGAGACTCCGCCTCACGCAGGAGGGGCAGGCTGAAGTCGGCGCCGAGATACGCGCCGCGGTGTCCGCGCTTCGCCAGTTCGCGGGCGAATTCTCCGTTGCCGCATCCCAGATCCAAAATAGATTCGTCCCCTTTCAGCGTTTCAAGCACTCGACGCGCGCCGGGTTGAATCCGATGGCGGGTGGCGGAAAACGAATCGCCGAAGCGAGTGTAAAAATCCTTGTTGAGTTGAATCAAGCGCGCGGCGGTGGCTGAATCCATGCGAAGATTATAACGGGTTGTAAGCGGGTATAATGCCGCCATGTTTACGCCGTTGGAGATCGAAAAACTTTCTGAAGAGTTTGAGTCGCGCGCGCCGCAAGAGATCATCGACTGGGCGGTGGATGCGTTCTGGCCCCAGGTTGCGCTCAGTTCTTCGTTCCAAACACAATCGGTTCCCCTGTTGCATATGGTCTCGCAAGCCAAGCGCGATATCCTGGTTTACTTTCTCGATACGGGCTATCACTTTTGGGAGACGTTGACCTTCCGCGAAAAACTCGCCTCCGAATGGAAACTGAATGTGTTGGACTTGTATCGCGACGCGCGCTGGGATGTGTTCGTGCGAGGACAGGTCCGCACCCTGCCGCTCGAGGACCCAAACTTGTGTTGCTTCATTCACAAAGTTCAACCCATGCAAAGAGGCATCAAAGATATGCTGGCATGGATCAGCGGCATCCGCCGCGACCAAACCGCCATCCGCGCTCAGGCGAAGATTCTGGAATTACAGGAAGATGGACTGCTGAAAATTAATCCGCTCTTGAATTGGACGAAGGCGGATGTGAAAAAGTATATGGAAGAACATCGCCTTCCATCGCATCCATTACTTGAAAAAGGGTATCGGAGCGTGGGATGCTCGCCATGCACGGTTGCGATCGGCTTGAATGACGATGAACGCGCGGGCCGTTGGCAGGGACGCGGCAAAGTGGAGTGTGGTCTTCACACCGACATGTTCAAGCACAAGGATTTTTCGAAACTGCAGAGCGAATTTCACGTGGATGTTTCGTCCATGGAGCGAAGGAAAGTGGATCGGTAGGTACGTAAACAAGTAGACACGTAAACAGGTAAACACGTGTGTGCTCCCTAAAAATAATTATGAATATCGAACGACGTGAATTATGGCGAGCAACTCATTTGCTCACCCCCGATAAGAGAGAACTGGCGCGTTTCGTGCTGGAGGAGATTCAGCGCGGGAGCGATGTGACGAAGACCCTGCGAAGTCATCCCCTCGCGGATGGGAGCGGGTATCTCAACAAGTCCATGCTGGTGACGTTGTACAATGAACTCGTCGCGTCCGGCGAAATGGACGCGGACACGCGCCTGCTCGAACGACTCCGCATGAAGCCGATGCGCACGCTTTCGGGCGTGACGACGGTGACGGTGTTGACGAAGCCGTATCCCTGCCCCGCGAAATGTATCTTCTGCCCCACCGATGCGCGGATGCCGAAATCGTATCTGCCTGATGAACCCGGCGCGATGCGGGCGGTGGAACATCAATTCGATCCGTACGCGCAAGTGAAGTCGCGCATCACACAGTTGCAGGCGTTGGGACATCCCACCGACAAAATTGAATTATTGATCCTCGGCGGCACGTGGTCATCGTATAAGCGGGATTATCAGGAGTGGTTCGTCAAGCGATGTTTTGACGCGATGAATGCCGTCGCTCCTGACGAATATCCGATGGAGGAGCAGAGATTAGAGATTAGAGAATTAGAGAATTCCCATTCCATCAATGAAACTGCAAACCACCGCAACGTGGGGCTGGTCATCGAGACGCGACCGAACGAGATCAACCCCGATGAAATCCGCTGGCTGCGTCACCTCGGCGTGACGAAGGTTCAGATGGGCGCGCAGAGTTTCGACGACCGCATCCTTGAAATGAACAAGCGCGGACACGACGTACAGCGCACGCGTGAAGCCACTGCCCTGCTCCGCGCGGCGGGATTCAAGATCGTGTTGCATTGGATGCCCAACTTGCACGGCGCGACTCCCGAATCGGACCGCGAAGATTTTGCGAAGTTGTGGAACGATTTCTGTCCCGATGAAATAAAAATCTACCCGAATCAGTTGCTTGCAAACGCTGAGTTGTATGAATACTGGCAACGCGGCGAGTTCACGCCATACACCACGCAAGAGTTGATTGACTTGATCGCGGACATCAAACCGACCATCCCGCGTTATTGCCGCGTCAACCGCGTCATTCGAGACATTCCATCTACAAATGTAGTGGAAGGGAATCGCAGAACTAGTTTACGGCAGGATGTTCAGGATGAGTTGAAACGGCGCGGGACGAAATGTCAATGCGTGAGATGCCGCGAGGTGAAAAGCAAGTCGGTGGATGTCGAGTCGCTGAGACTGGATGATCTCGTCTATCCAGCAGGCGCGGCGGAGGAGCATTTCATCTCGTATGTTACGCCTGACGATAAGATCGCGGGATTTGTGAGATTGTCTTTGCCGAAAGAAAGTTCTCCGCAAACTGAGATCAACGATTTGGAAGGCGCGGCATTGATCCGTGAAGTGCATGTGTATGGACAGTCTCTTCCCGTCGGCGCGGAGAAGGATGGCGCGGCGCAACACGTTGGGCTGGGGACTCGCTTGCTCGAAGAGGCGGAACGAATCGCAATCGCAAACGGATACAAACGCATGGCGGTCATCTCTGCGGTTGGCACGCGGGGATATTATCTCGGTCGCGGGTTTGAGCGGGGAGAACTCTATCTGGTGAAAAAACTTGACTAGGCTGAATCAGCCGTCCCTGCGAAAGAGGCGAGAGTCGGACGATAGACGATAGACGATGGACAATAGACCATCAACCATTGTCCGCTATCTATCGTCCATCGTCCAAATCTGAATTAGAGTTCTGTTAAACATCCGAACGGATGCTTGACTTACATTCGGCGCGGTGTAAAAATACAACCATGGATTACAAAGACTACTACAAAATTCTCGGCGTGGAGCGCAAAGCCAGCGACGACGACATCCGCAAAGCGTATCGCAAACTGGCGAAACAGCATCACCCCGATTACAACCCGAACGATAAAAAAGCCGAAGAACGCTTCAAAGAGATCAATGAAGCGTATGAAGTGTTGGGCGATTCTAAAAAACGTTCGACGTACGACAGGCTCGGCTCCGATTATTCGCAATGGCAGAGAGGCGGCGGAACGCCGGGTGATTTCAATTGGGGTCAATACGGCGGCACGCGCGTCAATGTAGATGATCTCAACGATCTGTTCGGCGGGAGCGGCGGAGGCTTCTCCGATTTCTTCCAAACCATTTTTGGGATGGGCGGAAGACAATCGCCGCGCGCGCAAACCCAGGGTTACCAACAGGAACTGGAGATCACACTTGAAGAGGCGTACAAAGGCGCAACACGCCTGATCGATTCGGATAGCAGAAAAAAACAGGTCCGCATCCCGGCGGGCGTGCGCACCGGCTCGAAAGTCCGCGTGGCGGGAGCAGGTCCCAACGGGATGGATTTGTACTTGATCGTGGATGTTCAGGAAGATAAACGCTTCGAACGCCGCGGGGACGACTTGCACGCCACAGCGACAACCAGCGTGTTCACCGCCATGCTCGGCGGCGATGCCGATGTGGAAACGTTCGAAGGCAAGATCAAACTCAACATTCCCGCCGGCACGCAACCTGAGCAGGTCTTTCGCCTGGCTGGGCGGGGAATGCCTCATTTGAAAAATCATGCCGCCAAAGGCGACCTGTATGTTCGCTTGAAAGTTCAAATCCCCAAATACCTGAACCCCAAACAACGCGAATTACTCGAAGAAATTTCAAAGATCAAATTCTAACGTTGCGCATCCTTCGTTCTCGTTAACCTCCATTCAGTTAGACTTAACCACAGGGCAGTACCATCCTTCCGATTCCAATCCCCGTCAACATAGAAAGGGACAAAATGAAACGACCTCTATTCGCATTTTTGATTCTGACACTCGCGGCTATGGCGTGCCAACTCCCGGGTCTCTCGCCTCTTCCCCCAGCCGCGCCCGATTCGCCCGCGCCGGCCGCATCCACGCTTGTGCCGGTCTCCTCCAACCCCATCCCCTTGGACGGCTCGCTGGCATCGTTGTACCAACAGGTCATCCCCGGCGTGGTCGCCATTCGCACCGCCACAGGCATGGGCTCCGGTTTTGTGTTCGATAGCGCAGGACACATCGTCACCAACCAGCATGTGATCGACGGGGTCTCCACCGCCGAGATCGCCTTCTCCTCCGGCTATAAAGCCATCGGAACCGTCATCGGCTTCGATGTGGATGCGGATGTGGCTGTCATCAAAGTCAACGCGCCCGGCGAGGAACTCCATCCCCTCCCCATCGGCGATTCGGACGCGCTTTTGGTTGGTCAGCCCGTGGTTGCCATTGGCAATCCCTTCGGCTTGAACGGCACGATGACCCAGGGAATCATTTCCGGGCTTGGGCGCACCCAACCCGCGCACGCCGCCCCCGACGGCGGATTTTTCAGCACCGCCGATATCATCCAAACCGACGCGGCGATCAACCCCGGCAATTCGGGCGGTCCGCTGTTCAACCTCAATGGCGAAGTGATCGGCGTGAATCAATCCATCCGCACAGATAATGTCAACGAGGTGACCGGCAATGCCGTGAATTCAGGGGTTGCCTTTGCGATTTCGATCAATCTGGTCAAGCGCGTCGCGCCCGCCTTGATCCGCGATGGGAAATTTGAATATCCTTACCTTGGGATTTCATCGAACAGCGATTTGGGCTTGGACGAGGTGGAGGCGCTGGGGCTGTCACAATTCACCGGCGCGTACGTTGTCGGCGTGGTGGCTGGCGGACCTGCCGACCAGGCTGGCATCCGCGCGGGCGATTCGCCGACCAACATCCCCGGTTTGAACGCCGGCGGCGACCTCATCATCGCGTTAGACGGCAACCCCGTCATCACTTTTGACGATTTATTGAGTTATCTCATCACGAACAAATCCCCCGGCGATACGATCATCCTCACTGTTCTCCGCGATGGAAAATCTGTGGACGTTCCGGTAGTTTTGGGAACACGCCCTAGATAAAAAGATTGCGCGGCAGTTGAACTGCCGCGCAATCTTTTTGTGAATGGCGCGGCAATTGGACTGCCGCGCCATCTCCTATCATTTCACCCAAACCGCTCTTCCTTCCAAACATCTGCGCGATTGTGGTAACCCGCCTGTTCCCAAAACCCGCGGCGATCGCGCGGCATGAACTCCAGCGAGCGGAGCCATTTTGCGCCTTTCCAGAAATACGGCGTTTCCATCTCCTCCCGTCCGGGGAGGAAACCCACCACGCCGCGCAAGGGATAGCCATGATCGGGCGAGATCGGCTCGCTGTTCAGGTGGGTGGCGAGTAAAAAATTATCCTGCAAAGCGACTTCCAAGGGGATGTTGACCGTGAACCCGTATTCCGCGTGTTGCATGAGGTGGGTGGCGGTCGGCTTGATCTTGATGAATCCCTGATCTACCAGAGATTTGATCGAGACGCCCTCCCACACGGTATCGAACTTACTCCAGCGCGTCACGCAGTGAATGTCCATTTGAATTTTGGCGCGCGGCAATTTGTTAAACTCATCCCACGTCCAGCGTTTTTCCTCTTCCACTTCGCCCCAGACATGGAAGTCCCATGTGGCGGCGTTGAAGCGCGGCACAGGTCCGTAATGCAAGACAGGAAATTTGAACGTGAGCGCCTGACCAGGCGGAAGACGCCCTTCTTGTTTGATGCGTTCCTCTTCCTTGCGCCGATCGGGTCCTTCAAATGAAAACATGGGCAACTCCTTGCGCGATTATATCAAGCCTGACATTGATTAGACTCGGAGTTGCGAGGTTTCTTACGACAGGGCGGAACGCCCATCCGAAATATACATGGCGCCATCAGTACTATGAGGAATTTGTAAAGTGGTTCACTAGACAGGAGTACGGGTTTATAATAGGATTAAGATTTGAAACGGATTTATGATCCCATTTAACCTGTCGTTATCTTTTGTTTCTCCGCTGAAGACCCGGGAAACCGCGGATGTGTTCTCATGAACGACGTTGTTTCCCTGCTCAAAGCCGCCCAAAAATTGGACGAAGAAGCGCTCACCGCCATCTTCGACCAATATGCCCCTGCCATTTACAAATACACGCTCCGTTTATGTCACGACCCAATTCAAGCGGACAATATCGTCGGCGATGTTTTCGCTCAACTGCTCGAGCAATTCGCCGCGGGGAAAGGTCCGCGCACGAACTTGCGTTCCTACCTTTATCAGACTGCGTATCACCTCGTGGTGGACCGGTCGCGCGATAACCAGCATACCGCCCCGCTGGAAGTTGCCGTAGACCGGCTCGACAGAGGGCAACTCACCCCCACCCAGACCCAGATCGAAGAGCGCGTTATGATGGAAGCGTTGATCTCAGCCATGAACTCGGAACTCACCGACGACCAGCGGCACGTCATCATCCTGCGGTTCCTGGAAGACTTCAGCCTGAAAGAAACTGCGGATATCGTTGGAAAAGAAGTCAACAACATCAAGGTGATTCAAAACCGGGGGATCGCAAAATTGAGAAAAGCGCTTGGTTTGCAACTCGAGGAACTGTAAATGAGCCTCGAAACCAGAGACGCCGAGATCGCTCGAATTTTTGCAAGGCTGAAAGTATCTGAAGCGGGTTATCCGCCCCGCTTGTTTAACGCTCGTCGCGTCGAATTCAGGAAACAAGTCGTAAAAATTTGTTTGGAACTGGGGTGTTCGGCCGCATGGATAAGCATGCGGAACAGCCACGGGAACGGCGGCGATCGACCCAGCTGACGCGACCCGCGCCAGCAAAGAAAAACGATTCCCTTGAAACCCCACAGTAGAGAGACACGAAAACGCTCGTGTCTTTTTATATTTCGCTAATACTCGCGTGCTACGATAACCCGCCGCAGGAAGCAGTATAATTCCCGTCCGTAAAGGTAACCTAATGCTGAAAAGTTTCGTAAAACTATTTGGGGGCGACCCCAATCGCAAGACCATCGAACAATATAGCGGAATCGCAAACGAGATCAATTTGCTCGAAGCGCAATTCGAAGCGTTGAGCGACGACGCCCTGCGCGCCAAAACCGACGAGTTCAAAGAGCGGATCGCGCAAAGCCTCGGAGAGGCGGATGGGCTGACGGAGCGGGAGCAGTTCGAGGCTGGGCAAGACGCGCTGGAAGACATCCTACCCGAGGCGTTTGCGGCAGTGCGCGAAGCCTCCAAGCGGACCATCGGTTTGCGTCACTACGATGTGCAATTGATCGGCGGGGTTGCCCTGCATCGCGGCTCGATCGCTGAAATGCGCACAGGCGAGGGGAAAACGCTCGTTGCCACATTGCCGATCTATCTCAACGCTCTGCTTGGCAAGGGCGTTCACCTCATCACCGTGAATGATTACCTCGCGCGGCGCGATGCGCGCTGGATGGCTCCGATCTATTCCATGCTTGGGCTTTCGGTGGGCGTGTTGCAAATGGCGGCGGCAACCGAAAACGGGAAAAAAGCATTGCTCGTCGACCTGGAGCGCGAATCGACGCATGAAGACCAGCATCAATTACAGTTGGTGGAGCGCCGCCTCGCGTATGAAGCGGATATCATCTACGGCACAAACTCGGAATTTGGGTTTGATTACCTGCGCGACAATATGACCATGCGCCTGAGCGACCGCGTCCAGCGCGGACATTATTTCGCCATTGTCGATGAAGTGGACAATGTGCTGATCGACGAAGCGCGCACGCCATTGATCATCTCCGGTCCCGCTTCGGGAAACCTGGAATGGTACGGGAAGATGGCGCAGGTCGTTCGTCAACTGAAGCCCGATGATTATGAGGTCAACGAGAAAGACCGCAACGCGCCGTTGACCGAATCGGGGCTGGCGCATGTGGAGCAACTGCTCGGGCAAACACTGACCAACCCCGACCGCCCCGAAGATATTTCTCCCGAGCAAGCGCGCTTGCTTGGCTATCTCGAACAAGCCATGCGCGCGCAATTTTTGTTCCATCGCAACAAGGAGTATCTCGTGCAAGGCGGCAAGGTTGTGATCGTGGACGAAAACACCGGGCGGCAAATGCCCGGTCGGCGCTGGAGCGACGGGTTGCATCAAGCCGTGGAAGCCAAAGAGGGTCTGAAGATCGAGCCTGAAAATGTGACCTATGCCACAGTTACCCTGCAAAATTATTTCCGCATGTACAAGAAACTCGGCGGCATGACCGGCACCGCGCTCACCGAAGCCGAAGAGTTCAGCAAGATTTACGAATTGGAAGTTGCGCCGATCCCGCCGAACCTCGAATATCAAGCCTTCGGAAAAGACGCGCCGCTCATCGAAATTAAAACAAAGGACGACGACGGCTATTCGTATTCCTACTTTTCGAAGCGCGACGATACCCAGGAAGAGCCGCTCTTCTTCCGTCGCAAAGATTATCCCGATGTCATCTACAAAACGCTCGAGGCAAAACTTCGCGCCATCGTTCTCGAAGCCATTCGCGAACACGCGCGCGGACGCCCGCTCTTAGTCGGCACCACCTCGGTGGAATCTTCCGAGCGGCTTTCGTCGCGGCTTAAAGCGGAACCTGTCCGACGGTTGATGCAGATCGCCCTGGCGCGCGAAGCGTGGTTGAAGGCGAACAATCGCGAACAAGGCGAGTTCGCCATCCCCGAATTGCAATTCCTCAACGATCCCATCGAAAAAATCACAGCCGATGCCCTGCGGAAATTCATCCAGCCCCTCGGCGTGACGAACATCAACCCCGAGGACCCGTCGAACATCAACATCCTGCTTGATGTGTTGCGATTGGATTCGTCGGATAGCAACCGACTGAAGTCGGTGTTACAGGGCGGCATTCCTCATCAGGTGCTTAATGCGCGCAAACACACCGAAGAGTCGCAGGTCATCGCCGGCGCGGGCGCGTTCGGCGCCGTGACCATCGCCACCAACATGGCGGGGCGCGGCGTGGACATCAAACTCGGCGGCGAGATCGCCGAAGAGGTGATCTCAGCCGCCAACCGCGTCTTGCGCAAAGCGGGCTACGAGAACCCCTTCGACATGTCGTTGGAAGAACGCCGCGTTGCCCTGCAACACAGCGACCCTTCCATCTTTGGAATTTACGAAGCCGAGGTCAAACATTTCCTGCAATACTTCGAAGACATGGAACGCGTGAAAAATCTCGGCGGCTTGCACGTGATCGGCACCGAACGCCACGACGCGCGGCGGATCGACAACCAGTTGCGCGGTCGCGCCGCGCGCCAAGGCGACCCCGGCTCCTCGCGCTTCTATCTCTCGCTGCAAGACGATCTCATGCGCATTCAGGGCGGCGCGCAAACCAGCGCCATCATGGATCGCCTGCGCGTGGACGAATCGCTTCCCCTCGAAGTGGGCATGGTCAGCAAACTGATCGAACAATCGCAACACCGCATCGAAGGCGCGAACTTCGACGTGCGCAAACACCTGCTCGAATACGACGACGTGCTCAACAAACAACGCGAACAGATCTACCATCAACGCGATCGCATCTTCGAAAAAGAAGACCTGAGCGACGATATCGCCACCCTGCTCGAGACCGAAGTGAAGCAACGCGTCGAAATCGGATTGGCTGACGAAGAGGGACCCTGGAAGTTGATGGCTTGGCTCGAACAAGTGCAACCCGCCTTCATGACCGGCGACCGCCTCTTCCCCAGTTTCGGCTTGTCTCTGCTTCTTCGAGAGTTGTCCGCCACCGACGATCTTCGACATTCGACCTTAGACTTAATCTCCCGCGCCATCGAAGCCGAGAACGTCCATCATCAACGCGCCATCGAGCACCTCATCGACAACGCGGAACAGTCTTTGCAATCGCAACTTGCCAGCCGCGAAGACACCCTGGACGCGTACTTCGAAGGCTTGCGCGACCGCGAAGACGCGGAACGTTTGCGCCCGCAAAAGATGCTCGAAGAGATCAACAGCCTTGTCGGTATGCAATTGCGACTCAACAATGAACAAATGCGCGCGCTGGGCGAGGACCCGGCAGACGCAAAAGACACGATCCGCAAAATGGTGGAGGGGCAGTTGATCGCCAACACTGTGGCGCGGGTTGTCAATACCGCCGCCAAACGGACGGGCGAATCGCTCGGCGAACGGTTCGAAGTCTCCAACTGGGACAACATCGCCGACGAACTCATCGATGCCGCGCAAGCCGCCCTCGAGCGCAGGCGTGAACGCCTGAACAGCCAGATCGCGCGCGATATCGACACCTTGATGCCTTCCACCATTAACGAAACAACGACGCTTAAACTTCTAATTTCTCTGTCGCAAGAATCGCGCACCGGCTACGACCAGAAACACCGGCAGGTGAAGCAAGTGTTCCCTCGTTTCAATTATGTCTTCCTCATCGCCCAATTACTCGAAAGACAGGAAGCCGAAACGATCACCGAAGATGTGCTGACGCACCTCGAAGAAGCCGAGACCGCCTTGCGCGCCGCATGGGGCGAACGCGAATATACTCGTATCGCCGCGAACGCGCAAAAACTGGGCGATTTCGGCATCCCCGCCAAACAGGCGTTTGGGGAGGGGCGGCTGAACGAAGCCGTATCAGGCATCCCTGAGTCTGATCGCGAGGCGTTGATCGAATCCATCGGCAAGTACGTGCTCAATGAAGTCCATCGGCAATTACTGCTCAGCGCTACGACTGAACTGTGGGTGGATTATTTGACGCGCATCGAAGCCTTGAGGGTCTCGATCGGCATGGAGGCTTACGCCCAACGCGACCCGCTGGTACAATACAAAGGACGCGCGTCGGAAATGTTCGCGCAACTGATCGAAGATATTCGCGGGCTGGTGATCGGGCGCGTGTTTGCTTATCAACCCCGCCCGGTTGAAATCGCCGCGCTGGAAGCGTCGGACGCTCCCGCAATGGAGATGCAACAGGAAAACAGGGATGAAAACCGAAAGAAGAGACGTCGAAGACACTAACGCATGAGCGCCGTCGAACGAGTCACCGCTTCGCTGAATACGTTTCGGGCATTGCCCAAGGTGGAGTTGCATCGTCATCTCGAAGGCTCACTGCGTCTCGACACCATGCTCGACGTCGCAACGCAACACGGCATCACCATCCCGGCAGACGTGTTGCGACTAAGCACGTTGGTGCAGATCCAAGAAGAAGACAAACTCACCTTCCAGAATTTTCTCAGCAAATTCAACACCCTGCGGCTGTTCTATCGCTCGCCCGACGTGATCCATCGCATTACGCGCGAAGCCGTCGAAGATGCGGCGAAGGACAATGTGAAGTACATGGAATTGCGCTTCACGCCCGTTGCGTTGAGTCGCGCGGAACGTTTCCCCCTCCATGATGTGATCGATTGGGTCTTGTCCAGCGCAAAGGATGCGGGGGAAACACACGGCGTGACTGTGCGGCTGATCGCCTCTGTCAACCGGCACGAAAGCGCGGAATTAGCCGAACAGGTTGCCTGGCTGGCGGCAGACCACGTGAAAGACGGCTTGATTGCGCTCGATCTGGCAGGCAACGAAGCGGACTTTCCTTCGCAACCGTTTTACGGGATATTCAAAGAGGCGAAGCAGGCCGGTCTGCATGTGACCATCCACGCGGGCGAATGGGGACCCGCTTACAACGTGCGCGAAGCCATCGAAGAGATCGGCGCGGAACGGATCGGTCACGGCGTGCGCGTGATGGAAGATGACTCCATTGTGGCGTTGGCGCGCGAACGACAGACGGCATTCGAAGTGTGCATCACCAGCAATTATCAGTCGGGCGTTTTCGAATCGCTCGAAACACATCCGCTCATGCAAATGCTCGAGGCGGGCTTGAACGTCACCATCAACACCGACGACCCCAGCATTTCGCGCATCACCTTGAGCCATGAATATTACGCCGCCTGCGAAGACTTGAAAATGCCGCAAAAAACTTTGAAGCAGCGCATCGTGGCGGCGGCAAAAGCGTCTTTTATCGAAGAAAACGAAAAAGCAAAACTTGTGAAGCAATTGGAAAAGGATTTGAAGTTATAATCTAAACCATAGCAAGGATGGCAAAGGCGCACCTTTGTGTTCTTCGCAAGTTTGTGTGGAACCGGTAACGCCGACTTAAGTCGGCGCTCCGGAAATACAGACCACCAAAGGAGAACATTATGAACGATTACTTTAAAGCGCGCGATGTTTTGAAAGTGGGGAATAAGGAATACACCTACTATCGCCTCGACGCATTGGAAAAAGCGGGTCTGACCCAACTCAAGCGGCTTCCGTTTTCGATCCGCATTATGTTGGAAGCGGCTCTGCGTCAATGCAACGACAAGGAAATTACCCAGCAAGACGTGAAAAATATCGCCGCATGGACCCCCCTCCCGTCCCCCCTAAAGGGGGGAAGCCGCCCCGGCATCCCCTTCCTGCCTGCCCGCGTGATCATGCAGGATTTCACCGGCGTGCCAGCCATTGTTGATCTTGCCGCCATGCGCGCGGCGGT
>WBZL01001337.1_pt1 | contig 26156 bp, 17 predicted proteins | sample 5204291 | NCBI WGS metagenome assembly WBZL01 (sample SAMN12344345, study PRJNA552823) | activated sludge metagenome | biome: Activated sludge suspended growth; feature: Nitrification reactor; material: Wastewater; isolation source: activated sludge from nitrification reactor of wastewater...
GTTCATCAACAGCTCCATGCCCCGGTTTCACGCCGGCCGCGACGACCTGATCAAGCTGCTGAACGGATTCGGCACCTATACCGAGGTGCATACCATCCCGGATTCGCCACATTCGTTCTGGTTGGTGCACCCGTGGTTCGAGCAGACCCTGGCGTTCACTGCCGCGTTTTTGAAAAAAGAGCTTAAAAATTGATTCAATTAAAAGGACCGTTCAGAATTTTGTGTCAACCGGATTTTAAACGCGCGCAGCGTGATGAAAATCAAAGCTTTGCGTCTTTGCGTCTTGGCGCGAAAACACTTTATTGAACGGTCTCCAATTTAATCGATTATATCGAATGTCCCGATTAGGCCGACCCAATAACGGACGTGAAAATCGGATCAATCGGATCAATCGGCGCCCCCTTCAAATCAACAAATCACCAAGCACGAAGTACACGACCGAAGGGAGTAATCAACAAATCAACCTCCGACCGCCGTAGCTTCAGCGAAGGAGGTAAATAAACGCATCAACAAATCAACCTCTGACCGCCGTAGCTTCAGCGGAGGAGGTAAATAAACGCATCAACAAATCAACCTCCGACCGCCGTAGCTTCAGCGGAGGAGGTAAATAAACGAATAAACACATCAACAATAACCTTCCTTTCCATGCTATACAAAATACTTACGTTTCTGGCCTTCATCCTCCAACTGCAAACCGCGACAGCCCAGTACAAAACCGAACTGTATGTGGCGCTGGACGGCAGCGGCGATTTCACCAGCATCCAGGAAGCCATCGACAACGCCAAGGCCTTCCCTTATGAGCGGATCACCATCCACATCAAGAACGGGGTGTACCGGGAGAAGGTCAAAGTGCACGCCTGGAATCCGATGATCACGTTGGTGGGTGAAAGCCGGGAAAAGACCGTCATCACCTGGGACGATTATTTCGACAAGATCGCAAGGGGCCGTAACAGCACTTTCCATACGTGGACCCTCCTGGTGCAAGGCAACGATTTCCGGGCCGAGAACCTGACCGTTGAGAACACGGCGGGGCCGGTAGGGCAAGCCCTGGCGCTTTCCGTGGAAGCCGACCGCTGCGTGTTCATCAATTGCGCATTCAAAGGGCGCCAGGATACGGTATACACGGCGCAGGAAGGCGGGCGCCAGTACTTCAAAAACTGCTATATCGAGGGCACAACCGACTTTATCTTCGGCGAAGCAACGGTTGTTTTTGAAGATTGCGAGATCCGCGCGCTGACCAACTCATTTGTTACGGCTGCCTCTACGCCGAAAGGAACCGCGTACGGCTACGTTTTCCTCCATTGCCGCCTGACCGCCTCCGACGGCGCTCAAAAGGTCTACCTCGGCAGGCCCTGGCGGGCGCATGCCCGTACGGTGTACCTCTATTGCGAGCTCGGGGCGCATATCCTGCCGAAAGGTTGGGACAACTGGAGCTCAGCCGGGAATGAAAAAACGGCTTTTTATGCGGAATACCAGTCGACCGGCCCCGGCGCCGCACCGGATCAGCGCGTTGCCTGGTCGCACCAATTGACCAAAAAAGAAGCCAAACGATACACCCTGGAGCGGATCTTCAGGGGTTGGCAGCCGTAAAGGCAATTGTCCGTCACTCCACTACTGGACAAAATGAGCAGAGTGGGAAACTTAGAGGGTGAGAGGGTGAGAGAGAGGGTGAGAGAGGGTGAGAGTGAGAGAGTGAGAGAGAGTGGGGGAAGGCATTGCTTTTCCCCCACTCTCCCCGGCTTCGCCCATTTTGCAAAAGTCCGTCACTCATTCCGCAGCGACTTGACGGGGTTGGCCAGGGCCGATTTTACGGATTGAAAGCCCACCGTCAAAAAAGCGATGGCCAATACGGATACCGCGGCTATTGCAAAAACCGACCAGTGAATATCGATCCGGTACGAAAAATTCTGCAGCCATTCGTGCATGCCGTACCAGGCAATCGGCGCAGCTACCAGCAAGGCGATGCCGACCAAAAAGAGGAAATCCCTGGAAAGCAGGGCCACCAACCCGCCTGTTGTTGCCCCGAATACCTTCCGGATGCCGACTTCCTTGGTCCGCTGAACGGCGGCGAAGGTAGCCAGGCCCCACAAGCCCAGGCAGGAGATCAGGATGGCCAGGCCGGCAAAGATCTTGAACAACCCGTAAAGCCGGCTTTCCGATTCATAGTAATGTTCGATTGCCTGCTCCAAAAACCTGGATTCGTAAAGGTGGTCCGGGAAGAGTTTTTCCCAGGTCGCCTGAACGGTGGCGAGCGCAGCCGGCAAATCGTCGCCCGGTTTGAGCTTGATGCTGGCCTCCGTTTCATGTTCCGGGAAAGGCGACATCATCAGGGGTTTGATGTCCGTATGCAGGGACGAAATGTTGAAATCCTTCACCACGCCGACAATTTCTACCCGGTAATTGTTGTATCCGGTGTAGAACCGGCGGTGGAGGGCCTGTTCCGGGGTTCCAAATCCCATTTCATGCACCAGTTTTTCATTGACCAGGACCCTGGGAGAGCGCTCAGCCTCCGGAATGGCCTGGCTGATGAAATTGGTATCCTTGTCTTCCGTCAGCCGACCGGCCAAAAGTTGCAGCTTGTATAATCGCGCATAATTTTCATCCGCCCAGATGATCCGCACATTCTTGCGGTTGGGGTCATTCAGATTAGTTTCGTGCATATTCGTCGTCCAGGTGCCGTCGCTGGCCGGAGAGCCCATCGAAAAGGCCACATCCCCGACCTGGGGAATCGCCTCCAATGCAGCTTTGAAAACGCCGTTTTTGGCTTTGTCCGGCATGTAGACCGTGATGATATTCTCTTTGTCAAACCCGAGGTGCTTACGGTGGACATAGTCCATTTGCCGGGACATGATCAGCAAGGCGATCAGCAAAGCGGTTGAAATGGTGAACTGGGTGATGACCAATCCCTTTCGCAAAAAACCGGAGGCATGGTCGCTGGTAGAAAAACGCGATTTGATCGCGGCGGCGGGTTGGAACCTTGCGATCAGCCAGGCCGGGTAGATCCCGGTCAATAACCCCGTCGCGGAAATGAAGGCCAGAAACGCCAACATTCCGCCGGGCGCGTACAGCAAGTCCATGTCGATGCTTTTATCGATCAGCCGGTTGATAAGGGGCAGTGTCAGCCCGGTCACCAGGACAGCCAGTGCACTGGAAATACCGATCAACAGGAATGCTTCGCCAAGAAAATGAACGACCAGTTGTCCGCGGTCGGCGCCGATCGCTTTCCGGATCCCGACTTCCCTGGCGCGGGTCAACGCCTGGGCCGTAGACAGGTTGACGAAATTGATGCAGGCCAGCAACAGGACCAGGATGCCGATACCGCCGAAAAACCAAAGCCACTGCGGGTTGATCGCATTTTGCCACATGCCGCCGCCGTTTATATCCGGTTCGAGGTGAATGCGAAAAAGGGGTTGCAATACCGCATAACCGATCTCGGGCGATTCATTGCCTTCGTTGATATGCAGGTCGTACATGGCCCGTATCCGGGGGAGCAGGCTCTGCGGGTCGGTACCGGGTTTCAATAACGCAAATACCGAGGCGCCGTACGACATGCCCCAACTGCCCATGTTATTTTTCAGCCAGCGTTCGTGCGGAAAGTTGGACATCAGCATGGAAGCCCGCAGATGGGTATTTTTAGGCGGATCGGCAATGATGCCGGCCACGGTGACCGTCACCGCATTATCGAACAGAAAGGTTTTGCCCATGGGGTCTTCCCGGCCGAAGAATTTTTCCGCGGTCGATGCCGTCAACAACGCCTGATTGGGTTGCCCGAGCGCCTGATGCCCGTTCCCTTGCAGAACCCTGAAATCCAGGATGTTCAACAGATCCGGATCGGCCATCAGGATATGCTCCTGCTTAAAGCGCTGCCGGCCGTTGATCTCTATTACCCGTTGGTCCAAGGGATAGGCCATCGCCGCATATTCTACTTCAGGTATCCCGGTCCGCAGGGCTTCAGCCAACGGCCCCGGAGCGTCGTAATACACATGTTTGACCCCGCTTTCCTCCCAAATCTGGTTGACCCGGTATATCCGGTCGGCATTCGGGTGGTAGTTGTCAAAAGATAGTTCGTGCCGGATGAACAGGCCGATGAGCAGGCATACGGTGAGGCCGATGGTCAGGCCGGTGATGTGCAGGCCGGTGTTCACCTTTTGTTTGGCGAACCTGCGCAAGGTAAAGCGGAATTGGTTGAGCAGCATGTCCATATTGAAGTTAGGTGATTTCCTTTTCTTTTGTCCCCTGATGGTAGCCGGTGTGAAAAACCTGAGAACGTCCCAGATAAATTGCCTTCGTGCGCGTCTTAACCCCAATTCCCGGGTATTCCGGACAAAGGATTCGTACAGGTCGCCCTCGATCTCTTCCAGCAGGTCGGGCGCACAAAACCAGGTCAGCAACCGGTTGGCCCATTTTGGTATATCGGGTCGGCGGATTTCCATATCAGAAGTTGAGCTTGGGCAGTAGTTCCCAGATGCGCGTGCGTTCATCCTGGATCTGCGTGATCATTTTATACCCGTATCGCGTTACCTGATACAATCGTTTGCGCCTGCCGCCCCGTTCCTGGCTCGAGCCGCCCATCCTGGAGGCGGTGAACCCCTTTTCTTCCAGCCGGCGCAGGACCGTATGCACCGCACTGAGCGAAATATCCTGCCCGTATTGTTCGGTGAATGCGTCCCTGACGGTAATGCCGTACGCCTCTTCGTGTACGAGCATGACCATGAACAGGATCATTTCTTCCAGATGTCCCAATCGGTCGTTCATATCGAATTTACAAGTATTTAATAAATATTTGTAAAACAAATGTACGGTTTAAGGTCCGGATCTCCAAGTCCAATCCGAAATTTTCAGGAAAATCTATCCGCTTGAAACGGCATTCGACCGGCCGCCAACAGGTCATTTACCTTCTTTCCGGTAAACCCGGACATAGTCCACCTCGTACCGGACGGGGAATACGGTATCGGCCGGGCTGCCCCCGTTGTCGCCGCCGAGCGCCTGATTGATCAGGATATAATGCGGTTGGCGGAACGGGTTCTTCCCATCCGATTCATTGATCGTGACCGACAGATCCATTTCATTGAGCAACTCGCCGTCAAGGTAGATTTTCATGGAACCCGCATCCCAATCCAGGCGCCAGGTATGAAATTCACTTGCCCAGTTTTTATTGAATGAGGAAACGGGAATTTTGACGGAATTCCAATGGGGCCTGAATCGTTCCACACCGCCCCAGGCGTAATTGGCCAGGATCACCCCGCGGTAGAACTCCATGATGTCCACCTCCCCGTTGCGCGGCCATTCGCCCGCAACGCCAAGTGTCCAGAAGGCCGGCCAGCTCCCGGGCCGGATATCGATCCTGGCGCGGATCTCCATTCGACCGTATTGCCAGGCATTCGACCTCCGGGTGTTCATGCTGGCCGAAGTATATTCGATCCATTGGCGACTTTTCTTCCAATCCGGGCTGCCCTTCACGAAATTGGGATTGAGTTTGCGTTCTTTCCTCGCTTCGATGACAAGCAATCCGTCTTTGCAAACCGCATTTTCCGGCTGGTACCACTGATCTTCGTGGTTGCGCACAAAGCCGTGTTCAAACGACCAGACGGCCGTATCCGGCGCCCCGTCCGTATTGAATTCGTCGGACCAGACCAGGCGATATCCGTCTTGTTCCTGCCCGTATGCACCGGAGGCGATCAGCAATAACGACCAGACCGCTAAAATTCTGCTTCTTTTCATAGTAAGGGCGTTGTAATGCAAAATGTAAAAGTTGTAATGCAAAATGTAAAAGTCCCGTTGCTCTTTAACCTTTATCCTTTAACCGTTATCCTTGAATTCCTTCACTCTTCGCTCCCCCACCAATGCGGATCAGGCGCATAATCCGGCGCAAGATACCGCAGCCGTTCCGCTTCCTTTTGCGGCCACAGTTCGGTCCGGATCTGCTCCATTCGCGCTCTTTCCCGGTCTTCGGAATAGTCCGGGTCCGGAGTCGGGCGCCGGGCCCCTACCCCATTCAGCCACGAATCGAGTTTATGCCAGAGCTGATCAGCGGTTTCAATGTATCGGGCGGAAAGGTCTTCTTCTTCCGCGGGGTCAGTCTCCAGATCGTAGAGTTCGTTGGTATCGGTTTCCCAATAATGGATCAATTTCCACTTCCCTTCCCGGATGATGGACGAAGGGTCGCCGCCCTGATTACCATAATGGGGGTAATGCCAGTACAACGGTCGGTCAGGAATAGTGCCGCCGGTCAGGAGGGAAACCAGGCTGACACCGTCCTGGTGCTCCTCCGGGCGGAGAGGAAGGCCCAGCAGATCGAGGATTGTAGGATAAAAATCGGTGTTGACGGCCGGAGTGGCGCACTGTTTGACCTGATCCTTGAGCCAGGGCGCCTTTATAAAAAAAGGTTCCCGAATACCGCCTTCCCACTGGTAACCCTTGCCCCCGCGGAGGGGCAGGTTGCTGGTCGAATAAGCATCCCCGGAGGCGACGCCTCCGTTGTCGGAGGTAAAGATGACCAGGGTGTTTTCGGTAAGGCCCAGTTCGTCCAGTTTGCGGAGCACAACACCGACGGCATCGTCCATGGCCTCCACCAATCCGGCGTAAACCGGGTTGTCTTGTACCTGGCGGATGGGAAGCCGGCGTTCCATAGCGTACCCGTGGTCGGCAACACCCCGGCTTTCGGCCTTATCGCGGTATTTCTTCCATTTTTCGCGGGTAGTCTGGATGGGGCCATGGACGGCATAGAACGAGAGGTAGGCAAAAAAGGGTTGCCCTTGGTGATCTTGTATGAATTGGGCGGTTTCGCGGGCCAGACGCATGGACAGGTTTTCCCCATTCGGACCGTCGGCCAGTTTCGGGTTTTCGTAAGGTGAAAAATAACCGCCGTTTGGGCTGCCCGCCTTCCAGCCGCCTTTATTGATGTCGAACCCGTGGTCTTCCGGGTAGGAACCGGTATCGCCCAGGTGCCATTTGCCCGCCATAAAGGTGGTGTAACCGGCTGACTTAAGCGCTTCCGGCAATATGGTGTATTCCAGCGGCAGGTGATCGCCGTAGGCCGGCGGCAAAAGCCGGGTTTGCCGGCCGAGCCTGCTCCAATCGGTTCCGGTAGCCGCTCCGATCCAATCGGTGATGCCGTGGCGCGCCGGAAATTTACCGGACAGGATGCTGGCCCGCGACGGGCTGCACACCTGGCAGGCGGCGTAGCCCTGGGTAAACGCCGTACCTTCCCGCGCGATCCGGTCGATATTCGGGGTTTCATAAAAGGTGCTTCCGGTGCAGCTCAGGTCGTGATAGCCCAGGTCGTCCGCCAGGATGAACAGGACGTTAGGCGGCGAATCGGGCTTTCGGTCGGATGATCGGCAGGAAGCCGCCGTCAGGGCCAACATCAGGCAAAGGCAGATCGGGAACAGCAAGGTACGCATGACAGATTCCGGATTTGGTGGAACAGAATGATCAAAAGGCGTAAGGCAATAATACCAAACTTTTGGGAAGGCAGGGAAAGGTAGAATGGAAAGCCATGAAATTGGCCGGCCGATCAGCGGCAGGACCTGGGGCTGCAGCCCGGTCTTGAACTCAGCATAAGCGCGTACTTGAAGTGTTTGCTGCTAATATCATGCTGGCGGCATTGCAAGGTTCATTTTGCGCCCACGGCTTACCAATCCCGGCTCGCGCCTGGGCTCGATCGCGGCTTGGTAATCCGGTCACAGCCCCTTTATCCACGCCTTCACCGCTGCCAACCGCCCTTCCACCCAATACTGGACGGCGTACCGCCCCGGCGGCCAGGCCCCCAAGGTAAAGATATAAGTAGCATCCGTTTCAGCAGCGGGCGCCTCCTGCAGCACCCGGCCGAGCGGGTCGATGAGCCGGAAAAAGGCCTCACCCGCTGGCTTGGGCCCTGACAGGTACACAGCCAGCATATCCGTTGCCGGATTGGGATACACGAGCAAACCCGGCGGTGCGGGGTGATCCGGCTCTTCGGTGGCTACCGGCCCCTGGCAGCCCGGCACCAGGCAGCCGTACTGGTCCGTTTTCAGGAGCCAGCCTTGTTGGGTAGAAGTGTAATTGACGGTGTCAACCGGCTGGCGCACCTGGCCGCACATGATGTACCCCCCGTCCGGACAGGGTTTTATGTCATAGATGTATTGCTCATGGTCAATCGTATCAACATAAAAAAGCCTCCTGGACCAGAGGGGCTCGCCTTCATCATTGAATTTCTTGAGCAAGCCGATGGCCCCGCTTTGTCCCGGATACGGCAGATAACCAACCCCCGCAGCGATATACCCCCCGCCGTCGGTTGCCGGGATGATCTTGGAGGTTTGATTGAAGGGATGCCGGTATTCGTCAAAGAGCGGGAAGGCCCAGGCCCGCTGGTGGTCGGCGCCGAGTTTCATGATCCAGGGTTCTTCCACTGCCAGGGAAAGGCTGTCAGTCGGTCCGTTTGGATAGTTGATCAGGTATTCCCGGCTCAAACCGACGAGTATGCCCCCGTCATCCAAAGGCAGGATTCCGTAAGGGTAATTCCAGCTTTCATTCAAGGGCGACAAATATTCCCAGGTTTTCTGCCCCAGGCTGTCCAGTGCAAAAACATGCAGCTGGGAGGTGAAATTGTAGCCGGTCAGGTTGATGTTGTATAGGTTTTCTGAAATGATCAGGTTATTATCTTGAATACACATCGCCCCGGAAAAATTATGCCAAGGGTGGGTGAAAACCCTAAAGCTGGAGAGAAAAAGATCCTTATTGAATTTTAAAATGGCCAGCTCTGAATTATAGATATTTGAAGGCCGGGTATTGGGGTTCAATATGACGTAATTCCCATCGGTCAGTAAACCATTGGAGAGACCGTAAAAGGAACCAGGACCCCAGGGACCGTCAAATTCAACCTTGCGGATGGAATCCAGCGCCGGGAAATATTCAATTAACATACCCTTTCTCGGAAAGGAGGTATATCCCGTACCAATAAATGAGCCTCGATTGGTTGGAACCAGATTATAACTCCAGGGTTCAAACCATCTATCTGGTTCTTTCACCACTTTTTCTCCCGTCCGTTCGCCTTGCTGATTGAAGGTCATCATAGAAGCGCCAACAAATTTGTATGGAACAGAATCTGTGATGATACCTATCACATAATAAGCCGAATCGGTCACCGCTACCCCGGTAAAAACGGTATTGATCCGGTTAAAAACATACCGGTGATTGAAGGTAGCCTGGGCATTCATGCTGCCCAGACTACCTGCAAAAATTAAAACTATGAGGTACTTCAGACCAGTTTTCATTTTTTACCGGTTAATGACCAATCGGGTCCGGAAAAGGGTACGCCCGGAAGCCGAAAGCTGCAGGAAATAGAGCCCGCTTTTCAGCCCGGAAAGGTCAACAGCGATATTATTCCCGGTCAAGACGGGGTTTTCAGATAAAACCCGCCTTCCGAGGGCGTCAAAAATAGTCAGTTCCCCTGCAGCGCCGGTCATTTTTCCGCTGATGAAAACCTGGTCCCCTGCGGGGTTGGGATGAATCTGCCAGCCTTTTCCAGACTGATCGGCAACTTCCGGCTTTACCCTCCCAACAGTAGTGTTTACCCCGCCTGCATTTTTTTGCCCTTGTTGCCCGGAGATATCCACATCGTAATATACCAGCAAAAAATTGCCGATCATGGACCGGATCAGGTCGGAGGGGGTATTCAAGGCTTCTTCTTCCAGGTCGGCAACGGTGGTGGAGTCCAGTCCGAAGAACCCCTGGTCCGTCGTCAGTGCGTAGAGCATAGCGTCGGTATAAGCTGAATAGGCATCCATGCCTTTTTCAGGGTCCGAACCGTATTTATTGACCATTTCCTGTGCGGCAACGGCATAATTGGTCAGATCGCCTTCCCGCAACCAGGATTCGGCCTGCTGCAGGTCGCGCTGAAAACCGGGAAGCTGTCCCAGCCAGTACCGGGCATCCGACAGGTCGGTAGTCGTAGTGTCCTGGTAGGCCAGCCGGGTAAAGCCGCTGAGGCCGGTTTCCATTTCCTGCGAAAGGTCGTTCAACTGCATTTCCCGGTATGACCGGTCCGTCAGGGGTTTGTTCAGCGCCAGCAAATTCTGCCGGTAGGTCTGGGATAACTTTACCGGGCTGGTTTCGATCAGGTTCCGCAGGTCCCCGTCCTTCAGCGCATCCGGATTGGCGGAGAGGATATTATACCGGTCGGTTTGGGTAAAGGCCGTTGCATTTTCGTGGACGGCTGCCAGGACCGCAGCAGACAGGTAGGGCGAAATCGACAATAATTGCGGTTTGAGGGTCTTGCCGGTCGTACTGTTGGCGTTGGTCACGGCTTGCTGCAAACCGCCCGTATCTCCGTCGTCCAGCAGGTCGTCGTATTCGTCCTTGAGTGTCAGGTACTGCGCCAGCAGCCCCGTTACCTGGTTCGGCGTTTGCGGATCGAAAACGCCCAGGGAACTGCAATCTGGTTGTTCCAAAACGCCAATCGGTTCCAACCCTATATTATTATCGGGATTTTGTGCCTGATCATTTTGATAATAAAAATAGGTAATCACATTCCCCGAATTATTATAATCAGCCCCGGCCGGGGTGGTGTTTCCGGTGAATACATTCCCGGCTGATTTTTCAGTTGAACCCTGATTCAAAGCCAGTGTGCCATCTATGGGCACATAAAAATCGTACGGCCCGTTGGGTATGGAAACCGAACCCGGGTTGTTGTGGGTGTTGCAAAGCAGATTCAGACCGGTAAATTGGTTTAAAGGATCGGCATTTACCCTATTGACCCGGAATCCATAGCGCACCCTGTTCAGGGTATTCCGTGCGATCAGGTTGGTAAAGGTCCCGGAGTTTTCCACCCAGATCCCCTGGCTGGAGGTCAGTAGCGTGCTGTTGGGGTCGGTATAAATGGTATTGTCAAAAACGCTGTAACCTGTGGAATTCAGGAGGCGTATCCCGGTTCGTTGGACGTCCGCAATCGTGCCGATCTCGATATCGCAGTTGCGCAGGGAAATCCCGTTGGCCCCGTCGGCGTAAATGCCGTACAAGCCGCCTTCAAAATGGGCGCCGTTTACCTCCGATCCATGGGCGTGTAATAATACAACTCCCCGGCCGAATCCGGAAAACGAGGATGGGGTTTGAGCGGCGCCGTAGGTGATTACCCGAATATTGGAATCAAAAGCACGGGTAGCTGTGGTAAACTGGGATGCGTACAACTGTTGGAAGGTGCAGCCCCCGAAGATGGATTTCGACACTTTACCCAGATTGACCTGATGATCCGAGATTTCATTGACCGGAAATCCCGAGTCGAGCACGAACTGGCAATTCAAAATGTAATGTACATAAAAGTTTGAATACCAGCTGGTCTGATCATTGGACGCCACCATCTCAAGGGCGCTTTTATTGTTCAGGAACTGGCTGTTGAAACACCTGATCAGGCCATAGGATGTCTTTTTTTCCTGCCGCGGGTAAAAGATGCCGGCTTCTGCCAGCTCGATCGTCGATCCGGAGACATAGACGTAGGATGGGAATTCATTTTCCGTATCCCCTCCCTTTGCCTCGATGCCTTTCCAGAAGGACTCGTACGGGCAATCATTCAGGGTCGGATCAAGGGTGACGGTCGAATTCAATACATTCAGGCGGCCGCCCTTTTGTACCGTGATCCTGCGGCCCCTGGCCATTTTCACGGTCGTATTCTGAATGGTCAGCGTTTTGCCGGAAAGCACAAGCACATCGGTGTCGAATTCCTTTGGAGAATTCCAGGTGGTATTCTGGCTGATGAGGGCCTCGTCCCGTCTGGCAGGTTGCAGCGGCAGGCCGCTGTTCATGGTATTGGCGAGGATATATCGCATCCGAATCCCCTGACCGGGCGTAAAGGAGACCTTTTCGCAGTAACTGTCCGGATAATAGGACATGATATTGTCCACCAACACCCCGGTATAGAGATCGCCGAAGGCATCGGTTACTGTCGGCGTTTCCCAGGAACAGTCGGGCTGCGCGCCAGTGTTGCCGTACTGCGGCTGGTTATACCGAATATTCGGGTCGGAGGGCGTGTCGCAGACAAAATCGCCTGCCGTACAGCAATTCGGATGGTTTTCCTGATCCGCGTATTCCTGTGTCCCGGCTTCATTGCCGTAGGGATTCCCTTTGAAAGTGTGAAAAAGCCCGAGTGCATGACCCGTTTCATGAGCCAGTATTTTATAATTGTCTTCATTGTCAAAATACAGGTAGGCTTTGTTGGATACGATCCCGGCGGCCTGACTGAAATTTGAACCCGGCAGCACAAAAAGATTCAGGGCTTCCGGATCTGCATGTAAGGAAGTCAGCAGTCCTTCCGGGTTTTCATAGTAATACGTGTCGCTGATTTCATTGACGCATTTGAGCAAAAAATAAATATCGAAAGGGCTAAATGCTTCTTCGAGTCGCTTCATTATCAACGGAATCTGATCATCGTTTAACCCGCCGGTTCCACCGCTATACCGAAGAATGTGGATCTTCAGGGCCAGGGCAAAGGCCCCTGGCGGGTCCGTCCGGCATTCCTCCAGCGCGGGATTACCCGGACCTAAGGGGTCGGTTGCAGGATTGGGCGTATAACATTGCATCGAATTCTGTTGCGCGATCAATTCCGGTGAACGTAAAACACTCAAAAACAGGAGTAAAACGGCAGGAGCCAAAATAGAGGAGGTGGAATTTTTACCGGCTAAGCGATAAAAAATTCGGGGGGGGGGGGTAAAAGCATAAGGCGTAAGGTTTTAGTTAATGAATAATGGGCTGACTACACTGCCTGCTAAAATTTCAGAGACAGCTTTGGCAAAAATAGATTATTTGGCGAATAAATCAAGTATCAATTAAAATATTCACAAAAATTAACGAAGCAAAAATATTCATTTACCCCTCACCCAATCACCACCTCCCCAAAACCCGCATCCACCTCCGCTTCCTGAAAATTATGCCTGGAATAGGGAAACTTCCGCTCTTTGCCGTCTACCGAGATGACCGTCGGCCGGAAAGGCAGGCCTGCAACCATCAGCCTGAAGGTTTTACATGGGGAATCATATTCGCCCTCCATCGTATGCACCAGGGTTACCCTTCCCTCCTCCATCCGGAGTGAAAACCGGTGAAGCCGGTAAGCGCCTTCCTCGTGGTCGTATCCCTCGCCGGCGTCTTCGTACCAGCGGCTTTCCAGTTCGGGTCCGCAGAAGACCCTGAGCGTCACCTTGTCGATCGTTTTTTCGCCGGTGAATTGCTGCACCGGAAAATTGGGAATGACGGCCCCCTCGCGGGCATACACCGGGATACGGTCCGGATAAACCCGGAAATGGTGTTTGTAGCCGCCGACATGCAGCCGGCCGGTGAAATAATCGTACCAGCGCCCCTCCGGCAAATAACAGGTCTCCGTTTTCACACCCGGCAACAATACGGGCGCGACCAACAAATGCTCCCCAAACAGGAATTCGTGCTCCCGCTCCAGAGCCTGCGGGTCGTTCTGAGCAAAAAAGGAGAGTGACCTGATCACCGGTTGACCTGTGGTGCAATGATCGTAAAAAGCCGTGTACAGGTACGGCAGCAGCTGGTACCGCATTTCGATGGCCTTCCGGGCAAAGGTGGTATGCGGTTCGCCGTACGACCAGGGTTCCTGATCCAGCCGGTTATGGCTTTCGCTTTCCAGCACCTTTTCATTATCCACCCCCGAAGCGCCGTCTTCGTTATTCCCCATGGAATGCACCCTGAATACGGGGTGAAAGACGCCCAGTTGCAACCAGCGCACCATTAATTCACCGTCCGGGGCACCCGCAAATCCGCCGATATCGGTGCCTACCAGCGAAAATCCGGACAGGCTCAATCGCTGGCATTGCAGGTTGGCCAGGCGCAGGTGTTCCCAGGTGGAATAGTTGTCGCCGGTCCAAAGAGCAGCAAACCGCTGGCCGCCGGCAAAGGTAGCGCGGGTCAGCAGGAAAGGGCGTTTCTCCGGATGCAGCCGCTTGAGCCCTTCCCAGGAAGCGCGCGACATCTGCATGCCGTATACATTGTGGGCTCTGCTGTGGTCGCCGCCTTGCCCTTCGTAATGATGGGCTACACTCAACGGAAAGGTCAGCCTGGAGATCTGGAAAACCGCCGGTTCGTTCATATCGTTCCAGAATCCGTCAATCCCATGATCCAGGTACAGTTCCCGGTACAGGTCGCCCCACCATTGGCGGACTTTCGGGTCGGTGTAATCCGGCCAGACGCACTTGGGCGGCCATACCGGTCCGGTCATCAATTCACCGCTGGTGCGCCGGCAGAACAGGTTTCGTTCAAAACCGTCCTTGTAAACCTCATAATTCTCATCCACCCGGATCCCGGGGTCGATCATGACGACTGTCCGGAATCCCGATTCCTTCAGCCCCGCGATCATAGCTGCAGGATCCGGAAAATGATCGCGATTCCAGGTAAAGCACCGGTAGCCGTCCATATAGTCAATATCCAGATACAGTGCGTCGCAGGGGATATTGCGCCGGCGGAATTCGGCAGCGACCTCCCGAACCCGGGATTCCGGATAATAACTCCAACGGCATTGGTGAAAACCCAGCGACCACAGCGGCGGCAATTCCGGGAGACCGGTCAGCCAGGCGTACCGGCGCGCAACCTCCGTCAAGGCCGGACCGTAAATGAAAAAATACTCCATTTCCCCGCCCCAGGCCCCAAACCGGACCTTGCCATCGTGCAAAGCGTTGAAATCGAAATAGCTGCGATAAGAGTTATTTAGAAAAATACCGTATCCTTTACCTTCGCGAAGACCGTAATAAAATGGAATGGAGCGGTAAAGCGGATCCATATCCCGGTCGAAGCCGAAACTGTCGGAGCACCAGTTTTCCTTGCGCTGGCCCCGGAGGTTGAGGTTGCAGGTCTTGTCGCCCAGACCGTAAAAATGCTCTTCTTCCCCGCATTCCCGCGTCACCATGATCACTTCGCGCCCGTGCATGGCAGAATTGCGGGCGTAAAACGGTATGGCGTCCCGGCAGATCAGATTGCCGTCTTTTTCATCCAGGAAAGAAGTCATCAACCCTCGTTTGGCGATATGGCATTGTATAACTCCGGTGGAAATGATCCATTCCTCCTCCGTTTCCTCGGCCAGGGCAGCGATCGTTTCCTTTTCCAGTTCCGGATCAAGCGCATAAGGGCATTCTTCATCCGTTTCAAGCCCGACGTCGAATTTGATCCGGATGACCTCCGCCGAAAAGAGTTCGATCTTCAGCCGAATACCGTTTCTTGCCGTAAAGACCCAGGATTGGTCTTCCGGATAAGCGGTCATATCCGCCAGTTCGTCCGGGATCCGTTCGGTGTGAATATCGGCGTATCGCCGGTGCGGTTCAACAGCCGTCGAAGGAACGGAGCCCGCGGGCGGTGCTAAATAAAAAGGTACCATTGTCAATTGTCAGTAGCGACGCAAGATTTTGCGTCGCAATTAGCAAGATTTTGCGTCGCAATTAGCAAGATTTTGCGTCGCAATGAGCAAGATTTTGCGTCGCAATGAGCAAAACCTTGCGTCGCAATGAGCAAAACCTTGCGTCGCAATGAGCAAAACCTTGCGTCGCAATGAGCAAAACCTTGCGTCGCAATGAGCAAAACCTTGCGTCGCAATGAGCAAAATCTTGCGTCGCAATGAGCAAGATTTTGCGTCGCAATGAGCAAAATCTTGCGTCGCAATTAGTTTGAGGTGCAAGGTTAACCAAATTAACCGTAACGGGTTGCTTTTACAGGAAAATCAACAGGGCAATTCCCAGGAAATAACCGGTAAATAGGTAAATCGCCAGGCGTTTATTGTTGTTGTAAAGCCCCTTGAAATTCATGCCGTCCTTTGTTGCGGCCTTGTTGCCGGAGAGCATGACATTCAGGATGACCGCCGCAATAAGCAGGTAGGAGAGCAGGTAGATCTGGTCCATCAGCACCATATAACCGACATCCGGCAAGGCAGAGCTGTAGGACTGTTGCAGAAAAACGCAGCTCAACAATCCACCGATCGGCAGGGAGATCCGCGCGTCGATATAGCTTGGGTAGATGAACAGCGCGCCCAGGCTGGCCAGGATGACCACCAACAGGGGCAGCATCAGCTTCAGGGCGAAGTAGCTCAACGGCCGCTTCAGGTGGATCAGGAAGGTAAAATTGCTGTAGGCCGACCTGGCGCCGGTAGGTTCTCCGAAATCCGTGCTGTAGGCATTGGTGTGACTGGCCGTTTCCGCTTTTTCAACTTCCCAGCCCGGAATGACAAAATCCTCGCGCATCAGAAATCGGGAAGTATCCGGGAGGTAGATCAGCGAATCGATCGGATAATCCGTATTTTCCAGCTGGATGACCAGTTCGTGTTTGTCGAGCGGAAACCGGTTGAGGGCGAACGGATAATAAAACCGGCCTTCGATGCGCATGCCGTTGTACATCCAGCCGCCGGCCAGCTCCTTGGGCTCTTCCGAGAACATTTCGGTCGTGAACCCCCATTTTTCTACCGAATTGACAAATTCGATGCCGCTGGGATCCCGGTCGCCTTTCCATCGAAACCAAATGTAGAAATCGGCGTAAAACGAGTATTCGTTCACGTTGAGGTCGTAAAGGTTCATCAGATAAACCCCGGTAAAGACCTGTTGCTGGCCCGTAGCGGCTTCCTGTGCGCACAGGCCTGAAAGCTGGGCGGACAAAACCAGGATAAACACCGGTTTCATCCAGAAATTTCGTTTAAACATGGGTTGGCTTCCGCTTGTTATGAATGCGGATGCTAAGTTAAATCGTATCTTTGTAGTTTTTGTTAAAACAAGGTGCCGTAAGCATGAAATTCCGATTGGTTGATCTCGAACAGTACACCGGAGAGAAGGCGCTCCTGCAGGGCGAAGCCTGGTATGCTGACGGCAAGGTCAACCATTTGCGCGAGCCTGAGCGCCATTTGTGGACGGCCCTGATCGAAACCGGGAACGGCCCCGTTGAGGTCGAAGCGGCCATTTCGCCTACCCGGTTGAAAGCGGCCACCTGCGAATGCGCCGCCTTCCGCGAATCCGGGGAATGCGGCCATGTTACCGCGCTGTTGTTTGCGATCCGGGCCCGGCAGCAAGCGGAAAAAGAAAAAAAGGCCCAACGCCAACCCAGGAAGAAAGGCAAATCGCGGCTCACCACCGATACGATACTGGAACAGGCCGACCCGGATGAGCTCTCGGAATTCGTCCGGCATTTTGCCCGGCATAACCGGCCGTTCGCCCTGGCGTTGAAAGCCTGGTTCGCACCCCAGGTCACCCTGCCGGGCCACGAAACCAAATACCTCGAATTGCTGGAATCCGCCATTTCAGAATCCCGGACCAACAGCGGCCGGATCAGCGTCAGGGGCAGTAAATTGCTGTACCGGCTGATCGGCGATATGCATTTGCAGGCCAGGCGAAACCTGGAACTTGGTCACTATTCCGAAACGGCCGAACTGTGCTTCGCCATTATTGAAAAGGTTTCCCCCCTGCTTCGGAAAATGGAGGACGACGACCTCCAGTTCCTGCAGATCATTCGCGAGACTTTTGCCCTTATCCAATCCTTGGCCGCCCTGGAAATCCCCTACGATCTGCAACAAAAACTATTTGGCCTCGCCAGGGACGAAAGCCGGAAACTGGTGTACCGGAACCTGCAGATCGACCTGCTCTTTTTTCAATTCATGGCAGATATCGCTTCCGACGGCGAGCAACGGGAAATATTGAACAGCGCCCTGGAATACCAGCTGGATAAATATTATTACGAAGGCCGGGATCCGGTCTCGCTCTTGTTGCTGAAATTTAAACTATTGGGCCCCGAACCCGCTGAAGAGGAACTGCGCGCATTTATCCGGTCGCTCAGCGGATTTTCAAAAGTGCTGTTGTCCTTTTGCCGGCGACTGAAAGAACTGGGGCGGCGGCGGGAAGCCGGATTGATGGCGGAAATAGCCCTCGAGCAGATCCGTTCGCCGGAAGGCAGGATCGAGCTCGAGACCCTGCTCATGGAAACCTCGGAATATTTCGGCAATCGCAAAAAAGCCGCCGAATACGCCCGTTCCGTTTTCCAGGCCACGCTGGATATCGCGTTTTACAAAAAATACGGCGAACTCGGCGGGAAAACGGTGAATCTGCTCAAATGGCTGTACGACGGCACAAGCGACGTGGCCAAACGCCGGGCGCTGGCCGATATCCTGCGCGAGGAAAACCGCCGGGAAGAACTGCTGGGACTGCTGCAGACCTTTCCGACCCTTGAATTTCTGGGGGCCTACGGCGCCGCCGCTGCCGACGGTTATGAGGACGAGTTGTTCGCCCTGACCGAAACCACCTTGTTGAAACACTTGCAATCGCACCTGGGAAAGGTTTCCTCCCATCGCGTCCGGGACGTATTGATCCGGCTCCGGCAAACCGGGGCGGAAAGGCTGGCCGAAAGGCTGGCTGAAGCGCTCAAGTCCGCTTATCCGGAACGGGCGTCCCTGTTGGAGGCGTTGAATCAATTGTAGGTATTTGACCAATCGGATCAATCAATTATTGAGGAATTGAGGAATTGAGGAATTGAGGAACCGAAAGCATGGCCAATCGGATCAATCGAATCAATTAATAGATGAAAGTAGAATTCTGGGTAACGGGAAAAACAAATGAAGCCTACCTTGAGGAAGGGATCGGCATTTATCTCAAGCGGGTGGTGCGGTACCTGCCGTTCGGAATGGAGATCCTGCCCGACATCAAGCAGGCCAAAAACCTGTCGCCGGCCCAATTGAAGGAAAAAGAATCCCAGCAGGCGCTATCCAGGTTAAAACCGGAGGATTGCCTGATCCTTCTCGACGAAAAAGGAAAACAATTCGGCTCCGAACAGTTCGCCGGATGGCTGGACGGTCAATTGCAAGGCACGGCCAGGCGGCTGATTTTTGTGGTTGGCGGCGCATATGGTTTTTCCCCGGCATTATACGATCGGGCCAATTCGATGCTTTCCCTCTCCGGCATGACTTTTTCCCACCAGATGGTCCGCCTCTTTTTCCTCGAACAACTCTACCGCGCAATGACCATCCTGAAGAACGAGCCTTATCACAACGCCTGAACCGGCGCAGAATTTTTCCTGATATTTAAGAAATTTGATGAAATAAGATCAATGGACTATTTTAAAAATAGGGTATAAATCATTGATTTTCAGTAATTTAAAAATTTGGCACGGAATTGGATCATATTGAAGCAAATAGCTCAATTGTTCACCCAAAACACGCTTCATTATGACTACCACTGAATTTGTAAGAAACTTCCAGAGCATTGAGAGTACGCTATTTGCTTTTGCCCTCAAAATTACCAGGAACCACCAGGACGCGCTCGATCTGGTTCAGGAAGCCGGATTAAAAGGTTTCCGGCACCGCGACCGGTTCGAGTTGGGTACCAATTTCCGCGCCTGGATGTCCACCATTCTCCGCAACACGTTCATCAATCAGTACCGCAAGCAACGCCGGGCAAAGATTGTAAGCGAGCCGGTTGAAAACCTTGCTTACGCGCTTGAGAGCTCCAGTTCCATTCCCAATCAGGGAGAGGTAAATATGGGCGTACAAGACATTCAGGAAATGCTCAATGCCTTGACGCCTACTTACCGCGTGCCCTTTCTGATGCATTTTCAGGGATACGAATACCAGGAAATAGCAGACCACCTGGAAATCCCGATCGGCACCGTAAAAAGCCGTTTGCATGAAGCCCGCAAAAAACTTCAACGAATGGTGGATAGTAGGAAATAATTCATCCATATACCGGCCGGCAGGACTACCTTACCGGCCGGTTTTTTTTATTCCACTTTTCCACCTTCATTCAGCTTCATGCGTCAAGGCAGTGCGGTCCATTGAAATTTGGTTATTTTTCGGTTCTGAAACCTAAATATTTTCGCCATGTTCATCGGACATTTTGCTGCCGGCCTTGCCGCCAAAAAGGCAGCCCCTGCCGTTTCTTTAGGCATCCTCTTATTAGCCGTTCAATTTGCCGACCTGTTATGGCCTACCCTGCTGCTGGCCGGTGTCGAACAGGTGCAGATAGTCGCCGGCGCCAAACCCATTCCGCTCATTTTCACGCATTATCCCATTTCCCACAGCCTGCTGATGGCGGTCGTCTGGGGGATTCTGATCGGCGGCGTCTATTGGCTGGTTCGCCGCGACAGGCGCGCTGCGTTGGTCGTCGGGCTTTGCGTATTGAGCCATTGGGTCCTTGACCTGATTGTACACGTTCCCGATTTGCCGCTATACCCCGGGAGTCCGGTGTTGCTGGGCTTCGGATTGTGGAATCAAACCGTTTTGGAGCTGGTGATCGAATTGCTTATGTTCGGGCTCGGCATTTACCTATATTTGGGCGCTACTAAAGCCAAGAACAAGATCGGCTCCATCGGTTTCTGGGCCCTCATGGTATTCCTGCTGGGTATCCATGTTGCCAACATTTTCGGGCCGCCGCCGCCGGATGTCAAGGCCATTGCCTGGGCCGGCCAACTTCAGTGGCTTTTTGTGATCTGGGCGTTTTGGGTTGATCGCAACCGGGAGGCCTTAACTGCTTAAATGATGTTGAAGGAAGCTTTTATCATCGACGGCGTACGCACGCCCGTCGGCAATTTCAGGGGAAGCCTCTCTCCGGTCAGAACGGACGATTTAGGGGCTCTGGTCATCCGGGAAATCGTGAGCCGTCACCCGGAAATCCCCGCGGATGCCTATGAAGATGTCATCATGGGTTGCGCCAACCAGGCCGGCGAGGACAATCGCAACGTAGCCCGCATGTGCCTGTTGCTGGCGGGGCTCCCCTGGAGCGTACCCGGTGAAACGGTCAACCGGCTTTGTTCGTCCGGCATGTCGGCTATTATCCAGGCCGGCAGAGCGGTCAGATCCGGTGACGGCGGACTGTTCATCGCCGGCGGCGTAGAGCATATGACGCGCGGCCCCTGGGTGGTTTCCAAGGCGTCGGAAGCCTTCGGTCGGGATTCGGAAATGCACGATACCAGCTTCGGATGGCGATTCATCAATCCGCGCATGGAGGAGTTGTACGGCGTGGACGGGATGGGAAACACAGCCGAGAATCTGGTGGAAATATACGGCATCAGCCGGGCGGACCAGGACGCTTTTGCCTGGCGCTCCCAATTGAAAGCGGCCGAAGCCCGGCAATCCGGCCGGCTGGCGGAAGAGATCGTACCGGTTGAGATCCCGCAACGCAAGGCCGCTCCGCTGATTTTTGATCAGGACGAATTCATCAAACCGGATACGACCCCGGAGATCCTGGCCAAATTGCGGCCGGCATTCAAACCGGCTGCAGCAGGGGGGACCGTGACCGCCGGCAACTCATCGGGCCTCAACGACGGGGCAGCTGCGGTCATTGTCGCATCGGAGGATGCGGTCAGGCAGTACCGGCTGAAACCGCTGGCCAGGATCGTCTCATCCGCGGTTGTCGGCGTCGAACCCAGGATCATGGGTATCGGGCCCGTAGGCGCTTCCCGCAAAGCCCTCGCCAAAGCGGGCCTCACCCTGGACGAGATCGGCATCATTGAGCTGAATGAGGCCTTTGCCGCACAGGCCCTGGCTTGCACCCGGGAACTCGGTTTGGCCGACGAAGATCCCCGGATCAATCCGAACGGGGGCGCCATTGCGATCGGCCATCCGCTGGGCATGTCGGGCGCCCGGATCACCTATTCTGCTGCCCTGGAGCTGCACAAACAACAAAAGCGTTTCGCGCTGGCCACGATGTGCGTAGGCGTGGGACAGGGATACGCGGTGGTGCTGGAGCGGGTTTGAGGGCGGCTGGCGGCCGTTGCAAATCTGCAACGCCGGTTGAAATCCACTCTATTCATATTTAAAGGAGCCGGTTCGGAATCCACCGACGCAGATGTTGCCGGTCCGGGTTATTTGCCCAACTTTCCGTCATTTCCTGAATCCCCACTTGCCAACCCAAAGGTCCGTTCCCGCAAAAACATCAGTAAAGCCTTTCTGTCCCGGATCGGCTCCATTTCGTCAAATGAAATGGGTTCCCCTACGGTCACCCGGATGGTTGTCCCCATTTTATTCCGCATTTCATTCAACAGCAAGGCCAGTCGCAAATTCAGGCTGAACTGGCTGACGATCTGGAACAACCGGCTGTTTTGACCGTGAAAGTACATCGGCACGACCGTCGCCCGGGCTTCCCGGATCAGTTTGGCCACAAAGACCTTCCATTCCAGGTCTTCTGCCCTGCCCCACCAGCTCCGGGAAGTGGCCACACCGCCCGATGGAAAGATCACGACCGCCTCCCCGTTTTTCAGCCTGCGAATGGCTTCCTGCCGGGTAGCAATATTGATCTGTTGCGCCTCACGGGTTTCCCGAAAATCGACCGGCAGCAAAAAGGAAGCTATCCGGTCGTTCCGGTTGAGCACTTCATTGACCAACATGCAAAAATCCGGGCGCAATCCGGCAGCCACAGCGCCCATGATCAGCCCGTCTATCACCCCGAACGGATGGTTGGCCACCAGCACCAAAGGGCCTTCCGGCGGGATGGCGGCCAGTCTGTTCCGGTCCAGGTCGACCCTGACCCGCAATTTCTCCAGCGCCAACGACCAAAGCCGGACAGCCGGAGCATCCGACGCCTCGATTTCGTTGTACAACCGCTCGATCTTCGGCCGGCCCGACACCAGCTCAATCCCCCGGATCAGCCGCCGCTTCCATACGGGGTCCCTCGGATCGGAATAGGTTAGTCTGACTTTCATACGTCTTTATTGTTCACCGTTTTCATCCATTTGCCCCCAGGAAAGGAATTTTTTCCGGGTAGTTGGTTATCATTGCATTTCCTAATGGCAAACCGGACAACTCGTGCAGCCGACAAAAATAAACATCGCCGTATTTATTGTCCCTTTTTCCCTCCTGCTGTTTTCCATCATCTTCAGCCAGGCAGACCCCGATGGTTTTCTCAGCGGCATGCGGCAGGCCAATGACTGGATTCTGACCCGTTTCGGCTGGCTGTTCTCCTGGTCCACATTGCTGTTTCTTGTGCTTTGCATTGTTGTATATTGTTCACCGCTGGCCCGCATCCGGATCGGCGGGAAAGCGGCAAAACCGTTGCTCTCGAAATTTCAGTGGTTCTATATCGCCCTTTGCACCACAATCGCCATCGGCATCCTGTTCTGGGCTACGGCAGAGCCGGTCTACCACCTGCATGAACCGCCGGCCCGGACCGGAATTGAGCCGGATTCCGCCGCCGCGGCCACATTCGCCTTGTCAACCTTATTTCTCCACTGGACCTTTACGCCTTACAGCATTTACACCCTGATCGCGCTGCTGTTTGCCCTGGTCTATTACAATTACCGGCAACCCTTCAGCCTGGGTTCCTTGCTGTATCCATTGACCGGCAAGCCGCTGAACGCGCGTTGGGGGCAGGTCGTGGACGCGGTTTGCCTGTACAGCCTTGTAGCCGGCATGGCCGCTTCGCTGGGCGCGGGCATTCTGACCCTTTCGGGCGGCATCCGCCAATTTGCCGACCTCGGCGATTCTCCGTTCATCCTGCCGGCCATTGCCGGGCTGATCGTCATCACGTTCATCATCTCATCGGTCAGCGGCCTGATGAAAGGGATCAAAACGCTGTCGAATATCAATTTTTACGCTTTCCTGGCCCTGGGCGCCTTTGTGTTGCTGGCAGGCCCGGTCGGGTATATCTTCAGATCGGGCGCGGAAAGTCTGGGCGACTACCTCGTCCATCTCGCGCCGCGAAGCCTGGGCATAGGCATCGACCGCGAATGGTCGGAAAGCTGGACGGTCTTTTACTGGGCCAACTGGCTGGCCTGGGCGCCGGTCACCGCCGTCTTTCTGGGCCGGCTGGGGGTCGGATACACCGTCCGCGATTTCATCCATTTCAACCTGGTTTTTCCCGCGCTGTTCTCCATGCTCTGGATGGCGGTTTTCGGCGGAACAGCCATTTACATTGATCATATTTCAGGGACAACCGACCTTTATGCCGTTTTGCAGCAGCAGGGGCCTGAAAGCACGATCTATGCCGTGCTGAACGCCTTGCCCTACCCCAGGTTGACAGCGGCCGGTTTCCTGTTCATCGCTTTCATTTCCTACGTAACGGCGGCCGACTCCAATACATCGGCCATGAGCGGCCTTTGCTCCTCCGGCATTTCGCCTGACAGCCCCGAACCGCCCGGCTGGATCAAGATCGTCTGGGGCGTCGTCGTCGGGACCGTATCCTGGGTGATGGTATCCGGCGCCGGTATCGACGGGGTTCGCATGGCGTCCAACCTCGGCGGATTTCCCGCACTCTTTTTAGGGTTGGCAGCCGCAGCCGGGATGCTGCGATTGTTGTTGAAAAAGGCCATAACCGCTGAAATAAATTGAGCCAAAACTGATTTATGAACCGAATACTTACCATCGTTCTTTTTATGCTGACCTGCTGGAATGCGGGTAAAACCCAGCGTTCCGAAACGGACTCCCTGAAAATGGAATGGTTCGGCGACGCCAAGCTGGGCATCTTCATCCATTGGGGCATTTATTCCGTAAAAGGTACCGACGAAAGCTGGGCCTTTTACAACCATAAGATCAGCCATGCCGATTATATGGCTCAGATCAAAGGGTTTACCGCAGCCCGTTACGACCCGGAATACTGGGCGCGCCTCATCAAATCATCCGGGGCCCGCTACGCTGTGCTGACCGCCAAACACCACGACGGCGTAGCGCTATGGGACACCAAAATGAACGACCTCAGCGTGGTCAAACAAGCTCCCGCCGGAAAGGATGTCCTCACCCCGTTTTACCGGGCCTTGCGGAAAAACGGCATCAAGTGCGGCGTTTATTTCTCCCTCATCGACTGGACGCACCCCGATTATCCCGGATTTTTGAAGGACAGTTCAAAATACGACCTGGCGGAACACCCCGAAAAATGGGCGCGTTTCCGGACTTTCTTCCAGGGACAGATCCGGGAACTGATGACCCAGATCAAACCCGACCTGATGTGGTTTGACGGGGATTGGGAACACAATGCCGGGGAATGGGAAGCCGCCAAGGTCCGGAAAATGATCCTGGACATCAACCCCAACACCATCATCAATTCGCGCCTGCAAGGTTACGGCGATTACGGCACCCCCGAACAGCATACCCCGGTTATTCGCCCGAAGGACAGGTACTGGGAGCTTTGCATGACCCACAACGACAACTGGGGCTGGCAACCGCAGGATACCGCCTGGAAAACGCCCTATGAGATCATCACGATCTTTGCCGATGCCATTGCCAACGGCGGCAACCTCCTGCTGGATATCGGACCGAAAGAGGACGGTACCATCACCCCGCAGCAGGTCCATATGCTGGAAGAACTCGGCAAGTGGACCGGCAAGCACGAAGAGGCCATTTTCGGCACTGTCGGGGGCTTACCTTACGGCCATTTTTACGGCCCTTCCACTTATTCAAAGGATTCCACCAGCCTGTATCTCTTTGTCCCCGCAAAGGGGAGCGGCCCGATCGTTGTCAAAGGGTTGGATAACGCCATCCGGGAAGCCTCGGTAGTGGGTACCGATATCCGGCTTTCGCCAAAGATCGTCGGCAAGATCAGCTGGAGCGCCGTCCCCGGTCTGGTCTACATCGATATTCCGGAGGAAGCCAGAGATGAATATATGACCGTCGTGAAATTGAAGCTGGATGATCCGGTGAAGCTGTACCGGGGTCACGGCGGGTTTTAACCGGTTTGGTTACGGAAATTCAGGCGAGGGTATTGCCTTTGGGCTTTTTTTGGGGGTGTCAAGGGGCAACTTCCCGTTGCTTCTTGACTTGTTGGTTAAATGCAAAATGTAAAAGAAAAAATGCGAAATTTAAAAGTAGCAGCCGTTCATTTTTGGAACGTTTGTTGTGTGGAAAATCTGGGAATATCCTGGTTGAATGGGCGACGGAGATCGCCAGCGAGGGCCCGGCATCAGCAGATGGGCCGTTGCGACATTGGCCGGAATGGAGCGGCCGCACAGCATACTGTTTGAGCCTGGCCTGAGAAATTAAGGCAAAACCAGGAAGGAAAAATGCCGGAGTGAATGGGTTGCATTTGATCTTTTGGTTGATGAGGTATTGGTTTCTGTTTGTTGCTTCTGGTCTTTGTCCCTTTTTTGGCATTGCCCCAAAAAAGGAACCAAAAAAACGCTAGGACAGCAAACTCACTCCATTCGGTCACTGCTGTCCGGCCACGCGCGCCGTCTTCGTTAAGGGCGTTTTTGGTAGTTGACGGGCGTCCGTAGGGGCGTTGCTTTTGATC